>TARA_B110000014_G_scaffold264127_1_pt1 | contig 21923 bp, 25 predicted proteins | sample TARA_B110000014 | Tara Oceans TARA_B110000014 (sample SAMEA4396468) | marine metagenome | biome: Westerlies Biome; feature: [MES] marine water layer (ENVO:01000295) within the mesopelagic zone...; material: water (ENVO:00002006), including particulate matter (ENVO:01000060) such... | reverse complement strand
TGCGAATCACTGCCCATGTTGCTTCACCCATAGTTGAGCAAACAGCATTCCATGCATATCCGGTTGCAGCCTCAAGAGATTGAATTACTTTTTCAACAGGAAGGTGTATAGGTGTTCCGGACCCTCTGCTATTCACCCAAACTAAACATCCCTTTTCGGAAATACACCGAGACACCTCATTTGGAAATAAAAACATGTTCTGGAGAATAAGAACATCTACAGCTCCGTCAGATAAAGGCAGCGAAGAACCATCAGCACAGACCAATGGTGGAGCAGTTTCAACTACATTCTTCAGCATTTCAAACGAAAGATCTATTGCAAAAAAATTCTGAAATTTAGGTATGAGTACACGAGCAGAGATACATGTCCCTGCGCCGAGTTCTAAAGCTACTTCTCCGTTAACGTTGCCTCGTTCAAGCGCATCTAATAGCGGCAGATTTCGTTGAGGATGATCTCGGGTTGCTGTCCATTCTTCCGCAAGTGAATCAAAGAGCTCACGTACTTCTTTGATTAATTGAGAATCCCATATTCCATTCTCAGCTAGTTGATATGTAACTTCACGCATGCGATGGGTAACTGGAGTAAGCCGAGTTGCTTGGTCTACTCCATCAAAACTGGGAAGCTTCGTAATTTGGCCTTTCAAGTGATGTCTCTCAAACTTTTAAATTTATTGAATCTTGTTAAGAATCATTTCAAAACAAAGCTCTTGCTTTAGTTGATTAGCGTCCGGTTGATCCAAATCCTCCAGATCCTCTATCTGAATCACTTAACGCTTCTACTTCAATAAATTCCACAGACTCAACTCTTTGTATAACCAGTTGCGCTATTCTCTCACCTTTAACTACCGCAAATGGTGTCTCTGGATCAGTATTCACTAATAAAACTTTTAATTCTCCTCGATAACCAGAATCAATAAGCCCCGGAGTGTTTAGGCATGTAACACCATGTTTAGCTGCAAGACCACTTCGTGGTTGAACAAAACCTGCGTAACCTTCCGGAATCGCGATCGCTACACCTGTAGAGATTAGAGCGCGTCCACCTGCTGGAGGGAGCATGACATTTTCATTAGCAACTAGATCTGCACCTGCATCACCTTCTTTTGCATATGCAGGAAGAGGTAGGTCAGAATCAATACGTGTAATTGGGATTTCCATCATAAAACGATCTTACGCTTCATTGAGGCATTGATCATGATTCAGTACCAATAAAGCGCCATAGACTGAATTACATGTTGGTTTGGATAGATCTTGAAATGACTGGTTTAGATCCAGAAAGAGACGTGATTGTTGAAATTGCTACTTTGATCACCAGCGATGAATTAGAAATCGTTGCAGAGGGTCCTGATCTAGTTATTCATCATCCAGATGAAACCCTCTCAATTATGAACGATTACGTAAGAAATATGCACGAAACTTCAGGACTTCTTACAGAGATAGAGCAGTCCTCTCTTTCACTTGAGCAGGCAGGTATAGAAACTCTCCAATTTATTCAATCTCATGTTCAAGAAGCAGGTTCGGTGCCTCTTTGTGGAAACTCTATAGGGACTGACCGAAGGTTTTTAATTAAGGCTTTCCCTGAGATCGATAACTTTCTTCATTACCGCTGCATTGACGTATCTACAATCAAAGAGTTGGCTCGAAGATGGAATCCTGATGTGTTAACCAATGCTCCGAAAAAAAGTGGAGGTCATAGGGCGTTGAATGATATTCAAGAATCAGTCATTGAACTTCGCTATTATCGTGACCACTTCATTAATTCTAATTAACTGTCCTTTCATAATGAAATAAACCCTGAGGTATCAACCGTGACTCATACGCACGACGAGCTGCAAGCCGTCAAGCCCCCAAGACAAGAACAAGAACAAGCTGAAGAACTCATTACAGAGGTAGCTGAAGGTATTTATCGGATGCAACTACCTGTGTCTATGCCCGGCCTTGGCCACGTCAATTGTTATGCGCTTGAAGATGAAGATGGTTTCGCTTTAATTGACCCAGGATTACCAAGTGAAGAATCGTGGGCAGCACTTAGGTCTCGCTTAGGCCAACTTAATGCTGATATAAAAAATATTCACACTGCTGTTGTGACCCATAGTCATCCGGATCACTATGGCGGTGTCCACCGCTTACAAGCGGACCATGAAATAAAAGTACTTACTCATCATGATTTTAGTTCTGCCTATGCTCCACCTGATCCAAGTGAATATTTTGAAGATCCTGATATAACAGCTCTTGATCTTGCTGATGATGAGGATATCGAAAAATTTCGTAATCATATGAGACGTACAAACCCTTGGGGCACTGAACGAGAACCACCAAGCTCAGAGCAAATCCGAGCATGGGGAGCCACTGGATTTGGCATAAATAGCAAAATATTTAGACCCCCTGAAGCGAACTGGACAGTCGGTGATCTGGAAGAAATTTCTCTTGGTAAGAGAAACTGGTTGGCGGTCCATACTCCAGGACACACCCACGACCACCTTTGCTTATACGATCCAAATGATGGGTTATTTTTTTCAGGAGATCATGTTCTCCCTACAATTACTCCTCACATCGGAGGAATAACGAATCTAGAAAATCCTCTTGCTACCTTTATTGAATCTTTAAAGCGGATGAACGAATTCTCTGATGTTTCGAAAGTTTTACCAGCCCATGGCCATCCTTTTGTAGATCTAAAGGGGCGGGCCGAAAATATCATTGAACATCATGTAGAACGTCTTGATTCAATTCGTGAAGCTGGAGATGAATTAGGCCCTGCGACTGTTGAAACTTATATGAAACGTCTGTTTAAAGAACGATCTTGGGGAGATATGGCTGCAAGTGAAACTTACGCTCACCTTCTCCATTTACGGTTTTTAGGTGAAGCCTCTGAAGAAGAATCGCAAGGACTCAAAATTTATAAGATCAAGTAATTTATTCATTTGACATTCCTCACTAAATGGTGTTGAGTAGTCACTCTTAGTGAATTCCTCTATCATTAAGTTGGAGTTTTAGAGTAAAGAGATACTAAAGGAATCATGAAAGCGAAAATCAACCACAATTTGATTCACAAAACCGTTAAATCGGTTCTCGCTTCGCGTCTATCCACCTTTGCCTATTCACCAAAATCTTGGGCCTTTAAGAACACATTTATGTTCTGGACAAACCATCAAAGGCCTCGGGGAGTAACTAGTTAACTAACTAGAACAACAAATTCCTTGAGGCCGCCGGAAATCCGGCGGCTTTTTTAATTTTTCACCGTTCTCGCTAATCATCTATTAATCAAACAAAGGAAAAACTATGGAAACACTTTTAGAATTTAAACCAGAAATTTGGAGGTCAGAGGCCGCATGTATGCGAGTTGGCGTCCCCACTGATGTGTTCTTCTCAGATCATCTTGGTGATATTGCAGAAGCAAAACGTATATGCGCGGATTGTCCCGTGATATTGGAATGCTTAGAAGCAGCAATTGCTCGACATGAGCCATGGGGTGTCTGGGGAGGGCAAATATTCCGAAAAGGAAAACTTATTGCAAACAAACGAAGACGTGGCCGACCGTCAAAAGTTCCACGACCAGATGAAGAACTGCCCGTAATCCCAGTTCCGATTCACCTTCAGTCAGAGCTACGTTCAGCATAACTGAATGAAAAAAATGGCGGGTTGGGGTGACGTTTAGGCGAGCCCCGACCCGTCGGCTTCTGATCACGATACGTTGCAAGTGTGCGTAAATTATTAATAGCAGCCATACTTGCTCTTTTAGTTGGGATCGCAATCTTTTTTCTGAGCGACTCAAGAAACGAATCGGCATCTACTGATCTTTTTTCTCTTCCCGTTTCTTTAACCGATGGAAGAGATACAACTCTTGGAGATTTAGTATCTGAAACTGGGCGGCCCTTAATAGTGAACTTCTGGGCTACCTGGTGTGCGCCATGTCTTGAGGAATTGCCAATGTTTGAATCTTCAAATCAAAGGTTTAAAGATGAAATTGATTTTTTGGGCATAAATGTTAGCGACTCTCCCACCAAAGCAAAAGAGATGATAAATGCTACCGAAATTAGCTATCTCACCGGAAGTGACCCAGAAGGAAATTTCTTAATTGAGTTAGGAGTAGTTGGACTTCCAGCTACTGTTTTCATCAGCAAGCAAGGCGACTTAATTGATTTACACATTGGTCAAATCTCAAGCACTGATCTTGACATGAAAATATCTTGGATTCGTTAATGATTGATATAAAACTGGCACTCCCCTTCACTTTGGGTTTAATCACAGCTATTAACCCTTGTGGTTTTGCCATGCTCCCCACTTGGTTGGGATATTTTTTAAGCAAAGGGTCCTCTAATCAAGAACCAAGGCCTGAACAAATTTGGAGAGCCTTCCTCATCAGCCTCACAATGGCAAGTGGGTTTGTACTGGTTTTCGGTGGCGTCGGGCTGGCGGTGAGTTTCCTAACTACCGAAGAATCCATTGCACGAGTATCTCCTTGGTTAACAATTGTATTTGGAGGGTTGTTTATCCCTTATGGGTTAGCAATAATTTCGGGTCGGCAAATCAAATTTTCTTTAGGTGCATCTCCTCGAGGTCCGAACACAACGGAACTTTGGTCGGTTTTTGGTTTTGGCGTGTCATATGCAATCGTCTCAATAGGTTGCGCTGCCCCTATTTTTCTTCTCCAAGTAGCCGATAGTTTTAGCCGTGAAGGAGTCTTAGAAGGTGTCATTACTTACTTTGTTTTTGCTTTTGGAATGGCTTCAGTTATTACTATTCTCACGGTTTCTTTAGCTGCTGCAAGAAGCGGCATTGTTCTGAACCTAAGAAAACTCCTTCCCTACATGGATCGTTTAAGTGGTGTTCTTTTAATTGCGGGAGGGTGCTATTTAATTTCTTACGGAATCTTTGAACTCCAAATTTTAAACAATCCTGCTACTAATTCTAATTCGCTTCTCGACGCTGTAAGTAAAGCACAAGCTCATCTAGCAAACTGGGTTACTGGCATCGGTGGAGTGCAAGTCGGTCTTACCTTATGGCTACTCGTTCTAACTACGGTGATTTGGGGAGTTGGGCCCGCTTTAAATAGCAGAATTAAGAAAATAAGTTACTGGCTGGTTTTGGCGTGTTGGGTTACCGGCGAAGGACTGATTTATAGAGGAGAAATGCTGGCTCTTCCGCTTTATAAACTTCTTCTGAATTGGCCATCTCGTATGTCCAATTGGCTGACTTATCCATCGCGGTGGGCGACTCCTTTAGAAATATTTTTAACTTTATTCATATTGATTTTATTTTTTATGTTGGCAATAAAATCTTTAAATAAATTACGGCGATAACCGTTCAATAACCCAATCGTTTTCTATCCGTCGGTAACAAAGGCGGTCATGAAGACGATTTAGCCGCCCTTGCCAAAATTCAAACCTTTCTGGAACAATCCGAAATCCACCCCAATGACTTGGCCGTTCTATCAGTTGGTCTTCCCATCGTTCTTCTTCAAATTTAAATCGATCATCTAGATATTTCCTGTTAGGGATCACCGAACTTTGATTAGAAGCCCAAGCTCCTATTTGGCTTCCTCTTGGTCGAGTTAGCCAATAAGTGTCAACCTCTTCTGGTGTCAGTTGTTTGGACCTCCCAAAGATGTTGACTTGTCGCCGTAAAGACACCCAAGGAAAAGTAAGCGAAGCGTTCACTGTTGCAGCCAAATCTGATGCTTTGTCGCTCGTCAAATTTGTAAAGAAGCAAAATCCATCGTCATTAAATGTTTTTAAAAGAACAATTCGTGCTCTTGGCCATCCTTCCGAGGTTGTTGTTGAGAGAACCATTGCGTTTGGTTCTAAATATCCTGCCTTAGTTACTTCCTCATACCAGGTTTGAAATTGAGTAGTTGGATTTGGAGAGAGATCAGGTAAATCCAGTCCTTTTGTTTCATAGGTTTGGCGTATTTCACTTAAGTCCACACTGGCAGAGTACCTAATCTGAACCGTTAATGACTGCTAAAGGTCTAAGGTTCTGGAATGCGATTCACTAAATCATTAGCAGTTGCTTTTGGAGGGGTGTGCGGGGCTGGGGTTCGATGGATCCTCCAAACCAAATTTTCTTTATCTTCATATGGTCAAATTCCTTGGATGATTTTGTCTATAAACGTCACCGGGTGCTGTTTTCTTGGAATTTTATTAGGTAAAAAAGTAACCCAAAAAATTTATTTACTTCTTGGAGTTGGGTTTTGTGGTGGGATGACAACCTTTTCTACGTTTGCTGTTGACACAGCTTCTCTCATGAGAGACTCTCAGTTAAATGAGGCTTTGATTTATGCGTCTATTTCCATAATTGGTGGACTGTTATTTTTTCTAGTTGGACGTGAGACGAGTAAACGATGGTTGTAATTTTTTCTTTTATATTTTTATCTGCGTTAGGCGCATACGTCCGATGGATTATTGGTGAGCGCGGACCGATTGGTATTCTGATGGTTAATGTAATTGGTTCGTTTCTTCTTGCATGTACTTCTAATTGGGTGGATGCACAGATCACCGCAATCGGGATTGGAGGGCTAGGAGCTTTTACGACTTTTTCTGCTTTTGCTTCCGATAGCGTCTCACTCCAAGAAAGCCGAGGTTTACTAATTGCGTCAAGTTATGTGGCTGGGACTGCAGTGTTAAGTATTTCTGCTGCTGGACTTGGATTGTCAATTAGTTAATGACAGTCGCTCCACGCATATAAGGTTGCAAGGGTTCAGGAACTGTGATCGTCCCATCTGGTTGTCGCCATGTCTCAACCACTGCAGCCCATACTCGCGGCACAGCTAAGCCTGATCCATTTAGAGTGTTAACGACTGATGTGCCTTTTTGGTCTTGTTGTCTGTAGCGAACGTTAGCTCTGCGTGCTTGATAGTCGCTGAACCACGACACGGAAGAAACCTCCAGCCACTGATCTGCTCCTGGAGCATAAACCTCAATATCAAATGTACGAGCCGATGATGCGCCAAGGTCTCCTGTACAAAGATCAAGAACTCTGTAGGCCAAACCAAGATCAGAGATCGCTGTTTCGGCTCTGTTTAAAATATCGGCATGAACTTCCTCGGACTGTTCCGGGGTTGCGTAGGCAAGCAATTCAACTTTGTCGAATTCATGAACTCGTAGTAATCCTCTTGTATCGCGACCAGCAGATCCTGCTTCACGTCGGAAACATGAGGTATGTGCCATAAGTTTCATGGGTAAGTCTGATTCATCAAGAGTTTCATCACGTGCCAATGAGGTCAATGGAACTTCAGCTGTAGGGATTGCCCAAAGGTCATCTCGTTCAAGATGATAAGCGTCGTCTACGAATTTTGGCAGGTGGCCTGTAGAAACCATGGTTTCAGTTTTTACTAAGGTTGGCGGACGAATTTCTTTATAAGTATCAGCATTTCGATCAAGTCCGTATTGAATCAATGCTCTGCATAAAGTTGCTCCGAGCCCTGTGTACATAACAAACATGGCACCAGACATTTTGGTTCCACGCTCAACGTCTAATAAGCCAAGTTCTGTGGCGATTTCCCAATGAGGTACTCGTTGATGATCTTTGTACGAGTTCTTATCAAAATTTTCGTACCGAAGAATTATGTTGTCTTCTTCCCCACTTCCATCTGGACACTCTGTTGCAGGAATATTTGGCACTGAAAGCAGTATGTTTTTTATTTCTTCAGCAATCTGGTCTGCTTTGTCATTTAGCTTCTCTTCAATTTTTCCTAACTCTCGACTTTGCTCTTGAAGTTTTGTTGCCTCGTCTCCACGCCCGTCTTTATGAAGACCCCCCACCTCTTGTGAAAGATTTCTTATTTGGTTCCGTATTTCATCTCTTTCTGCGGCAACTTCACGCTGCTGCACGTCCAAAGTAAGCACATCGTCAAGAGCCTTACGATCTTCACCGCGTCTTTCAATAGCTTGAATTACACCTTCTGGGTTATTTCGTAAGTTTCGAAGATCAATCATGATAAAGAACTTAGCGTCCTGCGGCCGGTCGCAGGTGTTGATTTTCCTCGCGGGCTTTACTTGTGTAGCGGAAAAACTTTACGACTATTATTCCCCAAAGATAAAAGCCCCCAATGATTTTCATTATGGCACCTGCTGTTTGTTGATCAGTGACGACAGAAATTCCCCACAATTCAAATCCATCGTCATAGTGCTTATAAACAGTTCCTTCAGCAAAAGTTAACCAAGCAGATGGGATTGTTGGAATAACTGAGTTCAAAAATAAGTACAGCATTTGTGCTGGTGGGGATATTCGTAACTCTTTTAATGGCGAGACAACGGGCATCCACATAAGTAGTCCAGAAATAAAAAGAATTAAGTGAACAAAGTAGTGAAATATGCCGCTGTCATAAGACCACTGAACTACACCTGTCCAGTGTGTGAGTGCACTTAAACCATTAAAAATTAGTGCGGCAGTTATGGGGTGACTAAGTCGTCGAATAATTCTTGATCCGTAACCTCCTTCAAGAATTACTAACCGTGCCAGCCAAGCAGGGAGTGCGAGAAGAAATAAGGGAGGAGCTATAAGAGTTATCACAAGATGTTGAATCATGTGCACAAAGTAGAGATGTTCTTCAGCTATATCATGCACCGGCCAATCAGCTGCCACATAAAGTAAAAACACTGCTGCTATAAATGAAACTTTCTGTGCTCTCGTCGCGATTGGTGTCCCCGTGGGCAAAACTTTTGGCCCGATACGTTTTGCCCAGAAACCGAAGAAAATAACTGACAGAACCAGTAACCAGACTTCTGGATGAGGTTGCCATCTCCAAGGGTCGCTCGCTAGTGCATACAAGTCCATTACGTATCAGAGCCCCCCTGCTGCACAGGGTGGGAGAAAATCATTTAGCCTTTTGTCCAGAATTCAAAAACCGTGAGGAATATGAAATAAACAGATACTGCTAGCACTATTCCAGCTACAAAGAATCGTGTAAACATCTTGCTATCAAAACGTAAATGCATGAACCAAGCTGCAACGATGAAGAACTTAACCACCATCATCACCATGAGTGTGGGGATAAGGGCTGGACCGATGTGAACAAAATAAGTTGCAACTTCTGCGGCGGTAATTACTGCCAACAGTAGAGCTATCTGCATGTACTTTTGGTCTGAAGGGTGCTCGTGATCTTCGTGATCTTCGTGATCTTCGTGATCTTCAGTTCTAGTTTCGCTAGTACTCATGGTTGTTCCTATTAACTTGTTGGGTTAGGTACAAGGTAGATGACTGTAAAGATGATGATCCAAACTACATCAACAAAATGCCAATAAAGGCCAATAATTTCTACTGTTTCAGTATTTTTCTTTGTTAATTTTCCTCGGTAAGAAGAAATCAGTAACGACATGATCATTACAATACCGAGGCTTACGTGAACTCCATGGAAACCTGTGAGAGTGAAAAATGCTGAAGAGAAGGGGCTTGTGGTGTATCCCAATCCTTCTCGTATGAAGGTAGTGAACTCATAGACTTGGCCTCCGATAAATACCGCACCCAGTAGAGCCGTGGTTAATAACCAGAGACGGTTATTCCGAATGTCTCCTTTTTGCAGAGCTGAAAGGGCAAGAACCATCGTTAGTGAACTCATAAGCAGAACAAACGAACTAACGGAAGTAAATGGAATGTCAAAAATGTCCCCGGGGGCAGGGCCGTCATAGAACTTGTTTCGGTAGAGAAGGTATGTAGAGATAAGGGCACCAAAGAGTAGGCATTCTGATCCTAGGAATACCCACATTGCCAGTTTGTTATGGCTTAATCCTGTGGTTGTTTCTTCAGACATCTGAAGCCTCCTGAGATACTTCTTCTTTATCGCTGTGATGTTCTCCGTGTGGCCCATCTGGATCATCCACTGGCTCGAAGATCCATGCGTACAGAGACACAACAATGAGTATTGCTCCTGGAAGCGTTAACCAAAGATTGAAAATTAGGCCTAAGCCAAGGAATGGAAGTCCTATTGCAAAAATAAGTGGCCAATACGATGGTGAGGGTAAGTGAACACCTGTTGCTGTGCCATCTTGACAAACCTCTTCAGCTGTAGCGACTCGAACGATTTGTCCTTCGTCATCTGTACCCCATTTGCGATGCCAAAATTCATCAAGGCTTTCTACGGTGGGGATCTCATCAAAATTGTGTTCCGGAGTTGGATTAGGGGTTATCCATTCAAGACTTCGAGCATCCCATGGATCGGGTGGGCATGGTGGTTGGCCTTTTGCTCGTTTCACTGAAACAACAACATTGATCAAGAAAATTAAGACACTTAATGCAATGATGAAAGACCCGATTGTCGCGACCATATTCCAAGCTTCAAAACCAAATCCTGGGCTATAAGTATCTATGCGTCTGGACATACCTTGTAATCCCAGAACGTGCATGGGTCCAAAGGTCATATTGAATCCAACTAACATCACCCAGAAATTAATTTTTCCCATTTTTTCATCAAGCATGTGCCCAAATACTTTTGGCCACCAAAAATAAAGGCCAGCGAAAAGACCAAAAATGATTCCACCAAAAATTACATAATGGAAGTGAGCAACGACGTAATAGGTGTCTGTCTGCTGAGTGTCAGCGGGTGAAAGTGCGTGAGTTACACCAGAAAGACCACCGATAGTAAACATGCTGATAACACCAACAGAGAAGAGCATCGGTGCAGAGAATTTGACACGTCCTCCCCACATGGTTGCTATCCAATTAAGTATTTTTACTCCCGTAGGTACAGCGATAAACATTGTTGAGATTGAGAAAGCGGCAACAGATAGTGGGCCTATACCCGAAGCAAACATATGGTGAGCCCATACACCCCACCCCATAAAGCCGATAGCGATTCCCGAGAAAACCATGAAATCATAACCAAAAATTGGCTTACGACTAAACGTTGGAATTACTTCAGAAATAATTCCAAATGAAGGAAGGATCAAGATATATACCTCTGGGTGGCCGAAAATCCAGAATAAGTGTTGCCAAAGAAGAGGGTCTGCTCCCATTTCGGTGTTGAAAAAATTTGCTCCAAATTGACGGCTAAACATTAAAAGGAAAAGCGCTACAGCTATTACTGGCATTGCGAAAACGAGCAACAACTGAACGACAAAAAGCATCCAAGTAAACACCGGCATTTTAAAGAGTGTCATGCCAGGTGCACGCATGTTTAGGATGGTTACAGTCAGGTTTATTGCTGACACTAACGATGCGATACCTGTTATTTGAAGTCCGATAGCGTAAAAATCCATTCCAACGCTAGGTGAAAAAACGATTCCACTATTTGGGGCATACCCAAACCATCCACCATCGGGGGCTCCTCCAAGCAGCCATGAAAGATTAATAAAGATTCCTCCAGCAAGAAATACCCAGAAGCTCATTGCATTAAGTCGGGGGAAAGCAACATCTCTTGCGCCTATTTGTAGTGGGATGAGGTAATTCGCAAAAGCTGCAGCTAGTGGCATAGCAGCTAAGAAAATCATTGTTATGCCATGCATAGTAAAGACTTGGTTATACATCTCTGCACCAAGAACTGTGCCATTTGGTGTTGCGAGTTGAAGGCGTATAAGAAGTGCTTCAATACCGCCAATTATGAAGAAGAACAGAGCTGCGGCTCCATAAAGAATGCCGATTTTCTTATGGTCTACGGTGGTGACCCAATCTCGCCATCCATTACCGCCTTTGGGGCGGGTATAGACACCCAGTGGGCGTTGTTCTTCGGTTGGAGTTTCTTCAGACATGGTGTCGGTCATTTATTCGACCTCCGTGGCTTGGATAATGAACGAACTTGGTATTGTGCCGAGGGTTTCTAGGTAAGCAACGACATCATCAATTTCATCTTCACTTAGTCCTAGAGCAGGCATGCCTCGTCTACCTTCGGCATATGCAGGTTTTTCTGCTGGAGCATTTCTTAGCCATGCTTCCAGCTGAGTTCTATCAATAGTGCCGTCTGGTTCGTAGAGGTTAAAAATACCTCCTGCATAGGTGGTTCGGCTCATAAAGTGAGTCAGATTTGGAGCTGCATTAGAAACAAGGTCTGCGCCAATACTTGTCTCATCGTTCACCCCATTCACTACGTGACATCTAGCGCATTGGTTTTCAAAAACTGTTAGCCCTCGCGATACGGCTTCATTGGTTATTAAATCTGAATCTTGATCAGTTAATTGCTCGTCAACCCAGATTTGGAAATCTTCTGGCTCGAGCGCAATTGCCTGCATCCGCATTCGGGAGTGAGACAGCCCACAGAATTCTGTACATTGGCCAAAGTAAACACCAGGTTCGTCTGCCTCTAATTTCCATGGATGCACTCTTCCTGGAGCAGCATCTCGTTTACCATTTAATGCAGGAATCCAGAAGCTATGGATAACATCTCGACTTGTTATAGAAAGTTCTATTTCCTGTCCAGCAGGCATGACTAGTTGACCGGCAGTAACAATATCTGCTGGAGGAAGATTACGAGCATCACTCAAATCAACTCCATCTAAACCATCAAAGTAGTATCGGAACTCCCACCACCACTGTTGCCCTATAACCACAACTTCCGGTTCCCAAAGTACTGATTCTTCTTCAACGATAATCATCACTTCGTTTGTGTCAGTGCTATTTATTGAAGACAGCGTAATAAGCGTGAATACCGAAACAACAGCGAGAATTAAAGTTGGAATAATGGTCCAAAGTATTTCTAGTTTGGTATTTCCATGAACCTGAGTTGGAAATTCTTCGTCTTCGTGACGATCACGGAACTTCCACCAAATAAAGATTGTTGCGCCAAACACTAGGAAAAAAACAACATATGCAACGATCAAAACTGGATCTAATAGATTGTCTATTTCTCGAGCTATTGGTCCTTGAGGTTGAAGAGTGTCAAGCTCAGCGCCTGAGGCGCATCCAGTAACTAAGAGCAATGCAGAGGTGAATAAAGCCAACCAAGTCTTTTTAATAATTTTAGTGATCAATGGTCTTCCTCCATATGGGAATCTCCATGTTCTCCGCCAACATGGTGGAAGTCGCGCTCACCGTTAATTGCTGCGAATATACCGCTAACAATAACCGCTATAAATCCAACAGCCAGAATGCCTTGAACTACTCCCCTTGGAATAGATGGTCGCTTACTAATGAAGTAAGCCGTGAGGAAAATTATGGTTCCTACGACAGTTGCAATCCAAACGGCACCTAGAACTGATGCGGCCAATAAGATTCTTGATACTGCCACGACTATCACACCGATACCGACAAGTCCAAGAACAGGAATTTCTATTGGACGTAGTAGCCCTTCTTTCAATTCACGATTCTTTTCAGAATCTCCAGTTGCTCTTTCTGACCAATTTGTCATTGTCCACTCGACTGCAATGACTAATGAGATGATAAGACCTGTTCCGAATACAAATGGATGTGCAACTAGCCCAACCGCCATCGTTACTACCCCTAACGCAGTAAATAACGGCCATGGTGACGATCCGGTGGATATTTGTGCTTCAGGGACTTTGTCTATATCTACTTCAAGTATTTCTGCTGCAGCTTCAGCATCAGCATCACGGAAAGATTGAGACAATATGGCTAGCAGTCCTGAAGTCGTGGCTGCCATCATAAGAATGCCGTAAGCGATGTGATTTCCTACAGCGCCTTTCCATCCAAGAGTCAAAGGGCCAGTTTCAGTTCCACCGGTTGTATATCCGACAAAAACTGCCGCTGTAAAAGTAGCAACAAGTAGACCGAACCAAAGCTTAAAACCAGTTGTCAGCATAGTGAACGTCCTATTTCCCGATGTAGATAAATAGCCAAATAAAAATGTAAATGAAGACTGTTGAATACCAATAAATGGATACTGCAGAAACTAAGTCACGGTGGCGACTTGTGTCTTGTCCTCCGAAAGCTCTTAGCAGGAGTAGCCCCAACCAAATAACTCCAATTCCAACCATTACTAAGTGGGCTCCAGTTATTACATATAGGAGGAGTGCCGCTTCACTGTGATCAATAGGTAAACCAATGTCCATGTAATAAAACACGGTTTGGTTAATCATCGCAACACCCATTAACGATGTAAGGATAAGCGCAAGATAAGCATGTACCCGATCATCGTTCTTTACTGCATAGACCGCCCATCCCATAGTGGCCACGGATATTGACAGGGTTGCCATATTCATCCCACCAGGAACAAGCTCAATAGCATTTTCTGGAAACCATTCCATACCCCAAGCCATTGTGTCAGATCTGATGCTGAAATAGATTGAGAATAAGCATCCAAAGAACATGAGTGCAGCCGAAGTAATGAATGCTGTCCCAACCATCAATGTTCTAGGACGATTTAAAGGTGCGGGTGGAAGAACAGTAGCCATTAAGCGACCTCTTCTTTTTCTTTTGATTCCCACTCAAGTGTGTCTGCACCCCAAGGGTTTCCACTAGCAGGAGTTTTTGAAAGAGCATTTTGAACACTTGTAGCTATGGCTGCAATAACTCCCAAAAGAATCAAAAGGGAGCCAATAAATGAGATGATGTTAAGAGTTTCAACCCAACTTGAATTATCCGTGCCAGCAGCGAATTCGGATACACCAGTGAAATCATTCTGTCCTGTAAAGCCAACTAAGAAGTCTGCTACGGCAAATATGCCCACTCCGAAATGGAAGATTAGACCTGAAATCAAAATTTTTCTCTGGGAAATAGATTTACCAATCAAAAGCTCTCCCCACCATGAGAAGGCGGCCATACCCGCCAACACACCGGCACCCAAAGTAAGAACTATCTGAGCTGAGACCGTTGATTTTGTTGCGAGTTCAAGCGGTCCAATTACGTGTACTGCACCCACAACTACGCCATGTAGAAGAAGAACTATAGATAAAGTCGCTAAAACTGTCGGAATGGTTGTTTGTTTATCAAAACCTTTGACATCTTTGATTTTTGGAGAAATAAAAGCAACAACAAGAAGGACTGCAGGAATAGCGATAAATGCTTGAATGATTGAAAAAGATTCTTCAAAGACTGGAGTGCCAATATCGAAATAGGTTTGGGCATAGGCCCCAAACCCAGCAAAACCTGTTAGGCCAATAGCAGTGAATAAGAGGGGGTTTGACATTTTATTTTTAAATGCAGCAGAAACAATTTCAGCAACAATTCCTAATAGCGGCAGCACCCATAAATAAACCTGTGGGTGTGTAAATGCCCAAGATAACTGCTCCCAAACAACTGCTTCACCCCCGAAATTAACCGGCGCCCTCCCTCTCATATCTACATAAACAAGTACCGTGTTAGCAGCGAGAACTGGCAAAGTGGCTAGCCACATAGTCCCTGCTACTAATACAGACCAACTAAATGCTGGAATGTTGAGTAAAGAAATGCCTGAAACTCGACCTGCAACAATCGTTGTCAAGACACTGGTTGAGGCCCCACAAAGTCCAATTATTGTTAAAAGCACGCCTACAAGCGTTAACGCAACAGATTGAGTCTCACTAGTAGCTTCTGGAGTTCCTACCCCACCATTCGCAAGAAAACCAGTAATGATGATTAATGCCCCAAATAACCAGACCCAGAAACTAAACGCACTCATTTTTGGGAAAACAAGCCGTGATGCCCCTACTTGTCTAGGCACTATTGCTGTTGCTAAACCAACCATTAGGGGAAGAACAGCGATGAGAACTAGCGCTACTCGGTGGGCTGTCCAAAATTGAAATACGTCATCGGCAGTTGAAAAAATACTTGCCGAAGATAGATCAATACGTTCAAGGCTGACTAATAATCCTGCAACTGAACTGAACAATAAGCCGACTAGTGCAGAGACCATCCAGTAGCGCGAAAGGGTCCCTGATTCGGTAGTTGTAACAATTCGTTCAACAACTGTGGATTCGTTCTTCATTGAAGGTTAATCACTCTGTAGGCCTAGACAATTTTCCCATAATTATTGTCAGTTCGTGAAACACTTCACGATCATCTAAGTTTGAGGTTAGACGAAATATGTCCGTTTATGACACCTAACCTCAACATAAATTAGTTGATATTTATTAAGGGTCGCGAACCGGGCACATTTCGTTAAAACAACGATAAAGCCCTAAGCCAGTTATGAGGTGCATCCTCTCTTAACAATCAGCTTTTAAATGACCACATCCAGTGTTATGGCCCCAAAAAGTAGGGTGATATAAACAATGGAAAATGAGAAGAGACGCATAGCTGAACGTTCGCTCAGATCTCTTTTAACTGGCAACGTAAGAGCACCAAATATCGCTCCAAGAACAATTGCTGAAACAAGATAAAAGACGCCCATATCTGCTACAAAAGCAAAAACGATCGTAAGCGCAATTTGTACAATTGTGTACAAAATGATTCGATCCGCAACTGCAGAAAGGCTTTCCACTGAAGGAAGCATCGGCACTGATGCATTCGAGTAATCATCTCGATATTTAATCATCAAAGCCCAAGAATGCGGAGGCGTCCAGAAGAATATGATTAAGAAAAGTATTAGTGGAGACCAATTCAGTGAATTAGTAACAGCAGCCCAACCAACTAAAACAGGAACAGCTCCTGCAGCACCACCTATAACTATGTTCAAAGAAGAAGTTCTTTTTAACCAAAGCGAATAGATAAACACGTAAAACAAAGTGGCAGAAATCGCAAGTACAGCACTAAGAAAATTAACGAATTGCCATAACCAAATAAAAGCAATGACTTCTAGAGTAAGAGCAAAAATTAAAGCATTTTTAGGCGATATCACACCAGTCACTAGCGGACGACTCTTCGTGCGTTCCATAAGTTGATCGATATCGCGATCTATAAACATATTTATTGCGTTTGCTCCACCTGCCGCGAAAGTCCCCCCAACCACAGTTGCAATCATCAACCATGCTCCTGGTACTGCACCTGCGGCAACGAACATTGGCGGAACAGTAGTTATAAGAAGAAGTTCAATTATTCGAGGCTTAGTTAAGGCGATATACCCAACTATCTGCTCATTTAAGAATGGTAAACTTCGACCCGACATCACCACCACACTAGGAGAAACTATTCACAGTAAGTGCTCTAGGAAGAAAATTTAACTAAGTAACCAATCTGCAGGTGTTGAACCTTCTGGGAATAATCGATTCTGAAAACGCCTCATACCAAGTAACCAACGATCAACGTCATCTCCTTTTCGACGTACATACTCCTCGACATCTGGATGAGGGAGCACATGGAAACGTTCATCTACCAATGCCTCCATAACTGCTTCAGCTAATTCTTCGGCTGAAAGTACGCCGTCCATTGATGCGACATTTTCACCATCTTCAGAGAAAAGATGAGCTGAAGGACTATTTTCTTTAATGTTTGTCGCTACCGCTTGTGGACATAGTACTGAAACACCAATTCCTTTATCCCCATAAGTAATTTGAATCCATTCAGCGAGTGCAACCGCGGCATGTTTTGTAACCGAATAGTGAAGCGAACCAATTTGAGTTAGTAAACCTGCAGCAGAAGAAGTGTTAAGTAACCATCCGCCACCTTGGTCAACCATGTGAGGAATTGCATGTCGAGCGGCATAAAGATGAGCCATAACATGAACATCAAACATTTTTCTCATCTCTGAGTCGTCATCCTCCAATCCGCCGATCGTCACATAGCCGGCGTTTGATACAAAAAGATCAATGCTTCCATGGTCGCTGACTGTCTTTTTTACAAGGTTCTTAATTTCTTCTTCATTTGAAACATCGCAAACAGACGAATGCCCTCCAATTGTTGAAGCCACCTGATTAACTTTTTCTGCATCCAAATCTGCGACAACAACTGCTTTAGCGCCTTCTGAATAGAAACGTTGAGCAAGAGCGGCGCCGATTCCGCTTGCTCCACCAGTAATAACTGCAACTTTATTTTTTATGTCCATATGGTGATCTTAGAAAGATGATTGCCGTCATGCCTGACTGGGGTCATAGGCTATGCAAGGTGGTAAGGAATCTTAAGCCAAACACTTATCGAAAAATTTGCGCTGTTGCTCTTTTTCTCTTGGTCTCAATTGTTGTAACTGGTGGTGCTGTTCGTCTGACTAGTTCAGGCTTGGGTTGTCCAGATTGGCCAACTTGTGAATACGACCAGTTTTCTCCCGAATCAGGAATCCACGGATGGGTAGAATTTATAAATAGGTTAATCACGGGGCTTGTTTCTGTAATCGTTATCCTCGCTGTTCTTGGTTCGTTATTTAGAATGCCGAGACGTAATGACTTAATTAAATGGTCATTGGGTTTAGTTGCAGGATTGATAGGGCAAATTGTCCTTGGAGGAATTGTTGTACTAAGCCATCTAAACCCTTGGCTGGTTCTTGGTCATTTTGCGTTATCTATGGTTCTTGTTTGGAATGCAGTTGTTCTGCACCATAAGGCAAGCGACCCAAAGGATTCTCCAACGGAGAAATTTTTTCTTAAGTTCACAACTGTTTTAACAAGTTGGGCTTTAGTAATGCTTGCTTCGGGCATGTTGGTGACTGGATCTGGGCCGCATACTGGTAGCAGGGATGATCCGATTGAGAGGCTTCCCTTTGCGATACGTGAGATAGTTCGAGTTCATAGTTCGACAGTCATCATTTTCTTAGTATTAATGACAGTTTTTTCGTTTTATGTTTTTAAGAGTTCAAAAGCTAATTCGCTTCGATCTATAACAACAGTTCTTTGTGTTGTCACTCTTGGTCAAGCGATAGTGGGATGGGTTCAATATTTCACAGGAGTCCCTGAGTTGCTTGTTGGTTTACATATTGCCGGCGCTACTGCTCTATGGGCGACTTTGGTGAAGTCGTGGCTCATTGCTCATGGATCGAAATGATGAGTCTCTCCCCTATTGAAATCGTTGAACCTGCGGTTGGAGAATCAAGCGAAGTTAAACATGATCAACCTTGGATTGTGATTGTTTGGAATGATCCAATAAATCTGATGTCCTATGTCTCTTTTGTTTTACAAAAGTTGTTCGGATACAGCAAGGAGAAAGCTGACAAGTTAATGCTTGAAGTTCATCACCAAGGACGTGCAGTTGTTTCGGCTGGCAATCGTGAACGAGCAGAGTTTGACGTTTTTCGTCTACATGGTCATGGTCTTTGGGCAACAATGGAAAAAGACAGTTCATCATGAGTGAAGTTGTTCACGCATTTTTGGGCAGACCTGATTTAAAGCAGGTGGAAATTCGTCTGGATAACGAAAGCAGAGAAGTACTACTTGAATTAGTAAAACAGTTTCGCTCGATGCTAATTGACGATTCTGATCAATCTCTTCAAAGGCTTTACCCCCCGGCTTATCTAAAAGATTCAGAATTAAATGACGAATACGACGATCTAGTTCATGACGACTTACTTAAAGAGAAGCTGGAATCTATTGATGTCCTTGAAACAACAATCTGGCTTGAATCCATTGAATTGGAGGACTTTTTTGCGTGGATGCTAGTAATAAATAGTCTCCGTTTAATTCTTGGAACTCGACTTAATGTGTCGGAAGAAGATGAGTTTGACTTTGGACAAATTCATAATCCAGAGCAGACACTCTTTATCTGGTTAGCTGTATTACTTGAAGAAGCTGTAACAGCAAGTAATTTTTCTTTAGAAGATTTTAATAAAACATAAGCAAGACACGTTTCAGGCGACAGACTGTATTTGATAACGTTATTTCGCCCTCACGTGGGTAGAGCCCCCATCGTCTAGCGGCCTAGGACGCCTGCCTTTCACGCAGGTAACACGGGTTCAAATCCCGTTGGGGGTGCGAACATATAGTGGTGTATGGTTTTAACCATTCACCAGTTCTGGTCCTGTGGTGCAGCCTGGAGTGCACGCCGCCCTGTCAAGGCGGAGGTCGCGAGTTCAAATCTCGTCAGGACCGCAAACCATTGTTTATCTTTGGATAGGCATTGGGGTCGGGTAGCTCAGTTGGCAGAGCGTCCGCCTGAAAAGCGGAAGGTCACCGGATCGACGCCGGTCCCGACCACCAAATACAATGACATAATATTGGACCAATGAATTTTTATATGAGTCATCATTGGTTATTAAATAAGCCATGAGAAGCAACAACCGAATACTCATACCCAAAGCGAACCTCCGCGATATTGGAGGAATTCAAGTTTGTGGTGGAAATAAAGTTCAAACCAGTCACATTTACAGATCTGGGCATCTATCTGATTTAACAGAATCGGATCTAGAGTTTTTGCGCAGTTTGCAGTTAAAAACAATTATTGATTTACGGCGGCCGAAAGAAAACCAAGAACGACCCCACCCTTTTCTCCAGGACTGTTCAATTAATGAGATTTCTGTTTCATCTTCAGATAACGAATTTGCCGTTGTTGCTGGATCGCTCAATAATCCTGATATTGCTAAACAGGCTTCTGGAATGATTGATAAATATTTTGGAGAAATAGTCACAGACCGGCTACATCTTTATCGTCCTGTGTTTGAATTGGCCGTGAATCCAAACAATTACCCCCTGCTTTTCAACTGCACTGCTGGAAAAGATCGGACTGGTTTTGTGGCAGCAATTCTTCTCGGCCTTCTTGGAGTAAGTGAAGATGAAGTCATAGAAGATTTTTTACTTAGTAATGAAGTGAGGAAAAACCAAATTGAATCGCATTTAGATTCTTATAGAAAAAGTTTGGCGGAACAGCAAGATTGTCTTGAATCTGAAATAGAAGACCATCTTCTCGATCCTTTACGTGCTCTAGTAATGACGAAGCCTTCATATATGCAGTCAGTTTTTTCAGCCATCAAGTCTGAATGGGGGTCGTGGGAAATTTTTCGAAAAGATGGTCTTAAAATTTCTGATAACGATTTTAATAATTTTCTAAATTTTATGGTTGAATAATCTTTGGTTGCTCTTTGCATTCATCAAGAAAATAGAGCAGTATCATCAAGGTACAACAGTGAGGTGAACCAATGAAAAACCATGAAAACATTTATATAAATGGGGCCTGGGTCCCTTCTGGAGGAGATGGCTCAATTGATGTCATGAACCCTTCGACCGAAGAAATTGTAGGATCTATACCTGACGGAGTCGCTTCCGATGTTAACGCAGCTGTTGAAGCTGCTCGCGCCGCTTTTCCCTCTTGGTCTGCTCTTAGCTTAGAGGAACGCTTGTCTTATATTGAAGGATTGGCTGGACAACTAGGAGAACGCATGGAGGAAGTAGGAGAACTTATTTCCGCCGAAATGGGGATGCCGCAGCCTCTCGCCAACATGATCCAAGCTGGTTTGCCCGCAGGAACAACTTCCAGTGTTTCGCAAACGGCTCGTGATTTTGCCTTTGAAGAGCAAATGGGAAATACTCTGGTTACTCGTGAGCCGATGGGTGTCGTTGGGTGTATTACACCTTGGAATTATCCACTTCACCAAATTATGGCAAAAGTAGCTCCAGCTATGGCAGTGGGCTGCACCGTAGTTTTAAAACCAAGTGAAGTAGCTCCTTTGAATGCTTTCTTACTCACTGAAATTATTGATGGCCTTAACTTCCCTCCAGGGGTTTTCAATCTTGTTTCAGGTGTAGGGCCAGTAGTAGGCGAAGCCATTGCTGCTCATCCTGGTATAGACATGATCTCTTTTACCGGATCAACCCGTGCAGGAACTCGTGTTGCTGAAGTTGCTGCTCCAAACGTTACGCGTGTTCATCAAGAACTCGGCGGTAAATCAGCAAACATTATTCTTGACGATGCAGACTTTGCTTCAGCCATTCCAGGTGCGATTAACGCTTGCTTCCTTAACTCTGGTCAAACTTGCAGTGCTTTAACTCGTCTTCTCGTTCCAGCAGACCGCATGGATGAAGCTGCTGCATTAGCTGGAGAAGCTGCGGCAGCAGCCGGAGCCAGACTTGGACCACTTGTCTCTCAAGCACAATGGGATCGAGTTCAGGGATACATCCAAAAAGGTATCGATGAAGGTGCCACATTAGTTGCTGGAGGCACCGGGAAACCTGAAGGCCGTGAAGTTGGCTATCACGTACAACCAACCGTATTCGCGAACGTTGATAACTCGATGGCTATCGCTCAGGAAGAAATATTTGGACCTGTGCTGTC
>TARA_B110000014_G_scaffold225433_1_pt1 | contig 22130 bp, 19 predicted proteins | sample TARA_B110000014 | Tara Oceans TARA_B110000014 (sample SAMEA4396468) | marine metagenome | biome: Westerlies Biome; feature: [MES] marine water layer (ENVO:01000295) within the mesopelagic zone...; material: water (ENVO:00002006), including particulate matter (ENVO:01000060) such... | reverse complement strand
GGCGCTTCACTTGCAAGACGCATAATCCCTGCAATCGACCATCTGTCAAAGGCAGTCGAAGCCTCCGAAGGAGAGCAGGGTTCGGAGTCTCTAATCGAGGGTGTTAGGCTGACTTTAGATGGCTTGAGGTCCTCCCTGGAATCCGAGGGGATATCACAAATCGACGCATTGGGGAAGAAATTCGACCCTACATGCATGGAGGCAATCGCAACCATCCCATGCCCGGAGGACAAGGAACCGGGTAGCGTGATAGAAGTCATTGAGAGTGGTTATAGGATGCACGATCGCATCCTTCGAGCATCCAGGGTCATTGTAGCCGAGGGCTAGTCGTGACCATGAAAGGACGACTTCCACTTTTCGCAGTCGGGCTAGTCTCGGCATACCTGCTCTCCATCTTATCAATCCATATTGCAGCCCCCGATGACCCAATTGAACCGGTGGAATTCCCCACCAGATGCCCTGACGATTCACTAAATTGCTCAATGATTGGTCCAAATCACCATAGAAGTGGAAATATTACTGAGATTAGAATCAATGCCAGTTTAGAAGAAGTGATGGATGAAGTAAGAAAATGGGTTAATTCCCAATCCGGAACAACCACTATAGGAGATTGGCCAGAGCAAACCCATGCCGTATTTAGAACGCTAATCATGCGATTTCCTGATGATTTCGTAGTAAGAGGTTTCTGTGACGATGGTGACAGCGTACTGCATGTTTACTCAAAGTCACGTCTAGGTATTTCTGACCTAGGCGTGAACAAAGCGCGTATCGAGAGTTTCGCTGACTATATGATAAACGTCGAAATGGCTACATCAGAATGCGCCTAGGAGTGATCGGCGCTTACCTTGTCTGCAATAATTGATCCAGATATTCGAAAGGCCCGCACCCTTCCGTCAGAATTCTACACCGATGAAGGAAAACTCGAAAAGATTTTGCAAGGATTTACCAAAAATTGGCACTTCGCAGCCCACAAGAGCCAACTATCCGGCAAGTCAGCAATAGAATTGAGCCATCTGGAGAGAATGATAGGCGAATCAATGGTAATGGTGGCTGGGGATGAAATCAGGTGCATGTCGAACGTTTGCACCCATAGAGGGATGCTATTGGTAGATGGCAGTTGCTCCAAGAATACTCTACAGTGCCCATACCATGGCCGAACCTTCGGATTAAATGGGAGGATGAAATCAATGCCAGAATTCGACCAAGTCGAAGGTTTCCCCACTATCCAAGATGACCTGCGCATCTTCCCATCCCTGTTCTGGAAGGGACTGGTTTTCACTGGAATAGAACCCTCTGGTATGGAAGCCTGCCTAGAAGAGATGGAAGGAAGGATTGGTTGGATGCCAATCGAGACATTCGAACACGACCTTTCCAGGAATAGGTGCTATGATATCAGAGCAAATTGGGCCCTATACGTTGACAACTACTTGGAGGGCTTCCACATTCCATTTGTCCACGATGATCTCAACATGGCGCTGGACTACGACAATTATAGAACTGAGATTTTCGATGGTGGAGTCCTGCAGATTGGTATCGCTAGTGAGGGAGAACCAATTTTCGATATTCCAGAGACGTCACCAGATTTTGGACTAAATGTAGCAGCATATTATTACTGGATTTATCCAGGTCTAATGCTCAACTTCTACCCATGGGGCCTCTCTGTAAACTTAGTCTCCCCATTGTCAATTGAGAGCACTAAGATAGAGTACCACGGATTTGTATGGGACAAGAAATTTCTCGGGAAGGGTGCCGGGGGTGACTTGGACAAGGTTGAGGCAGAAGACCAGCACATTGTAGAATTCACACAGAGAGGGGTGTCATCAGGAGCTTATGAAAGAGGACGTTACTCCCCAACTAAGGAGACAGGGGTCCATCATTTCCATCGAATACTAACTTCTTAGATTCAATTCATAACTAATCGTCCATTCGTGACATTTACCATGTCTAGTCAAAGAATAACTGCAACTCTGATAGTCTCTCTATTTTTGCTATCTGGGTGCCTAAGTGATGAAGCACTTCCGGGAAGTCAGGAAACCGAAGATTGTACCGGTGAATCCTGTGAAGATGAAAACACAGTTGTGGAAGAAGAGATCTTAGAGGAAGAGATCCCCATATCCGGAACAAATTTCTGCGATAACACCAATCCAGACCATTGCCTTCTACCATTCCCCTCCTCCGCATTCCTTGATTCCGACTCCGGAACAACTACTGGATATAGGTTGGATATCGATGGTCAAGCAATACCTGACTCAGCCTCCGCACCATCCGAAGATTTCCATATGCTTGATTACAAGGATGGACACTCTCCATCCACGCAGATATTTACAACATTTAGTAGCCTTCCAGAACTCTCTGGACTAGCTTCTCAGGAAACCATTCACCTGTCTATTCTCCCTGATCACAATAGTCTGCTTCTTAATGTGGACACGGGTCAGATAGAGGAACATTGGGTGGAAATCTCTTCCCGAACACAGGAAGACGAACCACCCCTAGTTCACATTCGATCCCTTAGGGGGCTCGATCACAACACACAGTACGCAGTAGCATTCAGGGGACTTTCAGATGAGAATGGAGATGCTATCGAACCATTTCCAGGATTCAAGGCATTAAGGGATGAGCTAGCTACCGATAACCAACAGATTGAATCACTTCGATCCAGCTACGAAACAATGTTCACTTCGCTTTCCGAGGTTGGCTACGAAAGGAATGATCTGATTAGTGCGTGGTGGTTTCACACAGCATCTACACAATCAATTACTGGAGACATCATTTCCATGAGGGACGATGCAACACAACGCCTTGGTGACAATGGCATAGGGTGTAATGTCACATCAGTGATAGAGAACTATGCTGAAGACAATACTACTCTCAGGAGAATAAGTGGTACAATCACAACTCCTCATTATCTGGAAGCCACCTACCCACCTACTCCCATGATTCGTTCTGAGGATGGGACTCCCCAATTCAACTTCCTGTCAGAGGTTGTCTTCACTGTGACTATCCCAATGTCCGCAGCAGAGTCCTCACAACCCGCACCACTTGTAGTTCTGGGGCATGGTTTCCTAGGAAATGGGGAGGGTATGGTCTCGGGATTCAGAGGATGGGCGAATGACTCGGGAATGGCGACAATAGGTACCGACTTCAAGGGATGGAGTTCAGACGGTGACTTCGATGCTGTCACATTTGGATTGATGAATGTGAACTATCTCCAGCATCAGTCTGAGAGACTCCAGCAATCTGTTATCAACCACCTTGCAATGATCACTACCATCAAAGGGATTTGCTCCGATATCCCTGAATTCTACCACAACGGGGTAAATCTGGTGGACACTACAGATGTCGATTACATGGGAGTCTCTCTAGGGGGAATAAGAGGGCCATCAATGCTTTCTCTAATCCCAGAAATTGACCGTGGAGTTCTTTGGGTGGCAGGGTCATCTTTCAGTTTTATTGCCGAGAGATCCACTCAGTATACCCAATTCGAGCAGCTTTTCTCATCCCCTCTTGCTTACGAATCGACAATGGACCGATCCATACTGATTGCATTGATGCAGTCTATGTGGGACACTACCGAACCAGAAACCTATCTTCCATTCATTAACGGGGGTTTAGATGGTGAACTGTATCCTTACGACGTCCTTTACCTGGTTTCAATTAACGATGCGCAAGTCACTACCCTATCTGCGGACCGAGCCTCAAGGACTTCTGGAATCCCAGTACTCGCCAACTCCACGTATTACCCTCACGGACTGGAGATTGCCGATTCTCCGACCACGGGCTCTGCTATCGTTTACTTCGATGGTAACTTCCCGGCAGTTCCTTCAGGAAACATACAGGGGCCAATGGCCTACCACTCCCTAGCGCATAATCAGGTTCTAGGATTTGAACCTGCGATTGACTTAGCATCAGGCTTCCTGCAAAGTGGAACTATTGCTGATGAATGCTCCGGAAAATGCTACTTCAATGGTACCTGGTAGTAATTCAATAGTTCACTCTTTCTTCTTTCTCCCCAGAGGTCCAATCGTAGATACCTGCCCCGGACTTCTTTCCGAGATGCCCGGATTCTACCATCTCATTCAGGAGTGGATGCGGCCGATATGAATCATCATCGAATGCTTCTGCAAGGCTGTTCAGGATATCCCTCCTCACATCAAGGCCAACTAGGTCCGACAATTCCAGAGGGCCCATGGGGTGCCTGTATCCCAAGCGCATTGCAGTGTCAATGTCACTCGCAGAGGCCACGCCCTCTGCTAGCATCCTTATCGCCTCGTTCCCAAGAACAACGCCAAGTCGGCTTGTCGCGAACCCAGGCACGTCCCTGACTAGAATGGTGGTCTTCCCCATCGCTTCTCCTACTTCCTTTGCGATTGATACGGTGCGTTCGTCGACTGCGTCGTGACGTACTATCTCCAGGAGTTTCATCAGTGGTACTGGATTGAAGAAATGCATCCCTATCACTCTCTCGGGACAACTAGTGTGTGCAGCAATCTCAGAAATCGGTAGACCAGATGTGTTGGTGGCGAGAACCGCATTCGGAGATGCCAAGTCCTCTAACTCTTGGAAAATAGACCTCTTCAGTTCCATCTTCTCTGGCACTGCTTCTATTACAATATCCGATTCATCCACAGCTTCAGACATCTCGCTGGTCGAAATCAGTTTCGACCTCCATTCCTCCTTCTGTTTGGCGGTGGTCTTGCCCTTGGAGATCCCCCTCTCCCAGAAATCCTCTATAGTCCTCATTCCCCTCTCTAGGGATTCGGGAAATGCATCGAAGAGACGAGTCTCCCAACCAGTCTGAGCGCAGACCTGGGCAATTCCCGATCCCATCGTACCAGCTCCGATTACTGCAATCGTGCGTATTGTCACGAGTGTCGGAAGGTCTGCTGGGAAATAAGCAGTGCTAACTCTCGCGACCATATGCTGCTAGAGCGGACTGGAACAGCCTCTGCCGAGGAACGTCATGCTCCAAGAAGCATGTGAAGGGGGCTACATCCTTCAGAAGCTCGATGGAAGAGACGTATGCCCCATAGATGAATGGGTCTGCCTCCTTCATCTCGGGGATGTCAATACCTAGTTTTCCTAGGCCCTTTCTGGTGTCATCATCCCATATTGAGTATGTATGGTGGGTGAAGTGCAGGTATGCGGAGAGCCTTCTGATGTCGGATCTAGCCTTGTCAGTCAGACTCTCGATCAGAAGCGTATCCGGATAGCGAATAGCATACAGCGACAGTAGGACCTCCCGTTGCGTCTCAGCCCTCCATGCTCTATCCTCAAGTCCCATCCATCCGTCAATCATATCGAGCATTTCTGGGGTGTAGGGGCGACTGACTCGGTAGAGCAGACTCTCGTATTCGTCCGGATCCTGCTCCTCCGAGTGATGATGCTCGTGGAATAGCTCGGTCAGCCTGTCGAAGAATGGCAGGCAGAGTTCCTTGTCAAAAATGGATAGAGCGACGTGTTGCATGGAAATCCCCCTGTCTATTTGCCCTTCCATTCCCTGTACTGGATCCAATCCTGCTTCATGTAGTCGTTAACCAGCCTTTCCTCGTCTTCCTCGGACGGAAGGACGCTTGCCAGGTAGTCCTCCCACTCTTGGTCGCTACCGTCGAAAGGCTCCCCCTCCACAGTATAATTCTTCCCAGCGTACTTCCCGATACCCCTCTTGAATTTGTCAGAGGGGATGAAAAGCTCCGGCTCTCCTTCCTTACGGGCTTTACTGATCCTCCTCATCTCCTCGCTAAGCTCTTGGAAATATAGGTCCCTGCTAGCCTCGTTGAGGTGATCCCTGTCTGCAGACTCAGTCGCCTCCCTCTCGTCATAACGGCCCTTTATGCCATAGACGTAGGCCCATTGCGCGCTCGTCGAGTCATCGGTCCCGAACAGGTCTAATCCGGTACTGACCCATTTGTTTACGTATTTCTGTACTAGGGCACATGGGATGACTCCCTGCTTCACTATCCTCCTGAGGCCATTGGCCCCCGTACCTAGGTGGAAAGACTCCTCCTTGAGCATCGGCCCCATACTTGCTGCAAGTGGCTTGAAGGAGGAAGTGCTGAGCATCTTCAGCTGATATTTTCCATCCCTGTCGATGAAGTGTGTGAACATGAAGAAATCCAGCCAGTGGTCTATTGGCTCGTTGAAGGACCCCAGGATCCTCGTCCCCTCCTGTGCATTTCTCTCCAGGAGCTTCGCAGCCTCTCTGACTCCCTGTTCCCCGAAGAATGTGCAAAGCAGGTAGGCCATCTGCCACCCGTGCCTTTGTTCTTCACACATGATTCTGAGAGCAGACTTCTTGTCGTACTCGGTTGGTGCCGTTTCCAGAAGATGGTTCTGCTGCTCGACGCTCGCGAACTCAGTGTCGCCCTGGACACTGACCATGGTGATTATCGCATCCATGATGTTCTGTTGTGGGATCTGCATCCTCCGGTCCCACTTGGGCATACCCTCGAAATCACCGAACTCTATCTCATTGCCAGCAGTGTCCCAGTCGAACTTTATGTCGAATCTGTAGTCTCCCAGCCAAGAGGGATCGAATCCAATCCTAGTCTGCCATTCATTGAATTCTTCAATCCACGTCTCAAAGTTCGTGGGGTAACTTTCTACTACCTCTGTATCAGCCATAGAGCGCCCCAGTACAAACGGGTATTTCAGAGATTGCTTCTCTCAACTACACAGCGTTCTATGGTTACTTTCCTTCGAACCTAGGCGTCTGCTTGTCTACGTATGCCTTGATGCCAGTCTTAGCATCATCCGACTGGAATAGGTCGGACTGCAACTCGCGCTCCAAAGCCAGATGATATTCTAGCGGGATCTCCAGTCCGCTCTGCACGCTTCGCTTGATATTCCCGATCGCCTTTGCTGCAGCGAATGGGAGTGTGAAGCGTCCAGAGTAGTCGAGGACATCCTGATGGAACTCTTCCAGAGTCATGCTATCATAGATGTCATGAACCAGATCCATGTCCTTCGCTTCTTCGAAGGAGAACTTCCTACCAGTAACCATGATCTCCATTGCCCGAGCCTTTCCGACAAGCCGTGAAAGTCTAGCAGTCCCCCCGGTCCCAGCTAGAACGCCCAGTGAGACCTCAGGTAGTCCGACCTGGAAGTTACCCTTTCTCGCGATTCTTATGTCAGCAGCCATTGCAATTTCCAAACCCCCTCCAACGGTATGTCCATTCAGAGCCGCGATAACTATCTTTGGCGTTTGCTCCAATCTCGACAGAGTCTCATTGGCATGAAGGCAGAAGAAATACTTGTATCGTGGAGTGAGTTTGTTCAGATACTTGATGCTAGCTCCAGCAGAAAAGAACTTCTCGCCATGACCAGTTAGAAGAATTACTGAGACATCATCATCAAATCTGGCGCTCAGGATAGCATCATCAATGTCGTGCCACATCTCCCTCGTGTAGGTGTTAACAGCCGTCCTATCCCCCTCAATGGGATCTCCATCGGAATCAGATGCCAGTTCGATTATCGCTACTCCGTTTTCTGTCACCCCGTAGTTTACGAGGTGGTTTTTCATGGGCTTTAACTCGGGCCATGTTGTCATACTTGCACGACCGAGTTCCGCCATATCAACCAAACGGAGGACGATCTAGGCTAACTATCCGACTCTTGGAAAGAAAGTTTTCCACCGCCTTTCCTGATAGAATCCCACTCTTCCCGTATCTCCCTAGCCCTTTCACTGGGCTCCCAGGTGTCTCTGTCTAGGGGTTTCCTGAATGGCATTCTGTGAACTACTCTCCCATCGGAGAGGACCTTTTTCCTAAGCATCCCAATTTTCACTATCGGCCAGAGTGCTCTCCGAATCAGGCCAGGTTTGTACAGCCAACGCATGAAACTCAAACCATCCCCCTTCCTTCTCTGGTCTCTCATCCACTGATTAGCCACAATCTTGAATCCTCTGTCTCCGACCCTGTTCATCAGGAATCGGTTAATCGCACTGGCTCTAACTAGCGGAACCAGCCGTCCTCTGATTTCTTTCTCGTAATCTAACTCTCCAAGTATGGCTTTGGCAGAGAGAACCCCACTAGTTATTGCGTATCTCATCCCAAAACCCCACATGAAGTCTTGCAATCCGCCCGCCTCTCCGACGTAGAACCTCCCTTCGTGTTCGTATTTGGTCGGTAGGCCAAAGTCCCCTTTGCCTCCAACCCTCTTGATAGGTTTCCTATTCAGATCGTAGTTCTCCTCGTACCAAGCAATTGTCTCGTCAAGATAACGACCGCTCTTCCTCTGCTTCCTCCAAAGGCATGTACAAATCAGACCTATTCCGTCGATGATGATCAAGTAAGAATATGCACCTGGGGCCAATTTGTCATTTAGTTGGAATGCCACTATGTTTCGATGTGTGGTCTCAAAGATCTCTCCGTATGCGACAGCACTAGATTCTCTTGGTCCAGCGGCCACAATGTCGCATTCTTCGGACGGTTTTCTGGTTCCATAGTGGATTTTAGCCCCTGATTCCAAAGCCATCCTCTTGAAACCCTGATCTATTGTGTGTCCAGCCGTTCCCCTTTCGACCACTCTGAATGCAACTCCATCTGTTTCTGGATGAGTGACCACATCATCTGGATGGATCAGGTCGATTATTCCAAATGCATCGGATTTGAACTCGTTCGTATCAAAACCCCACTCTGCCAACTCGTCAAAGAAGTCTACTTCACCAGTCCAATTCTCTATTCCTTGAAAGTCACCATCAAACCTCGCCCCACTATCCTTTCTTATCTCATGGACGTGGACATCCTTACCGGATCGGGCCAAAATAGTGGCTGCAGCCAAACCAGATAGTCCAGCCCCAAGGATATGCACTTCATCGCTCACAATATTGCGAATCATTACTTTCGCTTGAACAGTTGGGTCATCCGTCGATTTCAAGCGAGTAATCTCATGGCGCACTATGGCCGTGCATATCGAGATAGCCAGAGGCCCCCTCGACACCGCTGAACTGAGAGGATTGGTTGATTCAGAAGGATGCGGCAGCATAGTTAGTTTTGTAGGGATTACTAGGGGGATGGAAGATGGTTTCTCGGTTAAGAGCCTCGAATTTGATGCTTGGGAAGACAGACTGGAAGATGTGCTTAGGAGCATAGCAGACCAGTCGATATCCAAGTTTGGAGTAAAATCAGTGGTCATGGCCCATCGGATAGGCTCGGTTAAACCCGACGAGAACATAGTTTGTATCCACGTAGGATCGGCCCACAGGTCAGAGGGTTTCTCCGCATGCTCGTGGCTAATCTCAGAATTAAAGAAGCAGGCCCCACTCTGGAAGAAGGAGATTAGAGAGGATGGAGAGTTCTGGAAGGCAGGTCTTGGTTGATCGATAATAACTCAAGATCCTCTTTCCGAGCCTCTGAATAGGGACTGCCTCCTCGGGTTAGTATGATGTCGGGGGCGACTCTTTGGGAATAGTGGATGTGGGATCAAAGCCAATCCTCGAGAGAGAAGCTACTGCTACTGGGTCCATTCGCCTCTCCAAGGAGGCCATAGACTCTGTCATCAATGGAAAATCCCCCAAGGGGGACGTCAGAGAAGCATCCACCATCTCCGCAATTCAGGCAGTTAAGGAGACACCTCGTACACTCCCTCATTGCCACCCCATACCAATCGAGGCTTGCAATGTTGAATGGGAGATTGCCGAGGAGGAATTGCATTGCACAGTTACTGTTCGCACTCACTGGACCACTGGAGTTGAGATGGAGGCTCTTTGCGGAGTTAGTGCTGGACTACTTTGTGCATGGGATATGCTGAAACCCATTGAGAAGGACGAAAACGGCCAGTATCCAACTGTCTCAATCGAAGGGATCAGGGTACTACGGAAGAAGAAGATACACCCATAGGTTTGATTTCCCGAACCTCTTCACAAGGACATGCCAACAGCGGACCTGATCCCAGAATTTCTGAAGGCGACCGAGGCAGCAGCAATTGCTGCCTCAAAATGGAAGGGGCTAGGCGATGGAAAGGCTGCTGATGGAGCAGCCGTGGAAGCAATGCGTGAAGTCTTCGACTCGGTCCCATTCGATGGTCGGGTCGCAATCGGAGAGGGGGAGCGAGACGATGCTCCCATGCTTTGGATCGGAGAGCCATTGGGTTCGAAGCAAGGAGATCCCAATGCCATGTCCATCGACATAGCTGTAGATCCTCTCGAATGCACAAATCACGTTGCTTCTGACCTGCCAAATGCTATGGCAGTTCTTGCTGCAGGGCCAAGGGGGACACTTCTCCATGCCCCTGACTGTTACATGGACAAGATTGCAGGTCCAGCAGAGATTTCAGATGTAACTAGTCTGGAAGCGGATGTGGATTACAACATTGAAGGAGCCTCAAATGCCCTAGGAAAGAGATCCGAAGAGATGAAAGTTGTAGTGATGGATAGACCTAGGCATAATGAACTAATCAGAGATTTGAAGAATCTCGGAATAAAACCAATATTAATTGGTGATGGTGACATTACTGCTGCTCTTAATGCAGCAGATCCAAATTCGGAGATAGATATGCTAATGGGAATTGGTGCTGCCCCAGAGGGAGTAATTACCGCCACCGCATTGAGGGGCATTGGATCCTCATTCGAAGGTCGTTTAGTTTTCAAGAATGATGGTCACAGAGAGAGGGCAGAGAAAATGATTGACGGAGATATCGAGAGGATCTGGGGTCGAGATGAGCTGTGCTCTTCTGACGATTCAATTTTTATTGGAACCGGTGTTTGTGATGGAAGGACAAAGGGGGTTGAGGATATCGGAGACAATAGTCACAGAGTATCTTCAGAGATAATTGATGTCCAATCCAAAAATCACTACTTTTCTTCAACAATTGTTTAGTCCGGAATATAACTCAGGCAACTAATGTCAAAGTCGATGGTTTCTTTTCTCAGAACGTTTTCCACAGTTGTGGGGAAGAGGATGGACAGGCAATTATTGGAGAAAAATGCAAGAGAATTGGTATCGCCAGGAAGAGGTATACTAGCTGCAGATGAGAGCAATGGTACAATGTCCAACCGTCTTGAGGCGGTAGGTATCGAACCATCCTCCGAGGCAAGACGAGCTTATCGTGCAAACCTATTCTCCACCGAGGGATACGAATCCGCGATTAGCGGAGTAATACTATTCGATGAAACGATCCGCCAATCTATGGACAATGGCAAGAAAATCACCCAAGAACTATCCGAAAGAGGAGTCCTTCCCGGGATCAAAGTCGATACAGGAGCAAAGGAACTGGCCCACTACGAAGGTGAGAAGATAACTGAGGGCCTTGATGGTCTCAGGGAAAGGTGCAAAGAATATTTTTCGATGGGTGCCAGATTCGCAAAATGGCGAGCAGTGATCAGGATTGGCGATGGAATTCCAAGCACTACATGCATCTCCACAAACGCTCACGCTCTAGCAAGATATTCCGCTATCTGTCAAGAACAGGGGCTAGTCCCAATTATCGAGCCGGAGGTGCTTATGGATGGTGACCATGATGCTAGGACTTGCTTCGACGTCACGTCTTCGATTCTCGATGCCACATTCGCAGAGTGTGTGAAACAGGGAGTCCATATCCCAGGGGCTCTATTGAAACCAAACATGATTATCGCTGGAAAGGAAAGTGAAGACCAGATTTCTAGAGAGGAAGTTGCTAGACTTACTGTCGATTGCCTAACAAAACATGTCCCTCATGAATTGCCAGGGATAGTTTTCCTCTCGGGGGGGCAGTCGGATGCAGACGCGACAGCACATCTCAATCTCATGAATGATATGGGGGTGGAACATCCTTGGCAACTATCCTACTCTTACGGTAGGGCCCTTCAGGCAGATGCCTTGGGGAAGTGGTCAGAGGATGATGGAGACTCGGCTTCCGCCAGCCGAGCAGCGTTTTTGCACAGGGCAAAAATGAACAGCTTAGCCAGAAGTGGTGATTGGAGTCAAGATCTAGAAGGTTGATCAGGATTTTTCTTCCAACGCCCCAGGTCTAACTTGCCAAACACATATTTCGTATCTGCCCGAAAGTGCTCCACCTCTCTTAGTAGTAGCAACCTTGAGGATATCCTTGTCTTTGGAAAGTACATTTCCAAGCTGTTGCGGTGTAGTTCCATGCCTCATCGTTGAGTTCACATGCTCCAGAATTTCAGTGGTGTTTGCCTCGCCTCTTTCGTCCAGGAATTTTTTGATCTTCTGCCTTAGTCTCGTAGTCCTCATAATTTCACTCTACTTCTTTTCTGGACACCCACATTGTCCGATAATTACAGGATGGCGGATGGTAATATAATGCTTCTGTATGTATTTCCACTCTTTGGTTACAAATAATGACATATTTTTTCCATGTTATTCTATATTGCAATTGTATCTTTGTCGGTTTAGGACCATTTCCACTGGAAACATATAACTAAATGTAACAAAAACAAATAATTTATTACTATCTAACAGTTAGTCTCATTCTGTAGGTGTTTTTTGGTGTCAGATACTTCCCTCGTCGACCGGAAAAAATCACCAAGAAGAATTAGAAGTAAGCATCGAAGAAGGGTACTTTCTATTCTTGCTCAGGGAGAGGGGACAGTCTCCGAAATTTCCCTCAAGTCTAATCTTAGGATGCCTCACGTATCTGCAGAGATAAAGAGGATGAGGGACGATGGACTAGCGACCAGCGATCTACCACCCGGTTCAAGGGGAGCCAGGATTAGGCTAACAGAAAGTGGATGGAGTATTCTTGAGGATGACGAATGGTCGAAAATATTGGAATTACAAGATTTACCATTGGACATACATAGCTGCTGTGTACTTTCTAGGGACGAAGAAAATCTAACTTTGTGTTTTTTGACTACTCCAAGGGAAACAATGGTGCAGATTCCAAACCGCATCCAGAAGTCCTTGTCAGAGAACGAAAAGTCCACTAGAAATCATGGGGTGTCATGGAATTGGGCCGTTCTCTCAGAAAGCTCACCTAGATGGTTTGATTGTAGGAATGTGGAGGTACTAGAATCTCCGCCAGAATTAGCCGGACCGGGAAGTATTGACGCCTATTCTGAAAAGTCCCCAATCATAGGCGTAGTTAGGGCCAAGCTACTAGATTCAAATGCCATTCCAATCATTTCCCCTGGGGTTTGGTTCACCCAACCCGATCAAATCCAACGTGCACCTCTGGATGAGCCTACTTATCATAGGGGTGACTGGATTCTAGGCTCACCACACCGAAAATCTCCCGACATCAGGCCTTCTCGGCCAGTTGCTGCCGTAATTAAGGAGAGACTACCCCGCTCTGTTCTACTTAGATCGGCTAGGGTAAATTCACTTCTACTTGCAGATTTAAGCGGTTTGGATATGTCGGGGGTAAAATATCCGATAGGGGCTCTAGACTATTGGATTGCGATAGCCCACCCAAGGTTAACAGAAGCAGAGAGGAGTAGGAGATTAGCATCCCTTAGAGATAGAATTTTCACCTCTAGGAGAACCAAAGTCGCAGAATCAACACTTAGGAAATTTAGGAAGGAATGGGGGAGCAGATCCTTCTCAAGCGATGAGTCAAATATCAAATCAATCGATTTGAGAGGACTTGGAAAATCTGTCACAGAGTCCCTAATCAGGTGGTCAATAGGTAGGAATGACAAGCCTCTGGTAATCGAACTTCAGCATAAATTGCCTGATTCACTTTTGTCTCAAATTTCTTCTGATTCAAATCTAAGATTGATAATAATGGATAATATTTCCAATCATTTTTCTTCCTTCGATATCTTGAAAACCGATAAAATCAGGACTCTTCCTTGGTTGAGCTTTCAAACAATTTCAGGACCTATGATTCCAGTCAGAATGAAAGAGCAGGGTAGTTCGACATTAGATTACCCCGAAGATGAGGAGAGTACAACAATCTCTCCTTGGGAAATATTGGGGTCCTCCTCAGTAAATGACGAATTTCACCATGAAATCGATCCTCCTTCTGATTCGATAGTTAGATCGGCACTATCACAATTCCCTCATGGGGATGAAGAATGGGCGAACCAAATGGAGGCCAGGTATCCACTTGCCGCGTGGATCGCGTCCCCTAAGGAAACTAGATGGCAAAGATGGCAACGCGTCTCATCACGATTAGATTCAGAATGGATGGCGCTCTTGGATCTGGATTATCTACCAATAGAGAGAATTTCAGAACTCGCAGACCAAGCTCCAGAATCAGTAAAGCAGGTTTTCTCAGAAACAATCACCTCAATATTAAGGGCAGATCCAGACAATCTTCTCAGATCGTGGCCTGCAATTGATCCAACCCATGCAAATAGCGGAGCGGCTTGGCTAGCTTCCCATTTCATCCAGAACTCAGCATGGCTTCCCAAGGAGTCTTATTCAGATATTCTTGGTTGGGCTGTTGAGGCTTGGCTTTCTGATCCTCCAAGAGAGTCTCTCGAAGCCCTTATTGGCCTCAAGTGGCTATATGAGTTCGAAAACAAATCTCAAGAAGACCTTGACAAGGCGATGATGAGAATCAGAGATGTTGGCTCTGAACTCCCTCAAGGTCACCATCTAAACACATGGTCCAGGCTCTACGATTTCTCTTTCGACAATAGAGAAAACAATCTAGATGACATTGCTCTATTCATCCATGATCTCCCCAATTCCTGGTGGGCACCATTCTCCTCAGAATTTCTGATTGAGATTCTTAATAGTTCTGAAGCTGAGAATTATCTAGAGTTAGAAATTCCATGGTGTTCAGTAATTCTCCGTCCTGTTGGTGAGATTTCCGATGCACCAGGGCTCTCCTCAATTATTCATAAGGGGTGCGACTCTGGATTATTGTCGCACTTGCACTCTTTCATAAGAAAAATCCCAGATATCCCTGATTCCCCTTCTTTCAACCATATTTTGGATCTAATCAATGCCATCGAAGCCGCGAGAGGAGAAAGAACACCTTTGGTGGGAAGGGCCCACAAATTTTCTGGTTGGCTAGCACAACCCAAAGAGAAATGGCCAGATTTCACAATGAAAATGATGATCGATGGGGATATCAATATCTCAGAAAGTCTAATTCTGGGCAAGTCTGGCTTCCATGCAGAGTTGGCAGAAATAGATGATTCAGTCAAACCGTTGGGTTCTTGAGCGAATCTTCCTGCGGAGTATTGCCCAACTGGCAACACCGTGTGGACGAAACCCCCTCGCCGGAGGTAGAGGATGAAACACGGTACCACAGATTGGGTGACCACCCGTCGAAGACCATCGAGACTCTTTCGAGAGAATGATCGTTGGCGCAAATCGGGTGGCCGGATTGCGTAGGTCCCCTGAGGACGGAATAGAATGAATCAAGGGACTACCCCGCAGTCCGACAGACGTCCCGGGGTGGGTCAGGCGCCTGAGCGAAGCAGTGAAGGTTGCCGTTACGCCCCGGGGCACACTATGATAAACGGATCCAATAGGTAGGAAGACGATGCACGGAATCGGACTAATTGGGGGGACTTTCGACCGATTTCATTCAGGACATATGTCCCTCATCGAAGCTGGACTATCTTACTGTGAAAAGATTCAGGTATGGATAACTAGCGATGAGATAGCCCAATCGAAGGATGTTCGAATAAAGAATTGGGAGGAAAGAAAGTCAGATTTGGAGATTGCCACTTCTGCGCACTCTTCACGAATATCTGTTCATTTACTTAGTGATGATTTCGGCCCCTCTCTAGAAACTCGTCAGGCCACTGCAATAATTTGTTCTAATGAGACTATGTCAAATTGCCTAGAAATAAACTCGCAAAGGCAGGAAAGAGGACTCGAACCATTGGAACTAGTTCTCGCGGACAGTGTCCTATCTTGGAACGGAGAAATAATCTCCAGCTCTCAAATTAGGGAAGGGTTGATGGACAGAAAAGGAAACTCTTGGATACCTAAGAATATTAGTAGTTCAGGTGCACGACTTACCCCTCTAGTAGAAGCTGAACTGAAGACTCCCTTTGGTCAACTAATTGAGGGTCCAGAAGAAGACACTTCAATCGCGATAAATGAGGCACTATCGATAATCTCGAAAAGTCCTGATTTCAATGGTCTGCTGATTGCGGTTGGAGATGTCACCGTTCTTGGCTTCCAAAAGGCAGGTAGAACAGCAGATCTGGCATTTATTGATGGCCAAACTAAACGCTCTCACTGGCCTAGTAGTGGAGACATTAACCAAGATATGTACGATAACATCATCCAGTGCACCAGTCCAGCAGGATCGTTGACAAATTCACTACTTGATGCTTGCAGTAAATCCCTGTCATCATGGGTAGAAAATGAACATAGCAGCCTAATTATTGTAACAGGAGAAGAGGACCTCGCTCCATTACTTCTACACCCCTTGGCCCCTATTGGATCAGTAGTAGTCTACGGCCAACCCGGAAAGGGAGTTGTAGTTAGGTGGTGCGATGAGGATTCCAAGGCCAGATGCAGAAATCTACTATCGGATTTCGAAGCGATTTAACTCTCTATTTTCGCATCCTGAATCCAATTCAGGCCAATTCCAACCATGACGAAGGAAATCATCACCGAGTAAACTCCTGGATCAACCCATGTCGATTCCAAAGAACTCCAAATCAAGTAATATGCAGAACCAACAACGATCATCCAACTAGCGAAAGTTCTTCCAAGACCATTCTCTGTCGAAAAAGTGCTGGTCACAACTCTTTCTCGTGGCATTCCGGATAGCCAACCTCGAAAACCATCCTCCCTGGTCGCCCCCATGCCCATTGCCCCAGCAGCAATAAGTAGAGAACTTAGTAAAATGAATACAATATCATCTGGAAAAACTAACGTAACATCATGTGCCGAATTAGTATCAGCGCCGTTTGTGAAGAAATCAATCCAATTCACCCTTCTTCCATCTGAGTAGGCCCCAAATAAGATATTGATTATCGCTAGAAAGGCCATCCAAACTCCGATAAAAAATGCTCCAGCGGATAGCGTGCTACTGGGTCTCATCAGAGAACTCATCCACTCTTGATCAGCCTCTGACATCGAACCGCCGTCCTGCAGCCTCGGTTTAATCGTTGCCGGGACTGAACCTAGAGATGCCCTTGAAGATTGTACTTGCCCATTGACGCCTCATTCACCATCGGTTCGCTCTCACTCATCAGACTAATTGCATCAATCGCTTTAGGGATTGCTGAGTTAACTTGCTTGCTCCTTCCCCCTCTACCTTTGCTTACATTCCTAGCCATAATAAGACCCATTGTGTCTATCTCGTTAAGTAACGAAGAAACCCTTCTTGTTGTCAGCGGCTCGGTTCCAATCTTTGAGCAGGCTTCGGAATATGTTCTGTACACCTCGCCTGTAGAAATATTCCTTAATCCGTTTTCTTCATTTAGACAAATTGAGAAAAGAACTAATTTTTGATGAAGGGGCAGTGTCTTGATTACTGGAGTGACCTGGTCATATTCTAACTGGCTTTGTGCCAATCTAACATGCTTAGTGTCCACACTGACCTGTGCCCTTTGCTCTGCCTTCTGGACAGAGATTCTCAGAAGATCCAAAGCCCTTCTTGCATCACCGTGTTCCTGGGCAGCAAGAGCGGAGCAGAGCCTGACTACTCCATCATCGAGAACACCTTCTTTGATTCCCATTGTCGCCCTCTCATTCAAAATGTTCTGAATCTCGGTTGCCACATATGGGTGGAAGACAATGTCTTCTTGACTTAGTCTTGAGCTAACTCTTGGGTCTAAGTGCTGAGTAAAGTGTAGATCGTTACTTATTCCTATAATGGAACACCTTCCATCCCCTAGCAATGTGTTCAAACTGGTGAGTGCGTAAAGGAGATCATCTCCGCCCTTATCGACTAGATTGTCAACTTCATCAAGCACAATAATGTGTACTCCGCCGATCCTGCTCATCCTTGAAACAACCGTCTCAAGAACACGGTCAGTAGGCCACCCAGTGAATGGAACGGGGGCATCTCCTCTCTGGGCCAATTGAGTTGCAATAGTCTGAACAACCCTATATTTGGTGTCAACATTCCTGCAGTTGATCTCGTAGGTATTTACAGTCTGACCCATCTCCTGCCCCTTCTCTCTAAGTTGACCTAGTACGAATCTCGTTACCACTGTCTTCCCCGAACCGGGAACCCCGTAGAGAAGCATATTCGATGGAATATGTCCGTTTAACGCATCAACAAGATTCCTTACTAAGGAATCAACTTCGTGCTCCCTATGGGGTAGACGAGCAGGTTCGAATGCGTGGTCAAAGGCTCTTCTGTCGACAAACAGACTATCCTGCCCCAGAATCTCTTCGAAAATATTTCCTCTCATTTTTTTTCACTTCGGTAAAACCATCACGAAACTCAATTCCAACCCCATATTGGTATGTTTGCTTCTCGTAAGGTTTCCACAGCGACTATGTTTCTGGTAATAAGAGTGACTAGGTTTCTAAGATTTATACCATGATTTGTTAACAAATATAAGAGCAATTAATCTACTACTTTTTCTATATCAAATTTGGATAGATATTCGTTTCAGTATCACTTTTATTAATATTATTATGTAGTGTTTTTTCTACATCGATAGAGTAAAAGAGAAACCCCGTAACAAGCAAACAATATTTTTCCACTCAATCCCGTCGAGCTACTTATTGATTATTGTATAATTATGATCAGAACGATTTGCAGTCGTTCCAATAACTACTCTGTTATATATAACAGAAATTTTTCTATCTTAATTATTAACAGTAAAATTTCCCGTATTATCTATTTCGATACTATCTCCATCATTCAATTGGATCACGTCAATTGGCAATTCTGGAATTTCGAAACCAGACTCACTATTGGGTGACCTTGCATAGTTATGAGTGACAAGAACCTTCACTTCGGGAAACCTCTCATTGAATGAAACTACATCTGAAGGTCTATGGTGGTGAGGGAAATCGCCAATATCTGGCATCCCCATCTCCAATATCACCGCATCAACCTTTTCAGCCCGTCTTTCAATCTCGGGACACGGTCCGGAATCGCCACAGTGTAGGATACGAAAACCACTTTCATGTTCCAATTCATATCCATGAGGGTCTGTTTCGGGAGTGTGATGTACCGGAAACCTGTCATACTTCCATCCCGTTCGTCCAATGGCCGCCTTTTCGCTTTCGTTCCAATTTACTTGTTCCTCAAGAGAATCATCCAAGCTTCCCGGAAAACCCATTTCACACAGTGTCGAGAGATATTCCTTTCCTCCTGGACGAAGATGCAGCTCTAACTTTTCTTCTCCCTTGGGATTTGAGAGATATTTCCTATCAAGAAGTAAAAATGGAAATCCAAAGGTATGATCGCCGTGCCAATGTGTGAAAAGAATGTGCTGTAATTGTCCGGGAGATATCTCTGACCTTCTTAGTTGAGTAACAACAGTCGGAGGAGAATCAATTAGGATTTGATTATCAATCAGTGCCAGAGCATGCATCCTTCCATGGGGTGAGAATGCATTCCCAGTGCCGAGGAAGTCTATGCGAGCCACATGTTCCGACAGGAGTCTTCAGCCTTGACCCCATCGTTTGTAGTTCAAGAGTCATTCCTATACGCATTTGTTCATATATCCTAGTTAAGTCGGAAAAATTGGAGATATTGATGTCAGGCAAGTCGGCTAAATCTGAGTGGTCGGCAAAGAATCCATTTTTCACAAATATTTCAGATAATTATGTTCTAAATGGCGAGTCTTCGAAGAAAGAAACTCGCCATATTGTGTTTAATCTAGGAGATTCGGGATTGCAGTACAAAGCGGGAGATGCATTAGGGGTGGTCCCTAGGTGTCCCCCCGAGATAGTTGAGAAATTATTGCAGGTCTGTGGTTACTCTGGGGAGGAAGAAGTTGAAACAAACCTAGGGCCATGCTCACTTAGGGAAGCATTGACAGATAGGTTCGAGATTCATCGAGTTTCAAAGAAGTGGCTCAAGGGAATCGCAGAAAGAATCGGCGACTCCCCTGCTAAAGTAGAGATGAGAATCGTCTCTAGAAAGCGTTTCTCATCTACAGACGGGACGATGATTGTCGACTGGGAATCCAGTAGTGAACAAGATGTACCACAGGGTTATGTAGAAATGGGTGAAGTGGGGGATAATTCTGCCATACTGTTGCAAGAACTAATTTCAAACAATGATGCAATGGAAGATTACATCTGGTCTAGGGACTATGTCGATGCATTGGGTGATTTCATTGGTTTTGGTTTCACTCCACAGCAATTACTGGAGGGTATGGATAGACTAAAACCACGACTGTATTCCATTGCCAGTAGTCCCGATTTTGAGAAAGGTACGGTTCATCTTACCGTGGCAATAGTCAGGTACAACCACCATGAAAGAGATAGGGCTGGCCTTACCACTGGATTCATGGCAGATAGATGCGAGACCGATAAAACTCAGATTGGAGTTTACATGTCTCCAACTAGATCATTTGTACTTCCAGAGGATGGTACCAAGGATACGATAATGGTCGGACCAGGAACCGGAATAGCCCCCTTCAGAGCTTTCCTCCAGCAGAGGGAGATAAACAAGGATTCGGGTAGAAACTGGCTCTTCTTCGGAGATTGGACAGAGGAAGGAGAATACCTCTATCGAGATGAGATGGATGATTGGAAAGAAAGAGGGATAATTTCGAAACACGATCTGGCTTGGTCACGCCAAGGGGCTGAGAAGGTTTACGTTCAACATTTGATGGAGAAGAATGGAGAAGAGATCTGGAATTGGATTGAAGGTGGAGCATATTTCTACGTTTGTGGCGATAAACAGTACATGGCGAAAGACGTACACTCCACCCTTATCAAAATCTGCTCAGATTACGGAGGCATGTCTCTCGAAGATTCTAAGGATTTTGTTGAGAACGGTCTGATGAAATCAGAGAAGAGATACTTGCGAGACGTTTATTGACAAGCCGATTCACTCAAACGACGGTGCATCTGCCATAGTATCGTGTTCCGTCGAGTTCTTATTGCTAACCGAGGTGAAATAGCTCTTCGAATAGTTAGATCATTGAGGGAAATGGGGATTGAATCTGTTGTCATCCATGGTCGTGAGGATAGGATGTCCCTTCCAGTTAGGCTTGCCGATGAGGGTTTCTTTATTGCTCGAGAAGATCCCCTAGCGTCTTACCTAGACATTGAGGCAATTATTTCAGCTGCAAAAGAGGTCGGTGCAGACGCGGTACACCCAGGATATGGCTTTCTTTCCGAGAACGCGACCTTTGCACAGCGCCTCGCCGAGGAAGGAATAAACTTCATCGGCCCCTCTCCAGACTCACTTAGGCTGCTAGGGGACAAGATAGCAGCCAGAGAGGCTATGTCAAAAGCTGGAATACCAGTGGCAAAGGGCACAAATGAACCAATTTCTGATTCTAAGGAGGCACTGGAACTAGCCTCAGAGATTGGATTCCCGTTGATGATTAAGGCAGCCTCGGGAGGAGGGGGGATAGGAATGCAGGTGGTGAACGAAAAATCTGATTTCGAGTCTGCTCTGAGGTTATGTCAAGGCCGCGCTGAATCAGCTTTTGGAGATAGCAGAGTCTTCATCGAAGAATATGTCAGCTCAGCAGAGCATATCGAATTCCAAGTGGTTGGAGACGGTTCCAAAGCAATACATCTCGGTGAAAGATTCTGTTCCATTCAGAGGAGGCATCAGAAGATTTTGGAAGAAGGGCCATGGTTAAGCAAGACCGAAAGAGAAGACATTGGGGCCAAGGTGGTGGCAGGAGCCGAAGCGATCGGTTACAGGGGTCTTGCGACATTCGAATTCCTGAGAAACTCCGATGGAGAATTCTACTTCATGGAGGTCAACCCCAGGGTTCAAGTGGAACACACAGTAACTGAGATGTTAACAGGTATCGATCTTGTATCTCTTGGGATAGTAGTCTCTTCTGGTGCTGAATTACCAATAAAGCAGGAAGATGTTAGTTTGAGAGGCCATGCAATACAGGCTCGAATAAATGCCGAGAATCCTATTACTCTCGAGCCTTCGCCAGGTAAATTGTGGGAATGCCACTGGCCAGGTGGTCCGGGCGTCAGAGTCGACTCCCATGGGTTCTCAGGTTATGTAATGCCAGAGGCTTTCGACTCGCTACTTGCCAAGGTAATCACTTGGGCCCCAACAAGAAACCAAGCAATAGTGAGACTCGACTCTGCTCTGGAAGAAACTATTCTTCTTGGAGTAGATACACTGATCCCGCTTCATAGAGCCATTCTGCAGGA
>TARA_B110000014_G_scaffold256578_1_pt1 | contig 22145 bp, 21 predicted proteins | sample TARA_B110000014 | Tara Oceans TARA_B110000014 (sample SAMEA4396468) | marine metagenome | biome: Westerlies Biome; feature: [MES] marine water layer (ENVO:01000295) within the mesopelagic zone...; material: water (ENVO:00002006), including particulate matter (ENVO:01000060) such... | reverse complement strand
ATGATAAACGTCTAAAGATGCTGAATAATTAAAGTCGGAATAACTGATTTTGTCGATTCTAATGAGCAAACTAAAGTATTAGCTTTTCTGCCAGGTCTTACTTCACTGACTTTAATATCACAGCCCATCAAACGATTATAAGTTTCCTCTATATTATCTACACACCAAGCTAGACCCCAGAGATTATCATCCTGTATTTTAGAATCTGGCCTTCCAATAACCTCTATGGTTGTTTGATTCAGTCTAAAAAATAGCATTCTGCCTCCCCAATCCTTTACTTTCTGATCTAAAGCAAGTCGAATACCATAAATATCTCTGTACAACTTAATTGCATTATCAGGATCAGCCGTCTCTATAACTAAATGATCTAATCTCTTAATGTTGCTAGGATGACCCTTTTTGTTCTGCAACATTTTTTTTGAAGTATGCTTTATTAATATAGTAAAAATACCTTTAGTTAACTCTTGATCTAGTATTAGACTTTCCCAAGTTCTTATTCTTTTTAAATCACTACTTACACCTTCTCCATTTATAGATTTATTTATTTTTATTCCTTTTTCTTTTAAAATAGATTTGGCCTCTTGCATGCCAGAAACTTCAAGTGCTATACCAGCCAAGCCTTCCCCATAATTTTTAATATGATTGTCTACAAAAGCCCCGCCCTCTCCATCACCAGATTTACTGAGAAGCTCTAAATACATATTTTCAAATACAAAAAGTACATTTTTAGTTCCAAGGCCAGCATGAGAGCCTTCCCAAGTTGAAGGAAATCCAAATAAATTAGAGTAAAATTCTGTAGATTTTGAAAGGTCTTTTACTGCTATTATTATATGATCTAAAGATTTCAGCATGAAAAACCTAGTCTGCTAATGCATGGAATTCCTTGACTCTAGTATCTGATTTTTGATTTTCTTGTAATAAATTTTCAAAGTTTTTAATACTGATAATTTTACTTTCTTCTATATTCGTTTTTCCATGCCAAGCTACCATTTTTTTCCACACTGGATCAATAAATAAGGACCCTTTTATCTCTAGATTATTATGAGTTTTAAAGGTGAAAGCCCTTAGCTCTGAAATAATTGCAGTAAGATATGCTACATGAATAGCTTCATCCTTTTGAATTCTTGAGATCATTTCAGACGCTAAATCTGCATTGACCCTATTATTTTTAAAAACATCCGGAGAACTTGCTAATTCCATAGTATATGAGAAAAAACTTTCTGCCCGGATTTCTATCATGAGCACATTCATTAAAAGAGAAATTATGCCCTCATATTCATTAGGAATTTGAGGCATCTCCCACGAATCTTGAGGTCTAGCCAACGATTCTGGAATTGCAGGCTCTGGGAAAGCATTCTTACCAAAAAGTAGATCTCTCGCTGCAAACCACATCTGATCATGAGCCCCCTTTTCACTGTCAGGATCTCCACCTTCATCAAACCCATGAGCTTTAAATAAACCTGAATTCATATGTCCAGTAGCAGTTTCAGAAATATCTTCTACTATTATTTTTTGAAAATCAGGAGCAGTAATTTCAGCAAGAGCTTGACCCCTTGCTTCAATAACTCCAGTTACAGTTAAACTATCCCAAAGAAACTGCCCAAAAGATAAATTTAAAAGATATTTTGCTTGAGAAATATTTGGATAATTTCCATATTTAAGAAGATCAGTAGAACCATCAATAAGCTCATAGCCTTGCTCTAAAAGATTAGATTTCCATGACTTGACAGCCTCCCAGCGTTTTAGTGTTCTTGGAGAAATATAGTCACCATTTTTATCCAGTCCTCCATGCAAAATATACCCTGCCATTTCATTAGGAGAAGCATATTCATGCTCACTCATAATTTCATCTAACTTATATATCATATCTTTTTTCTTATTAATTTATTCTTGAATTTTTGATAATACTCTTTTAGTTTAGCTACTATTTCAGGACCAAGTAAAACCAATCCTACATACCATGCTACTGCACTTGCCCCATAAAGGATAGCAGCATAAGATGCCATTTCTTTAACTTCTATCTCCATAAATGGAACATAAAAAAGGATAATATAAGGCGGGACAGAAATAATTAATAAACCATAGCCAATTATTTTTCTTAAATTCATGTTACTTTGAAAAGAAGATCTTTAATTTTTTCTTAATAATCTTCCAAGCACCATTTTCTAAAACTAAATGATCCTGATATTTACCCCAGACTTGCGTCGGATCTGCACTAATATCATTGCTCATCTGCATTGCAGCAAGATAACTTGTTACATAAGCATTATTTTCACTTATCTTTATTTGTAAATTTGTTAAAGAGTGTTGAGCATCTCCTACAGGTTGGAGACTCTCAGCAAGGAACGATTTAATTTCCTTCAACCCATTGCACTCATAACCATCAGGGTCTCCATAAATTGCTATAGCTGATTCGTGAAAAACGCTATCTAATAGAAGCCAATCTTTTTCATCGCAAGCCTTGGCATAGTTATACAATGTGTTAGTTATATCCCTTTCAGACAATAATAAATCTATTCCTTTAGACATCGGGCATTAAATTATTTACTATTTCTAAGGCATCAATATATTCATTGACCATCCTAGAAATAACCGCCTTGGAAGTCTCAACTTCATTAATTTGGCCAACGACTTGTCCAACTGCATTAAAAGATACTTCTTGAGCATTACCTTTAGATGCATATTGATGAGTTCGTCTCATTGCATCTGCTGTCAATAAACCTTGAAGAGGCATTCCAAGAGGTTCAGGAGTATTATCCTGATCCCAAGCTTCGGTCCAAGAATTTTTAAGCATTCTCGCGGGCTTTCCTGTCCAGGAACGAGACCTCACAGTATCTGAACTATCGGCATCAAAGTATGACTGTTTTTGTTCTGGTTGGGCAAATGCCTCCTCTACTGCCAACCATAATGACCCTGTCCATACTCCTGCAGCCCCCATAGAAATAGCTGCTAACATTTGCTTTCCATTAGCTATTCCTCCAGCTGCTAAAACTGGAATAGGATCTACTACTTCGATTATCTGTGGCCATAAAACCATACTACCTATCTCTCCCGTATGGCCCCCTCCTTCATACCCTTGAGCAATTACAACATCTATACCAGCTTCTTTATGTGCTAATGCTTGCTTAGGTTTTCCGCATAAGGCTCCAACCAATCTGCCACTTGACTTGATAAGATCAATTACTTCTTTAGGTGGAGTTCCTAATGCATTAGCTATCATCTTACAATTAGGTCTTTTTAAAGCTTCTTCAACAAGCGGCATTGCAGTTGCTAGCGTCCAACCAAACAGACCCATTTTTTCTTCTTTATTTGGCCAAGGTGGAACTCCATTATCTACTAATAGTTTTTCAGCAAATTGTTTATGCTCTTCAGGGATCATAGAATTCATTTGCTTTTCTAACACATCAGAATCCATTTCATCCATCCCTTCATATTTTTGAGGGATTACGACATCTACTCCATAAGGTTTATCACCTATTTTGGAGTCTATCCAATCAAGTTCTTTTTTTAACTCTTCAGCCGAAAAACCTACTGCGCCTAAAACTCCAAAGCCTCCTGCTTTACTAACAGCTACCACCACATCCCTACAATGCGTAAAAGCAAAAATAGGATATTCAATACCAAGGTCGGAACAAATTTTTGTTTTCATTCTAGCTCGCTCAAAAATTTTATAATAACACTTCCTAGACTTTAAATAATAGTGTGTAATGTTAAAAGATTAAAACTACAGGAGAAGTTATCATTATGAATAAAATAAATATTATACTAGCATCAATATTTTTGACGCTTTCACCTACAACATATTCTGAGATACTAGAAGTTTTTACCTGGAAAAGCTCTCCTGGTAAAATCCCAACCTTAATACAGCACATGAGAGATTCAGCTGTTATACACAAAAACTTAGGAGCAGAAGTACATGCATACCAACTTGATGTAGGATCTCCAAATCAAGCATTTGACTATGTATTAAGATGGGATGATTTAGAAAGTTGGGCTGCAACCAAAGAAGCTCAAGGAACTAATAAGGAAATGATAAATTTTTGGAAGAAAGTTGGAGCAAGACCTTCAGGAGAATTAATTGCAAGTCTTGAAGGCATAAATTTAGATAATACAGTTAAAGCCAATAGTTTTGATGACTACCCTATTTATAGAGTTTTCATATGGAATCCAGCACCTGGAAAAATGGCAGAAGTCTTAAATAATTTTGCTAAAGCCAAGAAAATTCATGAATCTCTTGGAGCTAAAATTGATTCTTATAGAGAGGGCATTGGAGGAACAGGTAATCTGCATTACCTTATGAGTTTTAAAAGTTGGGCTGATATGGCTAAGTTTAGTAATGAACTTGATCAAAATAAAGAATGGATTGAATTTCAGCTATCTACAGATCCAAATAGCTCTACCCTTGTTAAATCATTCCAAGGGTTCCAACTTTTCTAAATTAATAACAAAACATAAAGGGTCTTTGAGACCCTTTATAATTGACAGGATGGATCTTTAATATAAGTTTAATGCTTATGAATAAGTTAATAATAACCTTTACCTTTATTGGTCTTCTTTTAGGCTGCAGTGAGAATAAAAATATGAATCCTTTTTTAAAAGAATACTCTACCCCTTATAAAATTCCTCCCTTCCAAGATATAAAGTCAAAACATTATATGCCAGCGTTTCTTGCAGGAATGAAAGAGCATCTAATTGAAATAGATGGAATAGTACAAGATACAAATGAACCAACTTTTGAAAATACAATTGTAGAACTTGAAAGGACAGGTAAGACCTTAGACAAAGTATCAAATGTTTTTTTTAATCTATTAAGTTCTAATACAAATGATGAAATGGACGATATTGCTAAAGAAATAAGTCCATTACTTTCAGCTCATGGGGATAAGATTTCTTTAAATAAAAATCTATTTAAAAAAGTAAAAAGTGTTTATCAAAAAAAATCTACTTTAAATCTAAATACAGAACAACAAAGATTAGTGGACGAAACATATAAAAAATTTATTAGATCAGGAGTACAGTTAAATACTGACTCCATGGATAAACTGACAGAAATAAATCAGCAATTATCCTCTTTGTCTCTCCAATTTGATCAAAACCTACTTAAAGAGACCAACGAAGGTTTTAACTTAGTTATTGAAGATGAAAGCATGCTAGAGGGGCTGCCAAAAGATGTAATTAATCAGGCCCAAAAATTAGCTGAAAGTAATGGCTCTAAAGGTAAATGGATTTTTAAACCTACAAGGGTCAGTATGTATCCTTTCTTAACCTACTCAACTAAAAGAGATTTAAGAGAAAAGCTGTATAAGTCATATATTAAAAGAGGAGATAATGATAATGGAAAAGATAATAAGAATTTAGCAATACAGATGGCTGACCTTAGGACCCAAAAAGCAAATTTATTAGGTTATAAAACCCATGCAGATTTTATTCTTGAAAATACCATGGCAAAAAATACTCAGCGAGTTAAAAATCTTTTAGATCAAGTTTGGGTACCTGGCCTAGAAAGAGCTAAGAGTGAAGCTAAGGAAATGCAAAACCTTATTCAAGAAGAAGGTAAGAATTTTAAATTGGCTGCATGGGATTGGTGGCATTATTCAGAAAAAATACGCCAACTCAAGTATGACTTTTCAGAGGAGGAGATAAAGCCCTATTTTAGCGAAAACAAAGTGCTACAAGGAGCTTTTGATGTTGCTACTAAATTATTTGAAATTAATTTTACGGAAAGATTTGATTTGCCTAAATACAGAGAAAATATAAGAACATTTGAAGTTAAGGACTTATCTGGTGAGGTCATAGGTATTTTTTACACAGATTATACGGTAAGATCAAACAAAGGTGGCGGAGCCTGGATGAACACCTTTAGAAGTCAAAGTAAATTTGACGGAAAGCAGATACCCTTGGTTATGAATACTTGTAACTTCCCTCCTCCTAATGAAGATGGAGTAAGCTTACTGTCCTTTGAGCAAGTAACAACTTTGTTTCATGAATTTGGTCATGCACTTCACGGTTTACTTTCAGATGCTACATATCCAAGCCTATCAGGCACTAGAGTCACCCGTGATTATGTAGAATTTCCCTCTCAAATGATGGAAAATTGGGCCGGAGAGCCAGAAGTTATTGCTTCTTTTGCAAAACATTATCAAACTGATGAGCCCATTCCTGAAGAACTACTTAAAAAAATCACTAAAGCATCAAAATTTAATCAGGGCTTTGCAACGACTGAATATGTTGCAGCTGCCTATCTTGATATGGCATGGCATACTCAAGATCAAAAAATAGAAGATGCAAATATTTTTGAAAAAAACACTCTAGACTCCCTTGGTCTTATCCCTGAGATAAATAGTAGATATCGAAGTACTTACTTTGCCCATATTTTTGCAGGTGGATACTCTATGGGATATTACAGTTATCTTTGGACAGAAGTATTAGAAGCTGATGCATTTCAACCCTTTCGTGAAAAGGGAATATTTGATAAAGAAACGGCCAATAAATTGAAAAAATATGTTTATTCTGCAGGTAATACTGATGACTTAATGACTCAATATAAACGTTATAGAGGAGCTGAACCTAAAATTGAACCCCTACTGAAAAAGAGAGGGTTAGATGAGTTTTGAAAAAAAAACCTACTCATACTCCTTATAAGGATGGAAAAGGAGGCATTAAGATAGGACTTGAAACTATAGCTAGTTCTAAATGGCTAGAAATAGACAGCTTTTTTGCCAAGGAGATAAACAATAAAAAATCACTTTTTATTGACAACCATACTCAAGTTTACCAAGACACTCCGGAGTCAATAGATTCTCAAAAAGAAGTTCTAAAATTAATATCTCAAAATTTATCTACCTACCATCCTGATCATTATCAAAAAGCAAAAAAAAATATATTTTTCCAGGAGAACTTAACACCACTGGAATCTGCTGCACTCTTAGTACAAGAAGATCTATTAATTATGAGTCGTCAAGACAAAGAATATTTTCTCAGTGCCGCCTCTTTATGTTCACCTTCTAATTGGTCGCTGACAGAAAAATTTAATAAGTCCTTAATGGATGTACATGATGATGTGCCAACTTACTCAAATCTTATAGGTGGTAAGGTAAACCATATTTTTATTAACTTGCCAAATCAGAAAATCTTTCAAAGATTTAATTGGTCAATATATGAGAGTCCTGATCTTTATCAACCTGCCATAAACAAAAGATCCATTAAAAGAGCAAAAGATATTAACAACTATAATGCGGGGGAAAAATTATTTATTAGAGTAGAAAGGCAAACCATTAGGAGGTTAGCCATAACTAAATCTATCTTATTTACAGTTAGAGTGCATATAACCCCTTTAGAAGATATAAAAAATGATATAAATTTATTAAAAGACCTCAATAAAGCCATAAATAATTTAGGGCAATCTTTAAAAAAATATAAATCAATAGATCAAATTGAAGAACCGCTAACAGGTTGGTTGAAAAAAGCTATAAGGCATCTCTCTTAGATATTCATTGTTCATAAAAGAATAAATAATTATTATATAGAGTAGTAATTTTTAAAATAATGACAAAAAAATATAAGCTCTTTGGAGGAGAAATATCTCCATATTCAGTAAAAATCCGTTCTTACTTTAGATATAAAGAAATACCTTATTCATGGATAATCAGAGGCCCCTCTAATGAAAAAGTATTTCAAAAATACTCTAAATTACCAATAATTCCTTTAGTTATTTCTCCTAATAAAGAAGGCATTCAAGATTCAACAGTAATTATGGATAAATTAGAACAATTACACACAAATAAATCCATAGTTCCAGATGATCCTAGTTTAGCTTTTTTATCTTTTCTATTAGAAGAATATGCTGATGAATGGGGAAATAAGCATATGTTTCAGTACAGATGGAAAGCTGAAATAGATCAAAACTCTGCGAGCGCTAGAATTGCAGAGATGAACTTACCTTCTTATATAAAATATATACCAATCATAAACACAATCATAAAGTATAGAATTTCTAATTTAATTAAGAACAGGATGAGTAAAAGACTTTGGGTAATTGGTTCGAATAAATCCACAGAAAATCAGATTTCGGAGTCATTCATGAATGTATTGTCTCTAATGCAAAAACATCTTAAAGATAGACCTTTTATATTCGGAAAAAAACCAAGTTATGCTGATTTTGGTTTATGGGGACAAATTTATAATTCTTGGACTGACCCAACTCCTAGAAACATGATTGAACAAAAATATTCCGGCTTATTGCCATGGATTCAGAGAATGTTAAACCCTAAAGAGGAAGGTCCGTATGAATCATGGGACTTACTTTCACCAACTTTAATGCCAATCCTGAAAGAGGAAATTGCTAATACCTTTTTACCATGGACAGAAGCAATTACTGCAGGCATAAGATCAAATAAAAAAGAAATTTCTATAAAATTAAATGGAAAAAGATTTATGCATAGTTTAGGAGGACCTCAAAAATATCATGTAAAATCTCTAGCCGCGCTTAAGCATAGATACATGATTCTAGAAGATAAAACATCACTAGATAAAATCCTGGTCGATGCCGGAATAAAAGAATTCTTTGAGTAATAAATATTAAAATTAGGATTAAAGAAATATTCTTTAGAAACTTTGACTAAAAAAGGCTTTATAAATTTTACTGAATATTAACTCTAAGTGGAAAGAAGAGATCTAAATAGAATCAATTTAAAATACTTAAGATTCTTTCTATCAGCCAAAAGGAACCTACTCCGCCTATGAAATAAGATGAAAATTTATGTACAAATTCTCCTATATTTAAATATTTAAAGGCAATGATGCTAATTCCAAAGACAGCTAGAATCAATAATTGACCAACCTCTATTCCTAAATTAAAGAATAGAAGTGAAAATGCTAAATTCTCATTTGCTATTCCAATCTCTGTTAAGGCGCCTGCAAAACCAAAGCCATGTAATAGTCCAAAACCAAATGCAAAAAACCAAGGAGTTGTCTTAAATAAAGTCTTTTGATCAATCTCTAGGGCCAAATAAATTAAAGTCAAAGCTATCAAGGATTCAGTCACTAATTGGGGAAGACTAAAAATACCAAGCGCTGATACTGCTAAAGTAATGCTATGAGCAACTGTAAATGCAGTAATTGTTTTTATAAGTGTGCCTAAACCTAGAATTATAAAAAGTAAACCAAAGATAAAAAGAATATGATCAAAGCCGCTTAATAAATGCTCTATTCCTAGACGGAAATAACTTGTAGGATAAATACTTATTTCTGAGGGAATAATGATACTTGAGTCATTCACAGTAACTAAACCTTGAAACGAGCTTTTATCTAAATAATTAATAGCAACTAAAGCATCTGTGGATCTAGATAAACCTTTTATAGATATTGACTGTCCTTGCATTGAACTATCACAATCCAAAACCATCTCATCTACTAGATATTTCCCATTAAGTTTTGGAAGACCATCATTGAACTTTTTGCAATTTGAAAATGTCACCTCAGATTCAATATTATTATTTTTTAAAGGATACATCCATGTGGCTTTGTACTTGCCAACTGACAATTCCTCGACAATTAATCGAGCTGGATTCATTTCATGAGAAAGTATATTTAAGCTAATTGCAGAAAGAAATAAATAGAGGATTAATCTAGATATCATAAATATCTATCCTGACTGAATTTCTACAGAATATTCTTTGCGTAAGCCTTTTAAGAAATCTTCCCTCTCGATAGATTTTAGTTTAAATTGAAGATCTTCTCTTACCCTAGCCTCTACTTCGTCAAGATTAGGAAATTTAGCTGGAACGCTATCCCTTACATTGACTATATGACTTCCATAGATTGAACTAATAGGCCCAACCCAAAGATTTGTCTCTAACTTCTTCAATGAATTTAAAAAAGCTTGCCCGAAAGATCTTTCTATTTCTATGGGTGTCTTCATAACAAAATTTTTACCTAATAAAAATGGATCTCCATTTATATTTTTTAAGTTTTTAGATAGGTTCATTAATGCTTTTTCTGCCCTCTTTAAACCATCCTTATCTTGGTTAAAATAAATGTGAGTGAAACTAAACTTCCTCGGAATTAAATATTTATCTCTATTTTGAATGAAAAATTTTTCTAGCTCTTCCTTTGAAGGTTCTCTGACCTGAAACTCTTGTTGTAGAAAACTTATTTTTTGCGCTAGCCTCCTTTTAATAATTATATCCCCCTTATCTAGTCCCAGTTTCATAGCTTCTCTGTATAAAATTTCTTCATCGACTAACTGCTTGATAATACCTTCTACTTCCTCTTCATTTGGAGGTCTTCCTACCTGAGATGCCCAAGATTCTTTTAAAGACCTTAATTCTTCTTCTTGCACTAAAATTAAATTATTGACTATTGAAGGGCCATAAATTGAATTTAAGAGATATATTAGAACTCCAAGACTAATAAAAATACTTAACTTCTTAGTCATCTTAAATATAAAGTTTTAAAATTTTATATTTGGGATCCTAATTGATCTGCATATAGTCAGTTTCTTTTTGGGATTCAGGTGTATACCAAATAGGCGAGGACCAAGCTCTTTCCTGGATTGTGCTTGGTAAGTCAGGTCTAGGGATATTGCCAGTATTAATGGCATCCCAAGTAGACCACCTACAAGTTGGATTCTCTAAGACTCTTACATAGTAAAAAGATTTAAGATTAGAATTAAAATCTGGGTCTACCCATATAGTCTTAAGCTCTGATGATCCTACTCCGTTGGTTATGGAACAATTAATTATATCCACTCTTGCGCCATTATCAGGGCATCTATTACTTATAGGATCTACAGACAAACCATCTGAACAGGCCACATCATAGATCTTTTCATTAGGCCGTCCTGTGATTTCATCTACCCAACCTTTAATAACCTGAACTCTCTGCAAAGGAGCGCCATCACTATCACGCATAGCCCAAATCAGGAATTGTGGAGATTTATCTGAAGTTGAAATTATTTCTCCTCCCATAGGTACGCCATTTAAATATGCTTTTTTTACCATGTCTGGTTGAGATAACACAGAATCATTTAAACCTTCAGTTGCAAAAAACCTTAATTTAATTCTTGTACCTGAAGTTGCGTAAGTTTCTTTTCTTCTAAAGGCGCTAAAAATAGATTCACGGGTATTTTCCTCAGCCCAAACAACTGCCAAACCAGAAGCGCTCCACTGTTTGAAAGTGCCATCATTATAATAATTATCACCAATCTTTTTTACAGTAATTAGTCGAGCATTAACGCTTACATCATCTGCATCCAATGCTAGACTTTGTCCATCTCCTAAGGCTGCAGTTACAGCTTGATCAGCTTCATCCTGAAGACCTAATGCGTCTATTGCAAATTGTTCTAAAGGAGCTGAACCCCTTAAACTAGGGGTTCCATCTAGAATACCTACTTTTGAAAAGAAGTTTGATTCGTCATCAGAAATTGCCCCTGTATGAGTATCACTTGCACCCACCAAGCCAAATTTATAAGGATTTCCTCTTTTCTCTTCCTGTAATCCAAGCCCATCTAGGTATGCTGACCTAACATAACCGCCATAGGGTTTACTGTATTGTGCACTTCCAACTCGCATATCCATTATTTCAAAATCTGCCCATTCATCATTTGGAGATAATAAAGGGTGAGTATCCGAAGTTCCCTTAACTTGAGTTACTTCAACTAAAGGCTCATTTCTCATTCTGAGTTGAGCATAACTTTTACCCATGGGAAATCCATCCCAAGTTTCAGATTCAAACATCTGGCCATTTGAACCATTTGAATTATGAGGAATCGCTATTGTATCAACTCCTTGTTCCCTTAAATTATCCATCCACTCCCAAAGATCTTCCGGGTTTAAAGATTTTAATCGAGTAAAGGGTTCAGCTGTTATTTTGTCTCCGCTATAAATTACATTACGATGCAGATTTCCCTGCTCAAATGGACCTGAGCCATTAGGATTTAGTAAGCTCCTATTCTCAGCAGAAAAAGTTGATGATGAAGTATATTCATAAGCTATAAAAGAAGTGAAATTTCCTGGATCATTATGCCTCTGAGCACTCTCTATTACATCCTTCCAAGCCGATCTATGTATATCAACATCATAAATAGAAATTGCTCGAGCCTGGTCGCCCGTGAATAAAGCCTTTAGTGCACCCCAAAAACTGATACCTGTAGCTAGATTTCTTATGTAATAACCAAATAATGCCCCTCTATCTGCTATAGAATCTACTGTGCGATTCTCTTCTCTATTTAAGTCATGAAAAGGTTTAGTAGCATCTCCATAAGATGGATCAGACCAACCTTCTACACTTCCTAATAAGAAACCATGATCAGTCACAGCATAAAAATCTAAAGGTTTTCTTAATTGAAGGTCGTAACCAAGTGGATGCTTTATAGATTCACCTTTAGCATATCTGTATGCATCATCAGGAGTAGCTGTTGTTCCAAAAATAAAAGCGTCAAAAGAATGCTTTGTATGGACGTGAAGATCTCCAAAATAAACATTACGCTCTTCGTTATAATCTGCAGATTTAGTAAATTTCTGTTCCTGAGTGTCTTCCGAAGAATAGTCAATAATATTATCTCCTGAGTTACAACCAGATAGAATCACTAGAAAAAGAAGACTTAAAAAAAGCTTAAAAGTATAGTTCATTTAATTTACTCTCCATAAATTAATGTTAATAGTTTATGAAGCTTACTTTAACTTAAAAAAATTATGTTTTACAGACTGACAAATAAATTATTGATTTAAATAATAAACTACTGTATAAATATACAGTATGAATGATGTACTAAAAAATAATAAACCTTCTGGTATGCCAATGGCATGGAGATTAGAATTAGAACTTAAAAATACAACTCAAAGCGGTGAGTGGATAGATAGACTGATTACTTCTATTTACTTAGCTATTACAGGTTCTATTGTCTCCATATTTATTGCTCTATCTCTAGGGTTAAGCATTTAATTAAAATTCTTTAATCATACTGAAAAGTCTTTTTTTTTGGTAATATAACGACGTTTATATTACCCAGATAAGGACAAAAGCATGGATTTAGAATACGGGCCGGAATACGACGATTTCAGAAATGAAGTTACATCTTTTATCAAAGATAATGAAAATGTAAAAATTGTAGGGCCGGTAAGAAGCAAAAGTAGAGTTGCTTGGCAACAAAAATTAATTGATAACGGCTATTTTGCCAGATCCATACCTAAAGAATATGGAGGGTATGGAGGTGATATGGATATCATCAAGCTCAGAATTATTGCAGAAGAGTTTGCTAAATCACCCATCCCAAAACCTATGGGCGGCCAAGGAATTCAAATGCTAGTTCCAACTATATTGGAACTTGGGACAGAAGAACAAAAACAAGCCTATGTTCGCCCTACCCTAAGAGGAGAAATGATTTGGTGCCAAGGCTATTCAGAGCCAAATTCTGGAAGTGATTTAGCCAGCCTCCAGACTAAAGGAGAGCTTGATGGTTCTGAATGGGTTATAAACGGGCAAAAAATATGGACTAGCACGGCTCATCTTTCACAAATGTGCTTTATTCTTGTTAGAACTGAACCTGATGCACCTAAACATCAGGGCATTAGTTACCTTCTGATGCCAATGGACACTCCTGGCATAGACAGAAGGCCAATTAAGCAGATGACTGGAGACTCTGACTTTAATGAATTATTCCTCACAGATGTGCGCATCCCTGCAGCAAATATAATTGGTAAAAGAGGAGAAGGTTGGAAAGTTGCAAATGCAACTCTAGGACATGAAAGAGGTTCTTTGGCAGATCCTAACGCCACAATGAACAGATTCAATTCTTTAGTCAATTTAATGAAAGGTGAAACAGTTGACGGAGAAAGAATAATAGATAAACCAGTCTTTAGAGACAGACTTTTAAAAATTCAAGGTAGGATTGTTGCTCAACAATCTAATTCATTAAGGATATTGTCCAGTCAAATTAATAAAGGCCAAAATACAAGTATGGCTAGATTCATAACAAAACTTCAAGGTACTGAGCTTAGACATGATCTAGAAGGTCTAGCTATTGATGCAATGGGAGAAATTGGCACACTTTATGAAGATAGCCCCCATCTTAGAGATAAGGGAGCTTGGCAAATGTCATATATGTATTTCCTTGGTTTAATCATAGGCGGAGGAACAAGTCAGATTCAGAAGAATATTATAAGTGAACGTGGCTTAGGAATGCCTAAAGAACCAAAAGTGCAAGGAGCATAGTATGTATTTTGGATTATCAGAAGAACAAAAAAGCTTAGAAGAAAGCATTACAAAATACTTAGAAGCTAGCGCCCCTCTGGAAACAATCAAAGCTATAGCAGATGGGGACGCGGAAAAGGCAAAAACTATTCATCAAGGATTGGTGGACTTAGGCATTAGCGGATTAATGGTACCTGAACGATATGGCGGGCTCGAGTTAGACACTCTCTTTGCAGCCGTTGTTGCTGGGGCTCTAGGAGCTGGGACGGCACCTAGTCCTTTCATAGGTGCGTATGTTATGGCTCCACTTGCATTATCCTTAGCAGGAAAAGATGATCAAAAAGATAATTGGTTGCCTAAAATTGCTGGAGGAGATGCTGTTATTGGCATAGGATTATCAGAGTATGTAGGTGCAAGAGAAGATGCAGGTGTTAATTTCTCTGAAGGTAAGATTTCAGGAAGATCACTTTTTGTTATAGACGGAAAAAATGCAGATGGATACATACTGGCTAATAAATCTGGTCAGCTTTTTTTAGTTGACGCAAATACAAAAGGTATCGAAGTTACTAACCTTACAACAGTTGATAAAACCAGAGATTCTATTGAGCTTATTCTAAAAGATGTAAATGCTGAATTATTACCTGGTTCTGAAAAGGATCTTAGTACTACAAATAAAATGGTTGATACAGGTAGACTAATGCTTTCTGCTGATACGGTTGGAGCTTCTCAGATAATGCTTGATAAATCTGTAGCTTACTCTTTAGAAAGGAAACAATTTGGTAGAGCTATTGGATCTTTCCAAGCGGTGAAACATATGTGCGCTGAAATGACTGCAGAGTTAGAGCCTTGTCATTCTATGGTTTGGCATGCAGCACATTGTCAAGACAACATAGAAGAAGAAGCAAGAGAAATGGCTTGTCATCTAAAAGCCCATGTAGCAGAAGTAGGACAACAAGTATCTAAAACTTCTATTGAAGTCCATGGAGGTATGGGATTTACTGATGAAATGGGATTGCATTATTGGTTTAAGCGCATTGGGTTAAATAGACAGCTTCTAGGATCTCCTGAACTAGTAAGAGAAGAAGTTGCAAAGCTCCAAGGATTCGATCAAATACTGATAAAAAAAGATAACTAAAAAGTATGCGTCTGATCACGAACTTCCAAAACTTTTGAACTAAAAATGAAAAACCCATTCTATAACGAAGAACGAAAGTCTTTCCAAGAGATGGTTGCCAGATTTATGGAAACTGAAATTTGGCCAAACGTTGATAAATGGGACGAACAAGGATCTTATCCACACGAAATAAATGAAAAGGTTTGTGCACTTGGTGTTTTTGGTTTTGGTATTGAAGAACAGTATGGTGGACTTGGCTTTGATGATCAATTTATGCGTAAAGCTTCATCTTTTGAAATGGGACGCTCAAGTGCAGGAGGCTTGTTTGCCAGTATAGGTTCTAGAAGCATAATGCTCAAGCCTCTTGTGGAGTTGGCCAATGAAGAAATTAAGTCTCGATCTCTGCCTGAACTTTTATCAGGAAGGAAAGGTGGAGCCCTAGGGATAACAGAACCTGGAGGAGGGTCAGACGTAGCAAGAATAAAAACAACAGCCCGAAAAGAAGGGGGAGAATGGATTCTGAATGGTCAAAAAATGTTTATTACGGGCGGAATACAGGCTTCATTTTTTGTCGTTGGAGCTAGAACTGGAGGAGAAGGACTAGGTGGAATATCTCTTTTCTTCGTAGATGCGGGAACTCCTGGTTTTAAAAGAACTCCCATTGATAAGAAAATGGGTTGGTGGACATCTGATACCGCAGTTTTATATTTTGATGAGTGCAAAATTCCTGAATCAAATCTGATGGGTGAAAAAAACAAAGGTTTTTATGCCATTATGGATAACTTTAATTACGAGCGTTATATGATGGGAGCTCAAATGCTAGGCATGTCTCAACGTTGTTTTGATGAATGTGTAAGTTACGCTAAAGAAAGAAATACATTTGGTAAAGCTTTAATTGAACATCAGGTTATTAGACATAAGCTTGCTGATATGTCTGCAAAGATAGATGCCATGGATGCATACCTTAATCAAGTAGCTCAACTAATGAATGATGGCGAAAAACCAGTAGCTGAAATAAGTAAGATAAAATTCTTTTGTTCAGAGTGTTTAGAATCGATTGCAAGTGAAGCCATGCAAATCTTAGGAGGTGCAGGATACTTGAGAGGAAATCCTATTGAACGCATATATAGGGAGGTTAAGGTTATGGCTATAGGAGGAGGATCTAAAGAAATTATGCGTGACTTGACTGCAAAGCAAATGGGACTGTAAATAAGTTATAAAGAATAAACTTTTTTTGCAGTCTCAAAGAATAAGTCACGAACCTCAAGATCAGAGAATATCTGAGTCATCTTTTTAAAACTATTCCAGAGAACTAAATAAGACATAGATTGTTTATCAACTGGAAAATTACTTTCAAACATGCATCTATCAGGGCCAAATTCATTTATTGCGTGCAAATAATAGGGGCTATGCAATTTAACCACTTCATCTGAAGAAATAGGTATATCTCTTTTATGCCAGTCCCAACCATTAATAGGCATAGCCAGGCCGCCTAACTTCATGAAAACATTCCTACATAATGATAATTCAGAAATATCATCTTTCCATTTATGAAAGATTACTTCTTTCTTATTTGAATAAGGACCTATTCCTAAAGGGCCTCCAAAATGATCATGGATAATTATTAAATCAGGAAAATTATTTGCCAGAATTATTAATTCTTGTATCTGGTTATGATAATGCCATGCATCAAAAGTTAAATTTAGGGATGATAATTCTTCAATCCCTTTTTGAAATTTATCATTTAAATAAATATGCTCTATAGGATTGGTATGAGAATTTCTTATTTTATCACTTTTATCCCAACCAGCTGCATGACGAATTCCTTTAAATAAACCCTTCCCTTTTTCTTGATGTGCTTCTAAAACTTCTTTGACTGAACTTCCTAACATCATATCAGCATAACTAACAATACCGCATATCTGGGATTTATTTTGATCCAGACATGCATCTTTAGCTACCGAAACTACAAATTCTGTTTCGCCTACAGGCATCATCTCTGCTGGTCCATCTTTATAGTAACCTTGTCCGCATTCTACAAAAACTGTTTTGACAATTCGATGGCCTGCTTGAGTATCATCCCAAAGATCTTCTAACAAGTATCTATTATATAGATCTTCTGAATTAGCCTCTGTATTAGATGGCCATAAATGATGGTGCGGATCTATAATAGAGATTTCAGGAAGAAATACCTCTTCTTCTGCTAAACCCAACCATTTACTTAGGTGCTTATTGTGTTTTCTAGGCATAATAAACGATATTCTAATTCATTATTTAATGATTTAAATTGTTTTTCAAGGTAACCTGTAAAAGGAGTGATAACATTGAAGTTAAAAAAATCTATACTTTTCTACTACTCATTGATGGAGTTTCCTATAAATATAGCTCTCTTTCCGGTAGTTGTATTCATACCCAAGTATTACACTGGGGACCTAGGATTATCATTAGTTATTGTCGCTAATATTATTTTAGGTGTAAGAATATTTGATGTCTTTACAGACCCCCTATGCGGATTTTTAAATGATAAAACGGTGACCAGGTGGGGAAGAAGAAAACCTTGGATTGCTCTTGCTACGCCCTTGATGATGTTGAGCATTTATATGCTTTTCTTGCCACCAGATGATGCCGGTGCATTGCATTTATTTACTTGGATGATGCTCCTATCATTAGCAACAACAATGATAATTATTCCCTATTATGCATGGGGTTCAGAACTCTCTCCTGATTATAATGAAAGAACAAAAATAACTGGCTGGAGAGCAATGGCAGGTGCTTTAGGTAGCTTAAGTGCTCAACTAATACCTTCTTTTGCTCTGTTAATCTGGGGTATAGGAGGAAGTGGAAATGTACTAAACCTTGTAGGAACAGCTATGGTAATTTTAATGCCTATCTGTGCGATACTCACAATAAGTTTTGTACCTGAAAGTAAGAGCTATGTCAGATCATCTATTTCTCCTATTAAAGGAATGAAATTAATGGCAGAAAATAAACCCTTTCAAAGATTGATTATTGCTTTCATGATAGGAGGAATTGCTGCATCTATTACTACACCTTTATATCTTTTTTTTATAACCTATGTATTAGATGCCGAAGATATGGCAATTTATATGCTGACGGTATTTTATTTAAGTAGCATTGCAGCTGTTCCTTTCTGGGTCTGGCTATCCACTCACATAGGAAAGCATCGATCATATGTATTTGGACTCTCACTAATTGCATTAGCACACCCTTTTTATTTACTATTAGGTGAAGGTGACTTTTGGTGGATGCTTCCTATAACGGTTATTACAGGTTTTTCAGCTGGTTCCTTTTACTCTTTGCCAAACTCAATGAAAGCTGATGTCATTGATTTAGATACACTCAAGAGCGGTGAAAATAGATCAGCAATTTTCTTTTCTACCTGGTCTTTTACTTTAAAAATGACTGGCTCTTTGGGTACTTGGATTGCCCTTACCTCATTAGCCTGGGTAGGATTTGATGCTAGCCCTAATGGATACAATGATCCAGATCAGCTCTTTGGATTAAGATTATTATTTTCAACAATACCTTCAGTGTTCTATTTTATAGCTATGGCAATAATCTGGAATTATCCAATAACCGAAGCTAAACATATAGAAATGAGAGAAGAATTGGAAACAAGAAATCTTTCAAGATCTAACTAATGTTTAGTCTAAATGGTAAAATACTAATTTATTGCCGTCTAAGTCTCTAAAATAGGCTCCATAAAAGCCTCCACCTCTTGGACCTGGAGGCCCCTCATCTACACCTCCTAATGACAAAGCTAGAACATATAGTTCATCAACTTTATCTGCTGAACTAACAGGTAATCCTATCATGGTACCGTTCCCTACTGTCGCAGAAGAACCATCGTAAGGATTTGTGACAGCGAATAAGTACGTTTTATTCAACGCCCAGCAATTCATTTGATCATTAGAGAAGAATTGCTCTGCACCCAATTTCTTCATTATAGGATCATAGAACTCTATAGCTTTCGATTTGTCATTAGTTCCTAATGTTGCATAACCTATAAGTGAATCTGTCATATTTATATACTTTATTTAATTAAAGATCTTAATCTCCAAAACGCTAATAAGAATCCAAATAATTCTACAGATACTATAATTACAATTAACTTACTTGGATAACCATCCATAAAAAAACTAACGACTCTTCCAAAAGCATAACTACCGCAAACTAAGATGAGAATAGAATAGGTAATTTTGAGTAATTTTTGATTATAAATAGAGAAAAAAGATAAAATACCAAGAGCAATAAAAAAAGAATAATTAGCTCTTATCTCACTATATGAAACTAACTCATTAAGAGTAAAAGAAACAAGACTTGCTGCATATACAGGATTTAACAAGCCCATTAAACCGAAACCTAAGTACTGAAAACCAAAAAAAAAGTAAAACCAGGTTATCCATTAATGATTTATTCATATTCTTCCTTTATTGTTAGATTTCTTACATCTTAAACTACAAAATTTTATACTTTCCCAATCTCTCTTCCATTTCTTTCGCCAACTAAAACTTTTGAGACAATTTTGACAAGTTTTAGTAGGCAAAAGAAGTTTATTATGAATATTAATTCCTCTAAGTTAGGATTTAAATTTTAATCTACTTGAATGAAGAATCGGTTCAGTATATCCACTTGGTTGATTTCTTCCTTCCAAGGCTAAATCGCATGCAGCTAAAAATGCTATACCATTATAACCAGGTGCCATATTTGTATAAGAAGAATCTCCAGAATTTTGCTCATCAACAACTAACGCCATTCTTTTCATACTCTCAATGACTTGGTCTTTAGTACATAAATCATGATACAACCAGTTCGCTATATGCTGACTAGAGATTCTGCATGTCGCTCTATCTTCCATTAAGCCAATATTATTAATATCTGGAACTTTAGAACATCCAACTCCGCTATCAATCCATCTAACTGCATAACCTAATATTCCTTGCGAGTTATTATCAAGCTCCAATTGGATCTGCTCGCCTGTCAAAGAGTTTTTATTTTCAATGATGGGGATAGTTAATATATCATCTAGCTTTGCTTTTTCTCTCTTAGCCAACTTATCTTGTTGGCTACTAACTGATATTTTATGGTAGTGCAAAGCGTGTAAGGTTGCTGCTGTTGGAGATGGAACCCAAGCACAATTTGCTCCGGCCATTGGATGCATAGTCTTCGTTTCATACATAGCAAGCATTTCATCTGGCATAGCCCACATCCCCTTACCTATTTGAGCTTTATTCTTAAAGCCAGATTGTAAGCCAGTATCTACATTCCAGTCTTCATAAGCTAAAATCCAAGGCTGCTGCTTCATTAAAGCCTTAGGTATCATAGGCCCTGCCTCCATACTAGTGTGAATTTCATCTCCTGTCCTATCTAAGAAACCAGTATTGATAAAAATTACCCTTTCTTTTGCTACTCTTATACATTCTTTAAGATTTACAGTAGTCCTTCTCTCTTCATCCATAATACCAATTTTTACAGTTAATGGTTTTAGACCCAAAGACTCTTCTATGGCACTAAAAAGTTCGCATGTAAATTGAACTTCTTCTGGACCATGCATTTTTGGTTTTACTATATAAACACTTCCTGTTTTGGAATTGATAAAACCACTATCTCCCTTGAGATCATGCATAGCAATACATATTGTAAACATAGCATCTAGTATTCCTTCTGGCACTTCTTGATTGTTTTTATCTAGAATTGCCGGATTTGTCATTAGGTGTCCAACATTTCTAACCAGCATCAGACTTCTCCCTGGCAAAGAAAATTCCTTACCAGAGCCGTCAAAATAAAGTCTATCTTTGTTTAGGCTTCTTGTTAGTTCTGAATTATCTTTCGTAAAAGTCTCTTTCAAATTACCTTTCATCAGCCCTAGCCAATTTCTATAAACTACTACTTTGTCTTCAGCATCAACAGCTGCTACTGAATCTTCACAGTCTTGTATTGTTGTAACAGCTGATTCAACAAGAATATCTTTTATGTGAGCTATGTCATCCTTACCTATCGAGTCTTCTTGATCAATTTGAATCTCTATATGTAGATTATTATTTTTTAATAATATACCCTCTGGATTTTCTGCTGCACCCTTAAATCCTATAAACTGATTACCGTCAACTAAAGAGACTTTTGATTGGTCGAGTAAAGAAATTTCAAGAGCTCCTTGATTCAGGCTAAAAGAGGTGACATCTTGGTAAGATCCACTTTTTAAAGGAAAAGAAGAATCTAAAAAATTCTTAGAGAATTCAATGACTTTATCACCTCTTTTTTTATTATAAGCTCCTCCTCTTTGAGATCCATCCTCTTCTGATATAACATCCGTTCCATACAATGCATCATATAAACTTCCCCACCTAGCATTTGCTGCATTCAAAGAGAATCTTGCATTCATTACTGGGACTACTAATTGCGGTCCTGCAATTCCTTTAATTTCTTGATCAACATTAGATGTAGTTATTTCAAAATCATCCCCCTCCTCTACAAGGTAATTAATCTCTTTTAAAAAGTCTTTATATTCACCAAGTTTAAAGGGATCATCCCTTCTTTTGATATGCCACTGATCTATCTGAGACTGAAGCTCTTCTCTTTTATTTAAAAGAATCTTATTTTGATCTGAAAATCTATTTAATATGGATTCAAACGAAGACCAAAAAGAATCTGGGTCAATGTCTATACCTGGTGTAATTTCCTCTCTTAATAATGTATCTAATTCTTTAGCTACTTGTAATTCACCACATTGAATTCTTTCGGTCATCTTTTCTCCCAAATTAAAAATTTAAAGAAATGGAGCGGGAAACCGGGTTCGAACCGGCGACCTTAACGTTGGCAA
>TARA_B110000014_G_scaffold264416_1_pt1 | contig 22655 bp, 20 predicted proteins | sample TARA_B110000014 | Tara Oceans TARA_B110000014 (sample SAMEA4396468) | marine metagenome | biome: Westerlies Biome; feature: [MES] marine water layer (ENVO:01000295) within the mesopelagic zone...; material: water (ENVO:00002006), including particulate matter (ENVO:01000060) such... | reverse complement strand
AAATCTTGAACTAAATATCAACAATAATGACCAATATTTAGAGGGTGTCGCTTGGCCAATTGGGTTGCAACAAATGCCATTGTTCTGGCGCTTTCCGAATGAGAGTTTCAAACTCATATGCCAATTCTTGAGTGATCCGTTGAACATCGTCACGTAATCGCCCTTGCCGTTCAACTTTAAGAAGCGGACGGAGAACTCCATAAACTCCGTTTCCCTGAATATAAACGGCTGCAGGACATAATGGGGCTCCGGTTCTTAAAGCAAGTGTGGCGGGTCCGGCCGGAAGAAGGGTTTTTTCCCCAAAAAACTCAACTTCGACTCCACCGCCTCCAACATGGCGGTCACATAATAAGACCACCATTTCCTTAGATTTCAGTGCGTTGATAACCTCTGATCCGGCTGAGGCTCCAAGCGGAATGACTTTCATACCGAGCGAAGAACGAAATTTTTTAAACCACTCAAACACCTCGGGAGGTTCTAAAGGCTCTACTACAGCATTTAATGTGATACCTCTTACTTTTGTGATCCAAAATGCTGACCACTCCCACCCTCCGAGGTGAGGCATCGCCATGATTGGCCCCACTTCAGCATCTAAAGCTTCAGCAAGATAAGGCTCTCCTTCATAATCGAAATCTTTCAGAATTTGTTCTGAGGTCATTCCTGGTAAGCGAAAACTTTGAAACCAGTAAGTTGCGTAGGAGGAAAAAACTTCATCAATGGATTTCTCCATCTCTTGAACGTCTAATTCAGTGCTTTTTGTTCTACGAAGGTGCTTCTCCACCATTTTTCTACGATCTTTATTCAAACGTCCCGCAATTTTTCCAAAAAATCTAAAAATTGAATTGCCGAATCGTTGCGGCAGCAACCGAGCGATAAAACTCAATAACCGATAACTAGTAACTGCTAAAAAACCTTTCATATGATTTAACTGACTTTGCTTACATAGAAAATCGCAGAAAGTTTTGTACTACTCATCTGATCTCTTTGAGCGATTTCAGCGTGCATTTTTTTGGTCAGCGGTTGCTTGAAGCCAAACTTTTATAAAGCGCTGAATCGCTGTGATCAATGTAAGCACAAGCATGATCCAGAGGACAACGAGTAAAGCATCCTCTCCGATCACAACTGAGAGTAGAAGCCCTAGAGCAAGAACGATGAATCTTTCAGCTCGCTCCATCACTCCGCCCTTTGCTTCATACCCTAGGAGTTCAGCCTTGGCTCTTTGGTATGAAATTATTTGAGCAGACGCCATGACTGCTACAGGAAGCATCATGAGGTGACCTGGTCTAGTACTTGCATAGTGCCAAGCAAGTCCACCGAAGAGAAGTGCGTCTGTAAGACGATCTGAAACTGAGTCAAAAAATGCCCCCCGTTTTGAAGAGGTTCCTGCGGCTTTTGCTACTGCTCCGTCCAAGGCATCTGGAATACCGGTAAGGATGAGAAGGATGAAACCTAAAAGCAGACTTCCACGTCCTATTGCTACCGCAGCTGCACCTGACATAGCTATCCCGACAATCGTGACTACATCCGCGGTTACGCCTATTCGTTGAAGACCACGCCCGATAGGGACTAAAATCCGGTCTACTGCTGTTCGCAAGTTGCCGTCCAACATATTGTTCCTCCTGCGACACCTAAAGACTTACCAAAACTAATTATGAATAATCAGCAGCCTGATTCGAATACCTGAATGATATTTAGCGTATCAGTGGAGGTCGAGGCTATGGGTTACTAGCTATCTGTGTCCCATATCTCAGGGTTCTCTTCCACATATTTCGCGATTATCTCTCCATTTACCCCGTCAACAAAAACCATTCCTCGTTGCTCGGGTGGAGATTCATTGGAATATAAAAGAATTCTCCATGTGGGACGGCTACGAAGCCCACGCCAAGCCAGTTGAGCTGAAGCATGGCCGACTGGAAAACCCATTGCTTGAGTCGCAGCGACGAGAGCATCTCCTTCATCTGAACCTAATCGCCAACCTGCCTGTAGATGGAACAGGCCTATTAAAGCTAATCCGATACTTCCGAAGATTAGTCCGTTGTTTACTAAAGAAGAGTCACCAGTAACTACTGTGATCGCTATTAGGGTCGCGGCAATCATTAGATACAGATATCCAGGTATACGTCTTCGGCTATTGTCTGGAAAAATATAGGGTCCAACCAATCCAGTAACGTCAAGATCTGCTGGCAACGTATCTAATTGTTCGTTGTTATTTTCGTTTTCTTCTAATGAACTCACAAGTGAAACCCTAGCGCCTCTATCTCTTTTGATAATAAGCGTTCTCTGCTATCTAGATATTTCATCAAAAAATTCCAGTATTTTTTCTAAACTCTCTTCAATCGGTGCAGTCCCTTCAAGAATGAGGTCCGCTGATGAAGAAGATGGCTCTATATATTTTTTATGCATCGGACTAACCGTGGCAGCAAACTGAGTGCGTATGCTTTCAGGCGTTCTTCCTCGTTCACGCACATCTCTTTCTAATCGACGCTTCAGACGAAGTTCTTCAGGAGCAGATATGAATATCCGTATATCAAATTCTCTTACAACCTCTGGGATAACAAACAGTAAGTGTCCTTCTCCAATAATTAATTCCGCTGGCTCGATTCGTTCAACCTCTGTTGTCCTCGAGTGAGTCGCGAAGTCATAGACAGGAATATCAACTGGTTCCCCTTGCTTAAGCAAAGAAAGGTGATTTAGGTACAAATCATGTTCAAACGCATCTGGGTGATCAAAATTGATTTTGGCCCTATCTTCCAAGGAGAGATCTGAATGGTCACGGTTATAGCTGTCTAATGGCAGGATCGCCAGCGATTTCTCTTCTGCGGTAAAACTTTCTTTTAAAGCATTAACGATGGTTGTCTTTCCGGCGTTTGCTCCACCGGCTATACCACAAATCATTCTTTTTATTTCCTTGCTTACGAGTTAATACCGATAATGATCAGGCTTGAACGGACCTTGAGAACTCACTCCAAGGTAATCTGCTTGTTCGGTTGTCATTTCTGTCAGCCTTACACCAAGTGCATCTAAATGAAGTCGTGCAACTTTCTCATCAAGAATTTTGGGAAGAGTCACTACATCTTTTCCATATTCTTCAGCATTCTTATGAAGCTCAATTTGTGCGAGTACTTGATTTGAAAAGCTTGCTGACATCACAAAACTTGGGTGCCCTGTGGCATTACCAAGATTTAGTAGCCGCCCTTCTGACAATACGATGATTGAATGACCATCGGGAAATACATATTCGTCTACTTGAGGCTTGATTTCCACTCTTTGCACATCTGAGAGTTCAGTCAAACCAGCCATGTCGATCTCGTTATCAAAGTGACCAATATTTCCTACTATGGCTTGATGCTTCATACGGCCCATATGCTCCGCTGTGAGAACATCTTTGCAACCCGTAGCGGTAATAAAAATGTCAGCTTTATCTATTACCCGCTCCAAAGTATTAACCTCATACCCTTGCATTGCTGCTTGTAAAGCACAGATAGGGTCTACTTCTGTAACGATCACTCTTGCCCCTTGCCCACGAAGAGACTCTGCGCAACCTTTACCTACATCTCCAAAGCCACAGACCACAGCAGTTTTTCCCCCGATCATGACATCTGTCGCACGGTTTATGCCATCAATAAGCGAATGGCGGCAACCATATAGATTGTCAAACTTCGATTTAGTCACTGCATCATTTACGTTGATCGCTGGGAACATGAGTTCACCTGCTTCTTGCATTTGGTAAAGCCGATGCACCCCTGTAGTTGTTTCTTCTGAAACGCCTCGAATTCCAGATGCAATGCGTGACCATCGTTGAGGGTCTTCTTGTAAAGAAGAATGAAGAAGATCTAAGACAACCCCCCATTCAGCAGAATCTTCTTCGGTTTTATCTGGAACAACACCAGATTTTTCAAATTCGTAACCCTTATGAACCAACAGCGTTGCGTCTCCCCCATCATCAAGTATGAGATTCGGGCCTTCACCGTCAGGCCATTGCAGAACTTGGGTTGTTGCCCACCAATATTCTTCTAAAGTCTCTCCTTTCCATGCATAAACTGGAACTCCTTGAGGGTCTTCTGGAGTGCCATTTTGTCCAACTACCGCTGCTGCCGCTGCATGGTCTTGTGTTGAGAAGATGTTGCAACTTGCCCATCTCACTTCAGCACCAAGAGCCACCAATGTTTCTATGAGAACAGCAGTCTGTACTGTCATATGCAATGAGCCGGTGATGCGCGCACCAGACAAAGGCTGCTCATCAAGGTATTCTGCACGTAATGACATGAGCCCTGGCATTTCATGCTCGGCTAGCCGGATTTCGTGGCGTCCCAATACATGCAAATCAATATCTGCAATTCTGTAATCTTCTTTTACGGACATGACGACTCTTCAACTTTCTTTATTCAGAATTTCTAGATTTTAAAGTTTTCTTCGGGCTGGGGTCGTCTAACTCCATATCAAGCAGCCACATCATTACTCTATCCTCGTTAACCAATTACTCGGTACGCGATTCCTTCAGTTTGAATATGGTATGAGCCTTCAGTTTTTGGCACCCAAGCCGCAGACCCTGGTTTCAGAATGAGTTCTTCTTTTTCTGAAGTCAATACAGTGTCTAGCAAAGTTGAAACAACTACGTCGGTGCCTTCTCTGCTCGGTACTTGGATTGCTGTTCCTTCAATTCGTTCTAGATCAAATTCGGGTGTCATTGTCTGATATATATAATGGCCGGGAGATGGAGTCTGAATCTTTGGGCTGGCTTCAAAATCTAATATTTTTAAAAGAGTTGCAGGGTCTTTCTCTTTGTTGGTGAATCCTGCCCTTACGACATTGTCGCTTGAACCCATTACTTCTAGAGCAACACCTTCTAGATATGCGTGAAGAACTCCAGGATTTAAAAAGAGAGCTTCTCCAGGTTTCAATGTATGAATTTGCATCATTGGGACTATGAGTAGCGAAGGGTCTTCTGGATATTCTTTTGCCACTTTGATTATAGTTTCAGCTTCAGAAGAAAGAGATCCACCTTCAATCAATTCCTTGCACTTCTGTGTCAAAAACTCAACATCTCTTTTACGGTCCTTAGTCAAAATACTTTTTATCACTTGGGAGAAATCAACAGCATCTTTGATCATGGATAACAAGTCTTCAGGTAATTGAAGCCGAGTGGACACTTCATAAGCTTCGGATGTGGTTTTGAAGCCACATAGCGCCTGAAATGGTGTAAGAGCACAAATCATTTCTGGCTTAGATCGATTGTCATCAAACCCTGAGGCGGCTTGTATCTGATCGGGATGAGTCTGTAATGAAAGTGGACGTTGTGCAGCGAGAATTTTCACCAAATACGGCATTTCTTCTTCTTCAAGATCGATAGCTTCTTGAAGTGTTATTCGGCCCGAATCTCTCTCTACTGTTGAAGGTCCTGATGGGTGGACTCCAAACCAGATCTCTGCTTCAGGAGATCCAGATGGATTCACTCCCCGTAGATCAGCTAGAGCATTAAAAGAGCCCCATTCGTAGTTTTGGAGGTAACCGGTTATTAAGTCCACTAGAGATAAGAGGGTATTTGAGATTAAAAAGTTGGACTAAGGCCCTTAGACCTTGCAAGTTCCATCAAATTCGCATGTTCTTCTTCTGTAGCCGTTTCTGATTCGTCAATCAACATGATGGGAATATTTTCTTTTATCAAGTAGCGACGATGAAGCCGTTCGTTGTAGAGAAAGTTTTCATCTGCAAAATATAAGAGCGGCCCCTTGTCTTCAGGACAGGCCAAGATTTCTAAAAGTTTTGGATCAAGCGTCATTTTCTCTCCCTTTCAATTCTTATTTGACTTAATAAGATCCATGACCTCTTGCAAAGTTGTTTCGTAGGAGGCTTCATCTTCTGCTTCTAGGTTAAGCCGTAATAATGGTTCTGTATTTGATGGGCGAAGATTAAACCAACACTTTTGAAGTTGCACTGTTAACCCATCTAAATTGTCTTGACTGTAGTTTGAATATTTTTTTGATACTTCTTGAATAACTTTTGATGATTCTTCAACTTCAATATTTATTTCACCGGAAGCAATATAAGGACTGAATGGTTCTGTTAAAAGGCTTAAAGGCTTTGAAGCACAAGAAAGTTCTTCAAGCACTATGAGTGCTGCGATGAGTCCAGAATCTGCTCTGAAATTATCTCTGAAGTAATAGTGACCAGAATGTTCTCCTCCAAATGCGGCTTGTTCTTCAGCCATGATTTTCTTTATATATGAATGCCCAACGCGAGTTCGCACTGCTCTTCCACCCATTTGAGCGATTGTTTCAGGGACTATCTGCGAGCAAATTAGGTTGTGAACTATTGTTGCTCCTGGTTCTTCATTCAAAACTTTTTTCGCCACAAGAGCTGTGGTAACTGATCCTGAAACTGGTTGAGCTTTTTCGTCTACTAAAAAAACCCGATCAGCATCACCGTCAAAGGCAAGCCCGATATCAGCGTTTGTTTCAAGAACGCGTTTTTGTAAGTCCACAAGATTTTCAGGTTGTATCGGATCCGCTGGGTGATTAGGGAAAGTTCCATCCAAATCTTGATACATGATTTCAATTTGAAAAGGGAGCTCTTGAAAAACGGCAGGAACCACTAATCCTCCCATTCCATTGGCTGTATCTGCTACGACTCGTAATGGTTTTAACTTGTCAGTATCGACAAACGATTTAACATGATTAGCAAATTCTTCTAAGAGATTTAATTGCGAAATACTTCCTGACCCATCTCCAGAGATCATTTTTGAGAGAACTTCATCACGAATTTCTTCAATTCCTGTATCTGAACTGACCGGACGGGCCTCGGAGAAACAAAATTTGATTCCGTTATAACCAGAAGGGTTATGACTAGCAGTAAAAACTGACCCAGGAAGTTGCAAATGACCAGAAGCGAAATAAAGCATGTCTGTTGAACAAAGACCCAAATCTATTACGTCTAATGATTGTGCGTTTACTCCTTCTGAGAAAGCTAATGCTAATTCTTCCCCACTTGGCCTCATGTCGCGCCCTACGAGAACACAACTAGTTTCAGGTTCAGTCTTTTTAACTAATCGTGCCCACGATTCTCCAATTGACCGTGAGATATCAGAATTAAGTTGTTCAGGGACTAATCCTCGAATGTCATAAGCTTTGAAGATTGAGGTTAAGCCTTGCATTCTTAAACTTTACTTGCCTTTGGCAATTGAGGGTCTACAGGATAAGAACCTTGGCTTGCTAATCGTCTTACATGAATCAGGTCACGGAGAAGGCGGAATCCGTCTTGAACCACTCGAACGGTAGTGCGTTCTGAATGTTCAACCTCTACAGGTATTTCCGATAGAGATAATCTCCAACGTTCAGCTAAATGAAATAGTTCTACGTCAAAAGCAAAACCGTTGATAGTTGAGGACGAAAATAATGATTTAGCGACATCTGATCGGAATGCTTTAAGACCACATTGTGTATCGCGATACTGACCAAGCAGCAGCAGATGGGTGGCAAAATTAACAAGCCTCCCCCCCATTCCTCTTATGAACCCTGCCTTCACAATTGTTCGTGTACCAACATGATGCCGATTCCCCACAACCCAGTCATATCCATTTTCAACTTGGACTAATAGGTCAAAAATTTGTGAAGGAGAATAAGCCAAATCAGCATCAGTGAAAGCAACTACCCTCCCATTTGATTTACCAACGCCATTTCGAAGTGCCGATCCTTTTCCCTGATTTCTCGGAAGAACAACTAACTGATCTGCCAATCCAGCAGCTTCTTCTGTCCCGTCTTTAGATCCGTCATCAACCACAATAACTTCTAAATCATTGTCAATCTTTGGCCCCAGCTCGCTTCTTACTCTTTCGATTGTGTTCTCAATTCTGTCCACTTCTTGATAAGCAGGGATAATGACTGTCAAACGGTAATCCCCTTCTGCCGCTGGTCGATTTGTTGGTCGGTCTTGTTCCCGTCTGATGGTACGGAAAATGATTATCCGATAAGAAATGGCTCTTACCAGAGCAGCAGCAACTACTGCTATTAGCTTCGCTAACAATTCTGCTCGAACTTCACGATCAGGGTTGAATATACAAACGACACCAGTATCTACTAAGCCTGCGGTGACAACCATGAATCCAAAAACTCCAGGGGAACCGATCCAACGAGTAAATGGGTCATCCGCCAAAGTGAATAAGCGATGTAAAGGCCATGCAAGCAAAGCCGCTGCATTTAAAGCGAAAACATTTGCCAGAACTAACGACCACCCTATTTTATGCAAAAAGACAAAAAGGCTAACGTCTAATGCAGTAGCAATAATCCCAACTACTAAAAATCGTCGAATACGAAATTTCATCAAATTGAACTCTCTGAATCATCAGATAACGCCTCGTTTTTTGTGCGTTGAGTCCATTTGCCTAAAAGTTCGTCGGCCCGAGAGCTTTTGATGTCTTCTATCTCTATCTCGGGCCGAAATCGTAATAAAAGTAAAAGTACTAACCCGATTAAAGATAGAAAAATGGAAAAAAGGTCTATCCCAGTTCGTCCGTAAGTAAGTACAACTTTTTCTTCAGTAGGCAGAACAACCATAAGATTGGGTGTCGCTCTCCAGGGCCCTGTTGCTCCTTCAACTTTCCAGTTTGGAAAATACGAAACTTTCACCAACACTGGAACACCAGTTTCACTTACTTTAAATGACACCTTGTCGACATCTACAATTACTTCAGTTACTTCTACTTCTTCCAGTTCTCTTATTTCTGGGAGTTCATTTGACTCTATTCGTTGCCACGCATCAGATCCATCAAGAAGACGAACTACGGACTGAGAACTATCGTTAAAAACTTCAACAGAGTGATCCAGCCAAGTTGAATGATCTACGTCAGTCCAGACCGCTGGCTCTGAAACTAAAGGTTCCACCAAGGGCGAGTCTTCAACTAAGAAAACAGTCCAAGGTCCTGAGGTTGCTATTTCGGTTAAAAACGGGTGTCTCCTTGCTTCAGACACTGGACGGTTTGAGGAAGCTGCATAATATCGGACTCCAAATTCTTGAAGATGAGAGACTCCTTCTCTTAAATTAAAGGACCTATACGGGAGTCCTCTCTGAGCGCGGGATGGCTCCATTGATAATTCTGATTGCATCAGGAAGTGATATGGAGTCGTTGTTGAAGCTTCAAAATAAAGTCCCTCCATCGAACCTATGCAGCCGTCAGTCCAATGCGGCATAAGCATAAGAGCCATGGGGGTTCCATAGCGAACAAGATCTCGGTTGTATTCCCACATAAGTCGACCACAACCGAATTTTTCACCAACTTCTTCCATCGTGCTTACAAATGCTCGGTGTTCTTCCCAGCCTCCACCATTAGCATCTCCGATTCGTCCTTCGTAGCCAGAAAAGTTCCAATTAACCCACCCGCGTCCAAGATTTAATTCTTTGGTTTCGAATCCCATCCACTGGTAAGTGTCACCTGTATTCGAACCTCCGGGCAATGACCTCAGGGGCAACCCTAAGAAAACGATAAGGACCAGAACAGCTACAACAGATCCTGCATGTGGGAGGATTCTCCCTAATTGCTTTACTTTCTCTGCTAACCCTTGAAGGAACAACCCAGCAATTCTTAAAAATTCAGCAACACTAATTGCTGCGAGCAGGTAAGCCGCAAGATAGTACATCGGAAGAATACGCCCGTTATAAAGTCGCCCCTCTGGAAGATGGATGAAAGCTAGAGCTAGAACGACAAGAGAGGCTCCTAAAACTATTCCTAATCTTCGTCGAAACATTAAAGATAAAAAGAATCCCAGTCCAGCCAAAATTAGGACTACTTGAAGTGGAGGGCTATTCGTTAAGAAGTCTGCTGCTAAGTCACTACGGTCCCATAGATACGATTTAAATCGAGGGAGTTTGTCCCATGCCATGTCATTCAAATGATCTCTTTGCCACCAAAACGGTAAAACCCAGAAGGCAGAAAGCAGAGCAGCGATGAACCCTATTGTGATAATCCACCGGATTCTTTCTTTAGTGGGGCGGAGAAGAATCACGAGAAGCGTGATGACGAGTGCGTAGAAAGCCACTAACAGGTGGCATAAACCAATGAGAGAAAGAAGCAATGCCGCCCATGCACGGCCTTTTCCGGTTGCCATGCCACGCATAAGCACTCCTATATAAACCAAACAAGCAGAAACTGCAAGCGCGTAAGCAAACTCACCGGCCATGGTGGACATGAGGTTTCCACCAAAGATGTTGAATGATCGGTCAAAAATAAAAGCGAGAGTAGCTGCTGCCATAAGGGCTGGGGCGGGAAAAGGAAGCCCGGCGAGTCGTCCCATAGCCCAACCTGAAAGAGGCATTAATACAAGACCAGCGACAGTAACAATTTTTATGGCAATTCCGTAATGGACTGGGATAACCACAATCATCAAAAGAAGGAGACTAATTGACATAGGCATCCAAGCAGTTGGGCGGCGCTGCAGAAGTTGGACTATACAAAAAATCCCCAGTGCAACTAGTGGAATAGCGATTGGTAAAACAAATCCAACATTTATCGCAACGATAAAAAGCATTGGGACGATCATGTAAAAGTGATAGGCGGGGAAGCCGGCATACCAATCAGGAGTCCATCCAGTGAGTCTGAAATTGGGTAGCAACTCGTCTCTTATGAATGCGGGACCCCAGACATGTGCCCCTAGATCTCCTCCAGTGGGAAGTGTTGAAGAAAAAAGAACTCCATTTGGGTTAACAATCCATAGCAAATAAAAAGTGGAAAGAACAACAATGACAGCTGTCACCCAATTAGCAGGAGAAGCCTCTCGAGCAGATCTATATAGGTTGCTTTCTTTCACAAGTACACCAGAACAAAAACTGTATAGGCATTAAAGCCCGCATGAGCCCATATAGCCCTTCCTAAATGGCCATCCCGTTGAGCAATCTTTCCCGCTATTAATCCAAATAAAACTAATGCTGGGAATTGGAGGGGTTGGAAGTGAACCAAACCAAAGAGAAGAGAACTAGCGATCAAAGCTAGTGTTGGGGACCAGCGATCTTGAAATGCTCGTAGAGCAAAACCCCTAAAAAATATTTCTTCAACCACTGGTGCACCTACTACTACTACGAGTACGAGTAGAAAAATACCTATGCCATGTGCGCGCTCTGTCAGCTCTCGGGCAGGTCCTGATACATCTAGGTCATCGACGAAGATCAATACGGGCAGATACAGGAGCGGAACCAGTATGGCTTGGCTAAAGATCCCTATTAGTAAGCCTTCGATGCATTGTCGAACAGTAATATGGTCTGTTCTTTTATTACTTGTTAGTTCGTTAGTCTTCCATTTTCTAATCAAAAGTGGAACACCGAGATTATCTTTCCACGAAAGACGTTGTCGTCGAAGAATCAGCCAGGGAACTCCTAACAAACCAAACCATAAAGGAATCTGCAGCAACGCCGTAATCCATAACGGCAAAGGATCCCTGTCAACAAAAGTTAGAACTAAAGATCCTACGAGTAACGATGAAACAATCGATAAAACTACGCCAGTTGCGACATGGCTTATTCCCCAAGATCCATTATCTGGTGAAGAAACATTTTCAACTAATTCCATCGTCAAACACTACCTAGAAGTCAACAACCATGTACTCCGGGGCACCAACAAGTCTTTAGGCCTCTAACATAAGAGTATGGCTAAGCGTCCTGATGACATAACACAAAACCCTGAACAAAGTACAGAAAAAAGTGGACGAGGCTGGCCGAGATGGAGCATCTGGCTAATCTTGATTCTTATCGGAGCGTTCATTGTGTACCCGGCTTTCAACTCCTCAGATGACTCCACCGCTATTCCTTATGATCAGTTCCTTTCAAAAGTAACCGCAGAAGAAATCACTCAAATCAATATCAATAATCAATCAGGAAAAATTGAAGCGGAATCTTCAGACGGCACTATGTACACGACCACAGGCCCTCTTGAACTCTCACCGTCAGATCGCCTAATCCTTGACGAAAGTTCAGCATCCGTTGAATTCAAAACCCCTCAACCAGGATTCTTTCAAACTTGGCTTCCTCTTCTACTTCCGGTTGGTCTTATTATTCTTTTCTTCTGGTGGATTAATCGACGAGCACAAGGCCAAATGAGTGGCATGATGTCTATCGGTAGATCTCGAGCCAAGTCATATTCTTCTGAGCAACCAGGTACCAAATTTGAGGACGTAGCGGGATACGAAGGAGTGAAACAAGAGATACGTGAAGTTGTTGACTTCTTGAAAAAGCCAGAGAAATTCTCTGAAATTGGGGCTCGTGTACCTAAAGGCATACTGCTAGTTGGGCCCCCAGGAACTGGCAAAACTCTTCTAGCGCGAGCAGTGGCAGGAGAAGCCGGAGTTCCATTTCTTTCGGTCACTGGTTCAGACTTCATGGAAATGTTTGTCGGTGTAGGCGCTAGTCGTGTCCGCGATCTGTTCGAAACCGCTCGAAAGATGGGTCGCGCAATTATTTTCATTGATGAACTTGACTCCATCGGACGTAAGCGCGGCGCAGGTCTAGGCGGTGGTCATGACGAAAGAGAGCAAACTCTTAATCAAATGCTTTCTGAAATGGATGGATTTGAGACTAGTGAAGGCATCGTTATGCTTGCCGCAACCAACCGTCCTGACATCCTAGATCCAGCTCTACTAAGACCTGGAAGATTCGACCGGCAAGTTGTTGTTCCATTGCCTGAACTAGAAGATCGGCGTGAAATATTGGAGGTTCATGCGAAAGGAAAGAACCTTTCTGAAAACGTTGATCTTGATTTAGTAGCGAGAGGAACACCCGGTATGAGTGGAGCAGACCTATCAAATTTGATTAATGAGGCAGCTCTAATCGCAGTTCGAAACTCAGAAGATGCTATTTCAGCGGAACACTTTGAAGCAGCTAGAGACAGAACTCTTATGGGTCAAAAGCGAGAATCTATGGCGCTTACCGCAGCCGAAAAAGAAGCTATTGCGTACCACGAGGCAGGACATGCTCTTTGTGCAGCAGTGCTTCCTAACGCTGATCCGCTTCATAAGGTCACAATTATCCCAAGTGGAATGGCTTTGGGGGTGACTATGCAACTACCTGAGGAGGAGCGCCACATATACCGACAGGATTATATTGAAGATTCTTTGGTGGTTCGGATGGGTGGCCGTATTGCTGAAGAGTTGGTTTTTGGAGTTACCTCGACAGGAGCTCAAAACGATCTCGTGGGAGCAACAGAACTGGCAAGAAAAATGGTTCGCGAATGGGGAATGAGCGTTCGTATAGGTCCGATGGCTTGGGGAAGTCAAAACCAAGTTTTCCTTGGAGATGATCTCATGCATAGTCGTGATTACAGCGACGATACCGCTAGGGAAATAGACGAAGAAGTCAAGACAATCCTTCATAACCAAGAGGATCGTTGTCGGTCCCTTCTTACCGAAAATCGAAATGCGCTAGATTTAGTAGCAAGAGCCCTTTTGGAACATGAGACAATCTCTGGTGAAGAAGTTATGCGTCTAACTAAGCTTGCTGAAAGCACTGACTTTTCATCAGAATCCGCTACCGAACCTTCTCACGCTGACTGATTTACTGTGGATCGGTTCTATTTACTGGTCTTAGTGGCTTCAATTGCAGGGATTCTTGCTTATCTTTTACAGAGAAAAGCTCAAGAAACTCCTGTTCGAACTGGATGGTCTGTTCCTGATCAAGTGAATCGGGCAGACTTCATTTTCCCTGACGCTCCTTGGCTGGTCGCTGTTTTTACCTCATCTACATGTGACACCTGTGCCGAGGTTCTAGCGAAAGCTACTCCACTTGCTAGCGATCAAGTTGCCGTTCAAGAGTTAGAGGCAAAGAAAGACAAAGAGTTGCATGATCGTTACCAGATCGAAGCTGTGCCACTTATTGCTCTTATCGATGCTCTTGGGGTAGTGAGATCACACTTTCTTGGCCCTGTAAGTTCTTCACAATTATGGTCATCATTAGCGGAACTTCGTGAATCAAAATCTTCATAAAACCCGAGGTAACCCTGGTTGCCATTTATGAAAGTTTAGACCTTCTAAAATCTAAACTTTTCTTTTATTTCTGGTCGCCCAATTAGACATGAAACGTTTTATATGCCTAAGTTAGATGGAGTTAATCCTTTATGGACTAATACAAAACCCCGTAGCCAGGCTCTCACGCTTAGTTACGGGGATTTCACTTTTTCAGGCAAGAGAAATGATTGTGGATTTCAGCGCTGGATTGAAGAGACTGTGCCTTCTACAGAAATGCCGTAATCACTAGTCCTGCCTTCTGGTCCTAACCATTCAGTAATCACTATTACCGGAGAAGAAGATTCGACCTCTATCAAAACGCTTACGTCTAGATCAAGCGTTGCTCGATCTCCAGGATCAAGTTCAAATGAATCGGGCAACGTTACTTCATCTTCAGTCCAAAGATTTATTGCCGCAATACTTTTGAGGCTCGGATTGAATATTGTTAGCTTTGCGGGGTTCCCTGAAGTACCTAATACCTTTGTTAGCCAATATGTTGCCCCATATCCAACTGCTGGCAGAACATCTACCCCAGTGGTTGCTGTACCTTCAGCATCTTCGGATAATGAGTCACTCAAGAAACGCTGGATATACGAGGCCGATAAATTTAAGTTATCGAAACTTCGTATGTAGAGAGAGTACGGTCCAATCCCTTCAAGACGTGGATACTCAGAAAGTTCAATTACTTGCCTTTGCCCAGAACGCAGGACGAAACCAAATGGTTCCACAAACAAATCAGGATCCCCGGGCCGTATAACTAACTCCCCTTCAACCACTAATTGGCTTGGATTGACTATCGCTACCGCTCCTGGTGTCTGTTCACCATCAGATCCAGGAAGAAATAAATCACCTCCGATTTCTGGTGACCCCGGAACAATACTTAAACCTTTTATTCCTGAGGGAGCAGTTCCATCAGCAATAGAAAGTCCTGAAACCACAAGCTGTCCTGTTCGGACTTCTACGTAAGAAGAAAGTAAAGGTGCATCTGGAATCCTCTCTGTGAGTTCGTAGGCCACCACTGAACGTCCAGGTATCACTATGCCTTGTGAGTCAAGAGTCTCTCGAAGGCCTTGATCACCAACAAAAAGCAAATCTGCAACTGCAGCTGCTTGAAAAGGGTTATACAACAAGAGTGTTTGTTTGGCTCCTGGGCGCTCAGTAGTGCCCCATGGCACCACCCAAGATGAAGATGTTGTTGTTCCACAAAATCCTTGATCCAATCCCGAATATTCAGATGCCTCTAAATACTGGTCTACAAGAACGTCGCCAGTTGGAGCTTCTAAAGTCACCCCAACGTATTCAGCGGTATCTTTTTCTTGACTGGTGAGTATCTCTAACTGACTTTTTCCTTCTACTTGTATTGCGCGTTCAGCTACATTTCCTTCACTATCAGAGATTGTCCATTTGAGTCCTTCTGTTCCTACTGAACTCAAATTACTGATATTGATGGTTTGATCATCCACTCCGTCAAGTTTGTTTGTTGGGCCTAAACAAAACCAAACATCTCCTGATGTTTCTTCCTGTGGTAAACCAAATGAAAGTTCAGAGTATGCAAGAGGTTCCTTACTCTGTGAAACCTCTCCTTCGATCTGGACTTGGAACACAAAAGCTCCAACTATCAATGCAATGATGACCACTAATGCGGGAAGACGGACTGCATTCATAACTGATGTTTCTTTCGTTCAGAATGAGACCAGCTTGTCAACAAAAGAAGTGCCAGCAAGATAAGCATCTGGAACATTCGGTCTGAGCTGTTGTCATTTTCAGTCAAAGAAAGCTGCCCTATTGATCCAGAAGCCATTCGTACTGTTGGTTCTCCTTTGGGACCGAGCTGCACTTCGCTTGAAGCACCGGTAATTGATGAAAATTCCCATTCATCTACTGGACTCAATCTCCATCGATACGACCCATCGACAATAGATTGAACCTCGATAGAGGTATACCCAGTTTTTTTGACCTCCAATGGGACGGAGCGGCCAGTGATGTCTCGTACAACAGCGTGAATAGGCTCTACCGCTGTATTAGAAAAGATTTCTAATGAGCGATTAAGACCCTCTACTCGTTCCAGATCTAATTGCCGGATGAAGGCCGAAAAATATTTTTCAGGTAAGGGAGTCTCGTTATCGCCGTAAGGGACTGGTGCTGAATTTTCAATTAGCACAATGTGGCTGACACTCCATACACCAATCTTTTCTCCAAGACGGCTGATGTCTCCATTCAAAGCTTTAAGTAACGCTGTATGCAATTCTTCTATCGCTTCCGATTGAGAAGAATCATAAGGTGATTGATCTCCAAGGTGTGGATAGCCATCGGTGAGTGCCAGCCCTACACTATCTTCCAGCTCAGTTCCAGCTGCTGGCAACAAGTTTGGAGCTCCTATCCATAAAACTCTTCCAGCAGTGCTTTCTATTGACAGCCCATTTACATCTTCTTCACCTAAAAGATAAGGCACTGTGTCAGAAAAATCTTTTTCAGGTAGCCCCCATCGTCCCTCTAGAGAGGCGAACACAACAGGGATTATCGCTAAGACTAGTGCCCCTGCGAAAAGACCAGCGACCATATATTTCAGTCTTTTTGCATTTGCTGCGAGGTCTTGCCCTAGAGAAGACACGCCTGCTGCGGACGCTAACGCAACGCCAACCGCTGCTGGGACAATAAGTAATTCTGCTGCTGGAGTCTGTCTAGTGAACCATCCTTGGTCGACGAAATAAACTGCAGCAAATCCGCCTACGATCAAGAACCAAGAACGAATTACTATTGCTAACCGCCAACCATTAGTTGCAATAAGCGATACTGCAGGAATTATTAGAAAAGCCCAAGCGAGACTAGGAATTCCGAATGATCCGGTATCAAAACTAAATATAGATTCTGGACTGATCAAGCCTTGTGTCCAATTGTCTTTAGGCATCCATGACTCCCAGGAGCGACCGTTGATTAGGTCTATAAAAATGTTGAAATGGACTATTGCCGATACTGCCGTTGCCCCAATAGTTATGAGTACGAGACGCAGAACTCCCGCGAAGCTCCCCGCTAAAGCACTGCCAACTAGCAAAGCAACAAATGCAATTACTGTTGGAATAACTACAAGTGGTTCAAAAAATATAGCTAATGACAAAAGCAGTCCTAGAACTGTTATGTCTGCCCAAAAACTTCGAATCACCGCTCTTGGCCCTGGAGTTCCACCTTTTTCTCCGTACGGAACTACTCCTTGAGCGATGGATAGGCGGTGAACGATCCAAGGAAGAGACGCGTAAGCGACAAGTGGCCCAAACCTTCCTTCCCCTAAAGCGTGGTAGGGAGTGGGAACAGCCAAATAGATCGCTACAGCTGCCGCGCGTGACCTGCCACCACCTATTGGTTGAACTAACTGCCAGATGCCGAATGCTCCGAGCGGAAAGGCAGAAAGAACTGCGATAGCCATGACGGTTTCAGAGTTCACGGGGAGTAGCCACCCTAAACCTCCCAACAGAGCTAGAGCATCAACACCGCTATCAAGTATTCCTCCTGCAGTTGGTCTCCATCCTTCCCACCATGAATGAAAGAGATCTAGGGGGTTTTCTGGAATTGGCTGGAATCTTCCTATTGCAGGTAGTCCTCGGGTTAGGAGATGCCGCGATCCAAATCCTAGAACTGCAATCCCAAAAATCAGCGCTAGTCCTCCTGGACCAAATAGCGCCATCCAAAAATTTTGAAACTTAATAAGTAGATTTGATTCTGTTTCCCTTTGATTTGGGTCTCGTCCGGTAGCTGCTCTCCGGAAAGCATGAGAAGGAGCGTCTATCAAAATGTCACGACTGTGATCCAGTGAACGTTCTTTGCTGAAAATGAATGAACGCCTAGTGCGAATACTGCGTGAATGGCGCAGGTTCCATGCCCAAGCGCTTAAGAGCGAAAGAGTGTGTCGAAATCTTCCACGTACTAATCCATATATTGTTCCTAAGAGAGTGATGATTAGCAATTCAAAAGACAGCATGATGGCTCGTGAAATTTTTTGATTTGACCAAATCATGCGTATTCGATGTCGTGGTCCGAAACGTGTGGGGTCAACACGACGACGACGTTTCCTTCCCTGACTTTCTGATGTAATCATGCTTCGCCCAACAGCGTTAGGTGATAAAACGACGTTTGCTCCGACGAGACGAGCGCGCCAACAAAGATCTGTATGTCCATCTACTAGACCTAATAGTGGGTCAAATCCGCCGACAGTCTCGAACAAGTCTTTTCTTACTAGAAATGCAGATGAAGAACCGGCGAATACTTCTCTTTTTCCGTCATATTGGCCTTGATCTATTTCATTTGGTTGATGACGCGAAACAGTGGTTCCATAACGATCTATTGTGGATCCCACGTCTTGAAGAAGTTCTGTATTTTCTCCACCTACAACTTTGAGTCCAGCAACTCCTGCATTTACCTCTAAAGCTGATTCGACAACACGTCGAACTGCTGTGGCATCAAGTACAAGATCATCAGTGACGAAAAAATAGAAGAGATGGTTTTTCGCTGTATCTAAATTCTTTGGAGTAAGGGCGCTAAATCCTGGTGAACTTTTTAAGTGCAGAATACTGCTCTCAGGAAGTATTGATTTAACTTGCTCTTCTATAGATTCTCGTCGTTTTGTATCAATTACTGTGATATCAAGGGATGTGTAATCTTGAGCAGCGATTCCCAAAAGTACTTCTTCTAACCAATCTCCCGGATTATGTGTCACGAGAATCAGTTGCACTTTGGGTACGAAAACGTCACCAGAAGCCGTTGAGACTGATTCTTCAACTAAGTTTGTTTCTTCCAAATTATTCACTTGTATCGGACCTTAGCGGCACTGGGGGTGTTGACGGAGGCAGTCGGGGCGTACAGTTCCTTCTGTGATACAAATTAATACAATTTTTCACCTATGAAAGCATTAGTTACTGGAGCTAGTGGATTCGTCGGAAAGTACCTTATAGAGCATTTAGAGGAATCAGGTGACGATGTCTTTGGAACAGACATCGTCTCTGGTGGACCAGACTTGAGTGATTCAGTAGGTCTTGCTGATTTATTTCATGATGTCTCGCCTGAAGTTATCTTTCATTTAGCCGGGCAAGCTGATGTTGGACATTCTTGGAATGCAGCAAACGAAACTTTCAGATCTAATGCTGAGGGAACTTTGAATGTACTAACAGCTGCACGATCAGCAGATGTAGCCCGGATAATAACGGTTACGAGTGCTGATATTTACGGCATTGTTAGCCCAGAGGATCTTCCTTTAAGCGAAGACGCCCCTTTTCGACCTGTCTCTCCTTATTCGGCTTCTAAAGCTTCCGCTGATTTACTGGCTCTTCAGGCCTATCTTGGACACAAACAAGAAGTAATTCGAGTAAGAGCTTTTAATCATTTAGGTCCGGGCCAAAGCGACAAATTTGTTTGTTCAGCTTTAGCGGCACGGATCGCTCATAACGAGTTGTACGGAGTTTCTAAGTTGGGTGTCGGAAATTTGGCAGCCAAGCGAGACTTCACGGACGTAAGAGATGTTGTTCGCGCTTATCGTTTACTAGCACTTACTGGGAAATCCGGTGAGGCGTACAACGTGTGTAGCGGGGTTTCAATAAGTATTGAGAGAATTGCATCGGAATTGCTTGCCCTCTCAACTATGCCTATGGAACTGATAGTTGATCCAGATTTATTACGACCGATTGATCTACCAGATCTACGTGGAAATCCAGAGAAAATTGCAAGAGATACGGGATGGAAGCCCGAGTTGACATTAAATCAGACCCTTACGGATCTAATTGGATACTGGCGTTTGCAACTTTCCTTGGCAGAATGATGACGAGCACCTATTTAAACCATCAGCAAAAGAAAAGGGAACGTAGGAAATAGAGAATGAGTAAGACGGCATTGATAACAGGAATAACTGGACAGGATGGTTCTTATTTAGCTGAACTGCTTCTCTCAAAGGGCTACAAAGTTGTAGGGATGGTTAGAAGAAGTTCTACCGTCAATTACGAACGAATCGGTCATTTGATGGGTGACATAGAATTTGTTCCAGGTGATCTTCTTGACCAAATGTCTTTGGTGGAAGTACTCGGATCTCACCACCCCGACGAGGTTTACAACCTTGCTGCCCAGTCTTTCGTTCAAACCTCCTTTACCCAGCCTGTGCTTACTGGTGAAACCACTGCCCTAGGAGTGACAAGACTGCTAGACGCTATCAGAATGGTTGATCCAAGCATTCGTTTTTACCAAGCAAGTTCTAGTGAGATGTTTGGGAAAGTTCATGAAGTTCCTCAGAATGAATCCACTCCGTTTCATCCTCGAAGCCCTTACGGAGTAGCAAAAGTTTATGGCCATTGGATTACTGTCAATTATCGAGAGAGTTACGACCTTCATGCCAGTTCTGGAATCCTCTTTAATCATGAAAGTCCACGACGTGGTTTAGAATTTGTTACTCGTAAAATCACCCACGCCGTAGCTGAAATAGCCCTCGGGCACTCTGACTCTCTTGCCTTAGGTAATTTGGATGCAAAACGAGACTGGGGTTTTGCTGGTGATTATGTTGAAGCGATGTGGCTCATGCTGCAGCAGGAAAACCCTGAAGATTTTGTTATTTGTACAGGTGAGACTCATTCTGTTAGAGACTTTTTGGAGTTGGCTTTCAGCCATGTCAACCTTTCCTTTGAGGATCATGTCACAGTAGATGAAAGATTTTTCCGACCGGCCGAAGTTGATCTTCTGGTTGGGGATGCTTCGTTTGCCAAAGAAAAGTTGGGTTGGGCTCCTAAAACCAGTTTTTCTGACCTTGTGACCGGAATGGTTGATTCAGACCTGCAGTTACTTAAAGACAATCAAAGACAAACATGATTGTCACCCTTGCTGGTGGAGTGGGAGCAGCTCGTTTTCTGAAGGGACTATGTCTTATCCAACCCCCTGAAGATCTGATTGCCGTCATCAACACTGCAGATGACACTGTCTTACATGGTTTACACATCTCACCGGATATTGACACGGTTACTTACTCTCTAGCAGGTGTTGACAATCCTGAAACTGGCTGGGGTCTCATTGGAGAGACTTGGAAGGTGATGGAATCTCTCAACTCTTTGGGTGGCGTTACCTGGTTTCAACTTGGTGATAAAGATCTTGGCACTCATCTGTACCGAACCAACCGCCTGACTGACGGAGATTCTCTTACGACAGTTACCTCCGAAATTGCATCTCAATTCAAAATAAAAACCAAATTGTTGCCAATGACTAATGACAAAGTTTCTACTTTCGTGACGTTGGCGGATAGCGAAGAGGAAATCAGCTTTCAAGAGTATTTTGTGAAATTAAAACATTCTGTTGCTGTTTCTGATATCCGCTTTGATGGCGTTAAAGATAGTCGCCCTGGGCCTGAAGTCATTGAATCAATTATCAGTGCCGAAAAAATTATAATCGCCCCATCCAACCCACTCGTTTCTATCGGTCCGATATTGGCTATTTCTGAAATTTTTTCAGCTATTCAATCTCGTCGAGAATCCACTGTGGCTATTTCTCCAATTGTTGGTGGTTTAGCTTTGAAAGGACCAGCTGACCGCTTGATGCGAGAACTAGGGCATGAACCTTCTGTAGTTGGTGTAGCTCGCCTCTATAAAGATTTTGCCGGAACGTTGGTTATCGATAACATTGATGAAAGTCATCGAACAGCCATTGAAGCACTTGGGATGCGCTGTGTCGTTACTGACACTGTCATGAGTTCTCCGACTATCTCTGCATCTCTAGCGTCAACTGTGTTAAATGTTGAGTCATGATTAATATCTTTCCTGTTTCCGGTCTTCCACAAATTAACCCTGGTGACGACTTGCCAGAAATGATTTTTGAGTGTTGTGATGAAAGTGACGCAGGACTTGTTAATGGAGATGTGCTGGTTGTTACTCAAAAAATTATTTCAAAAGCCGAAGGGCGGCTAGTCCAAATAGATCCAGAAAAAGGACACAAACCTTTAGTTGAAGAAGAGTCAGTACGGATATTGCGACGACGTGGTGACTTAATTATTTCAGAGACCAAACACGGTTTTGTTTGCGCTAACGCAGGAATTGATCTTTCAAACGTTGAAGCAGGCCAAGCCGCTCTGCTTCCAGTTGATTCAGATAAGTCTGCTCGAAGAATACGAGATGCCCTTTCACATCGATACGAGTTGAACGTAGCGGTAATCATTAGCGACACTTTTGGTCGCCCGTGGCGACGAGGAGTCACTGACGTAGCCATCGGATCAGCCGGACTATCTCCAGTGGTTGATTTACGCGGAACTACTGATGCTCTCGGAAGAGAGTTACAAGTAACCGAAGTCGCAGTAGCAGATGAACTCGCTGCGGCCGCTGAACTTGTAATGGGTAAATCAGCAGGTGTTCCTGTAGCCATTGTGCGCGGTGTGAACCCTGAGTGGTTTGGAGATGGAACGGTTCAAGAAGATCTCTTGAGAAAGCCTAACGAAGACTTATTTCGTTAATTTTCTTTAAACCAATCAATAGTTCTAGACAACCCATCCGAAAGAGTGGTTGTTGAAACCCAACCCAGCGAACTCTGTGCATAAGTCGGATCCAAAGCTGATCTTTCTACTTCCCCTGAGCGTGAAGGAAGATAGTTCGGCTCAGAAACATTGTTGAGCAGGGAGGCCATAACCTCATACAATTCGTTGACTGAGGTTTCTATTCCAGTTCCAATATT
>TARA_B110000014_G_scaffold264477_1_pt1 | contig 23441 bp, 26 predicted proteins | sample TARA_B110000014 | Tara Oceans TARA_B110000014 (sample SAMEA4396468) | marine metagenome | biome: Westerlies Biome; feature: [MES] marine water layer (ENVO:01000295) within the mesopelagic zone...; material: water (ENVO:00002006), including particulate matter (ENVO:01000060) such... | reverse complement strand
TCATGGCTGTCATGGCTGTCATGGCTGTCATGGCTGTCATTATGACTCATAGCCATACTTGTTGGTGAAACATCTTCACCAGTGCTTGAAGAACAAGAAATTAGTGCAGCCACTATTAGTGCAAGAAATACCTTTTTAATTGCCTCAGTCATAAGATTCCTCATATCACTGCATGCTGTCTTATCCAGGTATGCATCGCAATCCCAGAGGCTACACCAGCATTAATTGATCGTGTTGACCCATATTGTGAAATTGAACACACCTTAATTGCTGCTTCCCGTGCTTGATCTGAAAGCCCTGGCCCTTCTTGACCCAGTAATAGCACGCACCTTTCTGGAAGTTCTGTTTTCTCAATAGCAACAGACCCTGGAAGATTGTCGATCCCAATTATTGGAAGTCCTTGATCATCAGCCCAAGAAAGTAAGTCTTCAATTGTGGGATGGTGACTCACATGCTGGTACCTATCAGTCACCATCGCACCTCGGCGATTCCATTTTCTACGTCCTACGATATGAACACCAGCTGCCAAAAAAGCATTAGCGTTACGTACAACCGTCCCAATATTTAAGTCATGAGCCCAATTTTCTATCGCTATATGAAATCCGTGGCGGCTCCGATCAAGTTCTTCAACAATCGCTTCGCGGCGCCAATACCGGAAGCGATCGATTACATTGCGGCGATCTCCATTGGCTAAAAGTTCCGGATCATAACGAGGATCAACAGGCCATGGCTCGGGATGTGGGCCTACACCTACATCAGATTTTTCCTCATCCACCTAAGCAACCTACGATTTACTAATCAAGAGTTCTCTGCAGCAATTTCTTCGTCGGTGGGTACTTCCACGCCTTCGATGTAATAAAGATGAAGATCTGCTATTACATCTGCTACTCCATCGGTTTTACCTTCTCCAATGTCAATGGTGATCACATTCGCATTGACATGCACACCGTTGAAGTTGCTATGTTCAAAAAGACGTCGTGCTAACTCATCCGCAGGTGTAGAGCCGGTGATCTCTTGACCAAGAAGGTACCGTTCATGCCCCATGCCGGTAAGACTCCGATTAATTTCAAATCGAATGATTCCCTCACGAGAAGAAGTTTTTTCCACGACTGTAATTGGTTGACCCATACTGCGAGGCTAGCGGACGACGGATCTATCTCCCTAGTTTAGGAACTTACTTTTTGGACGATCTCCCGCCATGTAAAGAAAAGTTCCTAAAAAAATTGATACAAGCGCAAGACCTGAATGGATGAATTTAAATCCGAGGTCGTGCTCTCCCTCAAAGAGTATTCCTGCTCCACGGATAAGCCAGAAAATCGACGTCCCTAAACCAAAGATTGCTGCAAATCGAGCAGTGGCTGGGCCGTATTTTTTCCAGAGACCCGTTAAAAAAATCAACGCAACCAAGACGAGTAATAAAAAAATTCCTGCAACTATGAACACCCAAATTTTTTCAGATAATTCAACTTCTGGATCATTAATCAAATTTCTTATTCGATTGACCCATATAAAGACTGTCCAAATTATAAGTAGCCATAACCTTCTAATAATTTGCGCCATGACGACAAAGAATAGTGAGTTAAAACATGTGTAAACAACATTGCCTCAATTAAACAACCTGATTTGTGGGCTACTACGAAAACGCCTTGGTTCACCCCCACTAGAAGCATTTTCCATGAAACTCCAGGATCTCCGATGAAATTTCGTGGCTCCAAGATTAGAAAGAGCTTCGCGATGACGCGGACACGGGTACCCCTTGTTGCTAGAAAAAGAATATTCTGGCCATTCATCACTGGCTTCGCGCAATAAACGGTCGCGTGTAACTTTTGCAATAACCGATGCAGATGCTATAGAAAGACTCGTTGTGTCTCCTTTAACTATGGTTTGAGCTATTCCCCCACCCACAAAATCCCAGTTCCCATCAAGCAAAGCCCTGTTCGGCTTTAATCTGAGTTCGGCTAACGCTCGTCTAGCCGCTAGGCGTTGGGCCTCAGACATACCTAGTTCATCACATTCATCATTAGAAGCATGACCCACCGACCAAGCGGTAGCCCAATTTGTGATCCGGTCAAAAAGTACTTCCCTTTCCTTCTCCGTTAACATCTTTGAATCACGAACCCCAGTTATTCGTTTTTTCTGGTTCACGACTACTGCTCCGATGGTAAGTGGTCCTGCCCACGCTCCTTTACCGACTTCATCTAAACCAACGACTACTTCATGGCCTTGGTTCCATAAAACTTTTTCTGCAGAAAGTCCAGGTGCTTTCCCTTGAAGAGCAGCTCTCATTTTAGGACGTCCCATTATTGTCTTTCGGTGGAAGAGGAGAGAGTAAAGTTTCACCTTCTGTTTTTGAAGTGGAAAATTCCTTCTGTAAGCCGGGGATTGTGATCAGTGGTACAAGATCTTTGTGTGGCTCCATCTCCCATAACAGTGCTGCGTTCTCCCCATGCCATCGAACGGCGAAACCTAGTTTTCCCCAGCGTGTAGCCATTCCATGTAATTCAAAATCTTTCCCATACCAAGATCGAGGCAATTGTTTAGAAAGGAGCTGAACTCCTTCGTTGGTTTCAGAAACCAATTCATCAAAGGGGTTTAAAAGAGAATCAGGAAACCCTCTATTTAAATTGGTGAGATCTTGAGCAGCCGTATCTTCTCCTATCGCTCGCAGAAGCGAAGTTAGACCGTCAGTTAAGACTTGCCCTAGGGCATCTTTTTTTCCCAAAGAACGAACTAGTGGTTCGATCTTTACTGCATTGGATGGTAGGAAATCTTCTACCCGTCGATATCGAATCCAAAGTTCAATCGCTGCACTCAACCACTGTGGGTTTGGGTCTGCAGAAGCTATTCTTTCAGATGCATCGTCCACTAACCCCCAAGCTGCAAGTCGGATCGCTCCCTGAGGTGTCGGTCTTAAAATAAGGAGGTCTACTAGATCTCTTGGCTCTAAACCACCAAGATCATTATTCGGTAAATTTGTGGTTGCCCTCGTTTTTAATCGTTGACCCCATCCAGTTTCCACACGAGAGAAATCTGGAAGACTCCCAGGATCTATCTTTTTTTCTATTGTGGGAGCTATCACGAATCTAAGCCCGCTTTTATGTGTCAATGGGACAATCAATGCGCCTGTCGCACTCTTTTTCCTGCTTTTTAATGGTGGTGGAACTTCTTTATCTGCTTTTCCATTAAAAATTTGGCTTTCAAGATTTTTAGATCCTTCTTGTAACAAGTAATAGCCTGGTGGCCGGTCGACCGTGACTTGTGAGCGCTCATCCACAATCAAGGAGTTTTTTTCTACTCTTAGCCTTTTTATGTCATCAAATGGAGTAACTACAATTGCCACAGCAACTGGTGTAGATGATTCATTTGATAGTTCTGTTACTACTGAAGGTTTTTGTGCCTCACGGCCAATAGCAGCCCAAGTTTTTGCCACTATTCGTCCTGATGAAATAGTGAGACTTGTCTCAAAGACTGGCGCTGAACCAACACGTTTATGCACAAGAGTTGTTTCAGATTCTGGCCTATACCAATGCTCTTCTTCTCCTACCCACCACTCAACTTGATAGTTCCCAAACATAGGGTGGATAGAACCAGACTCGGTAACTGTCCCTGAGACCCCACTATCTGTGCCTAAGAGGCCATAAGAGGATTCAACTTTAATTGTCATAATGCTGATCCTATTCGCTGAGGCCTCTACACTGCCGATTGTGACCGATTCCACTTTTGTTCTCATCCCCTTGAAATCTTTCGTTCAGGCCAAGCTTCGTCTTGCCACAGTCATGACAGAAGAAGGTCGAGTTGATTTGGCTAAAAAAATGGCTGAAATAGTCCTTGATGCTGCTCAGCCTCTGCCAGTGGCAATAGTCTGTGATGATTCTGAAGTCGCTGCTTGGGCTCGCGAAAAAGGAGCAGAAGTTATCCGGGCCGATAACCCTGGCTTAAACGCTGCAGTTAAAACTGGGGTTTCTGCTTTAGCGGACAAAGGAGTAGAAAAAGTCATTATTGCTCACGGTGACCTGCCAAAAGCTACCCGACTCTCTCATTGTGCAGATTTTGACGGAATAACTTTGGTTCCAGATCGGCACAAAGATGGAACTCCAGTGTTGACAATTCCTACTAATGTGAAGTTTGAATTTTCATATGGGCCAGGATCATATGAACGTCATGTTTCAGCAGCAGAACATTCAGGTGCTCCTTGGAGGAGCCTCATTGATCTCGATCTGAATCATGATGTAGACGAGCCAGGAGATCTTGACGGAATTGATTTTTAAGCTAATCAACTACATTTATTAGTTCCGAAAAGATGTAAGGAAATCCTTATGATAGAAATACTTCTATGAAACACGCCAGTTTTACTCATATGGAAAATGGGACTGCTGAAGATTGGGCACTCATAGACTCTGAATTCAACGCCCATGCCTCAAAGCACCTTCCTGATTATCTAATGGAAACTTTACGTTCAATGCAGGGGCCAACTTTTGGCTATCAAATTGATCGGTACCGACATTCATTACAAAGCGCTACTCGAGCGCTGAAAAATGGAGAGAGTGATGAAATGGTCATCGCAGCTCTCTTCCACGATGTTGCGGATCCTATAGCGCCTGCAAATCACTCTGCTGTTGCATCTGAAATTTTGAAACCGTACGTAGATGAAAGAATTTTCTGGATTGTACGACATCATGGAGTATTTCAGGGCTACTACTACTTTCATCACTTGGGTGGAGACCGTGATGCTAGAGAAATTTTTCGTGAACATGAGTGGTTTGATGATTGTGCGCATTTTTGCCATGAATACGATCAAAACTGCTTTGATCCCGGCTATAAAGAAATGCCACTTGAAGAATTCGCTCCTCTTGTCTACGAGGTGCTTAGCAAACCAAGTCGTTTTAGTGGATTTGAACTGGCTTGATTAGCGACGCTTTCTATCTGCTTGTTCCAAAGTCTCGAAAACACTTGTAAAGCCAGGAATGCCTCTCATCGCCCTATTCAAATAGAAAAGAGCTCCCAAAATAGCGACTGTGGCTGCTGGCCATCCAACGAGAGTTCGGATAATTAAATATCCATCTACAGAAGTCTGTCGAAATAACCAAATGTCCCAAGCCGATGTTATGAATTGCCATACACCAGCGATAACCGTTAAGCGCGAAGTTGCTCGTCGATATATCTCATGGCCACGAACTGCTTGATCAAATGGAATGACGTAATGCATGAAACGTTCAACAAATGAACGTTTCGAGAAAACAGTAGCGATAAGGGCTACCCCAATAAGTGCTTTGGTTCCTATACCAATACCAAAATAGACAGCTTCTGAATCTGTAATTACTCCAATGACTCCACGAACTACCAAATATGCGATCAATACAGGTAGATACCTTCCAATCATTTCGCCTCTTCGGTACCGTCCCACTACAGCTTTAATCCCCCAAAGCGTGGCGCCGATTACTCCCCAAACAAGTCCAAAAAATCTATTTAAAACTATGAAAAGAAGAATCGGTAGTAGCGAATCCCAATTTCTATTGGAGTTTGATTCAATATCCTTACGTGGGTCGTTCATTTCTTTAAACTCTCATCTGAAGCTGGTAACCACATCCACCCGAGGCTATCCACCAATACTGGATTGTCATAATCTTGTTCTCCATGAAAATAGACACGCTCCGACCACTCATCTCCAATACGTACTCTGTGTCGAATATTGGACATTTTTGCTGCAGTAATGACATCTTCGACTGAAGAATACGTTTCCAATCGCTGCAATACAGAACGTGTGGGAGAAATCATTGTCAGAAGTCCATTTCGCCAATTCTCTAATATCTCAGAAGGTCTTCCCCAATTTGACTCAATTGCCTCAAAACCATCAACCTCTGGATTTGTCTCAGGATCCACAGGGGCAATAAAAAAATATGTGTCATATCGACGTGGGCTTGGTTCTGGGGTAATCCACCTACTTATTGGATGAATGTCACTTAGATCTAACCCTTCAGATCCTGATAAGAGATCTATCAAAAATGTCTCATTTCGTTCAAGCTTTTGACGATGTTTGAGGAGTTTTTGATTCTTGGTTCCAACCAAAATTCCTACTTCTTCAATTGTTTCACGTGCCGCTGCAATGAAAAAAGAAAGACCGTTTTCGCTTACCTCCAATTTCTTATCTGCTTCCTCTGAAGTGAGACCAGAGACCATTTTCCCCCAACGGTTGTCGCGATCACTTTCTTCTACTGCCCCGCCTGGGAAAGCTGTGTATCCGGGGGCAAAAGCAAGTTTTTCACTTCGTCGTATTGTAAGCACATGTAGGTCAGGTCTATTGCTGAGCAAGACTACGGTAGATGCAGATCGTGGAGTCACCATTTTTTTATTATGAACTAGGTTCTCTATTTTCCATGCTTGAACACTACCCCTAAGGTTTTCAAAGTTGTAAGTATCCTGGGAACTTCTACTTTACGGAGTTATTAAGTATGAAATTTTTTTGCATGAAATTTGTTTCCCGACACCTACTCAAACTGTTCAACATGCGAATCTTTATGTATGACTGAACTGCGATGGAATTCAGACTTTAAATCAAGCATTGATCTTGATAGGCCGGTCTTAGCGGTGGCTTTTAAAGGTCTCTTTGATGCTTCAGGAGCTGCAACTTCAGCCCTTGAGTGGTTGAGCAGTTACTTCTCTTTTATGAAGCTGGGAGAAATAGATCCAGAAACTTTTTTTGACTTTACGCAAGAGCGACCCACCGTCTTATTTGGCGAAAACGGTGAGCGAGAATTGCGCTGGCCTGCTAATGAAATAAACGCTATTAAAACTCCTGAGGGTCAGAGAGACTTAGTGGTCATTGCCGGAGTTGAACCACACCTTAGGTGGAAAACCTTTTCAACTGCTTTAACCGAAGTGGCTCATGAAGTTCAGGCTGAAACAGTAACAACCTTGGGTTCCATGGTTGGCATGATTCCTCATACCCGACCTCTTACAATAATCGGTAGTTCAACTAACCATGATTTGGCAGCACGTCTTGGCCTTAATCGTCCCTCTTATCAGGGGCCAACCGGTCTCGTTGGGGCTCTGCATGACACCCTCGATAAGGCTGGAATACCCGTCCTCTCTTTAAGAGTGTCAGTTCCTCATTACATCCCTGATGCTCCTAATCCGAAGGCAACTCGTGCGCTTTTAAGGCGTTTTGAAATGGTTACGGGAATTGATACGGGCTATACAGGACTAGATTCGGAAGCTTCTGATTGGGAAAAAAGAGTTGATGAAGCAGTTGCCGGTGACCCTGAAATCACGTCATATGTTCGCCGTCTTGAAATGCAGTCAGATCAGTCAGAAGAAACCATGCCCTCGGGTGATGATCTCGCTGCCGAATTTGAAGCTTTTCTTCGGGATCACAATCGATCTGACGGCGACTAGTAACCTGTTTAGAAAGTGTTGGGAGAGTTTTTTGCTTGTAAAGGAAGATTACACATTTGTCCTTGAAAAAGACATGAATGCTTTAGTTGCTGCTTGTCTTGAGGACCCAGAAGCTCAGGTTTTGGCTTGTCCTGATTGGAATAATGCTGATCTCTTGGATCATGTAATCATGGTCTGGGGTTTCGCTTGTGCTCAAGTTAAAGCGACTAATCCTGAGAAACCGGCTCGGGCGGAGATTATTGAAGGACAGGATGATTTAGATTTAGAAGTCTTAGCTAATACTGTGCTCGGCAATCTTTACGAGGCTCTAGCGCTATGTGACCCTACTCAGCCTGCTTGGAACTGGTCTCCGGATTTGACTTGTGGGTTTTGGATAAGACGTATGACCCATGAAACCGCTATTCATCGGTGGGATGCAGAGAACGCTATAGGAAAACAGGCAGAGATTCATTCAGATATTTCTTTAGACACTCTGGCGGAAGTAATTGAAATGGCCATGCAATTCCATATAGGTGGACCAGTTGCTGAATTTCCAAAAGGCACTCTTCATGTTCACTGCACAGACGCTGACGGAGAATGGCTATTAACCTCTTCGGGCAGCGATTTAGTGGTAACAAGAGAGCATGCTAAAGCTGATGTTGCTGCACGAGGCACCGCTTCAGATCTAGCTTTGTGGCTTTGGCGTCGAGGAGACGCAGGGGTGGAATTCTTCGGTGATCAAAGTCTTCTTAACGCTTGGACTTCTCTTGTTCCTTAGCTAACTACTCCTGTGGGACAAGTGACTCCGGTCCCACCAATACCACAGTAACCAAAGGGGTTGCGAGCGAGGTATTGCTGGTGCCCTCTCTCAGCATAATAAAACGTATCTAGTTCTTTAATCTCTGTTGTGATGGTTCCATAACCTGCAGCGTCCAAAGCTTTACTGAATAAATTCTTAGTGGCTTGTGCTGCATGTAGTTGTTCGGCGTTGTTGAAATAAATTCCTGATCGATATTGGGTACCTATGTCATTTCCTTGGCGCATCCCTTGCGTAGGGTCGTGGTTTTCCCAAAAAGTTATAAGCATCTCTTCAAGAGACACGATGAGTGGATTAAATACGACTAAGACCGCTTCTGTATGTCCAGTTAGTCCAGTACAAACCTCTTCATATGTGGGATTAGGAGTTGTTCCACCTACATAACCAACCGCAGTTACCCAAACTCCTTCTGTTTCCCAAAACTTTCTTTCGGCACCCCAAAAACAGCCCATAGCCACTACAAGAGTTTCGGTTTCTTCTGGAAACGGGCTTTCTAAGTTGCGACCATTTGTGATATGTGGATCTTCAACGGGTATGGAAATATCTCTTCCAGGTAGTGCCTCGTTTGGTTCGGGAATTGTGAGTCGTTTCATTTCAATCTACTTAAATTGTAAAGGCTAAATTTTCCGATATTTGCTTTCCTAAAGCCTGGTTTCCTCCAAGGCTAAGTTTTCCGTTCTTAATGTATTGAACTGGATCATGACGTCCTCCAGTGAGTGCGAGAAAGTCTGTTGATGTAAGTGTTAGCGAAACTGTCGGTTCTTCATCAAAAAGTTCTACAAGTTCAGCTTTTTCTTCAACTGACACTCGCAATGTTTTCACTATCGGTCCTATAAGTGAAATTTCAACGCGACTTCCTTGAGGAGCTTTTCCCCGTTTGCCAACTATGTAACCGATAGCTTGGGTTACTTCCTGAACAGATATTTCCGCCGATTTTCCATCTTCATCGCCTGGTTTATTTAGTGGCTCACGGCAATCTTGAAGGTGAAGCCAGGAGTCATAGATGCGTATCTGCATAAATCTTCCATAAGGAGCTTCACCCGCTGGTGTCCAGCCCACATTGGCAAACTCTTCCTCTGTTAACTGCCGCAGTACCTCTAGTCGTTCCGAAGTGATTTCACGAAAAGCTTTCAGAACTTCAGCGCCAGGAAGGTTTCTAAATGATTCAACCCATTTTTCATTTGCTTCACCTATTGGGTTCCTAATATGTTCACCCTCAGTTGAGTTTTCTGGTGCTGGATTACCTGCCAACATGTTTTCTGTTCCAACAATATGTGCAAGATTGTCTTTAACTGTCCAACCCGGGCATCTACTTGGAGTCATCCATTCGTTTTCAGAAAGATTTGAACCAAAATCTTCCCAAGCTCCCCATACTTCCTCAAGCCCTTCAATAATGTCTTGTTTCCCAATCATTTTTCTATTCCTATCGTGTGGGATTAGCCACAGTGTTCCAGTCGCGTGCTTCGACGTAGGGACGAAAGGCAGAGGCGATGTCTTGCATGTCTTCATCGCTTTTTGGTCGCTGTAATTCAAACAAGTGAGGGAATTCAAGCCAACCTACAACTAAGTCCCAAAGACGATCTGCCGCTTCTTCTTCTGGAGGATTAATTAGTACGGGACCAAATAATTTTTGATCATTCTCGAATACCAGAGTAGGGACTCCCCATCCGCCTAGACCAATCACTCGTTTATGATCTTGATGCACATCTTCGTGCGTGGTTGGATCTTCAAGAGCTTCGTCCACAAAAGATGGATCCAAATCGATTTCAGAAAGAAGTTGTCTTGCGACATCTGGATCATGAGGTTTACGTCCTTCTACATGAAGAGCCGTACCAGCCTTAAGGTACCACGCATTGTTGAGTTCTGGGTCTTGACGCTTCAAGAGTGCTCCTATACGCATCATCGACCACCCATAGGACCAATCTCTTTCCCATGGGTGTTTTTTTCCTTCAGTTAAATTGACTTCTTCTAAGCTGAAAAATCTCCAATCCACCTCAATGTCATGTCTGTTAGATACTTCACGCATCCATAAAGAAGTTTGATATGCCCAAGGGCACATTACATCAAAGTGAAAATCAACTTTTGTAGGGCTGTTTGTTTTATCCATATCTCAATTCTCGCGCAATTCATGTCTTAATACCTTGCCCAAGGCATTTCTTGGCAAGTCATTTACTATGACTAATCTTTGAGGAAGTTTATAAGCAGCTAAATATTGTCGGCAGAACTCCCGTATTTCTTCAAGTGACGGGGTTTTCTCTTGTGAGACAGGAACTATCCAGGCCCCCACTTCTTCACCCCACTCTTCGGAGGGCAACCCAGCGACTGCTACCTGTTCGACAGCTGGATGATTGATTAGAACGTCATCTACTTCTCGTGGGTATATGTTGTATCCGCCGCTGATAATCAGTTCTTTTTTTCGGCCAGTAATCTCTAAATAACCATCTTCATCTAAATTTCCTAGGTCGCCAGTGCGAAACCAGTGCTCAGTTGGGCTATCTACGAATACTTCCTGATTTGCGTCTAACTGATTCCAATAACCTTGAAAAACATTGGGTCCGCTAACCAAAATCTCTCCAGATTGTTCTTCTACTTTCATCTTCACGCCTGGAAGAGGAAAGCCAACTGTCCCAGATCTTCGTTCTCCCAAATATGGGTTAGAGACAAGCATTACTGTTTCAGTCATTCCATAACGTTCTAGAACTTCAATGCCTGCTTCTTGAGTCAGCTTTCTATGAAGTGATGGAGCTAAGGGAGCCGAACCCGAAACGCATAATCTCATCTTGGCCATTTCTTGAACTTGAGGATGTTTAGCAAGTCGGTGATACATAGTTGGCACACCAAAGAACATTGATGTTTGATGATTATTGATTGCTTGAATTACTTCTTCCACTTGGAATCCGTCTTGAAGAATTGCAGACGAACCTACGAGTAATGTTCCATGTAATCCAACCCCCATTCCGTGCATATGAAATAATGGCAAGCACAGCAACAGCCTGTCGTCTTCTTCCCACTGCCATGCCAAGCGAACGGAATGTGCTCCAGCTAATAGATTTCTCTGAGACAAAATAGCGCCTTTAGGTTTTCCGGTAGTCCCAGAGGTATAAACAATGAGAGCAGGGTCATTTGGCTCTACTTGATCAATTTTTGTTATAGGCCCTGTAGGAAAATTTACTTTTGTACTTGAAACATAAATGCCTTGGTCTATCGAATCAATCCATTCTTTCCAGTTCGGGTGATCAATTAAGGCAGCTTGTGGGGAAGCATCTTTTATAACGTGCTCTAACTCTGCTTTCTGATACAACCCGTTTACTGGAACAACAATAAGTCCAAAACGAAGAGCCGCCATGTGCGCTATTGCCAAATCAATTGTTGACGGTCCGGAGATGAGAATCCTGTCGCCTTTTTTGAGGCCAATCTGTTTGAAACTTCCTGCTAATTCTAAAGTTCGCTGCAAGAACTCTTTCCGATTGATCCACCCATGCTTGTCATGAAACAAAGGGCGAGAAGAATCGTGAGAAAGGGTGGCAACGCATGCATTAACTAAAGTTTCTGGCACAGGCAGAACAAAATCATTCTTACCTATATGTTCTGGCCATGCTGAAGCAGATACGGGAGTCATTTCTTTCTCACAAAATTAGCCTCCGCTTTCGGCTTCTTTCTTTCGCTCAAAAATTTCTTTGCAGGTTGGGCATACTGTGTAACGGTCGGGGTCACGGCTTGGAACCCAAACTTTTCCGCAAAGTGCTATGACTGGTTTACCAGAAACTGCAGATTTAAGGATGTCCGATTTTCGGGCATAGTGAGCAAACCGATCATGATCCCCTTCGCTTTCACTCGTTTCAGGTTCAACAACTGTGGGTGTGGTTGTGAGCGGCTTGAGCATAGATGAGATATATCTACTCTCCGCTTAAAGCATTGAGTTTCTCGACCCTTGCCTGATGTCGTCCACCTTCAAATTCTGCGTTTAACCATGCCATTAAAGCAGTTTCTGCCACTTCAAATTCGGTTGATCTTTCACCGAAACAAAGAACATTAGCGTCGTTGTGTTGGCGGCTTAATTCTGCTGATACAGCGTCACTAACGAGCGCTGCTCTTACTCCAGAAATCTTGTTTGCTGCCATAGAAATTCCAACACCAGATCCGCAAACACATACGCCATACTTCGCTTCCCCATTAGCAACAGCGCGACCGACTGCTGCTCCATATTCCGGATAATCAACTCTGTCCGTCGAGTGGGCTCCAAGATCCAAAACTTCGTATCCAAGTCCTTCCAAGTGATCTGCTAAATGTTTTTTTAAGTTATAGCCTGCATGATCGCAGCCAACGGCAATAGTAGTCATACCAAGATTTTAGCCGCCGTTACCTATAAGCCCTGCTTCGGAAAGCTCTTGTTCACTGATCTCTCCTAGCCGCAATATTTTGGAGTCTGATGATGAGAGGTCAACTAAGGTTGAAGGTTGACCTGAACATGAACCGCCATCTATTACTAGCAAATTATTTTCGAGTTGTTCCGCCACTTCGAGTGCAGTTTGAGGTGTAGCCACTCCAGATGGATTTGCTGAGGTAACTGATAAAGGCCCAACTTCCTTGGCTATATCTCGGACAAATTCATATTTTGGACACCGAATACCTACTGTGTGCTTTTCTGAACCGACATAAATAGGTGTTTCAAAACGTCGCGGCACTATTACGGTTAGTGGACCTGGCCAAAATTTCTTCACCTCTTCTGGTATTGAATCTGCAACTGCAATTTCAGCAGCTTGATTAAAATCTGCCACCAATACCGGCAAAGACTGTGTGAATGAACGCCCTTTGATTGCGAATATTTTCTTTACTGATTCTTTATCTGACGATAATGCCCCTATGCCATAGACAGTGTCAGTGGGGAAAACAACCGGGTTCCCCAGTTGCAGTTCTCTAATAGTTTCAGATACTGCTAAATCTCTTTCATTTCTGATGTTAATAATGCGATTAGTCATAACTTTCGAGCCACTAAGGATCGGGGCTTATCTGCAAGATCTGATAATACAAGCACTTCGTTGAAACCTGCGGAAGTAGCTAATTCAGACATTGCTCCTGCTTGTTTAGGCGATATTTCTAAGACTAAAGAGCCTTGTGGCGTTAGCCATGGAATTGACTCTTCGATAATTTTTTCAAGATGATCTGTTCCACCTGCCCCTCCGTATAAAGCTAAAGATGGTTCCCAATCTTTTACTTCCGTTGGGAGCACTTCTGTAGTCGAGATATATGGAGCATTGGAAGCAACTACATGAAGTTTGCCTTTAAGAGACTCAGGTAGAGCGTTAAACCAAGACCCATGGCAGAGAGTGACCCGTCTCGCTGGTTGTCCTAAGCCTGCAAGATTGGCTTTCGCAACCGACAAAGCCTCTTCTGATAAGTCGGTACACCACACTCTGGTCAAAGAGCGTTCAAGAGCAATTGATAATCCGATGGCCCCAGATCCCGTTCCTAAATCTGCAACAAAAACTTCTCCGCCATGGCGGTCTACTTCGTTCAAAACATGGCTTACTACTGTTTCTGTTTCCGGGCGGGGTATCAACACTCTTTGATCAACCATCAAATCCAGATCCCTGAACTGCCAATGCCCTAGAACATACTGCAGGGGTTCTCCACTTAAGCGACGAAGTAAAAGGTTGTCATAGAGCGCCATTTGTCTATTACTAACTAAGTCATTTAGAGAAGCACCAACTAATTCACAACTTGCAACTTCTTCAACTAACCATCGTGCTTCCATTTCTGAAAAACCTGATTGATTAAATCGTTCAGTCGCTTCACGTAGCACGTCTCCCCAGGACACCGTTCCTTCTGGGGAATCACTTTTCATGGGCTATCAGTTCCCGCTCTTTCTATGAGTTGTTGCGAGCGCTCATTTGTCAAAAGTTCATCAATAACTTCATCTAAATCTCCTGTCAAAATTCGCTCCAGTTTGTGAAGAGTTAGTCCAATCCTGTGGTCTGTCACACGATTCTCTTTGAAGTTGTACGTTCTTATTTTTTCTGACCTTCCACCTGTTCCTACTTGGCCTTTACGAGCCGCAGATGCCTCGGCTTGCAACTTGTCTTGTTCGTTTTGCATTAAGCGTGAACGTAAAACTCTTAATGCTTTCGCTTTATTCTGTAATTGGCTTTTCTCGTCTTGCATTGAGACAACTAGCCCTGTAGGCAGGTGTGTGATTCTTACCGCTGAATCTGTCGTATTGACTGACTGACCTCCCGGCCCTGAAGAGCGATAAACATCAACTTGTAATTCATTGTCAGAGATTTCGATATCCACTTCCTGAGCTTCTGGGAGAACACTCACCGTGGCTGACGAAGTATGAACCCTTCCTTGCGATTCTGTCACGGGCACCCTTTGCACTCGATGGACTCCCCCTTCGTGCTTAAGTCTTGTCCAAGCAGAAGAACCGCTGATGAGAATTGAAACAGCGCTGTATCCACCCATACCTCCCTCTTGGGCGCCTAAAGGTTCTACTTTCCATTTATGTAAGCCAGCGAGAGCTACATACATGTCGTGTAAGTCACGGGCGAATAAATTTGCTTCTTCTCCGCCTTCAGCTCCTCTTATTTCAAGAATTACGTTTTTTCCATCATTTGGGTCGCTTGGTAGCAGCCTAAATCGTAGTTGTTCTTCAAAGTCAGGAATTTTTGACTCTAGATCTTCAATTTCTTTTCGCAGTTGCTGCCTGTCATCATCAGAAGCGATGTCAAGAAGTTCTTTGGCAGCTTCCAGATCGTCATACATAGCCTTTAGTGGTTTGCCTACTTCTAAGATTTCTCCGATTTCTTTTAAGCGTTTTCCGGCTTTCTCCAGAAGAGAAGGATCACCAATAACCTCGGGGTCAGATAACTCTTTTTCTGCTTCTTCTTGCTCTTTCTCAAGATTCGAAATCTGTTCCTTCATGAATTCAGAGTATCGCTCTATTGGCTTCTTGTGGGGCAGGCCCACTCTCCATCGACTCCAATAAGAGTAGACGGCGTGTTTAAAAGATGGCTTGCTTCAATGATCAAAGGAAGCATGTCTTGAGGTGGGAGAGCAATAACTATTCGTCCAGGCTTGTGTAAGGCTGCCAGTTCTGCGGTTAATGGGATCAAACCTATATCTATTCCTACGGAACATACACATAGCACTTGCTTGTGATCTTTATCTATTCCGATTGCCGCTGCTGGAAAAAAATCTTTTAAGTTCTTTGACTCGTGAATTGAGTCGAGAGGAGTCATCTCTGATAATCCGATGATTTCTGGTTCGGATAGTAACTTATGTCTAAGCCATCTCTCTCTTGACAACGTGGCAAGTGGATGAGCTCCTGCTGCTGCTGTCCGTTGTGTGCGAACTTGGTTTGCAGCGCTAACTAACTGTTCAACCCGACTTTTACCTTTGTTTAAAAGTTCGCCGGCTTCACGGTCAAAACGCCCCACACCTACTTGAATGTCTCCTTCATCCACTCTCACTACTTCTAGTCCAAGGATTTCCCCTCTCCAGATTCCATTCTCACAGACGATTGATACTCCTGCTTCTCTACACATCGCTTCAAAATCTTCTGAAAGAACTGGTGCAATCGGAGTATCAGGGAAAGGAGCGGAACTTACTTGAGTAAGTTCGCCTTTATGGAAATGCATAATTTTAGTTTCGCCTTTAAGCCCAATTGCTTGTCGTGCGGCGATACCTGCAGTCTCTATATCTTCGAATACCACGTAAAGTTCTAACTCCGGGTTTCGGGCAAGTAAGAAGATGCCTTTACCAAGGACAGATTGTGGATTCTCATCTCCAGCAAGCACCCAACATCGATCTTTGGTGAGAAGCGCCGAATGAGAATTGTTGCTTTCCGTTTTTATCTCTGTGGCGTCGTATCCTGCAGACTTGACTATGCCGATAAGTTTTGCTTTGAGTAACTCAGCGCGGCGTTCTGGTTCAATAGACAAATTGCACCTATAGGAGAAATCGCTCAGGTTTTACCCAAGCTTTGGGAATCTAGCCTTTACGGCGTGAACCGTAGCGACGTTCAAAGCGTTCAACACGTCCAGCAGTATCAATAATCTTCATTGTTCCAGTAAAGAACGGATGACTAGCTGAAGTAATCTCAACTTTTGCTAATGGGTATTCAACACCATCATCAAGAGTGATGGTCTCTGACGTTTCAATAGTTGAACGAATAAGAAAATGGGTGCCATCAGTCAAATCTTGAAACACTACTGGTCTGTAGTTTGGGTGAATATCTGTTTTCATAACTGATCCAGTCTGCGAGCAAGAATGGGTATCACCAACCTGCAAGGTCTTGATTTTCTTTATTTAAGCACCCATGTTTGGGCCTTTAGCCACTTCGGCTAAAAACTCTTCATTGCTATTAAAGGTTTTTAAACGGTCTGTAAGGAGTTCCAGACCTGCAGCTGCTCCTCCAGTGTCTGAAGCTAATCCGTTTAGGACTCGTCGTAATTTCCATACTTGATTGAGTTCTTTACGCTCAAACAACAGTTCTTCGTGTCTAGTTGAAGATGCATCAACATCTATTGCAGGGTAAATTCGACGTTCGGCAATTCGTCTATCTAGACGAAGTTCCATATTTCCTGTTCCTTTAAATTCTTCAAAGATGACTTCATCCATCTTTGATCCGGTTTCAACTAACGCAGTAGCGAGAATAGTAAGAGAACCTCCCTCTTCTACATTTCGTGCTGCTCCAAAAAAACGTTTAGGTGGGTATAAAGCCCCACTATCGACACCACCGGACATGATTCTTCCTGTTGCAGGAGCGGCGAGGTTGTAGGCCCTGGATAGACGAGTGATTCCATCAAGAATAATTACGACATCTTTGCCATTTTCGACCATACGTTTTGCACGCTCAATCGTCAGTTCTGCAATTTGTGTATGTTCTTCACTGGGGCGATCAAACGTGGATGCAGCCACTTCACCATGGGCTAACCATCGTTGCATGTCAGTAACTTCCTCTGGACGCTCATCTACTAGCAATACAATTAGTTTTACTTCAGGATTATTAGTTTCTATTGAACGAGCTATTTGTTTCATAATCGTCGTTTTTCCCGCTTTAGGCGGCGACACGATAAGACCACGTTGACCTTTACCAATCGGGGAAAGGAGATCAATAATTCGAGCTGTCATATTGTTCGGATCATCTGAAAGTTCCATATTGAGCTTTTCATCAGGGAAAAGAGGAGTCAGGTCTTCAAACTTGGGGCGGTTCTTTATTCCTTCTGGATCTTCCCCATTGATAGTGTCGATCCGAAGTAATGCTGGATTTTTTTCGCTCCGGTTTGGAGGACGAGACTCTCCGACGAGATAGTCACCTTTGCGTAAGTTGAGTTGGCGCACCTGCTTCACTGAAATATAGGCATCAGTCTTTGATGGTTTGAAACCAGTCGTACGTAAGAATCCATACCCTTCATCTCGTAGATCTACATATCCTTCAACTGAAACTGGTTCGCCATCCCAAGCTTCATCAGACCCATGGTCACGTCCACCACGCCTACGTCGTCTACGATTTCCAGGGCCCGCTTGATCATTCTGTCTATTTTGCGTACCCTGATTTTTTTGTACTCGAACTTCAGAACTTTCTTTTTTTGTTCCACCTGAATCATCGGCGGTGTCTTCTGTGGATTCTTTCACCGTCGCGCTACTTTCCTCTTCGGCTACTTGGACCTCCCAATCAGCCAATGGTTCTTGCTGATCTGCCTCTTCAACTTTCGGAGTCTCTTTTGCTTGAGATCCATTTGATGATCCCTTAGTTCCTGCTGTCATCTCAAGAATCAAATCAACTATCTCTGCTTTACGCGCTCTAGAACCAGGTTTACCACCCAGTGCTGTAGCCATCGTTACAAGGGCGTCGCGATCTTTGCTTTCTAATGTTTCACGTTCTAATTGGGTGGAGTCCATGCTCATACACCTTGGTTTATCGTGGGCAAATGCCCGGTTGGAAGTTCTCATCAGGGTTGATCAGAACCATTTGGTCCAGATGGATCAATTCGACGAATGTGAACAAGTCTTTAAAGAATTGGCACAGATTTCGTTTCTAACGAATGATTTTTATCAGTCAAGGCGCCGTCCTTATTCTGATACATATTTATTCTACCTAAATATTTTACCTTCAACACAACCTCTAACAAAGATCCACAATACTCAAGAATTAACTTCTGACATTAAGAACTCAATTTCGCACTAATTCCGGCAAAAGACTATGACCTTTTACTAGTGGACAATCCGCTACCCCATTTTCTGTGAATACTCCTCCGGTTCCATCGTTTTGTGAATCAACCATTAGATAGGGAACTGGGTTTGAGTTGTGAGTACGTGTTGTTAAGGGGGTGGCGTGATCTGGAAGCATCAACATACGCCACGGTCCTAAGTCGTCAAGACCTGGTATCAGATCTTTAAGAATTCTTTTATCCCAGTTTTCCAAAGCCTCTACTTTGGCCTCTACATCACCTGCATGTCCAGCTTCATCAGTTGCTTCAACATGAATGATGAATAAATCCATCCCTTCTTGTAGTCGTTGAAGTGCGATATCGCGTTTTCCTTCATAATCGGTATCGCATTGTCCTGTCGCTCCAGGGATATTACAAACTTCAATCCCAGTAAGAGTGGCTATACCTCGTAGTAAGTCAACCGCTGTAACCAAACCAGCTGATTTTTTATATAAGTCAAAGAAACGAGGCATCTGGGGCATAAAGCCTTGCCCCCACAGCCAAATTTGTGTGGCTTCAAGGCTTGATTCTGCTAGAACTCTTTTTGATTCTTCCATGATGTTGATAAGAGTTTCTGAACCGGGACCAGATGGCAAAATCAGAGAATCTCCTGTTAGGTCATGGGGAGGCATACAAGAGGCTTCTACCCAATCGGATGGAGCAACTACAGAATGGCGGAAGCTCACACCAGAGTGAAAGGAGATTTCGTCACTTCCTAATTCACTGTTTAACTGATCTATAACCACTGCCGCCGAATCGGAACTTGGACTACCCCCGGCATAGTCAACCATGACGTTGTTTTCAACAGAAACTAAGTTGCATCGAAACGCTATTTGATTCGCATCTAAAGAAAGTCCCAAAGCGGCTGCTTCAATCGGAGCACGTCCTGTATGGAATTGAGAAGGATCAAACCCAAAGATAGACATATTTCCCACGTCACTACCAGGTGGCATTCCTTCAGGTATTACTTGTGCGCGACCAACTGTACCTCTTGCTGCAAGAGCGTCTAAGTGTGGAGTATTTGCTACTTCCAATGGTGTACGACCGTCAAGTTCTGGAACTGGCAAATCTGCGCAGCCATCAGGGATACATACGACATATTTCATCTGACTACCTCTTCAATATAGTTCTGGACAGTAGCCAAATCATTAGGTTGTTGAGTGTACTCTTCTGATCGTTCTAGAAGGTCGGCCAAATGAATGGGCAGTTCAGGACGTATTCCTGTTGCATCTTCTACAGCGTCAGGAAACTTTGCAGGATGAGCAGTAGCAAGCGTAACCATGGGGACTGATTTATCTTTCCGACATTCTCGGGCTGCTAGTACCCCAATTGCGCTATGTGGATCTAGAACTATTCCCGAATTGTCCACCTCTTCAGATATGCACTTTTTTACTTCATCATCAGTAAAACAAGCACCATCCCATTGATTACTTAGAGCTTCTCGAATATCTGGATCAATACTGATCATTTTCCTTTCTCTGAATTCTTTAAGCATTTCGTCTACTTTTTGCCCATCTCTATTCAATAATTCAAATAGAAGTCTTTCAAGATTTGATGAAATTTGAATATCCATACTTGGAGACGTTGTAGGTGTTACTTCATTAATTTGCATAGTTCCAGTGTTGAAGAATTGAGTAAGTATGTCATTTGTATTTGAACCAACAACTAACTGAGTTATGTTCACTCCGCTCATATGAGCCGCATAACCAGAGAAAACATTTCCAAAGTTTCCTGTTGGAACCGAAAAGGCTATTGGTGATTTACGACCACCTAGCCTTTCTGCAGCTACTACAAAATAAACAATCTGTGCCATAACTCTGGCCCAATTAATTGAGTTGATTGCCGAAAGTTGCATCCGGTTACGAAAATCATGATCGGCAAACATGGCTTTAACTAGATCTTGACAGTCGTCAAAGGTCCCTTGTATGGCCACATTATGAATGTTCTCTGCTCGTACTGTTGTCATTTGTCTGCGCTGTATTTCTGAAACTCTGCCAGCAGGATGAAGAATCACCATTTCAATGTTTTCTTTGTCGCGGCAAGCCTCAATGGCCGCTGAACCTGTATCTCCAGAAGTCGCTCCTACAATCGTTACCCGTTTACCTTGTCTCTTTAACTCATGATCGAAAAGTTTGCCCACTAGTTGAAGAGCGATGTCTTTAAAAGCAAGAGTTGGACCGTGAAATAGTTCGAGTAAATATAAGCCTTGCCCCATATCAACAAGTGGAGTTATCTCTTCGTCCCTGAAGCTCGAATAGGCTTCTTTCACTATTCCTTCAAAGGCTTCAGAAGAGATGCTGGGCCCCAGGAAAAGACTCATTGTTTCGACGGCGGTTTTTAAATAATCTCCGGTGTCTGAATCAGATAATTGTGGCCACACATCTGGGATATAGAGCCCACCGTCATTAGCTAACCCCTCAAGTAAGACGCCACTAAAATCAAGTATTGGAGCCTTGCCTCGGGTGCTGACATAATGCATATTTAATCACCAATTACTCTCAACACACTGTCAACGCTGCTTACAACACTTAGAGAATTGAGACTTTCGATGGTGGAGAACACATCTTTTTCCCGGCTTGAGTGGGTAATAAAAATGAGTCGTGCTTCTGAGCCCATGCCTTCTTGCTCCATGGATTGGATTGAGACTCCATGGCCACCAAAAACTTCCGCTACCTGAGCAAGGACACCTGGTTGGTCTTCAACTTTTAGATTCAGGTAGAAAGGTGATTCTAAATTTTCAGGAGGGATTATATTCGGCTTATCAAGCGCTCCAATTAACGCCCCATGACTGCGCTGTAGGTTCCCGGCAGCATCAATCACGTCACCAAAAACTGCGGAAGCTGTTGGCCGTCCACCTGCCCCTGGTCCATAAAACATGAGCTCACCAACAGCATCACCCTCAACAAAGACAGCGTTGAAACTACCATTTACAGCTGCTAGTGGATGGCTTAAAGGAACTAGAGCCGGATAAACACGCGCTCCGACTTCTGAGTTTCCATTTTCATTTATTTTTTGCTCTGCTACAGCCAATAGCTTTATGCAATGGCCAAGTCGGTTAGCAAATTTTATATCTTCAACTGTGATCTTTGAAATACCTTCATGCTGAACGTCTTGAGAAGTCACTTCAACTCCAAAAGCCAAAGTTGCAATGATGGCTACTTTGGCGCCAGCATCGTACCCTTCAACGTCATAAGTTGAATCTAATTCTGCGAATCCGAGCTCCTGGGCTTCTTTTAATGCTTCCTCAAATGAAACCCCGTCTTGAGACATCCGGCTCAGAATAAAGTTTGTTGTGCCATTTATGATCCCGCGGATCTGAGTGATTGGTTCGCCTGCTAAGGACTCTCTTAGCGGTCTAACAATTGGAATTCCACCTGCTACAGCCGCTTCAAATAGAAGATCTACTCCAGAATTTTCTGCTGCGGAATAGAGTTCCGCTCCGTGAGCCGCTAGAAGTTCTTTATTAGCTGTCACTACAGCTTTGCCTGAGTTTAAAGCCTGCAAAATCAGTTCACGGGCCGGTTCAATATTTCCCATTACTTCAATAATTAAATTGATCTCAGGATTATTCACAATTGATTCTGAATCAGTGGTGAATACCTCATCAGGTAGGGGGATAGATCGATCTTTATCTAAATCCTTAACAGCAATAGCTTCAATGCTTAGGTTCAAGCCTGTACGGTGTTCCACAGACTCATGTTGTTCAGTTAATAGCTGGACTAGCGCCGCTCCGACATTGCCGCAACCAAGCAGTCCTATACGTATAGAGGATGATTTCATAGATACAACGCTACTCCTGTAAGTGAGCTGATTGGGTACGATTTAACGTTCTCGTCTAACCAAGTCAGCAAAAGTTTCTCTAGCTACTACTTCAGTGGCTTCTCCATCTTTAACGAAGATTACAGGAGGCCGTAAAACTTGGTTGTAGTTTGATCCCATCGAATGCCCATAAGCACCCGTTACAGGTGTTGCTATAACGTCACCAATTGCCGCATTGGAAGGAATCCATCCCTCCCGTACTAGCAAGTCTCCAGATTCACAATGTTTTCCAACCATACGGATTGAGCGATCCCTCTTCTTGTTCATAGATCGAGGAAGAAAGGTTTCGTAACCGGAACCATAGAGAACAGGTCTTGGGTTATCACTCATTCCTCCATCGACAGCGACATATGTTCTTAAGCCTTCTAATTCTTTAATAGTTCCGATTCGATAAAGAGTTATTGCTGCTGCAGCCGCGATAGCACGTCCTGGCTCAGCTGTAACTTTTGCTTTTATTCCCGTTTGCATGCATGCAGTCTGAACTGCTTCACCCCACTCTGTGATTGAAGGAGCATGATCGTCTTCTAAATAAGAAACACCTAGCCCACCACCTATAGATAGTTCTGGCAATTCAAGCGGGTTAGAGAACTCTGCCATTACTTCCACTGCTCGTATAAAAGAATCCACTTTGAAAACTTGACTTCCTATGTGTGCATGAATGCCCACTAGTTCTACTGCTTCTGTCTTCACGGCTCTTTCTACAGCCTCAAGGGCCATACCAGTTGAGACAGTAAAACCAAATTTAGAGTCGTCCTGACCTGTTGATATAAATTCATGTGTGTGTGCTTCAACACCTGGAGTGATGCGCAGTAAAATTTTTGGAGATATCCCTGTTTCTTTGTGAAGTATTTGTAATCGGTCAAGTTCGTCAAAAGAGTCAACGACGATTCGTGAAACACCGGCCTCTAAAGCCATTCTCAATTCACTTTCACTTTTGTTGTTGCCGTGCATGATTAAACGGCTGCCATCGATGCCGGCATGAAGTGCCATGTAAAGTTCGCCTCCAGTCGCTACATCTATATTCATGCCTTCTTCGACCACCAGCCGGGACATAGCGCCACACAGAAAAGCTTTTCCTGCGTAAGCTACGCCCTCACCAAACGCTTTTACAGCTTCTCGGCAGCGGGCTCTCAAGTGGTTCTCGTCGTAAACAAAAAGTGGGGTACCGTATTCTTCTGCTAATTCAACAAGGTTGCATCCGGCTATAGAACCAGAACCATTTT
>TARA_B110000014_G_C20126860_1_pt1 | contig 24021 bp, 28 predicted proteins | sample TARA_B110000014 | Tara Oceans TARA_B110000014 (sample SAMEA4396468) | marine metagenome | biome: Westerlies Biome; feature: [MES] marine water layer (ENVO:01000295) within the mesopelagic zone...; material: water (ENVO:00002006), including particulate matter (ENVO:01000060) such... | reverse complement strand
ACAAAGAAAACCCACTTAAAGTCGATAATATATGAACTGCTTTGGTTCTTAAAAGGATCAACGAATATAGAATATTTAAAAAAGAATGGTGTAAGTATTTGGGATGAATGGGCGGATGAAAGAGGAGAATTAGGTCCTGTTTATGGTTCTCAATGGAGATCATGGCCTGCCCAAGATGGAAACTCTATAGACCAAATAACGAACGTCTTATCTGAAATAAAATCTAATCCAAATTCTAGAAGATTGATTGTCAGTGCTTGGAATGTCGGTCTAATAGATCAAATGGCTTTACCGCCTTGTCACGCGTTTTTTCAATTTTATGTACTCAATAATAAGCTCTCATGCCAGCTCTATCAAAGAAGTGCTGATATATTCTTAGGAGTCCCCTTTAATATTGCATCATATGCATTACTTCTTCTAATGGCAGCTAAGGTTTCTAACTTAGAGCCCGGAGAATTTGTGCACACTTTAGGAGACGCGCATTTATATTTAAATCACTTAACACAAGTAGAAGAACAACTATCTCGAACTCCTTTTGAGCTGCCTAAAATGGAAATTAAGAAAGAAACTAATAATATTTTTGACTTTGAATATGAAGATTTCGAACTTGATGGCTATGAATATCATCCACATATTCCAGCTCCGGTAGCTATCTAACCTTGAACTTTACAATAATAGCAGCAGTATCCAACAATCAAGTAATTGGCTCTTCTGGAAGAATCCCGTGGAGCATTCCTGAAGATTTAAAACATTTTAAAAAGCAAACATTAGGATCCATAGTTGTAATGGGAAGAAAAACTTATGAGTCTATAGGTAGACCCCTTCCAGACAGGACAAATATAGTAATTACATCTTCTTTGGAAAAGATAGATGGAGTGCAAATCTTCAAATCTATTAAAGATTTTATAGCAACGATTGATGGAGATAAAAAAGAAATTTTTATTATAGGTGGACAAAAGATATATGAAGCTTTCCTTCCTTTATCTAATAAACTTATTATTACTGAAGTAAATTTAGACATTGAAGGAGATACTTTTTTTCCTTTTTGGCCCCGATCTGAATGGCGTGAAATTTCTAGGCAAGAACAACAAGATATGAAGTCAGAATTTAAATATAATTTTGTAACCTTAGAAAAGATAATTTAAATACCCAAAGCTCTCCTCTTTAAGTCAAGAGCTACAACTCTTTCCTCTTCACCCATAGTATAGGTAATCCATTTTCTTGCTGAATCTTGAACTTTCTTTTTCTTTTCTTTTTGCTTCTTCTTCTTATCACTGTATTGCTTTTCAGCGACATCTATACATTTTCTAAAAGACTTTACTGCATCTTCCCATTTTTGGTTTTCGAAATTTATTTGACCTAATAACATATGAGCAGTAGCCGGATCCTTTAGTTTTCCTTTTTTTATACCTTCTTTTATAGCTTTTTCTGCATCCTTATAATCATCTAAAGCAAAATGCACTTGACCTAAAAAAATATAAAGTTCTCCTTCTTTTGAAAGTTTTGCAGCCCTTGAATAAATTGGCACTGCTTTATCTAATTCCCTTGCTGCATGCCAAGCTTGAGCTAAACGTTTTAAATTCTTCTCATCTTGCTTAACCGCCTCAATCTTTATTCCTGCATTTAATACTTTTGCCGCCTTATAGGGATTTTGATGCATCATTAGTAATTGTGACAATGCTACAAACTCGGCAGACTTGTCTAACAGGCCGTCATCAAAGGCTGCTTCTAAAGCACCTTGTTGGTCTAGTAATCTATCTCTATCTCCATAAAGACCAGCTAAACCTACCCAATAGAGTTTTTTTGGATAATGTGTAACCAAAATTTCATAAATAGGTAAAGGATCTAACTTCTGTTTAGTCTCTGAATAAAGAGCCATTTTTAACAAATAATGATTTTCTGCCCCTACTCCCTTTCTTGTTTTTTTAGTTTCATTTCCTTCTTCATCAAGGATAGGTATATCTTTAGCCTCTTGGATATCTATAGCTACCTGGATGGCATCTATAGCTTTGTACCAATCTTTAAGTTGATAATAACCTTGAGCTAAAAGGGCATAAGCATCTGAACTTGGAAACTCTTCTTCATCTAGCCACCGTATTAAATACTTAACAGCCAGTCGATAATCCTCTTGGATATAGGCAAGTTGAGACAAAGAATACAGAGCATTATTTTTTTGTCTGTAATCTCCATCAGGCTCATCTATCAAACTCTGATAAGCGTTTATTGCTTCTTTGAATTTCTCTTGAGAGAAGTAAATATATCCATAATAGTACCAAGCTGTTGCTCTATCTGTACCTGTATAAATGTCTTCCCTGTCATATCTAATCTGTGACAATAAATCGGCAGATTCTGTCCATAGATCAGCTTCTATAAGGGGCTGTAATTGCTGGAAGACCTTTTGAGCCTTCCTAGAAGGAAGTTTTGTTCTTTTTCTTTTTTTCTTAGTTTTTGCTTTATTATCATCAGCCGCAAATAAAGAGTTACTCTTAAAATCAATAGGAGAAACCTCTACAAGCATTGGAACTAAATTAATACTTATAAAAACTATTAAAAAATTAATTAAAAATTTCTTCATACCATTCTATGCGCAACCTTCTGGAACATATTCTGAAGTCTTACCATCATCCTCAATAACAAATGTAATTTGATTTAAAACCCCCGTAACTTCTACAGGATTACCGTCTCTAATCATTGGCTTATATTTAAACTTAAGAGCTGAACGAACTGCAGCTCTATCAAACATTCCATTCGGTTGAGACCAAACTACAACTGGATCTCTAACCGATCCAAGTTTAGTAACTACAAATTCTAACATCACACAACCTTCTATGCCTCTTTCTTGAGCTCTTCTTGGATATATGGGAGGTACTTTAAAAATTGGAACATAAGATCCATCTGCAAATACACCACTTCTTTTGCCTTTGAAGTTCATTTTAGGCCTAGGTGCAGAATTATCTATATCCGTTGGGGGAGTAAGATCAAACTCAGGTGGAAGGGTGTCCGGGGGTGGCTCTTCCTCTTTTGGCCTATCCATATCTGCCATCAATTCTAGATCTCTTTCTGGCATAGTGACATCCACTATTCTAATAGCTTTGTCATCAAGTTCTACATCTCCTACTGCTATCAGAGCCTGCATCATATAAAAAAGCGCTACTGTTCCGATCAAGGCAACTACCGAGGTAGAGCCTAGCTTCTTAATTTGTCCTTCCGAAAAATCCATACTTTAATTTTATTTCTAATATTAAATTTTTGGTTCCGATGCCAATGATATTGCATAAACGCCAGCATCTCTAGACTGATCCATAACTGCAATAATTTTATCCGCTGTGGCTCTTTCATCTGCTTGAATTACAACTGTGCCTTGAGGATTGTCTGCCAATAATTTTGTAATATTTGCTTTTACTTGTCTAACATCCACTCTCCTTCCATCTATCCAAATATCTCCTGTAGCACCTATAGCAATTAAAATGGCTGCATTTTCTTGTATATTAGACGTTTCAGCATCAGGCCTGTTTACTTCTAATCCAGGCTCTTTAATAAAATTAGCAGTAACAATGAAAAATATTAAAAGAATAAAAACCACATCCAACATAGGAGTGATATTAATATCATCTTCTTCTGCAACTGCCTGACTTATTGGTGATCTTCTCATAACTATATTCCTATCTATTTATTCAGATACTAAATGATCTGATAAAGAATCTATCTCATTTTTAGCTTTATTTTCTAAAATCTGTTTTGCTACTTGCCCAGGTATCGCTATTGCCAGACCTGCCATAGCAGGTATTGTTGCTCTAGATACACCTCCAGCCATAGCTTTTGCATCCCCTCCTCCAGTTACTGCAAGTAGATGAAACACTTCTATCATGCCAGTGATAGTACCAAATATACCAAACAACGGAGCAACTATTACACAAACTTTTATGAGAGATAAATTTTGCTTTATGTTCTCAGTTGTAGTTGAAATTAACATTTGTCTAATTGCCAGAGATTCCCATGAATTTTTATCTGCCCTAGATTCCCATTTATGAATTGTGGAATTAATGACATCATTATGAGTATATTGAAAATACCACATTCTCTCTAAGATCAAAAAAAACAGAACGAATACAAGTATTCCTATAAGGTAAAGAACGTCTCCGCCTCTCTGTAAAAACTCAAATAAGGCGTCCGCGGCATCGTAGAAAAAAAACATCTACTTTTCCCTTTTAACTAGCCTGACTCTCAGAACGTTCAGCTACCATTCCAACACTTTGCTCCTCTATTGTTGCCAGTATTCCTTTAGAGTAATTGTTCACAATTGCATGCATAAAAGTTGTTGGTATAGCCACCATCAATCCTAACCAAGTTGTCACTAAGGCTACTGAAATTCCACTTGCCATTGTCTTTGGATCTCCAGTTCCAAATAAGGTTATCATTGTAAAGGTTTCAATCATTCCAATAATTGTTCCAAAAAGTCCACCTAATGGTGCTACTACAGAGACTAGTTTGATCATCCATATCCAAGCCTCAATAGGGGGCCTCTCTTGAAGAATTTGCTCAGCCATCTTCAATTCTAAAGTATCTGTATCAGAATCTTTGTTATCTTCAGCAACCTTTAATACCCTTCCTAGGGCATTATCTGCTGAAATTGAAGTTGCTGCCAATTGATCATTCACTGCATTCCTAACTCCGTACAAGAAATAAAATCTCCAAGCGAATAATAGCACTGTTAAAAATCCTACAATTAATATGATATAGCCTACCGGACCTCCAAGTGACATTCTTTCAATAGTGCCTGGCATGGTAATTAGACTTGATAAATAGGTTCCTCCTTGCGGACCGGTTGGGTCTACAGCAAATTGAACAGGGAAAGTATCACTCCCAAAAAGATCTCCCGTAGAGGATGTATACCTTCCTGGTGGTTGAGATGGCAATTCTTCATACATCCCTCTTCCAGAGGAGTATTGCAAATATTCTCCATCTGATACGGTATTGAATACTCCAACTCTAACTACATCCCTAGTTTCAACTTCGCCATCAGTACCAATTACATTTGTTGAGAATTTTGTTACTTCACCTTGAGCAGTAATTTCTCTTTGAAGTTCATACCAAAGAGTTTCTAGTTCAGATATAGAAGCAAGCTTAATGCCTTCAGCCATTTTCTTGGCTAAGGTAGACATAAATTCTTCTCTTTCCTTACCAAATTGACCTGCCGTAACAGATTCCTGAAAAATATCTCTAGCTTCTGTAGCTGTTCCAGCTATATGACCAAATATTTCGTTTAAAGAACCTAGATTTTCTTTTAATTGTGCTTCAGCAACAACTAATAGGGCTTCATTTGCTTCAAATTTGACTTCTAATTGTTTTGCTATCCTTTCTAACCTAGCTCTTTCTGCCTTCTCATCTGCTAAAAGTTTAGTCTGTTTGTTTTTTTCAGTCCTAAATCTCTGTTCTCTCTGTCTCTGATCTTGGGAATCAGCAAATTGACCCTGTCGGACTATTTCTAAAAGTTCTTGAGGTGTTGAAGGTGAATCAACTTCATCATCTGTAGTTTCAGTCTCTGCCGACGATAAAGGCAGAATCAATATTAAAGGTAGTAATAAAGCTATTTTCTTTAACGATTTCATTTACTTTCCTCCGCGTAAGGAACAGGCATTTCAAGCATATCAACTGTAGCTAACCTATTAGCTATTCTTAAACCTTTCCTGGTTGGGTTTCTATAACTCGATCCAAGTTCTATCCAACTTCTTGACTTATTATCCCAAGCCAAAGCCTCACTCTCATCTGCTGTTTGAGCGATCAAAGAAAGTCTACCTATTCTGAGAATGTTCACCTCAGTTGGGTTACCATCAATTTCAACTGTATCTTTATAAGCATCCAGTTTTCTGCCATATTCAGCTTCTACCGTAAATGCTTCCATAACTTGTCTCAAGCCTTCAGCAGGCGAAACTGTAGGATTATCAAGAGCTGCCTTCGCAAAAGCAATCCTCTCCTTTCGTTCTGCTAGGTGAAAAGGCATATCTAATTCAATTGATTTCTCAACCCCTGCCAGCATCCTTCTAGTAAAAGGAGGTATTTGGCGTTGCATAACTTGGGCTTCTTTTAAAGTCTTATCAATTTCCTTTAAACGCTCTTCTTGTCTTTGAATCTGTTTTCTTAATTGAGCGTTGTATACCCGTAAGCCCTCGACCTGTTTACTAACTTGTTTATATTCATTGACTATCAATGAAGTATCGTCTTCCATTTGGTCAATTTTTATTTGAGATGTTGTTTCTAGTTTCTGCCTTTCAAGACCAATATCTAAAATAGGCCTTATTTGATCAGCCATAGCTGAGTAAGTTGAGATTATCAAACTTATAAACGCTGCGAATCTAATTAAAAAACTAAACATTCGCTCCTCCTTAATGAGTTATAGAATGGCTTCATTATAATTAGATTAAAAAATCAGACAACTTTGTCTATTCATTATTCTCCCCTTACATAAAGATGATAAAATCTTTATTTAATTGCAGATTTAGATCTAATAATAAAACCTGACGTGCGACTATAAAGTGTATTTTCTAACAAATCAACGAGAAATTTGTGTCCTTATTTAACCTCTTCTCATGGTATTTAGTTTTCCTGTTGTTTACTTACTCTATTGTTTATTTTTTAAACACTAAAAAAAGAGGTAAATTAAATAGAATATTCATTCTTGGTATTACCATTCTAATATCAAATTGGTTGCTCTTCTTAATTCAGGCAACTATTTATTCTCAAAGTATTTCCATAAGGCAATGGATTTTGAATATTACATTAAGCATTTCAGCAATAACTCTTTTAATAGGAAAACTAGAACTAAAAATGCCAGAAGAGTTAAATTCCATAAACTTAACTAAGGTAGAAATTTATGTTTATGGTTTTCTTAGAACAGCTTTAATGAACTTTTTTATTGTACTTCCTATTCTTTCTATTCATCATATGCCTGGCTCTTATAGTCTTGGAATGCTAGATCTGTTTGCTCTTTTGTTATGGTTAACTGGCATTTTCTTCTTATATAATCCAAAAGTTCAAAATCAAAGAGTGAAATTTTTTAGCTTGATGTCTCCATTTTGGGCCTTTTATTTTATGGCACTTAGTTCTGTCTCAAGTAATTGGATTATAATTTTTCCTATAATAGGATCTTATTACTTATTTAAAGTTGACTATCAATATAATAAAAATTAAACGGCTATAAAAGTTATGTATAAAATTATTAATCTACTAATACCTCATAGAGTTTTAACTTTATTAGCTGGAAAGATTGCTTTCTCTAAAATTAATTGGCTAAAAAATAGTTTAATCAAGTTATTCATACGGGCCTATAAGCCAAGGATGGAAGAAGCTATTTATAAAAATCCAGAGGAATATGAAAGTTTTAATGACTTTTTTACTAGAGAATTAATTCAGAGAAGATTTATTTCTAAAAATAAATTAGAAATATTATCTCCTGTTGATGGAAAAATTTCTGATTATGGTTTGATAGATAAAAAAATCTTAATTCAAGCCAAAAATTTTAACTACTCAACTTCAGATTTATTACAAGATAAAAATATCGTGGAAGAACTTAATCTTAAAGCTTTTATTACACTTTATCTTGACCCAAGTGACTATCACAGAATTCACGCTCCAGCTAGCGGAAAAGTTCTTAGAACTAGATATATTCCAGGTGAACTTAATAGTGTCAATGAAACTTCTCAAAAAAATATACCTTATTTATACGTAAAAAATGAAAGAGCTTGGATGGAAGTAAAAACTGATTATTTCTCATATATCTTAGTTTTCGTTGGAGCATCAATTGTTAGCGGAATAATACCCTTCTGGCATCAAAAAGATAACTATCAATACAATCACATCCTTAAAAGTTGGGAATTAGGTCCTAATAATAACCAAAATATTATCGACCAAACCCAATATTTAGGTCATTTTTCGTTTGGATCAACGGTTATAATGTTAATCTCAGAGAATATTGACTTAAAAAGATTAGAGAGAGATAGGTATAAAAAGAAGCAACGTTTTGGTGATGTTTTAATTAGATTTGGCAGTAGTTTAGCTGCCATTAAAGAAAAAGGAGAGTAATTTGGTTTCATTTTCAACAAGCGATTTCAAGCCTGGGCTAAAAGTTATAATAGATAATGCCCCTTGTTCAATAATTGAGGACGAATTTGTAAAACCTGGTAAAGGTCAAGCTTTTAGTAAAATCAAATATAGAAATCTACTTACAGGGAGGGTTGGAGAAAAAACCTGTAAAGTTGGGGAATCTTTAGAATCTGCTGATGTTACTGAATATGAAATGCAGTATTTATATAACGATGGAAATGAATGGTTCTTTATGAACTCTCAAACTTACGATCAAGTTGGTCTTAATAAAAACTTAATAAGCTCTACTTCTAACTGGCTCAAAGAAGAAGATATTTATAAACTAACCTTTTGGGATAATAATCCTATCATGATCCAACCTCCCAATTTTGTAGATCTTGAAGTAACTCAGACTGATCCAGGACTTAAAGGAGATACAGCTCAAGGAGGCACCAAGCCTGCAACTTTATCAACTGGCATAGTTGTTAAGGTACCTCTTTTTGTATCGGAAGGAGAAGTAATTACAATAGATACTAGAACGGGCGAATATCAAGGAAGAAGTAAGTAAATTATATCTACTAACTACAAGATATATGAAAAAAGAACTCTTCAACCTGATAAAAGAATCAATACATCAAATTAAAAGTGTTGAGAACATTGAAAATGTTATTTCTAAAATTGAAATAAGTGAAACCAAGAATAAGATTCATGGAGACTTCTCTACAAATATAGCTCTAATTCTTGCAAAAGAATTAAATAAATCTCCTATTGAACTTGCCGAAATATTAATTTCATCTTTTACTAAAATACAAAACTTAGAAAAAACTGAAATAGCAGGACCAGGATTTATTAACTTTTTTATTTCAGATCATTCTCATTTGAAAATTATCTCTATTGTTCATCTAGAGGGTAATAAATTTGGAAGGATTGAATCAACTAGTAAGTCCCTTAATATTCTAATTGAGTATGTTTCCAGCAACCCCACTGGCCCTCTTCATGTTGGTCATGGCCGAGGCGCAGCCTATGGCTCTACTATATCTAACCTTCTTAGGGCTACTGGACAATCTGTAGAAGAGGAATATTACGTCAATGACTTCGGAAGACAAATGGACATCTTAACTTTAAGTGTCTTCATTAGATATATTGAACGATGGAAAGAATTGGAGATATCTTATCCTGAAAACTGCTATCAAGGTGAATATATAAAACAAATAGCCTTTAAATTACCTAAACCAAATAATTCTCTTCATCAACTCTATTCCAATGAGTTTTTAGAAGAATTAGTTAAAAAAACGAAAGATTGTTCAAATGATAAAGCTCTCGATGAACTGACAAATTTTACCAAAGGTTGGAAAATAAACTACAAGAAAAAAGAAAAACAACAGCCAGAATTCGAGGAAATAAGAGAATATTCTCTTCATTCTATATTAAGTAATATTCAGAAGGATTTAGAGTCTTTTGGAGTCAAACATAATAATTGGTTTTATGAATCCACTTTATATGATGACAAAAAATCTGACTCCGTTGATATAGTAGTTAAAGATCTAAAAAGTAAAAAACTTATTTTTGAAAAAGAAGGAGCTATCTGGTTCCGATCTTCAGCTTTTGGTGATGACAAAGACAGAGTGGTCATTAGAGAAAACCTTGAAAAGACTTATTTTGCTTCTGACATAGCTTACCACCATAATAAATACAACAGAGGATTTGATAAAATCATAAATATTTGGGGCTCAGACCATCATGGATACTTCCCAAGAGTTTCTGGAGCTATAGAAGCTTTGGGGCATGATAAAGACAAATTGCATATTATATTTGTTCAATTTGCCAATCTTATAAGAAACAAAAAGAAAGTTTCTATGTCAACTAGAGGGGGGAATTTTGTTAGTTTAAATGAGTTAATAAATGAAGTTTCTCAAGATGCAGCTAGGTTCTTTTACATCATGAGGAAAGCAGACCAGCATTTGGATTTCGATTTGGATTTAGCTAAAGACCAATCTAAAGATAACCCTCTTTACTACATCCAATATGCCCATGCAAGAATATGTAGCATCCTAAAAGAAAGTTCTAATGAGTTTAATTCCGAGATCGCCTTAGAACGGGAAGATTATCTTGGTTTTTTAAATTCACCTGCCGAAATTGAACTTTGCAAACAACTTAAAGTTTACCCTGAAATAATACGAAATGCAGCTGAAAAATACGAACCACACCTTGTCTGTTATTTCTTAAGAGAATTAGCTTCTAATTTCCATTCCTACTACAACAACGAAAGAATTCTTATAAAAGATAAAGAACTTCAATCTTCTAGACTACTTCTCATTGGAGCAATAAAACAAGTTATGGCAAATGGTCTGGAAATAATTGGGGTAAGCGCTCCTGAGAGTATGTAGGATTATGACAGCCAATAAAATTGAAAATCGAGTGAAAGAATTGAAAAAAAATATCAATAAACTAACTAATGATATTGATATAAATAATAAATCATTGAAAATAATAGGTGCAAGTAAAGCTAAATCTTTTCAAGAAATATCTTATGCTTATAATGCAGGTATAAAAGATTTCGGAGAAAATTATCTCCAAGAGGCTCTACCTAAAATAAATAAGCTAAAAAATCAAAAAATTCATTGGCACTTCATTGGATCTATACAAAAGAAAAAATGTAAAGAAATAGCTTTTAATTTTGACTGGGTTCATACCGTAGATAGAATCGAAATAGCTGAAAGACTAAATAAATTTAGGGAAGAGATGTCAACAAAACTAAATATATGTATCCAAATTAATGTAGATAATGAGAAAACTAAATCTGGAATCAAAATTAATGATTTAGAATGTTTTTCTGATGAATTATTATCCTTAAAGAATCTTGAAATTAGAGGACTGATGACTCTTCCAAAAAAAACAATTAATACTTCCATGCAAAAAGAAAGCTTTTCCAAGCTTAGAAGCGCTCTTTCAACTCTGCAAGTTAATTTTCCTAATGCTCAAGAACTCTCTATGGGAATGTCAAATGATTATCCTCTTGCCATTAAACAAGGTTCCACAATGGTAAGAATAGGGACTAATATCTTTGGAAAAAGGAAATAAATATGAAAAGTAATATAGGTTTCATAGGTGCTGGAAATATGGCATCTGCTTTAGTATCTGGACTTATAAATAGTGGTCATGATCCTAAGAACCTAATGGCAAGCTCACCTGAACCAGAACATTTAGAAAATATGAGAGACTCTTTTGACATTCTAACTTCTAACGATAATATAGATATTTTTGATTCTTGCGATACAGTAGTCTTAGCAGTTAAGCCTCATAATATAAGTGACGTTCTAAGAAATATAAGCCAAGTAGTTTCTAAAGAAAGACACTTACTAATATCTATCGTAGCTGGAGTTTTAATCCAAGATATAGAGGCTAATCTGACTAATGAACAGAGAATTATCAGAGCAATGCCCAATACTCCTGCTAGTATTAAGCTTGCTGTATCTGCTCTTTCATTTAATAGCAAAGTTAGCCCAAATGATAAAAAAATAGCTGAAAATCTTTTTAATTCTGTCGGAACTACTTGCTGGCTAAAAGAAAGTTCTTTAGATCTTTATACCGCTTTAATAGGTTCGGGACCAGCCTATATATTCTATTTAATTGAATCTCTTTTAGAATCTTCCAAAGAATTAGAATTAGACCAGAATACAAAGAAAAATTTAATAGCTGAAATGATAATTGGATCTGCTCAACTTGCAAAATTAAGTGCTGATTCGCCTACTATCTTAAGGCAAAAGGTTACCTCTCCGGCGGGCGTGACTCAGAAAGCCCTTGAAGTATTTGAAAAAGAAGGTATCAAGGAAAGTATTATGCTAGCCATAAAAGAAGCAAAAAAAAGATCTGAAGAGTTGGGGAATTAAAATATGTCTGAAGCAACTATATATCTAATTAAAGCGCTCGGTGATGTTTTAACACTAGCTATTCTTTTTGGTTTCTTATTTAGACTTTTTAAAGTTGACTATTTTAATCCTATAGTTCAAGGAATTATTAAAATCACTGATGTTCCTACTGGGATTATTAGGACTGCGATAAAGCCTATTTTTGGAATAGATATAGCCAGTCTTTTTAGTGCAATTATTATTCAGTCATTCTGCTTATACCTGATAGTGATCTCTGGAGCCTTAAATGCTAATTTTTTTAATTTATTAGAGTGGTCCTTCTTTTCTGTTTTTCTTTTAATAATTAAAATACTATTTTATTCAATGTTTGCAGGAATAATACTAAGCTGGATATCACCATCTAGTAGTCATCCAGCTGTGAGAATAATATTTCAATTATCAGAACCCCTTTTCCAGCCCTTTAGAAAATTAATACCTCCTATGGGTGGAATCGATTTTTCTCCTATATTAGCTTTTATTGCTTTAAATTTTTTAGAAACAATATTCAGAAATTTTGCCATTCAAGTGGGTGTTCCCTATGGAGTTTTAATGGGTTTTTAGGATAGATAAGAAACTTAGACTATAATGACAATGCGCTGATTTGTTAAAGATTGCGGGCGCTAAAGAAAATACAGCTAAAACCTTCATAACCTGTTGAGTGAAAGCTGACAGGTTTTTTTATGTTTTATTGATTAAGAATGATGGAAATAGGAAAAGTTATACCTACAAAAGCTTTTATTGAAGAGAAGATAAACCTTGAGTGCGGAAGAGATCTTGATTCTTATGAAATTGTATATGAAACATATGGAAATCTTAATGCTGAAAGGAATAATGCAATTCTTATTTGCCATGCTTTAAGCGGAAATCACCATGCCGCTGGACTAAATGAAGAAGGAAGGCAGGGTTGGTGGCATGAATTAATTGGTCCAGATAAAGCCATAGATACTAATAAATTTTTCATAGTCTCGCCTAATAACCTGGGCGGTTGCCATGGGACTACAGGTCCTGCTTCTATAAATCCAGTTACAAATAGACCTTTTGGTCCTGATTTCCCTGTTTTAACTGTTATAGATTGGGTAAATTCTCAACTAAAATTAGCTGATTTATTAGGGATAGATAAATGGCATGCCGTTATAGGAGGTAGCTTGGGAGGTATGCAAGCATTGCAATGGAGCATATCCTATCCAGATAGGATAAAAAAAGCAGCTATAATTGCCGCAGCTCCTAAATTAAGCGCTCAGAATATCGCTTTTAATGAAGTTGCAAGGCAAGCGATCATTTCTGATCCTGATTTTCATCAAGGCCGCTATCTTGAAAATAATGAATCTCCAAAAAAAGGACTAGGTCTAGCTAGAATGGTAGGCCATATAACCTATCTATCTGATGAGGCTATGAGAAATAAATTTGGCAGAGAGCTAAGAGAAGGAAAATTAAATTTTGGATTTGAGGTTGATTTCCAAGTCGAAAGTTATTTAAGACATCAAGGGGATGTGTTTTCAGATCGCTTTGATGCAAATACTTACCTTCTAATGACAAAACTTCTAGATTACTTTGATCCAGCACTCGAGAATGATGGAGATCTAATTAAAACTCTCTCTCCAATTCAATCAAAAATACTAGTAGTATCTTTTACAACTGATTGGAGGTTTGCACCTGAAAGGTCTAAAGAAATTGTAGATGCTCTTCTAGCTTCAAAAAAGGAAGTAAGCTATCTAGAGGTAAATTCATCTCATGGGCATGACTCTTTCTTATTTCCAGAAGAAAGATATGTAAATGCTATTAATGCTTTTTTAACTAATTAATATGAATAACTTAAAGCTAATGTCAAAATGGTTAGAACCTAGAAGTTCAGTTTTAGATCTGGGCTGTGGAGAAGGAGAGCTTTTAGAAGAATTATCTAATTCCCTTGCAATAAAAGGTTATGGAATAGAAATAGGTAATAAAAATATTGAGGCTTGCTTAAAAAAAGGCCTCAACATTATCCAGCAAGATATTGATGATGGCCTAGAGAATATAGGAACTAAGAGTTTTGAGACTGTAATTCTTAGCGAGACAATTCATGTTCTAAAAAAACCAGATCAAGCACTTAAAGAAATTACAAGAATAGGTAAAAATAGCATTGTAACAATTCCTAATTTTGCTCATTGGAGTAGCCGATTATCTCTACTCTTAAAAGGAAGAATGCCTATATCTGGACCTCATCCTAGTTCATGGTATGAATCTGAAAATTTACACATATGTACTTTGAAAGATTTTGAAGACCTCTGCAATTCCTTAAATATAAATATCATGGATAGAATATTAATTTCTTCCTCGAATAAAACTTCAACTCATCTGAATATATTACCAAATCTACTTTCTCACTATGCCATGTATAAACTTTCAGACTGAATAGATCATGTTAAGAAAAATTATTTTAGCAACTGAGAATATTCATAAAGTTCAAGAGTTTAGTAATTTAATCAAAAAAGAAGACCTTCAATTTATACTGCCTCCCTCCGCAGCCATTCCGTTTCCAGAAGAGACAGGGAATTCTTTTTCAGAAAATGCTGCCTTAAAGACCTTACATATATTTGAAAAGACTGGAAAGCCAAGTTTAGCTGACGACTCGGGGCTAGAAGTAGAATACTTAAAAGGTGCGCCTGGTATTTATTCTGCTAGGTACTCTAAATCTGGATCTTCAGAAGATAATATTAAAAAACTTTTAAATAAACTATCTGGAATAGATACAATAAAAAGAAAAGCAAAATTCACATGCTGTATAGCTTATAACAAAGGAAATGGTGAAAAACCTTCTATATTTGAAGGAAGTATAGAAGGCTATATAACTGAATCACCATCTGGAAATTCAGGATTTGGATATGATCCAATTTTTTTTATCCCTAAAGAAAATTTAACTTTTGCAGAAATGCCAGAAGCAAAAAAAAATCTTTTAAGTCATAGAGCTATTGCTTTTGATAAATTTTTAAAACAACTCAGGATTTAAACTTTCTTGAATAAAAGAAAGTTTGATTCTCTTCCTTCAAGTTTTGCTTTTTTTTCAAAGTTTGTCTCGGTAAAAAATTTAAAATCACTAGGCAATTGAGGATACGATAATTCTATCCAATTTTTATTGCTTGATAATAAATTATAGATTTGCTCGCCGTAATCTTTCCAATCTGTTTTGCAAATTAAGATCCCTTTATTTTCCAAAACTCTCTCTAATTTGATAATAAATTCTTCGTTTACAAGCCTCCTTTTTTTATGTTTTCTTTTTGGCCAGGGATCAGGATAAAAGAGTATTACGGCTTCAAACTTATTCTTATTACTTAATTCTTGTAAAAAAATATCTGCATCCTGTTGGACAACTCTGATATTTTTTAAAGATAATTTATTAATCTTACTTATTAAAGAGCCTATACCAGGCTTATGCACTTCTATTCCTATAAAATCTTTTTCTAGATTATTTTGAGCTAAATCAATTAAAGTTTCGCCAGCTCCAAATCCTATATCTAAAACTTTCTTTGCACGTCTTCCAAAGATTTGATCTAAGTCTTTTTTATTCTCATTAGATATTCCAAAAATATGCCAATAATTTTTTATGGCATAACTTTGAGCTCTTGTCATTCTGCCATGCAAAACAAAACTTTTTAGTTTTCTTTCCAATAGCCTATCGGTCTATTATTCCGTCTACAGGAGAAGAAGCAGAAGCGTAAGGCCTTTTTATCATTCTTCCTGCTAAATATGCCTCTCTTCCAGATTCAATAGCTTTCTTCATGGCGCTTGCCATTAGTATAGGCTTATCTGCTAAAGCTATTGCTGTATTCATTAGAACACCTTCACAGCCTAACTCCATTGCTATTGTGGCATCAGATGCCGTTCCTACTCCTGCATCTACAATGATAGGAACATTTGCATCTTCAAGAATTATTTTTATATTATGAGGATTAATAATTCCTAAGCCTGAGCCTATGGGTGAGGCTAAAGGCATAACTGATACGCAACCTATCTCTTCCAGCCTTTTTGCTTGTATTGGATCATCAGTACAATAAACCATTACATCAAAACCATCTTTTACTAAGATCTCTGCTGCTTTTATAGTTTCTGGCATATCGGGATATAGTGTCTTTTCATTACCGAGCACTTCGAGCTTTACTAAATTATGACCTTCTAGTAATTCTCTTGCTAATTTACAAGTTCTTACAGCATCTTCACATGTATAGCACCCGGCTGTATTGGGAAGGATAGTAAAACTTTCTGGTGATAGATAATCTAATATATTAGGTTCTGAAATATCTTGACCTATATTTGTTCTTCTAATAGCAACTGTTACTATTTCTGCTCCACTTGCTTTTATAGACTGAAGTGTTTCTTCAAAATCTTTGTACTTCCCTGTTCCTACAAGTAATCTAGAATTATACTGTTTCCCTGCTATCACTAAAGGATCCATTACCCTCCTCCTATTGCCTTTACAATCTCTATTTCATCACCGTCTTGTAAAACCGTTTCTAAAATTTTAGATCTAGATATAACTACTTTATTTAATTCCACTGCTATCCTAGTCTCTGGAATATCTAACTTTTTCAATAAGGATTTTACTGTTGAACTATCTTCAATCTCTAGAGACTCGCCATTCGCCCTTATGATCATATTAGTGTTCTTAGTTAAGGAAACTGTGAATTAATTGAATTACAAATTTATTCGCACTTTTTCCATTGCGCTTTGCTCAATTTGTCTAATTCTTTCTGCTGAAATCTTATACTTATCCGCTAGTTCATGAAGCGTTAATTTATCTTCGTTAAGCCATCTATCATTCAAAATATCTCTACTTCTAGGATCGAGCTGTTTAAGTGCATAATGAAGCTTTTCTTTATTTATCTCTGATAGGTTTTGTTCTTCAAGGATCTCCAAAGGGTCAGCATCTCTATCTTCTAGATAATTTGCTGGCGCAAAAGAAGTTTCATTATCGCTATCATCGTTAGACGGATCGAAAGGAATGTCTAAGCCACTTAATCTTTTTTCCATTTCGCTGACTTCTTCAGGAGTTACACCTAAATCTTTTGATATTGCACCAATTTCTTCTTCAGAGAGCCAGTTAAGCTTCTTGCTCTTGCTCCTTAAATTAAAGAATAGTTTTCTTTGGGCCTTAGTAGTAGCTATTTTTACTATTTTCCAATTTCTTAAAACATATTCATGAATTTCTGCTTTAATCCAATAAACCGCAAAAGAAACTAGTCTAACTCCTACCTCTGGATTAAAACGTTTTACAGCTTTCATTAAACCGATATTACCCTCTTGAATTAGATCAGCTTCAGATAATCCATAACCAGAATATGACTTGGCCACATGGACTACAAACCGTAAATGAGCCAAAACTAGTTTTCTCGCTGCCTCTAAATCTCCATTATAGTAATAGTCCTCTGCCAATTGCTTCTCTTCTTCCTTAGTAAGAATACCAATGCCATGAACGGAATTAATATAAGCCTGTAAATCTTTACCAGGCAAAGATATATCCATTGGCTGCAATGCTGTATTGCTAGATTTGCTCTCTGTTTTTATCTTTTCTATAGCCATTTTGTTCACTATTCTACATATTTAAGGGTAATTTTACCAAAAAAGGAGTTTATAGCTGAATTCTAGAAAATAAATTGAATATATTACTTTATGAGAAGTGGCTGCCAATCTTCCACTTTATTCCCTAAAGCAAGAAACTCAGGGTTAAGTTGATCTCGATTAAATATGTAACTTAACCTGTTGCCATTCAAGGCCCTAACTTCTCCTCCGGCCGCTTCTAAAACTGCCTGACCAGCAGCAATATCCCATTGATATGTAGGGCCAAGTCTAGGATAGACATCTGCTAAACCCTCTGCAACCCTGCAGAGCTTTAAAGAGCTTCCAGCCTTAAGGAGTTCCACCTTTTTAAAATTTCTGCCTGCCATCCTTATTAATCTAGTGTCTTTACTACTCTGGTGACTTCTGCTTACTACAATCCTACATAGATCTTTTGTCATGGGGATTGAGCTTATTCTTTCTTTAGATTTACTTTTTATCTTAAAAGCACCTATTTCAGCCATTCCTAAATAAACTTCATCGATAGCAGGAGCTTGAACTATACCCAAAACTGGTGAATTATTTAATATTAAAGCGATATTTACTGAAAATTCTCCATTCCTATTTAAAAACTCCTTTGTACCGTCTAAAGGGTCCACAAGCCAAAAAGTATTAATTGATAAATCAGCTTCAACTGAATGCTCCTCTGATAATATAGGCATATCTAATTGGATGCCTTTTAAACCATCACATATTATTCTATTTGAATTCAGATCTGCTTCCGTAAGAGGAGAACCATCATCTTTATTCTCTTGGTTTATATCTCCACTATCATATACAGCCATAACAGCCTTAGAAGCTGAAGAAGATATCTCCAAAACTTTTTTAGCTAGTTTTTCTAAATCCATATTCTTATTAAATAAATTATTTTACAATAATATCCTATTAAGAAGGACTAATGAGCACAATGATAAACGAAGAAAAAACAAAAGAAAACTTAGAAGAGGTAATTAAAGGTCTTAATTTATTAAGCAGAGAGAGAAAAGTTGTACTATCTCATCATAAAGCATTTGATTTAGTAGATGACTTAAAAAATAGAATGAATGAGATCAAACAATCCCTTAATCAAACTTAACAACAAGGAAAAAAAATGACTTATACCTGTTTTACATACGAAATTGAAAATAATATTGCGCATATACAAATGAGCAGACCAGATGAGTTTAATTCAATGAATAAAGCTTTCTGGTCTGAACTTCCTTCATTAATTGAAAAAATATCAGATGAAGGAAAGGCGAGGGTTATTGTTCTTTCTGCTCAAGGAAAACACTTTTGTGCTGGAATGGACCTAGCTAATTTTGTTGGCAGTTCTGAACAACCAAAAGCCCATTTAGGAATGAGAAAAGAAGCCGGTTTCAGAGTTACTCTCGATCTTCAGCACAGTATTTCTTGCTTAGAGAAAGCTAGAATTCCTGTAATTGCAGCAATCCAAGGAGCTTGTGTAGGCGGTGGAGTAGATCTAGCTACCGCTACTGATATGAGATTCTGCACAAATGATGCTTTTTTCTGTATTCAGGAAATTAATATTGGAATGGCTGCTGATGTTGGAACTCTTCAGAGACTTCCAAGATTAATCCCAGAAGGAGTAGTCAGGGAACTGGCATATACCGGTAGAAGATTTATGCCTGAAGAGGCGATGAGATTTGGACTAGTAAATAAAATTTATGATACGCAAGCAGAAATGATTAAAGAAGTGATGTTAATAGCTAAAGAAATAGCTTCTAAAGGCCCTTTAGCAATAACTTCAACTAAGGAAATGTTGAACTTTAGTAGAGATCACTCTATTGAAGAATCTCTAAATTATGTTGCTCTTTGGAATACGGCAATGGGGATAAATGATGAAATGTCAGTTGCATTCAAAGCAAAAGCTGAAAAGAAAGAAGCTGAATTTGAAAACTTACTTCCTAGAAAAAAGTATCTTGATGGGGAGTTTAGCGGTTAAATCTGTCGCCTCAGAAAAACAGGAAATAAATCTGTAGACTCCTTACTATTATATTTATAACCAGCAACATTAAAATTATTTAATCCATTAAGATCATCTATCTTATTTTCAATTATAAAACGAGCCATCATGCCTCTAGCCTTTTTAGCAAAAAAGCTAATGATTTTATATTGACCATTTTTATAATCTTTAAATATAGGGCTTACAACTTTTCCTGATAAATTTTCTTTATTTATTGAAGAAAAATATTCTACAGATGCTAAATTCACTATCGTGGTATTTTTCTGATCATCTAAGTCTCTATTAATTGATTCAGTAAGATCATTGCCCCAAAACTCGTAAAGGTTTCTGTGATTTCCAACTTCTAATTTTGTTCCCATTTCTAGTCTATATGGAGAAATCAAATCTAGGGGTTTTAATAGCCCATATAGCCCTGATAAAATTCTCAAATGCTTCTGAGCATATTTAATATCTTCCTCACACATAGAATATGCTTCCAGCCCTATATATACATCTCCTTTAAAGGTAAAAAGAGCTTGCCTGGAATTCCTGGATAGCTTCTTTGGAGAGGACCAGTTCATATTCCTTTCAAAATTTAAAACTGCTAACTTGTCACTTATACCCATCAAGCTTGATAACTTATCAGGATCTTTTAATCTTAGCTCTTTTATAAGTTTTTTTGTCTTAGAAAGATGAGAAGCGATAGTATAATCTTCTGTAGGAAGATCAGTTTCATAATCTAATGTTTTTGCTGGAGCTATCACTATAATCATAATTACAAGCCCAAAACTAATTTGGCCATTATATTCCGCTGTACTTCATTAGAACCAGCATAAATAGTCGCTTTTCTATAATTAAAATACCTTGGGGCTGAAGTGTTAGCAAATTCATAACCTATAGGATCTTCATTATGACCTAAATCTGGTCCAGGATTATTGAAAGGTAGCGCATAGTAATCTACAATTTCCACAGCCAATTCAGTTAGCGCTTGGCCTATTTCAGTTCCTCTAGTTTTAAGCAGTGAAGATTCTGGGCCAACATTCTCTCCTGTTGATAAACTGCCTAAAATTCTTAGCTCTGTTGCTTCCATAGCGCAAATTTGGATATCGAGATCAGCTATTTTCTTGTGATAGTGAATATTTTCAAATTTAGATCCATCATCTCCTTTCAGGACCTTTTTAATTTTTTGTAGTTGGGAAAAAAGTTCTGCTGAATATCCATTTCCTCTTTCAAACTCTAATAAATATTTAGCATAAGTCCATCCTTTTCCTGCTTCACCTATTAAATTTTCTTTAGGGACTTTTACATTTTCAAAAAAAACTGTGTTTACTTCATGGTGTCCTATAGGGGTATTGTCTAAAGTATTTATGGGTTGTATCTCAATTCCAGAAGACTTCATGTCAATGAGTAAGAATGAAATCCCTTTTTGAGGAATATCTTCTTTTGAAGTTCGAACAAGGCAAAAAATCATATCCGCATACTGAGCCATAGTAGTCCATGTTTTAGCTCCATTTACAAGGTAATGATCGCCCTTATCCTCTGCTTTTGTATTTAAAGAGGCTAAATCAGATCCAGAACCTGGTTCTGAATACCCTTGGCACCACCATGTATCTGAAGATAAAATATTAGGTAAATACTTTTCTTTTTGTTGTTCATTCCCAAAAGCCATGATCACCGGGGCTACCATTTTTTCTCCGAAAGCAACAACAGAAGGAGCATGAGCAGCAGCCATCTCTTTATTAAAAAGATATTTTTGTGAAGGCCCAAAAGAGGCTCCCCCAAATTCCTTAGGCCAATTAATTCCTGCCCATCCCTTTTTATACAAAGCCTTTTGCCACTGAACATGTTCATCTTTTGTTAAATGACCATTTGCACTTTTTATATATCTTTCCTGCATTCCTGTAGAATAGTTTTCTTTAATCCAGGAACGAACTTCTGTTTGAAAGTCTAGTTCTTCTTTAGTAAATTTTAAATCCATAGATAAATTATAGACAAGAAAGAGCATAACAACAAAGGAGAATCCCTTTGGGTAAATTAATTAATAATCTAGATAGAGTATCTGAGCTAACAGGAAAAATTGCTTCTTGGTTCGTTTTGCTTATGGTCCTTATTACTTGTGTCGTTGTAATCATGAGATATGCCTTAGGTCTTGGTTCAGTGCTACTCCAAGATGTTGTGCTTTATCTTCATGGAGGGCTTTTCCTTCTAGGAGCGTCTTTTGCCTTTAAAAGAGATGCCCATGTGAGGGTAGATATATTCTATAGAGATATGTCTGATAAAAATAAGTCTATAATTAATATGCTAGGTAATATATTTTTATTACAACCTTTATGCCTAGTTATTTTCTTTTACTCCTTTGGGTTTGTAGAATTTTCGTGGAAGATTATGGAAACCTCTCCTGAACCTGAGGGCTTGCCTTTTGTTTATTTACAGAAAACCCTTTTACTACTTATGAGCTTTTTATTATGGCTACAAAGTATTTCGGAAATTCTTAAATCTTTCACTACATTTAAACATGGTTGAATTAATACCGCTTCTTATGTTTATGGTTATTTGCTGCGTCCTTTTAGCTGGATTTCCTGTTGCTTTTTCTCTTGGAGGAACAGCCTTAATATTTGCGGCTATAGGAATCATTACTGGTAATTTTGATGCATCTTTATTGGGAACTATTCCAAATAGGATGTTTGGAGATATGACCAATACTACTCTTGTAGCTGTACCACTTTTTGTATTCATGGGTGTACTTCTAGAAAAATCAAATTTAGCAGAGGATTTATTGGCTAATATGGCAAATCTTTTTGGTGGCTTTAGGGGGAGCCTAGCAATATCTGTAATTATTGTAGGAGCTATGATTGCTGCTAGTACAGGCATAGTTGGAGCAACCGTAATAGCGATGGGTTTAATCTCTCTGCCGATTATGCTCCAAAGAGGTTATGACCAAAGTTTAGCCACAGGAACAATATGCGCAACTGGAACTTTAGGGCAAATCATTCCTCCATCTATAGCACTTGTAATCCTTGGTGACGTTTTGTCAGCAGCTTACCAACAATCTCAATTGAGTATAGGAAACTTTTCGGCAAAAACTATATCAGTAGGCGATTTGTTTATGGGAGCAATAATTCCTGGAGGAATTTTAGTATTAATGTATGCACTTTATGTTCTATTAAAAGCATATTTTTCTCCTGAAAGTGCTCCTGCTCATGAAATTAAAATCAAGGAAGGTAGGCTGAAGGTCATTCTTATAACACTAGTGCCTCCTTTAGCATTAATAACTATGGTTCTGGGTTCAATATTACTAGGGATAGCCACTCCTACGGAAGCTTCTGGAGTAGGAGCTCTAGGAGCCCTTATTTTATCTTATGCTAGAAAATCTCTTACTAAGGAAAACTTAACTTCGGCAGTAGAAACTACGGCCGAGATTACTGCAATGGTTTTTATGATCCTCATAGGTTCATCAATTTTCTCTTTGGTTTTTAGAGGATTTGGAGGGGATGATTTAGTCTCTAATATTTTTAGTCAAATGCCTGGAGGTGTTTTCAGCGCTGTATTAGTTGTCATGATTATGATTTTCCTCCTGGGTTTCATTCTAGATTTTATTCAAATCACATTTGTTGTTGTTCCTATCGTAGGTCCGGTTCTTTTAGCTATGGGGGTTGATCCTATTTGGCTCGGCATAATGATAGCTATTAACCTACAAACTTCTTTTTTAACACCGCCTTTTGGGTTCGCGCTTTTTTATCTTCGAAGTGTAGCCCCTGACAATTTACCAACGATGGCAATGTATAGAGGGGTAATTCCATTTATAATAATTCAAATTTTTCTATTAGTTATTTTATCCATTTTCCCTGAATTAATAACAACTCTTCCTAATCTAGTATACGGGTCTTAATTCTTTATCTTACTAAATGAGCTATTTTATCTGCTCTATAGGATGATCTAACTAAAGGACCTGATGCAATCTCAACAAATCCTTTTGAAAAAGCAAGAGCTTCATAATTCTTGAACTCTGAAGGTGTCACCCATCTTTCTACCGGCAGATGATTTAATGTAGGCCTGAGGTACTGGCCCATTGTCAGAACGTCTACTCCTGAAGATAATATATCATCCATTGCATTCTCAATCTCTAGATCAGTTTCGCCTAAACCGAACATCAAACTAGTTTTTGTGATTATATTTGGCTTTATCTTTTTAGCTAAAGACAAAACATTAAGAGTTTGACGATAGCCAGCTCTAGGGTCCCTTACCTTATAAGTCAGACTTTCTACAGTTTCTAGATTTTGTGCGAAAACGTGCACACCTGAATTAACTAGAATTTGTATAGAAGACTCTATTCCACAAAAATCAGGTACCAGCGCTTCTACGATTACCTCAGGACAAGTATTAGTAACTTCTTGAATTGTTTTAGCATAATGCTCCGCTCCTCCATCTTCTAAATCATCTCTATTTACAGAAGTTAGTACCGCATACTTGAGTTTCATTAATTTGATTGACTGAGCTACATTC
>TARA_B110000014_G_scaffold264468_1_pt1 | contig 24307 bp, 24 predicted proteins | sample TARA_B110000014 | Tara Oceans TARA_B110000014 (sample SAMEA4396468) | marine metagenome | biome: Westerlies Biome; feature: [MES] marine water layer (ENVO:01000295) within the mesopelagic zone...; material: water (ENVO:00002006), including particulate matter (ENVO:01000060) such... | reverse complement strand
TAAACCCTCTGATCCTGTTATCTCCATCGGAATTATTTCTTCAGTAAGCGAACTAGATTTACCAAGTCTAGCTAGCATTTGGTGTGTCACAACATTTACAGTTCTTTCTCCAAGTCCTATTTCTTCAAGAAGCTTATTTAAGGAGCTAACTCCTATATGATCTAGCGCTGCTCTTAAATCAAGCTTAGTTATGCTTTTAAGTTTTATATTAGACGACTCAAGAGATTGTTCCAAAAGCTTCTTGCCGAATATCTTAGCCTCAGAGGTTTTTAAGTTTTTTAAGTAGTGTTTTATACTCGTTCTTGCTCTTGCAGTTCTAGCAAAATTTAGCCATGCAGGATTTGTTTGTGATAAATTATCTCTTATTATTTCTATAGTTTGTCCACTCTCTAAAGGGACACTAAGAGGGGCTAGTTTTTTATTAATTCTGCAAGATTGGCAGTGATGGCCTATGTCAGTGTGAACAGCAAAAGCAAAATCAATGGGAGTAGAACCTTCAGGCATTTCAATAATATCTCCTTCAGGCGTAAAAACATAAATATCTTTTGGGAATAAATCAGATTTAATTGTTTCAACAAACTCTTTTGAATCATTGGTAGCTTCTCTCATCTCAAGAAGTTCTGCAACCCATCTCCTGGCTTTATTTTGAGGAATAGAATCTTGTTTTTCACCAGACTTATAAAGCCAATGAGAAGCTATGCCATTTTGCGCTAAATCATCCATTTCTTTAGTTTTTATTTGAATTTCAATAGGCTGACCTTCTAGTCCAAAAATACCAGTATGAACGGATTGATATCCATTAGATTTAGGTATTGCAATATAGTCTTTAAATCTACCCTCTATGGGCTTGTACAAGGAATGTATTAACCCTAATGTCTTATAACAATCCGAAATTTCTTCAACAATTATTTTTATGGCATAAGTATCCATTATTTCCTGGAAAGATCTTCTTCTTTCTTTCATCTTTCTATAGATGCTATACAAGTGTTTTTCCCTTCCTTCCACAATAGCTAAGATATCTTGATCATTTAGTTTTTTTTCGATAGCTTTTAACATTCTATTTACTAGTCTCTTTTTGCCACCTACATTTTTCTTGACAGTTCTTTGTAACCTTTTAGCTCTAGTAGGATAGATACTCTTAAAAGCTAAATCTTCTAGTTCTCGGTAAACATTATTCATGCCAATTCTGTGTGCGATAGGTGCATAGATTTCTAAAGTTTCTTTAGCTATCCTTAATTGTTTGTCTTTATTGAGATATTCGATAGTTCTCATGTTATGAAGTCTATCTGCTAGTTTTACAACAATAACTCTGATATCGCTAGCCATAGCTAGAATCATTTTTTGAAGATTTTCAGCTTGAGCTTCTTGTCTTGATGAAGTTTGCAGTTTGTCTAATTTGCTAACACCATCTACAAGAGTTGCTACATTTTTATTAAATTCTTTTTCTATAACATTTTTTGGAGTGCCAGAGTCTTCCATGACATCATGAAGCATTGCAGCTGAAATACTGTCTTGATCCATTTGGAAGGAGCTAAGAATATTTGCTACTGCGATAGGATGAGAGACATAAGGATCTCCGCTACTTCTATATTGCCCAATATGAGCTTGAGAGGCAAAATTATAGGCTTTCCTTACTAATTCTATTTCTTTAGCCTTTAAATAAGAGCCTAATTTCTCAGTTAAAGCGTCTATTGATTCCATACTAAAATATATTATAGGACAAAACACCCATTTTCCGGGTGTATAAGTAAGAAATCAAAAAAAGAATTACTTAATGTCTATAGAAGGCTTTTCAGAAAGTTGTTGAGTGAATTCTTCTTCAAGGTCTGCAATATCAACTTTAAGCTCATTGATATTTTGAGGAGATACTAATCCAGCCTCTATTTCTCTTAAAGCTGTGACCGTAGCTTTATCACCATCTGTTTCAAGAGTTGACCTTCTTCTCCCAGAGGTAAGTTGTCTTGCTCTTTTAGCCGCAAGCAGGATTAATTCGTATCTAGTATTTACTTTATCTAGGCAATCTTCAACTGTTATTCTAGCCATGCTCTTTTATATAAATTGATTAGGGATGCGTACTGTACTCTAAAACTTAACTATCTTCCATAAGAAGTTTAAGAGTCTTTTTAGCACTAAGCATTCTTTCTTTTTTTTGTATATTTTTACGGGAGATTATGTCTATTAGGTCTTCTAATGATTCCTTAAAATTATCATTTACAATTATGTGATCAAAATTATGTGAATAATTGATCTCTTTTTTTGCTTCAGATAACCTTTTTTCTATAGATTCATTAGAATCTAAATTTCTGTCCTTTAGTCTTGTTTTTAAGGCATAAAATGATGGAGGCAGTATAAAAACTAAGACAGCATCTTTATAAATATTCTTAACTTGAAGGGCGCCCTGATAATCCAACTCAAGAATTAAGTCTTTACCTAGATTCATCTGAGAATCAACCCATTCTTTGCTTGTGCCATAGAGGTTTTCATACACCTCTGCATGTTCTAGAAATAATGCTTTTTCAAGCATGGTTTTAAATTTCTTCTTTTCTATAAAGAAATAGTCTTTGCCTTCTCTCTCATTTGCTCTTTTTTTTCTAGTAGTAAATGAGATACCTAGCTTTAGATTGTTTATTTCCTGAGTTAAAAGGGCTTTAATCAGGCTAGTTTTTCCCGTCCCTGAAGGTGCTGCTATAACAAATAATTTAGACATGTGTAGAAATTAAAATCATATTTTACGACAATGTGGCATGTAATTGTTAAAGTAGGTTCTAAATATTTAAATAAAGTTTATAAATCTTTTGTCTGAATTTTCTAATAGTAATAAATTCTTTTCTCTTTCTCTAGAGTTAGGAGCCTTAATTTTTGGAGATTTTAAGCTCAAATCAGGTTTAAATAGTCCTTATTTCTTTAATATGTCAGCTTTATTTGGCGGTGGAGCCATATATGAACTGGCTGATTTATATTCGAACCTGATCCTTGAAAAGGAAATAGATTTTGATATTATTTTTGGACCTGCATATAAGGGAATTCCTTTAGCTTCGGCTATAAGTTCTATTTTATATAACAAAACAAAAAAACGAATTCCAATATGTTTTGATAGAAAAGAGCCAAAAGATCATGGTGAAGGGGGTAATTTTATTGGTGCAGAGCTCTATGGAAGAGTTCTGATAGTTGATGATGTTTTGACAGCAGGAACTGCACTAAGGAGCAGTGTTAAAAAGACTTTAGATTCAGGAGGAATGATAGAAGCTGCAATTATAGGCTTGGATAGAGAAGAGATAATCGCAGACTTGCCAGTAAAGAAAACGCTTATAAGAGAATTGGGCTTTCCTATTTATTCGATAGCAAAAGTTTCAGATCTTTTAAGATTCTTAGAGGAAGATAAACAATATTCCGAACAAGCTGCTTTGCTAAAATCAAGCCTTAAAATTTAGTTATGTTTTCAGGAATAATTCAAGAAATAGGAAAGGTAAAAGAATTTGCAGAAGAAATATCTGGGTTTAAACTAGGTTTAGAAGTTAAATCTCAATTTCTTTCAAGATTAACAAAAGGAGATAGTATTTCAGTTAATGGTACTTGTCTTACAGTCGTTAACTTAAGTTACCGGACTGTGTATTTTGATGTAATTCATGAAACGCTAAGAGCAACAAATTTAAAAGACCTAGAAATGGGCTCTTTAGTTAATTTAGAAAGATCCTTAAAATACGGAGGTGAAATAGGAGGGCATTTGCTCTCAGGTCATATATATGGAGTCTCTTTTGCTTCAATACTAAATTCAGGGAATGAAATAGAATTAGTCATAGAAAAGCCTGCAGAACTATCAAAATATATATTCAATAAGGGATATATAGCTATTAATGGAGCAAGTCTAACAATAGCAAAGAATGGAAAAGATTCTTTATCTATTTTTTTAATTCCAGAAACAATAAATTCTACGAATTTAGGTAAGAATAAAGAACCTTTTTTAGTTAATATAGAGGTTGATTCTCAGACTGTAGCTATTGTTGATACAACAGAGAGGATTAACAGGGAAAAAAGAATAGTTGAATAGAGATAATAATTTATGAAAAAGTACTTTCTTCTAATAATATTTTTTGCGTTACTTAGTTGCTCAGAAGATCATGACTCAAGACAAGGAGATTTTGAAGTATTCAAAAGTACTTATGTTCCTGAAAAGAATGTTGATTTTATTATAAAGGGAGCTCGAATCCTTACAGGCACTGGTAAGGAAATTTTAGATGGTTTTATTTGGGTCTCAGAAAATAAAATAAAAGATATCGGAGAGACCAATGATATGCCAGAAGGTATTAGAGTAATATCAGGCGAAGGTAAATGGGTAACACCGGGGATAATAGATATCCATTCACATATGGGGGTATATCCTTCTCCTTCCTTGAAAGGTAACTCAGATGGAAATGAGGCAACGAATCCAGTGACTTCTCATGTTTGGGCTGAACATTCTGTATGGACTCAGGATCCTCAAATGCCTTTAGCACTCAAAGGAGGCATCACTACTTTTCATGTTTTGCCAGGTTCTGCTAATTTATTCGGTGGGAGAGGAGTTACTTTAAAAAATGTTTGGTCTACAACTGTTCAAGGAATGAAATTTCCTGGAGCGCCATATACTTTAAAGATGGCCTGTGGAGAAAATCCAAAAAGAGTTTACGGAAGGAGAAAAGGTACTGAGCCTTCAACTAGGATGGGAAATGTTGCAGGTTACAGGAATGCTTGGATAGATGCTGTTAATTACTCGGATAAAACCAATTTAAAAAGAGATTTAAAATTAGATACTTTAGCAGGCGTTTTAAATGGAGAAATTTTAGTTCAGAATCATTGCTATAGAGCTGAAGAGATGGCTATTATGTTAGACATATCTAAGGAATTTGGCTATAAAGTTACAGCTTTCCATCATGCAATAGAAGCTTATAAAGTAGCAAATTTATTGTCAGAAAATGATGTTTGTGCAGCAATGTGGGCAGACTGGTGGGGTTTTAAAAATGAAGCTTTTGATATGGTTTGGGAGAATGTTGCAATAGTAGATCAGGCAAATGAAGGAAAAGGTTGTGCTATTGTGCATTCAGATTCTGCAATAGGAATTCAAAGATTAAATCAAGAAGCTGCAAAGGCAATGGCAGCAGGTAGAAGAGCTGGACTAGATATACCTAGATCAAGAGCTATTCAGTGGATTACCAGGAATCCAGCCAAGGCTTTAGGTATTCTTGATAGAGTCGGTACTATTGAAAAAGGCAAGATGGCAGATTTAGTTCTTTGGGATAGTGATCCTTTTAGCGTCTATAGTAAAACAGAGAGGGTATTTATCGATGGAATTCAAAGATATTTTATATCAGATTCTTTAACTCCAAAGTCAACAGACTTTGAGTTAGGAATAATTCAACCTGACAAAAATAGATTATGATATTAAAGATATTTATCAATATTCTGCTTTATTTAATTATTAGCTGTTCTTTACAAGCTTCAGAATTTCTTATAAAAAATGCAAAGATTCATACTACTTCTCTAGGTTTTATTGAAGGAGCTGATTTACATATTAAAGAAGGAAAAATTATTAATATTTCTAAAAATATAATAGTATCTGGAATTGATAAAATAGATGCGGAAGGTAACTTTTTAACCCCAGGTTTTCTAGCTCCACTAACGCAAATAGGACTTGTAGAAATTGAGTTAGAACCAAACACTAGAGATGATAGCTCTAAGTATTATTCTTCAGGCCTAGGTATTTCTAAGGCCTATAATCCATCTTCCTCTTTAATTCCCTACAACCTTAGAGGCGGAATAACCACTTCTTTATCGTCACCAAGTTTTGGAAAGAATTTGTTTTCAGGCTTAATATCAGCTTTTTCTCTAACAAGCTCTTTAGAGAAAAGTTTAATAAAAAGAGATATAGGATTAATAGCTAGGATTGGTGGCGGAGAAGATTCTAGAGCTGCTAATATTTTAATGTTAGAAGATTCTTTTCTTCAGGCAAAGAAATACATACTTTCTGGTAAATTAGAAGAACATTTTAAACCAGATAAAATATCTTTTTCAACTAGAGATATTAAATCTATATCTAGAGTTCTCTATAGAGAAATACCTTTGATTGTCCATGCAAATAGAGCCTCGGATATATTAGCTTTGATTGATTTATCAAAAGAATTTGAAATTAATTTAATAATAGCTGGAGCAAAAGAAGGATGGAGAGTAGCTGAGAGTTTAATGAAAGCAAAAGTACCTGTAATCATCCAACCAATAGATAACTTGCCAAGTTCTTTTGATGAGATAGCAGCTTCTTTAGATAATGCAGCAAAACTGCACGAAGCGGGCGTTAAGATTCTTATCTCTTCTCATGAAACACATAATGCTTATTTAAGTAGACAGGGAGCAGGGATAGCAGTTTCATATGGGTTACCTTGGCATGCGGCGATAGATGCGCTATCTAAAAATATTGCTGAATCTTTCTCATTAAATTCTATAGGTTCAATAGAAATTGGTAAGACAGCTGACTTTATAATATGGAGTGAAGATCCTCTAGAGGTGACTGCGTTTGCTGAACGTATTTTTATTTCAGGAAATGAGATGCCTGTTATGACTCGTTCATTAAGGCTAAGAGATAGGTATTTAAAGGAATAAGATACTTAACTTAAAGATTGTTTAACTAAATTACTTACTTTTGACATGTCAGCTTTGCCATGTAAATTCTCTTTTAAGATGCCCATAACTTTTCCCATATCCTTTAAAGATTTAGATGAAGTAGATTCAATTGCATCAAGGACCTCTAATTTTAATTCATCATCATTAAGTTGCTTAGGCATGTATTCCTTTAAAGTTTCTATTTCTTCTAATTCTTTGTTAGAGAGTTCTTCTCTGCCAGCATCAGAAAATTGAACCGCTGATTCTTTTCTTTGTTTTATCATTCTTTGTATTACAGTTAAAGACTGGTCAATCGATAGTTCTGACTTCTGCTCTATCTTTAATAGGTTCATTTCAGACTTAAGCATTCTCAATGTGGATAGTCTATTTTTTTGGCCAATTTTCATGGCTATTTTTATATTTTCTTCTATCTGAAGAATTATAGAGTTATTTTCCACTAAATATGACTGAAAGATTAGTACCTTGGCGGTCTATTCAATCTATTTTTTCTTTGAACTTTTTGTTCTCTTTTAACGGCAGCAGCAGCTTTTCTTTTTCTAACAGATGTCGGTTTTTCATAGAATTCACGTTTTTTTATTTCCGTGACTATTCCGGCTTTTTCAACAGCTCTTTTAAATTTTCTTAAACCTATGTCGAAGGCTTCCTTATCTCTTATTTTAATTGATGGCATATAATCTGTATCTTTACAAAGATGGGCAATTCTATAGAGGGATTAGTTTCTTTGCAAAGAATTTCTTTATAGATTCTTTTTTAAATTTGTTATTAACTTATGATTAATTATGAAAATTTTAGGAATTGAGACATCATGTGACGAGACAGGAGTGGCTATATATGATAGCTCAGTAAATTCTATAATAGCTGAAGAGATCTATAGCCAAACTAAATTGCATGCTAAATTTGGTGGAGTTGTCCCTGAATTAGCTTCTAGGGATCACGTATTAAAGTTGCTACCTTTAATTAAAGCTACATTGAGTTCCTCTGAAGTTAACTATAATTCTATTAACGGTATAGCTTACACATCCGGCCCAGGACTTAAAGGGCCACTTATAGTCGGTGCATCAATAGCTAAAGCTTTATCATTAGGATGGGGAATCCCTTCGATAGGTATTCACCATATGGAAGCTCACCTTTTAGTAAATCTTTTAGAAGAAAATCCACCATCTTTTCCATTTATCACACTATTAATCTCAGGAGGCCACTGTCTCCTTATAAGATCTGATTCAGTAGGGCACTATAAAATCATAGGGCAAACTTTAGATGATGCTGTTGGAGAAGCTTTTGATAAAGTAGCAAGGTTATTAAATTTACCTTACCCCGGGGGTCCAAATATAGAAAAACTAGCCAGGCTTGGAAAGCCAAATTTCATTAAACTGCCAAGACCGATGACTTCAAAACGCTCTTTAGATTTTAGTTTTAGCGGATTAAAAACAGCAGTTTTATACAATTTAAGAAATAAAAAAAATATAAGTGAATCATATAGAGCAAATATATCAGCTTCTTTTCAAGAAGCTGTTGCTGATACTTTGTTGATTAAATGCAAATGGGCTTTGGAGGATGAAAATTTAAAACAACTTGTGATTGGTGGAGGGGTAGCATCAAATATTTATATTAGACGAAGGTTGGTAAATGGATTACAAGGGCATGATATTTTTTTTCCTCAATCAGATAGGTGCACAGATAATGGTGCTATGGTTGCCTATGCAGGATATCATAAGTTGTCAGAAGGTATTATAGAGCCAAATAAATTGAAAGTGAATCCTAGATGGAGTTTAGAAGAAATATAATTTATGGATATTATAAGAATAGAAGAATTAGAGATTGAAGCAGTCATTGGTATTTTTGATTGGGAGAGGGAGGTTCGTCAATTAATAAGTATTGATATGGAAATGCACTATGATTGCAGTAAGCCAGGTTCTTCGGATGATATATCTGATGCGTTAGATTATAAGGCAGTCTCCAAAATGATAATTAGTTTAACTAAAGAAACTAAAAGTAAGCTCATTGAGCATTTAGCAGAAAAAATTTCTTCAAGAATATTAGAAGAGTTTCCTGTAAGTAGTTTAAAGTTAACTTTAAAGAAACCAGGAGCTTTGAGAGGTTCTAAGGCTGTAGGCTTAACAATACATAGATCAAAATAATGACTTTAGCAATCATAAGCATTGGAAGTAATATAGATCCTGAACTCAATATATTTAAAGCTAAAGATTTACTCCTTAAAGCATTTAATTCGTGTAAATTTTCTTCTATATATAAATCTCCAGCCGAAGGCTTTGAAGGGCCTGAATTCCATAATCTTGCCTTAAGCATAGTCACTGAACTCAATCCAGGCCAATTGAATATTCTTTTAAAAGTCTTAGAAAAGAAATTAGGCAGAGATGAAACCCAAAGAAAATTTGTTAATAGAGTTATTGATTTAGATTTAATTATGTATGACGATTTAATTTATTCAGAAAACGGTTTAGAGCTTCCTAGTTCAGATATACTGGAGTATCTTTTTGTACTTAAGCCCGTGCATGAAATAGCAGGAGACTTGAGGCATCCCATTTCAAAAAAAACCTTTACTCAGATTTTAGAAGAATTTTAGAATATTTCACCCAAAGATTTAGCTTTAGATAAAAGTGACCGCTCTTCTTTTGCTAAATGTTTGCCTGCAAAAGATAATGCAATTATGGTTATCACTAAGATTGCTAGAGATGAAGCAAGTGCAAATTTTAGAGACTCACCATCATTCATTCCCTGTTCTTGTAAAGTATTACTTATAAAACCAACCGAATAAGGGCCTAAAGCTAGACCAATCATTGATACAATTAGTAGATAAAATGCCCCTGCAAGAGCTCTCATTCTCGGCAATACTAAATCAGATACAGTTGCTGGCCCAATGCCCACCCATAATGGCGTGACTATATGAAATAGGAAGTTGCATATGTAGGAAACATATAAATTTTCTGCATATAAAAGACCCAAACACAATGGAATTGTAAGAATTACAACTATATAACCTATATATAAGCGTCCATTTGGGTAATTTCTCTTAAGTAAGTCTCCTAAGATACCTCCAGATATTGTACCAATTATGCCTCCTATTGCCGCTGTAAGACCTAAGACTGTTCCTGCTTCAGCTTCGCTTATTCCGTGATTTCTTATATAAAAAGACGGGACCCAGGCACTAATAGAATAAGTTACAAAGGCTATTGACCCAAAGCCAATGCTAGAAGCTATCAATGCTTTACTCTTAAAGATGATGTGATAGACACCTAAATCTCTATGTTTCATTCCTTGAATCCAACAACTTAATAAATATAGACCAATCCCAAAAGCAATCCATTGAACTCTATCGCCAGTGAAAATAATAAGAGCAAACATGCTATAAAAGATTGTTATTCCTATAAATAGATTAACTAAAATTTCTTTTATTAAGTTAGGGGATGCTAAAAGACCAAAAGGAGTAATGCCAATAAACTCTTTTAGCATCTCACGAAAAGGAGAGAGCGATTCAGGAGAGCTTATATTTTCACTTAGACCTCTAGGCGGCTCTTTTATCTGCCAGGTAAAAAAAGCAAGAATAATACCTGGTATACCAACAGCCATGAAAGCAACTTGCCATCCTCTTAACCCAAAAGGAGCTAAAGAAATATCAGGAAAAGCATTATTCCATAAATCTACAATCCAGCCGCCTAGAAAGATTCCTATTCCAGCACCTATATATAGACCGCTAGCATAAATAGCCAACACAGTGCTCCTTACTTTTGGAGAGAAATAATCAGATAACATTGAATATGTAGCTGGGCTAGCACTTGATTCCCCTATACCTACTCCAAATCTAAATATAGCTAAAGAGGTAAAAGATCTTGCCGTTCCAGAAAGAGCAGTCATCAAACTCCAAGTTCCTAGACCTAGACTGATTATTTTTCTTCTAGACCAAACATCAGATAATTTTCCAAGAGGGATTCCAAAAACTGAGTAAAAGATTGCAAAGGCTGTACCAAAAAGAAAACCAATATCACTATCTGAAATATTAAGATCCATTTTAATATCTTCAGCAAGGACAGATAAGATTTGTCTGTCTATGAAATTAAAAACATAAACCAACACTAAAAGTATTAAAGTAATTTTTGCTTGCCTACCTCCGACCAAGCTTTCTTTGTCTAACATAGTCGAAAATTACTTACTTACTTTTGCTGTAGCAGTACCTGAGATTACTGTGACTCCTTCTTGATTGGTTGTTACTATTTCTAAGTCAATTAAATTTATCCCATTTTCTTCTCGAATAGCAGTTATTTTTGCCTCACTCTCTAAAGTATCTCCAGGCCAAACTTGGTTGGTAAACCTTACTCCATATTTAGTAAGAGTTCCATCACCTACATAATTTGTAATCATCTTCCCCGTCATCCCCATAGTTAGCATGCCGTGGGCAAAGACACTAGGGTAACCCGCAACTTGAGTGGTGAATATTTCATCAGTGTGCAAAGGATTATAGTCTCCTGAGGCACCTGCATATTGGACTATTTGAGTTCTTTTTAAATCTTCTACCAGAGTTTCTTTGTAAGAATCTCCAATTTTTATTTCATTTAATTTAAGCATAAGTATTTTTTAACTCCCTACTGGTTTCTCAGTTTGGACACCTACCCCTCTTGCAGTTATCACAAGCTCTCCATCTTGATTTCTGTATTCTGTAACGCCTTCACTAAATTTTAGTTTTCCTGCTCTTTTACTATCTTTTTCCCAGCTTTCTCCAGGTTTGATAGAAGCCGTAAGTATGTCTCCTGCAAGGACAGGTTTATGATATTCAAAATGCTGCTCTGCATGCAATCCCATTGCTACTCCTCCATCTTCTTTCTTGTCATCTTTAGGCTCTTTTTTTGGTTTAAGACCTGTGGCCTCTTTTCCAGATCCAAACCATTCTTCACCTATTTTTGGACGTAATCCATACTCAGGATCAAATTGTGCACTAGCCTGTGGAAAAGTAGGAGGTGGTATGATGCCTTTACAATCTGTATTTTTTGCGTACTCTTCATCGTAATAAATTGGATTTGGGTCACCTACTGATCTTGCAAACATCATGATATGACTTGCTTCTATTAAAAATTTACCTATGGCCATCTTTTCTCCTATTTAAAGTGTTTTTCAATTAATTCCCACCCAGCATCAGCCAATCCTCTTGCACCACTCGCTCTTTCTGCTGCTTGTTTACTCGCTGCCGTTCCATCTCTTACTCTTCCCATTATTCCCTGTAGAATACCTGCAAGTTTAAAAAGATTATATGCAGTATATAGATTCCACTCCTCTGATAAGTCTATTCCCATATTTTCGCTATACATCTTTACGTAATCTTGAATAACTGGGATTCCTTTTTCTTTACAATATTTTGAGTCAGCTAACTTATCGTTTAAAGTAAATTGAAGGCAGTGATAATTAAAATCAGCACAAGGGTCTCCTAAAGTTGAAAGTTCCCAATCAAGTATAGCGATCACATTAGGATCAGTTTTTCCTACCATAACATTGCTTATACTGTAGTCTCCATGGACAATACTAGTCTGTTTCTCAACTGGAAGGTGGTCGGGAAGCCATTTAATTAAATTATTCATAGATTCAATATTTTCTGTCTCGGAATCAATATATTGTTTAGACCATCTGGATACCTGTCTTCCAACATAATTTCCTGGCTTACCAAAATTTTCTAGACCTACTTCTTTTGGAATTACTTTATGAAGTAAAACTAATGATTCATTCATTGATCGATAGACCTCAAACGCTTCATCTGAGTTTGAATCTTCCATTGCTGGATCCCATAAAACTCTTCCATCTTTAAATTCCATGATATAAAAGGAAGTTCCAATAATATTCTCATCTTCACAAAGGAAATAACTTTTTGGTACAGGCACTTCTGTTTTATTTAAGGCAGATATAACTTTGTATTCTCGATCTACTGCGTGAGCTGATTTCAGTAAAGTTCCAGGAGGCTTTCTTCTCAAAACATAAGATTTATCTTGTGAGGTAATTTTATAAGTAGGATTAGATTGCCCTCCTTTAAATTCTTCTAAAAATATAGGCCCTTTGAATCCATCAATATTTTCTTTCATACAACCTTCTATGGCACTTACATCTATTTTATGCTTTTCTAAAACTTCCATAGTTCCGGTTTGTTGGTCTTGGTCTTTAGATAACATAATTATTCACGATTTATTTTTTCCATATAATATTGCGTTTAGGCAATGTTATATTGATTTTTTAGCAAAAAAAACCCTTTTAGCAAAAACCGATTTTTTTTGGTACTATAAATCAATATATTTTATAGAAATTATTGGGGAGAAGAATTATGTATTTAAAATCTTTTGTGCGCTTACCTTTGGCGCTTGTTTTAATAACTACTGGTATAAGTTTTACAAGCGTGTCTTTTGGGGCGGAAGAAGACGATGTAGAGGAAATAATGGTTACAAGTAGAAGGATTTCTGAGAATTTGCAAGAAGTGCCAGTGGCAGTTACTGCATTCAATGAAACAGCTCTTGAAAGAATGCAAGTAACCACTATTAGAGATCTAGATACCATGGTACCTAATCTATTTATAGGAATGAATACGGCAGGGCCAAGTGCTGGCGCTATTTTTATGAGAGGCCAGGGTTATGGAGGCATTGAAAAAACGCAAACTTCACCGGTTGGAGTTGCTATAGATGGTGTTTTTATGGGTTCAACTACAGGAATGTTGTTAGATACCTTTGATGTTCAGCAAATTGAAGTTAATAGAGGTCCTCAAGGAGTTCTGTTTGGAAAGAATACTTCAGCTGGAACAATTCAACTAAGAAGAACTGATCCTACGGGAGTTCTTGGTACTAAGGTATCTGTGAAAGTTGGAGATTATGGTAATAAAGTTTATAGAGCTATTCAGAATCTTCCTGGTGATACTGTGAAAGTAAAATTAGGTCTTACTTCTAAAAAAATGGATGGCTATTGGACAAATACCTTTAAAGGAGAAGATACTGGCGCAATTGATTATGAAGCTAAATTACTTCAAGTTCTTTGGGAGCCGTCGGATACTTTTAGTGCTCACTTGAGATATGACTCAATTAGAGATAATTCAGATATACCTCCTCAAGACCCTAGGTCTGATGGACCTGATCCATTTGAAAATAGAGCTGATACGGACGAGTTTGTTCAGTATATGGTAGATAACACTTCATTAACTTTAGAATGGGATACCAGCTATGGTTCTTTAACTTACATAGTAGCTAATTCAAATAGTTATGACAGAGTTAAGCAAGATTTTGATGGCATGTCTTTTACTGATGCAAGCATTGGTTTCGCTCAGTTACATACTGATAGAAGGCAGAATTTTGATGTATTTACCCAAGAACTTCGTTTATCTGGAGAGAGTGGACCTTTATCCTATCAAATAGGGGCTTATTTGTATGAAGATGAAATTGATTTCTGGCAGTCTTCAAATAATTTCTTAAATTTCCCAGTTGATGCTACTTCTAGTTTTTTAGGTTTTTTGCCTCCTGATGTGGCTTGTGCAGCTTTGGGGTCTACACCTAATCCTGGATGGTTAGCTAAAGGAATAACAAAATGTTATTTTCCTCTAGCACCTACTTTTGCAATTAATGAGCAGAACACAGATTCCAAGTCCTTTTTTGCAAACTTTATTTACGCAGTTAATGACAAATTAGATATCGGGATTGGCGCAAGAAAAATAGATGAAGATAAGTACTTTAATACTCGTCTCGATTTTCAAGCTGGTGGAAGCTCAGTTCCTTTTCAAGAATTAGGTGACAGCTGGGGTGATACAGTCACAAGGTTGAGTGCAGATTATCAAGTTTCGGATGATATCTTGGTATATGTTTCTAGATCAGAAGGATTTAGGTCAGGCGGTTACAGTATGAGAGGTGTTAGGGCTAAATTTACTTTTGAACCAGAACTTGTTGAGCAGACAGAGTTTGGAGCAAAAATGCAGTTTATGGATGGAAGAGCAACCCTAAATATAGCAGCTTTTGATACTACGGTAGAAGGTCGTCAGTTCCAAACAATTGTGAGTGTAGCTTATCCTCCTGGTACTGACACGGTAATAAACAACCATGCTGAGACAGAATTAGATGGTGTTGAAGTTGAATATTCTTTTGAATTAGGTAATGGATTCTCATTAATGGGTACATATGCCCATCAAGAGGGCGAAACTACTAAATCAGTTCAAAGCAGTTTATTGGTTCCAATTGGTCCTGACTGTATATATGGAACAGCTGATGATGGCTTGTGGTGTACTGATGATCCAGATGGAACAGTAAGTTTTGGAGGCCTTCCTACTGGAAGAACTCCTGAAGATACTTTTTCTGTTGGACTTTTACATGAAACACAAATAGGACAAGGGTCATTAACAACCTACATATCTCATAAACAGATGGATGAATTCTATATTGTAGATAAGGCTGTAGGTGGTACTGGAGTTATTGAGCCTAAATATGATATTACTGATATCAGTGTTGCGTATGTTTGGTCAGATGCAAATGCTAGATATTCAGTTACAGCTTCTGGTAAGAATTTATCAGATACTGAGTATCATGAACAAACACTTCAGTTATTTGGGGCTGGTGGTTTCCAGGGTTGGGGAGCTCCTCAAACTTGGGGTTTAGAATTTATGGCTGAATTCTAGAATTTATTACAAATACTAAAAACGGCCAGTTTTATCTGGCCGTTTTTTTTATGAAAGAGATCTTCCTCCATCAATATTTATCACTTGACCAGTCATATACTTAGATTGAGAAATAAAATAAGCTGCAGAGGCTATATCAGCTGCTTCACCTGTTCTGCCAAGAGGGATGGTTTTTAGAATAGTTTCTCTTTCTAAAGAGCCTTCATTATTTTTTAATTCAGGCCACAAAATAGCTCCAGGGGCAATTGCGTTTACTCTAATTTTTGGACTCAATTCTTTAGCAAAAGATTTTGTAATAGCTTCCAATCCAGATTTAGCAGCAGAATAAAGGCTAAACTGGTCAATACCTTTTTTGGCCATAGCATCAGAAATATTAATAATACAACCTTCATTTTTTTTCAGTAGGTCTTTGAGACCCTTTATCAATATGAAAGGAGAGATTAGGTTGGTGAATGATAAGTCATACCAATCTTCCAAGTTTGCTTTATTTATAGGCGTAGGATAAAAACTAGACGCATTGTTAATTAAAATATGAAGGTTTTTATTTTCTTTTTTTATTTCTCTTAATAAATTAGTTACAGAATCAGTTTCAGTAAGATTAGCTTGGTATATTTTACAAGAATTATTTCTTAACTTATTTAAGTTAATTGATAATTCTTCCGCTTCTTTAGAAGAATTATTGTAATGAAGAGCTACATCATAATTCTTCTTATGAAAGTATTCAGATAAGCTCTTCCCAATTCTTTTTGCCCCTCCAGTCACCAAAACAACCTTGTTTTTATTCAACTCTTAAAACCTCCTTTATTAGTATTAACCTTTTTTCTGCTAAATTTTTACTAATATTTTTTCCAGATTTATTCATATAGTTTTTATCAGGTACTATTTCTATAGATCTAAACAGTAACTCTTCCCAATTTATTTTTGGGTATTTATAATAAATAGAAAGTTTTTCTAAGGCCGGCAATAATGCTTGAGCTCTTTCTGGCCTTCTCAAGGCATCACATTTTAAAAGAACTTTAAGAATATTTTCTGGAGTTACTTCTTTTTTTTCTAGAAAACTTAGCAGATTACTTAATACTTCAGCCGATTCAATAAATTTCTTTGGAGCCTTGAAGGATTTACTAATTCTTTCAACAGAGCCAGAGTAGCTACAAAATACTGACCAAACTATTTCAGGAGAAAATTTATATTTTGTAATTATTTTTAGAGCTCCTTTTGATTTTTGATATCCTTCGGAAGCTTCTTTGCTTATTTCTCGAAGAGCATCACAAGAGTTAAGAACTTCAAAAAATTCTTCTGGATTCTCTTCACTTAAAGCTTTAATAGTTTCTTGCCATATTCTTTCTTTAGAGAGGGCGTTGATTTCACCTGAAGAAGAGATTGATTTCATGGTTTTCAAAGTTTCATCTTCTATGAAGAAATCTAAGTGAGCAAGTTTTGCTTTGAATCTAGCAACTCTCAATACTCTTAAAGGATCCTCTGAAAATGCCGAAGATACTTTTTTGAGTATTTTATTTTTTATATCATTTATACCTCCATAAGGATCAATAAGATCATTATTTTCTACGTTCTGAGCTATTGCATTTATAGTTAAGTCTCTTCTAATTAAATCTTCTTCTAGGCTAACACTAGAATCGCTATAAAAAGTAAATCCTTTATGGCCTAGTCCAGTTTTTCTTTCTTTTCTTGCTAAGGCATACTCTTCTTTAGTCTTAGGATGCAAGAAAACAGGAAAATCCTTTCCTATAAGCTTAAAACCCAATTTTTCCATTTCAACAGGTGAGGCACCTACAACTACCCAATCCTTTTCCTTTGAGGGTATTTCAAGGATTAAATCTCTTACAGCACCGCCTACAAGGTAAATTTTCATTTGTCTAATTTACAACATTAGAATTAAATTCTCGACCATCTTCTAGGCGTAAGGCTTTAAGGGGGTTACCCCATACACAACCTGTATCCAAGGCAGAGATATTTTTTTTATCTATTTTACCTTTCAAGGATGACCAATGCCCAAATAAAATATGTCTGTTACCTTTTAATATTTTAAGATTATGCTTAAACCAAGGAAGAAAACCTCTAGGAGGATCATTAGCAGGACCTTTGCAAGTTAAATTTAGTCCATTCTCTTCGGAATAGAATCTCATTCTAGTCAAGTAATTAGTATTTAATCGAAGAATCTCCAAATAAGAAATTTCTGGATATTCTTTAGTGGGTAAATTACTAAAAATACAAGATAAATAAAGTTTTCTGTCTTTAGAATTTTTTAACATTTTTTCAATAGATAAAGATGCATTCAAGGCTTCGTCCAAGTCCCAATGAGGTGGAATTCCTGCATGCGACATAATAAATTCTCTTTGACCAATTGAAGTTTCTAATGACTCTACATGTACCAGTGGGATTTTTGAGATCCAATCTATGTAAAGGTTTTTTTTATCTGTCTTCAAAATTTGCTCAAGAGTATCTTCCTTGCGAATTTGTCTTACTCCTTCAAGAATTGCTAACAAGTGAAGATCATGGTTTCCAAGAACAATATTACAATTATTCTTTATAGAATAAATGAGGTCTAAACATTCAAGCGAATTAGGTCCAACATTTACAAGATCTCCAGTTAGCCATAACTTATCAATAGAAGTGTCAAATGAAATTAACTCAAGAATAGATGAAAATTCGTTATAACATCCTTGTATATCACCAATTACATAGTTTGCCATATTTATAAAGAGTTTATCATTTCAGAAAGCTTTACAAACTTTTTTACGCTTAATTCTTCTGGTCTTTGAGATGGTTTTATCTCTAAAAGATCTAATTTTCTTAGAGGTAAAAAACTTTGTAAAGATTTTCCTATCATCTTCCTTCGTTTAGAAAATAAAATATTTGTCAATTTTTGGAGTGTTTTACAGGTCTCAGAGTTAAATGAAACATTCCTAATTGGTTTAATTTGAATAATAGAGCTATCAACCTCAGGGATAGGCCTGAAGCATTCTGAAGACACAGAAAATAATAAGTTTATTTCATTTAAATATTGGGAAATAATACTTAACCTTCCATAAGATTTACTTCCAGGTTTCGCTATTAATCTTTCAGCAAATTCTTTTTGAAACATAAAGTGACAATCTTTTATATATTGACCATAGTTATAAGCCCAAAAAAGAATAGGAGAAGATATATTATATGGAAGGTTTCCCACCATTCTAATTAATGAATTATTCTTATTTAATAGAATTTTTTTTAGATCAAATTTAAGGATATCTTCATTAAAGACCCTAAAATCTTTATTAATTTTCTTTAAATGATCCAAAGAATTTATTAGGTCATGATCAATTTCAACGGCGTCTAAACAGCCAGCAAGATTTATGATCTCAGATGTTAATGCTCCTCGACCTGGTCCAATTTCTAGAAAATGTTCTTTAGGGCTTGGATTTATATTCTTAATAATTTTATTAATAATATTCTTATCTACTAAGAAATTTTGGCCTAAATGTTTTTTTATTCTCACAAATGTTAATTTAAGCTCATTGAGTAGGCTAGATTTGAAGCATTCAAAATGCTATTTTCATTAGCTTTTCCTGAACCAGCAAGATCATAAGCTGTCCCATGATCTACAGAAGTCCTGATGAATGGAAGTCCGAGAGTAATATTAACTATGTTTCCAAATCCACTAGATTTAATTACAGGCAGTCCTTGATCGTGGTACATAGCAAGTATGGCATCTACTCCTTTCATGTTATCTTTTACGAACGCTGTATCTGCAGAATCTGGACCTATGATCTTATACTTTAAATCTCTTAATTTTTTAATTAATGGAATGAGTATATCTTTCTCCTCTTGTCCTAAGAATCCTCCATCTCCTGCATGAGGGTTCAGACCTAGGACTTTAATAACAGGATTATTTATCATCCATTTGGTTTGAAGGTCTTTTCTTATAATATTAATACATTGCTCTATATTTTCTTCAGTTATCATTTTAGAGACTTGATTTAAAGGCACATGAGTAGTAGCAAGAGCAACCTTTAAAGATTCATTTACTAACATCATTACCACTTTGGGAGTATTTGATAAATTAGCTAGAAATTCTGTATGACCGAAAAAATCTATTCCACCTTGATTAATTATTTGCTTATTAATAGGTCCAGTTACTAAAGCATCAAATTCTCCATTTAGTGTTCGGGTAGCAGATTCTTTTAGAATGGAAATAATGTAATGCGCATTTTTAGGATTAGATTCCCCAGTTATGATTTCTTCTGTCATATTTACTGGATGGATAATCAAACAATCATCCTCTATATTTTCTTCATTGCCAGAATATAATTTTATTTTGAGATTCTTTTTTAAATCTTTTGCTCTTTTTTCAAAAACATAGGGATCTCCAAAAATAACAGGTAAATAATCTAATTGTCTTTGCGATGAAAATGCTTGGATACATATATCAGGTCCAATACCTGTGGGATCTCCTGGCGAGATTGCAAGCTTAACCTTCATAGGCTAATTTTTATATCAACATATGCTTCAGATCTTAACTCTATTAAGGTTCTTTGAAGCTCTTCTTCATATTTTCTTCCATAAATTAATTGAAAAGCTCTATTTTTTCTTACCTCATCACTAACGTCCTCATTTCTTCTGTCTAGGACTTCTAGAATATGCCACCCAAAGGATGACTCAAACGGTTTACTGGTTTCTCCTATGTTTGTTGAGTCTAAGATCTTTGCAAATACTGGATCATATACTCCAGATACATTCCATCCTAAATTTCCTCCATCCATCTTACTTCCTGGATCTTCAGAAAACTCTTTAGCTAACTTAGAAAAGTCACCTTCATTTTTTAGCTGATCAGAAATAGTAGAGATTAATTGTTCAGTTTGTTTTTTTGTTCTTATTTCTGAAGGTTTAACTAGAATATGACGAGCTAATGTTTGATCTTCAAATTTTATTGAGTCGCCTCTTTTTTCAACTAGTCTCAGAATATGAAGGCCGGCTCCACTCCTTAAAGGTGTAGATAAAGAATTCAGAGATAAGTTTTTTACTATAGGCTCGAAAAGTGTAGGAAGTTCTACTAATTTTTTCCAGCCCATTTCTCCTCCTTCAAGGGCGCTCTGATCTGCTGAATAAATTGCTGCTAATTTTTCAAATTCTTCTCCATCACTATATCTAGTTGATATCTCTGTAACTTTCTTTTCAGCTGTCTCTTTTTCTTTATTTGAAGCATTCTTTTTGAGAGGAATGAGGATCTGTTGTATTCTATATTCTTCAGATAGACGAACCTGACCTTCTTCTGAATTCAGAAAGTTTTCAATTTCTTGCTCACTAATATCAACTCTGGCACCTACCTTGCCCCTTTGAACTCTTTGAATAATCATTTCTTTTTTTATAGTTTCTCTTAAATCTCTATATGATATATTTTTACCTTCTAATGATTTTCTAAATTCATCAATAGATAGAGAGTTTTGAGATGCAATTGCATTTAATGATTCGTTAAGTTCCGCATCACTTATTCTTACACCAGCTTTATCTCCTATTTGAAGTTGTATTTCTTCAATAATCATTCTTTCTAAAATTTGCTCTGTTAAGATTTTTTCAGGAGGTAAGGGTGTCGAGGTTTCTCTTAGACGACCTATAATTTCTTTTGTTCTCTTATTTAACTCAGATTCCATAATAATCCCTGAATCTACAATTACTGCTATCCTATCCAAAAGTTCTATTTTAGCTGAGATTTTTTGAGGACTTATTAAGAGCAGACTTGAAAAGATAAAAAAAACAAGCAATTTAACTTGGAAATTTAATTTAATGATTTCATTGTTCATTTGTTTTTATATTTTACTACTTATTTCTTATAAACGTGAGGATGATATAGCTTCCATAAAGTTTCTTCCAACTCTTCCTAAACCTAACAACTCAATTGTAATAAATAAACTATCCTTAGGTTTGATGACAGAATTTGATCTTATAAAGTTAAATTCATTCAATAAGAAATGTTCTGGTTGGTAAATGTAATCTATTTCTGCCCATCTTCTCTTCATAATACCAATTCTTAAGCAGCAACTACTAAATTTTAAACCATAAATCATATCAAGAGATTTATTATCTTTTAGGTCTTTTTGCCATCTACTAAATAATTTCCATGATTTACCAATAGGCATTTCTAAGATTCCTTCTAATTGTTTTTTTGGGATAATTAATTTAGAAGAATCTTGTTCAATCATGTAATTTTGATCCCTTCTAAAGATGGACCTAACTTCAGCTCTGTAAGAGTTTTTTTTGCTATAGCTCAAGGCTAAAAAGGCAGAGTTAACTTTCTTACTTTTATTATCCAATTCTAAGGACCCATAAGAGCTAAATTTTTTATCTGAAGATAAAGAATACTCAATAATAAGAGGAGAATTCTCCTTTCTTTTTTCTATGAAACTATATGGATTATTATCTAAATAGAATGCTTTTCCTATAACTAGTTTTGCAAAAGAATTTCTTTTAATGGAACTATGCTCAAGCCCTAAAATAATATTATCTGCTCCACTTCTTCCGTCATAACCAGAATAAACATTACCGTTCAGAAGATTACTGTAACTTAAAGGGAGTATTGCTGAGTCAATTCTTGTTAAGAAAGGATTATTACTTTCTTCAGAATAAACGTATCTTAATAACGGAGAAATAGACATAAAAGAAGATTCAGTCTTCTTATCAAAAAAAATCTTACTTTCAAGTGTAAGCCATTTAAGGTTTTCTGATTTATTAGCAAAAGAGGATTTGTGATTTAAATAATCAAATCCTATTTTTATAAAACTAGAAGAAAACGTGTTTTCTTTTTTATATTGGATTGAATTAGAAATAAAGGTTCTATCTAACTTGTTAAATTCTCCACCTAAAATTTTTCTGGAGTTAGCTTCATATTTATTTAATAAAGTGTGCATAGAGTAATAAAAATTTTCTATTTTCCTATCAACAGAAAGTTCTACTCTTGGATAAGACCTAAGTTCTTTTTGGGAAAAGGGGTTTAAGTTTTGATAATCTTTGAATCCTATAAGAAGTTGGGCATATTTATTTTTCCATTTAATCTCAGCTTCTTTTTTTAGATATGTAGTTTTGTCTTCTCCATATTGGTCATTGCCAATATCTTTAAAATAGTAGATATCACTTACTTTATTCAAATTAATCTTTCCAGACAGGCTATCTAAGAATTGGCTTTCATGCTGCCATTTTATTATCCACCTATCTTGAGATCTACCGGTATCCTCTTCAAATTTCTTATCATCAAGGATTCCTGAAAAGAATATATTTCCTTTGGAATGGGTTTTTAAATACCTAAAATCATTTGAAATACCATTCCCCCTTTCCTGAATTAGTCTAGGCGTCAGGGTGAGGTCAAAATTCTTAGCTAAGTTAAAATAATATGGTATTGATATATCCAAACCTTTGCTGCTTTTTTTTAGATCTGGAGCTAGAAATCCAGTCATTCTTTCATTGCCTATTGCAGTTCTCAAGGCGGGTAAAGAGAATACCTTTTTCCCTTTTATCTTTAATGAAATCCCTTTGATGATTGCATTTTTTTGGTTTTTTAAGAGATTAATCTCTTTTGCAGATATCTCCCAGAAAGGGTCGGAAATATTACAGTTTATGTATGTAGCTCCTTCTAATTTAATATTACCATCTGCATTCAATATAATGTTTGAAGCTATGCCGGATGCTCCTTTATTAAGAGTATATCTAGCATCTGTTGCAGAGAATAGTTGGTTTGAGAAATCAGCAATCATCTTTTCTCCTTCAACTTTAGTTCCAGAAGATGAAATAGAAATATTTCCATAAAGATTTAAGATTTCCTTCTCTTCATTGTATACAGCTTTGTTAGATGACAGCTCTAAGAAATTTGTTTTTACTTCAACAGATCCTGAGAAAATCAGGTCACCATTCTCATTACTGGTGATCTTTTCTGCATCAATGCTGTTTATCTCAACTATGTCATTTATTTCAGAATTAATGACACTAATGCGGAACAAACAAATGATAAGACATAGCCCCATTATTGATTGTTTTCTTATTACTTTAGATAACATAAGATTTTTTAGATCATTAATTACTATTATGGTTCATGTAATTATTTATTTTTTGGTGATAAATAATGTTCAGCGCGGTTAAAATATGATTAATTTAATAATAGAGTAGATTAGATATGTCAAATTTAAAAGGAAGAACGTTATTTATTTCAGGAGCAAGCAGAGGAATAGGTCTTGCAATAGCAAATAGAGCTGCTAAAGATGGAGCTAATATAATTCTAGCTGCAAAAACTACTGAACCTCACCCAAAGCTACCTGGAACTATTTTTTCAGCAGCGAAGGAAGTAGAAGAGAATGGTGGAAAAGCTTTGCCTGTTCTATGCGATATTAGATATGAAGATCAAGTAAGAAGCGCTGTTGATCAAGGGATTAAAGAGTTTGGAGGTATAGATATTTGTATAAATAATGCTAGCGCTATTCAGCTTACAAATACCCTTCAGACAGATATGAAAAGGTTTGATCTGATGCATCAAATCAACACAAGAGGAACCTTTTTAGTAAGTAAGGTATGTTTACCTCACTTATTAAAATCAGATAATCCTCATATCTTAAACCTTTCTCCTCCTCTCGATATGAAGCCAAATTGGTTTGGTCCTCATGTTGCTTATACAATGGCTAAATATGGAATGAGCCTATGTGTTTTAGGAATGGCAGAAGAGTTTAAAGAACAAGGAGTGGCTGTAAATGCACTATGGCCGCGTACGGCTATAGCCACAGCTGCAGTTAAGAATATACTTGGAGGCGAAGAAACAATAAATATTTCTAGGTATCCTTCTATTATGGCAGATGCTGCTCATGTAATTCTAATAAAGAATTCAAAAGAATTTACTGGACAATTTTGCTTGGATGATAATATTTTGGCTGAAAATGGTGTAGAAGATTTTTCTATCTATGCAGATGTTCCTTTCAATAAATTAGCTCCTGATTTTTTTGTTCCAGGTGACATTCCTCCTCCAAAAGGATCTCTTGATAGTTAAGT
>TARA_B110000014_G_scaffold43955_1_pt1 | contig 24840 bp, 21 predicted proteins | sample TARA_B110000014 | Tara Oceans TARA_B110000014 (sample SAMEA4396468) | marine metagenome | biome: Westerlies Biome; feature: [MES] marine water layer (ENVO:01000295) within the mesopelagic zone...; material: water (ENVO:00002006), including particulate matter (ENVO:01000060) such... | reverse complement strand
GGGCGTCCTACAACACCGATAGCAACGGCTACGCCGATGCCGACAGCCAACTGGAAGACCGTGGTCCGGCCAGCGCCAGCCATTCCGAAGCGCGCTGGCTGTACATCACGCATCGAAGCGCCGACCAGCATCGAGAAACTACAACCCGCGGCGACTCCCATTAAGAGATTTGCGAACAACAAACCGCCAAGAAAGCTCGGCGTGGTTCCGGTGAAGACAAGATGTAACACACAGGCAAAAACACCGAAAACACCCCCTGTCATCAGGATGGGGCGGTGCCCGATACGTCCTGCTAGACGCCCATTCGTCACTGAGAGAGCACTTGAGATCACAGGACCAGGAGCAATCGCGAATCCCGATTTCAATACCGACCAACCCCACACCCGTTGAAGATATTCAGGCAAAACAATTAACCAGCTGAAAAAAGCCACGAGGAAAAAAACTGAACCAATGTTGGCAACGGTGTAGGACCGAACCTTGAACAACTTGAGGTCAAACAACGGCTCAGGATGAACATTGGATCGCACCACGAAAGCCAGCATCAAAGCTAAACCAACTGCACACGCGATAAGGGTTGATGGCGATACCCAACCCCAGTCGCGTCCCTGCACGACAGCCAGAAGCAGCGCCCCAACTCCTAGCGACGCAAGAGGCACACTCAGTAAGTCGACCCGCCGACTCACACCCTCCCCCACACTCTCCTCAATCCACGCCCGCCCTGCCAGAAATGCCCACGCTGCAACAGGAACGTTCACCAAGAACACCGCCCTCCAGCCGAACCCCTGAATTAGCAGCGCTCCAAGCGAGGGAGCTAGAGCAGCTGCAAGGCCTGCGACTGCACCCCAAATACCGATAGCGGCTTGTTGGCGATCCCTAGGAAAAGCGCTGAGCAAAAGCGCTAGCCCGGCCGGATATTGGCAAGCTCCGCCGATGGACTGCAGTATTCGGGCACCGATAAGAAAAGAAGCGGAGGGGGCAAATCCTGACAGCAACGAACCGACAGCAAACCCAACAAGACCGATAAGAAACACCCGCTTGCGTCCGTATCGATCAGCGAGCCATCCAGCCGGCAACAACAGAGAGGCGACGCCAAGGTTGTAGCCAGTGATTACCCAAGAAAGGGTCGCAGCCGTCGCTGACGGGAATGCCCTAGCAAGCTCGTCGCGGGCCACGGAAATGATAGTGATCTCCATCGCGACCATAAAGCCGACAAGGGAAGTCACCAATAGTGTCCGATTGGCCTTCCCTCGAGCGTTCGTGTCCACTGATGAGACGTTTACAAGCCGGCAGCGGCTCGATCGGCGGCGATTGCAGCGTCCATCGAGTTTAAGAGATCTCCTCGCAACGATCGCACCGTTGAGGCGTAGGCCTTTCTATCGAGTTGCTCAGCGAAACCCTGTGCGACTTCTAGCGCTCTCGCCAACACGTTGTCTTGGGATGTCACTTCATCAAGAAATCCGGCATCAACGGCGCCAGGCCCGTCAACTATTCGGGCATTAGCAACCGACACTTGTAGATGCCTCTTGGAAAGCCGCTCTGTTGCGATAAGTAGCGCCCACCTCGGCAAAGTCAACGCAATCGCGACTTCGTTAAGTCCGATTTTCACGGGACCGTCAACGCCAACTCGGTAGTCACATCCGCAGAGCATCAGGGCACCGGCGGCCACTGCGTGTCCTGTGCAGGCGGCGACGACTGGGACTGAAGCCCCGTACGCCTGTCGGATCAAAGCACCACCGGCAGTACCCATTTCGGTAATTGCTTTGGGGTCACCAGACTTAATGACATCAAGGTCAAAGCCTGCAAAAAAGATTTTCTCGTTGCCTGCTAGAACAACCGCCCCAATATTGGGATCAGACTCAGCTTCAGCTAACTCTTGGCTCAGGGCAAGTAGCAGAGGTGGCGAAAATGCGTTCGCCCGGCCGTCATCAACAGAGATGCACAGCACTTTGTCTATACGTTCGCTGACTAGTGAGCTATTCGACATAGCTTGGACCGTAGCTCCACACCCAACTTTTTGCATGGTGGTGCATGACTATTCGGTACCGAACTGATCGGTTACTAGGCTGAAGCGATGCCGACACTAATCAGCGATGCCGACATTCCGACGATCTCCACCGAACAACCCATCTCAGAAGTTGAACGGCGTGAAAGCCTTCGACAACTAACAGAAGGGCATTGGATTGCTCGAGCCGATCTCGGATACGTGATCACTACCCACGACGACTGTGCGGCGATGTTGCGTGATCGACGCTGGTTCAGCGCCCTCTCATTAATCGCAGAGACCCAAAACTACGACGACCCTGAGTGGTCGAAGCGAGATCGTAAAAGCATTTTGTCCACCGAAGGCGAAGATCATCAAAGAATTCGGCGGATCGTTAGTTCCGCATTCACTCCAAAGTCAGCCGATCGGCTGCGCCCTTTCATGCGCAATGTAGTGAACGAGTTACTGGACCCCATCTGCGAACGCGGTCGCTCCGAATTTGTGGAGGATGTGTGCGAGCCTTACCCGATCCCGATCATCTGCGAGTTACTGGGCGCGCCGCGCGAGGACTGGGAACTTTTCAGCCGACTAGCTGTCGATATTTTCAGGCTGTTCAATGGAAACCTGGCGGAAGACGCTCCAAAAATTATCGCTGCGAGCGAAGAGATGGACGCTTACATGCTCAATCTCATTTCTGAGCGACGTTCTGACCCGCGCGATGACTTGCTCAGCGATCTAATAGCAGCAGAAGAGGAAGGAGATCGGCTCTCTACTGACGAGTTGCTCTCAATGGCCAACGCGCTGCTGTTAGCCGGCACCGATACCACAAGAAACCAGCTGGCCTGCGCGGTGGCTTTGTTCGCTCAACATCCAGATCAGTTCGAACTTCTTCGCGACAATCCGGATTTAACTCCTGGAGCGGTAGAAGAAGTCATGCGCTGCCTGGGTGCTGTTCGAGGAACCGGACGTTTCGCCAGCGAGGACATCGTCTACAAGGATGTGTTGTTCCCCAAAGGAACATTAATCTTCCCGAATTTTGTTGCAGCGAACCATGACAACGAAAAGTTTGCTAATCCAACTGACTTCGACATCACCCGCGAAGCGAGTGCCCCACATTTGACATTCGGTAGCGGGGCCCACTTTTGTTTGGGTGCTTTCCTGGCGCGCGCCGAACTTCAAGAAGCGTTCACAGTGATCGCTCGCAGGCTGCCTGATCTCAGGCTTGACGGCGAAATTTCTTGGAAACCTTTGAAGAACGGTATCTGGGGTCCCGAGAATCTTCCCATTGCCTTCTTAAAGGGGAACTAAAGATCGACATGGGAACCCTCAACGCGCAGGGGCACTAATGGGAGTGGCATCCCCCGCCACAACACGAATCTCGTCCGGTCCACGGTGAAGCGCTGTCGGAGACAGCCTGCGAATTGGTTGCTCCGACTGAAGCAAACGTCGACAACCGACGCTTTGCCCCCGTGTGCCCAGCCGAGCATGTCGCCGAGCGCGCAGATTCAGACATTGGACGACGTTGATCAAAAGTTTCGCCACATATGTGACAGTGGTAGGAGTACATGGGCACGGAGTCGATCGTAGGGTGAAGGGGCGAACAACGCCAAGGTGGTGTTGGACACCGCGGGAGCGCTAAGTGAAGGACACGTCCAATCCCAGCGCCACTTCGCATTTGCTTCGTCGGGGGGCCACGAATTTTCCTTCGGTGTTCGCAGTCGAGCCTGTGACTCAACTGAGGTGGTCCAGGGTTATTTTGGTGACTCTCGCCGGGGTGGTCTCTCACACTTTTGGGCGCAGCACGATGCCGTTGCTGCTTCCCGCTATTGCTGATGACCTTGGACTAAACGCCACCACCTCAGGCGCGACTGGGTCGGTGAATATGGCTGCCTATCTGTGCGGAGTCATAGCGGTCACATATTTAGCGAACCGATTAGCGCCTGCTCTTCTAATGAAGTTCGGTTTGTGGACTGTCTTGGCTGGTTTGTTGTCCCTTGGCACAGCGCAGAACACCTGGCAGGTCATGATCGGCACTGGGTTAGCTGGTTTGGGTGGTGCGGGTATTTGGTTAACGATGCCGGTGATTGCAACAGCAGGGGTACCTGCCGCTAAGCGGGGCATGGTTATGGGTTCTCTCACCGCAACTATGGGAGTGGCCTCAATCATTGTGCCGTTCGCTACATCTGCTCTCCGCAAAGTCGCCAATGATGGCGGTGCCTGGCGTGAGATTTGGCTGGCCGAAATAGTCGCTGCCTCAGCAATTCTTGCTGTGCTGTACATGGTTTTGCGCGATGACATCTCACCAAGGCTTCCATTAGGTGCCGGGATCAAAGCAATTACGCGTCTACAAGGTTGGAAAACAGCTGTCTTTTTCTATATGGCTTTTGCTTTCGTTGCCTCCTCATGGTTTCAGTTCTTTGGTTTATCTCTCGAAAATGATCACAACATGTCGCGTGAATTTACGACTCATATGTGGGCGCTGATGGGCATAGGAGGTGTCATAGGCGCTCTCACATTCGGCCGGCTCAGCGATCATCTTGGGCGACCTCGAACCATGTGCATTGTGACCGCAGCGGGCGCAACTACCTGTCTGTTGGTGCTCGTGGGAGAGCCGTGGGCTGCAGCTTTAGCAGCTGCGATCTACGGCACTTCAGCAATGGCCGTGCCGTCATTGACCGCAACCTTTGTGCGCGACCAGGTTGATGAACATGACTTCACGGCCGTCTTCGGGGCGATGACAATTTTTTATGGACCGGCTTCGGTACTTGGGCCGATTAGCGGCGGGGTGCTAGCTGATATCACCGGCTCGTATCGACTCACTTATGTTCTTCTTGGGGTGACTTTTGCCTTCGCGTCGGTTGCGGCCTGGCGTCTACCCCGAATCGAAAACGACAACTAGATCAGCTACGCGGTCACGCCCTTACTTCGACTGTTCGTAGGATCTACGTTGTGAATTCCAGAGAAGAAGTTGCTCCAAGCTGGCCTGTCAGGACAACACCACCTGCGGGAAGCCCGAACGTCTTGATTGTTCTTTTTGACGATGTGGGGTTTTCGGATTTCGGATGTTACGGCTCGCCTATCTCTACTCCTACCATCGATCGACTTGCAGAGAATGGTCTTCAATACACCGGCTTTCACACCACGGCGATGTGTTCAACTACGCGCGCCGCTCTGCTAACAGGTCGCAATCATCACTCCGTCGGAGTTGGATGCCTCGCCAATTTCGACAGTGGTTACCCGGGTTACAGAGGAAAGATCAGTCCAGATGCTGGGACTCTCGCCGAGATGCTGCGTCCCCATGGCTACAGGAACTACATGGTTGGGAAGTGGCATGTCACGCCTTTAACCGAATCAGGACCTACCGGACCATTTGATGGCTGGCCCTTAGGCAGGGGCTTCGACCGGTTCTACGGCTTTCTCGATGCCGAGACAGACCAATACTCGCCAGAACTGATTCGCGACAACAGCCACGTTGCACCGCCTGGAACTTTTTCCACCGGATATCACCTCACCGAAGATCTTTTCGATCAAGCGATTCAATTTATCGCTTCACATGAGGCGACTATCCCTGACAGCCCGTGGATGACCTTGATAGGGCTCGGCGCGTGTCATGCACCACACCAAGCCCCAAAAGAACTTATTAGTCACTATGACGATATGTTCCGCCGCGGATGGGATATCGAGCGTTCCGAACGGTTGGAACGACAGATCGCATTAGGCATAGTGCCTTCAGGGACGCAGTTACCGCCTCGGAACGACTTTGTTGAAGCTTGGGACGAACTTGATGACATCACTCGTCAGGTAGCTACACGACTCCAAGCTGCATACGCCGCGATGCTTCATCATTCTGATCTACATCTTGCTCGACTTGTCGATCACTTGGAACTTTCGGGCCAACTGGACAACACCGTGATCCTGGTTCTTTCGGACAACGGAGCAAGCCAGGAGGGCGGACCGCTGGGCTTTGTAAATGCTATGGGGCCTTATAACGGTCTCCCTGAGTCCATGGAAGCCAAATTTGACCGAATTGACGATATCGGAGGGCCCGACACCCACAGCAACTTTCCCTGGGGGTGGGCAATGACCGCCAACACACCGCTTCGCCGATACAAACAAAACACTCACGGCGGCGGAGTCAGAGATCCTTTAGTTCTGCACTGGCCGCGCAAGATCACACATCCCGGATTGAGAGACCAGTTCTGCCACGCGTCTGACATTGTTCCCACATTGCTTGACTTCGTAAACGTGGTGGCACCCGAGACAATCAACGGTGTTCAGCAAAAGCCGATCGAAGGCATAAGTTTCGCGTCAACATTGACAGACCGGTACGCACAAACTGGGAAAACAACTCAATATTTCGAAATGTTCGGCCATCGAGGGCTCGTTCACGATGGGTGGAAAGCAGTCGCTTTCCACCCGCCTGGAACTCCCTACGAACATGATCAGTGGGAATTGTTCAATCTTGTGGACGATTTCAACGAAACCAAAGATCTGTCATCGGTTGAAGCGGTTCGACTCAGCGAAATGATTGACCTGTGGTGGGAACAGGCGAAATTGCATCAGGTACTTCCTCTTGACGACCGCTTTGCCGAGCGCTTCGCTGAAAACGCTGACCGTCATTTAGGAGGCCGCACTTTTTTCACATTCTGGAAGGGGATGGGGCATTTGCCTAGCGACGTAGCTCCCGATTTGCGAAGTCGGAGCTATCGCTTGGACGCCCAGGTTGAACCACTCAAAGCCAACGTCTCAGGAGTGTTGATCGCTCATGGCGACGCAACTTCTGGCTACAGCCTTTATCTGGATGATCGCGGCCATCTGGTGCACGATCTGAACATTGGTGGGAGTCATCAGGTACTTCGCTCACCTAAACCGGTTCCTCTCGGAACAACGAACCTAGGGTTCTACATGTCGCGAGACGAACAAAGCCAACACGGATTGGGACAACTAGTTATCGACGGTGCTGCGGTGGCGACGCAAGAAACAGCCAACATATTTTTCCTCATGATTTCCTGGTCCGGTCTAGATATCGGTCTCGATCGAGGAACTGCGGTGTCGAATTATGAAGCGCCAAATCGCTTTACCGGTGATCTCATAAAGGTGACTATCGATTTAGCCGACGATCAGCTTCTCGATGGACATGGTCTGGGCCGAGCAGAAATGATGCGCGAGTAACAAGTCACCGGCGAGTGAAGAGCAACTGGAATTCAACAATCCCATGATCTTCAGCCGAAACCACGATGATGGCTGAGGGAACAGTCACGTCATAGTCAGCAAATGTGACTTCCGTGGAGCCCACGACCACGATCGTATTGTCGACCATTTGAGCGTCAAGGACGAGGGGAACATCACGAGCTATGCCATTGATGGTTAGCCGGCCGAGTACTTCGATCGATACGGGCGAATCATCAGTTTCGGGCAGAGGTACTGGTCCAGCAAGCACGAAAGTGGCCATCGGGTTTTCGCTTACGTTCAGCGCGTGACGTGCGGCTCGGTCGCGTCGCGAGTCATTGGTCACAATGGCAGAGAGATCAGCTGAAACCGACACTTGAACGAGTTGACCATCTTCGATCAAAAGCTCGCCTTGAATTTCACCGGTCCGCCCTACCGCTGTAGTAGAGCCGATCCGAGCAAGTTCTTCTTCGACCCGGAATCCAACAAATGATCCTGAGGATTCATCAAAGGTGAAACTCCCAGAATTTGAATCCACGTACCAGACGCCATCATTGGGCGCGTTGACGGTTGTGACTTGAGCGACGTCCTCTTGGAACTGGTCCGAAGTCGCCTCAACCGTCACGGGTTGTGAAGCTCCTTGTTCCTCTAGAGAAGCCACCGCCGCGTCAAGCGACACCTTGTCGGGAGCCCCACTCAAAACTCGCCATGCTCCGTAGGCAACCATGGCGCCAATGACTACAACTAGGACGGAGGTAGTAATGATGACAGCACGTCGGCTACCCAATAGTTCAATCCTTCAGCTCTAACCGGAAGCCCAAAACTTCGACAGGCTGACTCCCACCGATTTGATAACTGATCTCGGGGTAGGGGCTGAATCCGAGCCTACGGTAAAGACGTTGCGCAACCTCCATATAGTCTGTCGTGTTCAACACGAGAGCCACCCGGCCGTCGGTTTTAGCTCTATCGATGCACCACTGGGTAAGTGCTCTACCGATTCCGAGGCCTTGGCAAGAAGGGTCCGTAGCCAATACTCGGAATCCGGCACACCCTTCGGGGTTTCCTGACTTCACTTCTTTGGCATAGTCATGGTGATAAGCGAGACTCCCGACGATTCTCTTATCAAGTTCGGCGACAATGATTTCTGCTCGTTCTGCTCTGCTGGCAACATCACGTAGTTCGGCCCCGTACCAACCAAGGTCGTCGGGCAGGCCAGTTTCAACAAACAACGGCCGATAAGCAGCCATAGTCAGGTCCGCAACTGCGTCGTATTCAGCAAGAAGGGCCTCTCGAATTATCAATGTTGACGGCATGTGGATCTCCCAACTCAACTTTGGTCTCGTCGTAGCTGTCAGCGAACGGTAGCGTCATGTTCCGGTCAGCGAACATTAGGGAGCAGTTGAAATGCCGAGCGAACCCTCAAAAGACCTTGTGGTTCTCGACAATCCACGACCCGGACGCAACTACGAAATCCGTTGCGAAACTCCGGAATTGACTTGCTTGTGTCCGGTGACAGGTCAGCCGGACTTCGCGACGATCGTGATTACCTACGTACCTGACGACCGAATCATTGAGTTGAAGTCCTTGAAGTCGTACCTGTGGAGCTTTCGCAACGAGGGAGTTCACCACGAGGGTATTACGAATCGTATTTTGGATGATCTGGTATTGGCGCTGTCTCCTTCATCGATGACGGTGGTCACTGAGTGGTTGATACGTGGAGGTATTGCCACGACAGTCACGGCAAGTCATCCAGATTGATTCGTTCTGTACGCGAAGCATCACATCTTCTATAAACCGCGAGTTCTCCTCTTCACTCTTGACGTGGGGGTTACCTGGCGCGCTGGGGAAGACCGCTAGCTTTCCCAAATCTGCATCGGCTGCTGTCATGGTTGTTGCTTCGTCCAAGGCTTGCTCGTAGCGAACGGGTCAGCGTTCCTCGCGGCGATAAGCGAAACCCAAGGCAGCTGGGGCAGGAGATGGGCGCTTCCGAGACCGCACCGATATTGCGAGGAGTATCGCGAGCGTCAATAGGTACGGAAGCATTGAGAGAATTATTGGTGAGAAGTCCACGCCGAATGTCTGCAATCGGGTTTTGAGTGCCAAGGTTCCTCCAAAGAGGAGGGCTCCCCAGGCCACTCGACCCGGCCGCCAAGCCCCAAAAATTACGAGAGCTACGGCAATCCAGCCCCGTCCCGCAGTTAGCCCTTCAGCCCACTGTGGAGTGATACTCAAGGTCAGATAAGCACCGGACGCCCCTGCCAGCGCACCTCCAGCAGCTACGGCGGAAAGACGTAGACCAAGGACAGAATGTCCTGCCGAATCCGTTGAGGACGCTGATTCACCTGCTGCTCGAAGGGCTAACCCCAGTCGAGTGTTGGTGAGGACCAGGCTGACTGCCACTCCCATCAAAAGTGCTAGGTAGACAATTGGCGCTTGATTGAAGAAAATTGGACCAACCCATGGAAGGTCAGACAACCCTGACCATTGCACGGGCTTCAATTCCGCGCCTGGTGGCAGCCCGACATAATTTTTACCCAGGTAGGCGGCAAGTCCGACACCTAAAATGGTTAAGGAGAGCCCCGACACAACCTGTTCCGCGCCAAGCGCCACCGTAAAGAAACCGTGCACCGATGCCAACGCGGCACCGCTGACCATCGCTACCGCCAGAGCGGCCCAAGGGTTCTTTAATTCCACACCAGCAATGAACGCTGTGACAGCACCGATGGCCATCATCCCTTCGACCCCGAGGTTCAAAACTCCAGCTTTTTCAGCAAGAAGCTCACCGAGCGCCGCTAAATACAGAAGTGCACCGAAGGAAACGGTAGCGACGAACAGCCCTATTAATGACGCTTCGTTCACTGGTTAGCCTCCTCAGCGACCACAGGCGTTTCGCCATCAAGAAAAATTCGGTATCGGCTAAAGACCCCAGCACCGATAGCTCCGAAGAGAACAAACGCCTGCAGAATGGTCGAAACTGAGGAAGACACACCCAAGGTCTGGATGCTTTGTCCACCAATCTGAACGGCCCCGAAAAGCAAGGCGACAACAGCAACGCCTGATGGCCTCATGAGAGCCAGAGCGGCGACGATGATCCCGGCGAACCCGAAGCCATTTGAGATGGTCTCAGTAAGTCGATCTGCTGTGCCTGTCAACTCGACACCTCCCGCAAGCCCAGCGATTCCCCCACTTATAACTAAGACCGTCAAGATCTTCCGAGAGAGCGATATTCCGCTGTACCGGGCAGTCGCCTCCGAGGAGCCCGCTATTCGAAGTTCATATCCCCATGCGGTGTATCGCACCGCCAGTGAGCAGATGATGATCACTCCCGCAGCTATAAGAAGCCCACAGTGAGCGCGACTAAATAAAGTCGGCAGGCGAGCTTGGTCGGGCAGCATTGGAGCAAGGGGGAAGTTATAAGCGCCAGGATCTTTCCACGGTCCGTGGATGAGCCACTGGACTAGCCGTATGGCGACCTCGTTAAGCATCAACGTCGTAATGATTTCGTTGACTCCGAGCCTCGCTCGGGCGATCGCAGGCCCAACTGCGAGTAATCCTCCACCCCCGAGCGCTGCTAACAGCATCGCTACGATGAGTACCAAGCCAGGCCAGTCACCTCCGATTCTGGCAACCCATGAAGCCCCGATTGCTCCCGCCATGATCTGGCCTTCAGCGCCGATATTCCAGAGGCCCATAGAACCTGCAACTGCTACCGCAAGTCCTGCTAGCCCAAGAGGGACTGCTCGATTGAGTGTCACGGCCCAAGCATCAGGACCGCCAAGTGATGCCTCAAACATTCTCGAGTAGATCCGCAGAGGATCATGACCGGCACCGAGAAGGAGCAGAGTCCCAACGAACAGTGCGATGGCCAGTCCGATCGCAAACGCAAGAGGTTGACCACCTTGAAGAGGGGCATCGCGGAGGCCTAACCGAGGACGTTTCATGGCTGAGAAGTGGCGTTAGTGTCGGCGAGCATAGCGAGGCCAACTTCTTGTCTGGAAGCGGTCCGGGGATCGAACTCTCCGCGGATAGTTCCTCCCTCCATAACGAGGAGTCTGTCTGTCAACGTTAAGAGCTCGTCTAAATCTTCGGAAATCATGAGCACTGCGGCTCCGGCGTTGCGTCGCTCAAGTAGTAAATCTTGGATGGCTTTAACGCCCTGAACGTCAAGACCGCGAGTGGGCTGAGCGGCTACGACCACTGAAGGCTGGCTATCAAGTTCCCTACCGACCAAAAGACGTTGTAGGTTGCCTCCGGAAAGTGCCGCAATTGGCCCATTGAGATCACCTGACCGAACCCCGAAACGCTCCACTAGGCCCTTGCAGTATGACAGCGCCTTCTCTGCCACAATGAATGGCCCTCGTCGTTGCCGGCGATACACACGCAGAATCGCGTTGTCGGTTATGGAAAGACGTGGAGCGAGACCAACGCCAAGCCGGTCCTCGGGTATGTAGCAAAGGCCTGACAGAAACCGTTGCTGTGGGCTTGCGGCAGTCACGTCGGCGTCGTTCATAATCAACGAGCCTCTTGTTGACGGTCTTAAGCCTGCAATCACATCTGCCAATTCGCGTTGACCATTCCCTGCTACGCCGGCGATACCAACGATTTCGCCTGAACTGATTTGGAAACTGACGTCTGAAAATGCGTCAACACCGCGATCTCCACGGGCGCTGAGTTCCTTTAGCTCCAGTAACGGAACTCCAGGAGTGGCGGCCTCAGGGCGATCGGGGGTCGTTGGTGAGGCGCCAACCATCAGCCGTGCTAGTTCGGTTGGAGCTGTTGTTGTCATATCCAACGAACTTGCCACTGTCTTGCCCTGTCGCAAGACGGTGGCTTCGTCACAAATTCCTGACACCTCATGCAGTTTGTGGCTTATGAAAATGATGCAGCGGCCATCGTCTGCCATTCGACGCAAGATCTCACCCAGCTCATCCACCTCGCCGGGTGTGAGCACGGTGGTCGGTTCATCAAGAATCAGCACCCGTGCGTCGCGCCATAAAACTTTAAGGATTTCGACTTTTTGGCGTTCGCCCATCGATAGCTGCCACAACGGTTGTGCTGGGTCCACCCTAAGACCGAATTTGTCGCCCATAGCAGCGACTTCAGCCTCTATTTGGCGAGTTTTAATTACGGAAGGTGCCGAGCCGAGAACAACGTTTTCCGCTACCGAGAAAGAGGGTATTAGACGGAACTCTTGATGGACCATGCCAATGCCGGCCAATAACGCGTCAGCTGGATTTCGGAACTGGCGAGAGCGACCCTGAATTTTGAGCTCGCCACTATCTGGTCGGTATACCCCTGCCAGGATGTTCATCAGAGTTGACTTACCCGCGCCATTTTCACCCAAAAGAGCGTGGATTGTCCTCGGACGCACGCTCAGTTCGACCCCAGCGTTGGCAACAACTCCCGGGAATGTTTTCCATACTTGAGATAGTTGAACCGCAAGCTGTGATTCATCGGTCGGGGATGAGGTTTGTGTCATTAACAGAGCAACCTGATTTGTTCGAACGCGTTAGCGGCGCCGACGTGGATGATCCCCGCCGACGCCGCTAAGTACTGTTGCCAGCTGATTGTCTCAGCCAGTGGAACCGATCACACCTTCAACGAAGAACATCATGCCGAGCATGGCTCCGTCGTCCATGACTTCTCCAGCACCAAGGACCTGATTACCATCTTGGTCGTTGATCGGACCGGTGAACGGGTGAAGGTCGCCTGAAATGATCGCTGCCTTCGCTTCCATGACCATGTCAACGACAGACTGGTCAACGTCGCTTGCTATGGGTGCAAGATCGACTATCCCATCCGCCATCGACCCCCAGTAAGCGGTAGGTGAGTAGTTACCAGCCTTAGCGTCCTCAATAATTTCGACGTACCGAGGGCCCCAGTTCCAGACGGGGGCTGTCAGGAATGCGTTTGGTGCAAAAGCCCGCATGTCAGAGTTATATGAAACCCATCTTGCCCCTGCTGCTTCAGCTTTTTCGCCCGCAGCTGTTGAATCCTGGTGCATTGCTATGACGTCCGCTCCCTTGTCAAGCACAGCCTGAGCTGAGTCGCCTTCAACGGCGGGGTCGAACCAAGTGCTAGTCCAAATGACTTCGACCTGAGCACTCGGGTTCGTCTCTTGTACGCCAAGGGTGAATGCATTGATTCCTCTAATGACCTCTGGAATTGGGAAAGCAGCTACGTAACCGATCAGGTTCGACTTCGTCGCCGCTCCAGCGACCATGCCCGAAAGGTAACGAGGCTCGTACATCCTTCCGAAGGTGTTACCGAAGTTGGTGTCGTTATTCTTGTAACCAGAGACATGTTCAAAGACCACGTCCGGGTACTCATCAGCGAGCGCCAACATGTCATCCATGTAGCCAAATGAGGTACCGATGATTACGTTGAATCCTTGGTCAATGAAGTCGCGGACGTAATTGGCAAAATCCGCTGTTCCCTCTGGAACAGCCTCTACGTAAGCCGTCTCAACGCCAGTCTCTTCCGCCGCGTACTGGCGACCTTCATCGTGTGCATAAGTCCAACCAGCATCACCGACTGGTCCGACGTACACAAACGCCGCTTTCGTGTCTGCTCCGTCGTCTGATCCGCATCCTGTGAGTGCAAAACCCAGCCCGACACAGACTGCCACCAACGCTGCAATTCTGCTCCGCATTTCTACCGCCCTATCTATGGTTCAACATCGAACCCTGGCATCATGCCACACCCTGACATCCAAAAGAACCCTTCCTCGCCAGCATCTAACCCGCTCGATACGGGCCGTGTACAAGTCCACCGACAAGTCGAAGGTATTGAGCTCTACCAAGCCGACTCAAAAATTGACGTGGATCTTTTAGACCGAGTTCATTGGAACACAAAGGCCTCTCTCAATACTGATGAGGAGCCCAATGGTTCCATCTGCTGGTAAGAACGGACGTGTCGCGACAACTTGGACGTTCCAGCTAAACCTCGTTGCAGTTCAGTATCGAGTGGGGCTAGGCGTTCCCATCCCACCCAGCGAACGCATCGATCGTCGCACGCACATCGCCTAGGGGGTACAACACTGGGGAGGTGCAACCATTGGCGATGTAGCCAGCTACCGCTTCACGGGCGTCGGCGGGGGTTCCTGACGCGGTAAGCATTTGGACTATCTCGTCAGGCACCAATTTCGCAGCAGCTTCCACCTGCTCATGAGTAGCTGGCCAAGTCAGAATTTGGCCTACTGCTTCGAGCAGCGATTTCGGGACCCCTGAGGCCTCCATGATGTGGGGTTGCTGTCCCAGGTACTGCGCGACCATATTTCTCGCCATCTCCAAAGCCACCTTCCGATCTTCATGGACCGAACAAACAACCAACTGGGGACGGTCGATCTGATCGACGGAGCGCCCACTTTTCTCTGCTCCTCGTTGCAAGGCTTCCATTGCTCGGGCGTTGTAGTCAGGCGAAACCAAGTAATTTAGTACGACGCCGTCTGCTATCTCACCTGTCAACTCCATCATTTTCATTCCTGTCGCGCCGATGTAGATAGGTACGTTTTTGGGCCGACGTTCTTGATAGACGTAATCCAATTCGACGCCGTCGAGTTGTACGAATTCCCCTGCAAAGGTCACGGTTTCGTTGGCCAAGAGGGCGCGGACTACCTCAACAACCTCACGCATCACCTTTAATGGGCGGTGGCGTGAAATTCCAACCTTGGCGGCCAGAGGATCCCACCAGGCACCCAAACCGCACAAGATCCGGTTCGGGGCTAAATCATCGAGCGTGGCAAACATCGACGCCAACCGGGCTGGGTTACGAGTCCAAACATCAATGACCCCTGACCCAATCTTGATTCGCTTAGTTGTTGCGGCAAACGCAGCCATCGGCACGGATGCCTCACGCACCAACCGGGAGTCGGCCTGCCAAACGGCATCAAATCCGCGATTTTCTGCGTATTGCGCAAATTCGATTGCCTCAGTAATCGGATGGGCATCTTGAAGGTACAGAGCGGGGCGAGTCACGAAATCTCCGACGAGGTAGCGGTCAACGAACACTAACGAAGTATCCGCGTACACGAATAATTAGCCATTTGGTGTCCTAATAAGGTTCAATGAACCTATGGATTTGCCGCACGGCTCATCGGTTTCGATCAACGGAGCGAGACTCGTTGACAGAATCAATGAACTCGCCGAAATCGGCGCTATCGAGGGAACCCGGGGTTGTTCCCGGCTCGCCTTTAGCGACGCCGACCGTGAAGGCCGCGACCTAGTGGTTACTTGGATGCGCGATCTCGGTCTCACAGTAACAATTGATGCTGTAGGGAATGTTGTTGCATCCACCAGTAGCGACGGTGCCGCTGGCGCAGTGATGACTGGGTCGCACATAGACACGGTAGGAACCGGAGGCCGATACGACGGCAACTTAGGCGTTTTAGCGGGCCTAGAAGTCATCGAAGCGACCCTCGCAGCCGGTATTGATCTGCAACGTCCCCTGGCAGTCGCGTTCTTTTCCAATGAAGAGGGGTCTCGCTACCCACCCGACATGATGGGAAGCCTCGCCTACGTGGGCGGCATGAGCGTCGAATCAGTGCTGGAAGTCGAAGGGGCCGACGGAACTGTGGTCGGCGGAGAACTAGAACGCATCGGTTATCGAGGCCCAGCACCATGCCCCGGGGCAGTACCCCATGCCTACGTGGAGTTGCATATCGAGCAAGGACCAGTATTGGACCGAGCCGACCTGTCAATCGGTGTGGTTGAAAGCGTTCAAGGTATTTCGTGGACTGAATTACTTATTACCGGTCAATCAAACCACGCAGGGACAACGCCGATGACGCTTCGTCGCGATCCGATGGCGGTAGCAGCCGCTGTCGCCGTAGCAGCACGCGATCTCGCTCTTGACCTCGGAGGAAGTCAAGTCGCGACTGTGGGGTCACTGACCCTTCATCCAAACCTTGTGAACGTCGTCCCAGCACACGTAACTATGACCATCGACCTACGAAACACCGACGAAGAGACTCTCCAGTTCGCCGAAAGCGATTTGAAGAAACGAACAGCGCAGCTAGCAAAAGCTGAAGGTGTCGAGGTAACGAGCCGCACTCTCGCGCGCTTCGAACCTGTGGAGTTTGACAGCAGAGTCGTGGATCAAATCGAGCAGTTAGCGACAACGCGCGGTCTATCCACAAAGCGCATGCCCTCTGGGGCTGGACATGACGCGCAGATGCTGGCCAGAATCTGCCCAACTGGCATGATTTTTGTTCCGAGCGTTGATGGGGTCAGCCACAATCCAGCTGAATACACCGACGAGCAAGATTTGATAATCGGAACCCAATTGCTGGCAGACAGTTTGCTTGCGTTAACGGAGGTGACTTGGTGAGATCACTGCGGGTTGGGGCAGCACAGCTTGGTCCGATAACAAGAGATGCCAGTCGAGGCGAGGTAATCGACCGACTCGTTACTCTGATGCGGCGGGGTAGCGACGCCGGGGCCCAGTTAATCGTCTTCCCGGAGCTGGCACTCACCACGTTTTTCCCTCGGTGGTATTTAGACGACGTCCCCGAAGAACTCGACTCTTACTACGAAACTGAAATGCCGGGACCTCAAACTCAACGGCTGTTTGATGAGGCAAAGTCCCTCGGGGTTGGCTTTTATCTCGGTTACGCCGAATTGACCCCCGAAGGGAAGCGTTACAACAGTTCAGTTCTGGTTGAGCGAGATGGGTCGATAGTTGGCCGGTACCGCAAGGTTCACCTGCCTGGGCACGAAGAACACGAACCAGATCGACCATTTCAGCATCTGGAACGAAGATATTTCGAAGAGGGCCCAGATGGGTTTGGCGTCTGGGCAGCGTTCGACGGGGTCATGGGAATGGCCCTTTGTAATGACCGCCGTTGGCCCGAAACGTACCGCGTGATGGCCCTCCAACGCGTTGAAATGGTCCTTATTGGCTACAACACCCCATTGCATTACGCACCGGATCCATCGCAGAATCCTCTGCAGTCATTTCACAACCGTCTCGTCATGCAAGCAGGCGCGTATCAAAACGGAACCTGGGTCGTTGGAGTTGCTAAAGGTGGTCTTGAGGAGGGAGTGGAGTCTTTAGCGCAATCAATGATTATCGCACCATCCGGCCAAATTATTGCCGAAGCTGTAACCACCGACGACGAGCTTCTGGTAGCTGACTGTGATCTCGACTGGTGTAAGCACTACAAAGAGACGCTTTTTGATTTTGATCGTTACCGCCGCCCCGAGATGTACGAACTGATTACGCAACCGAAAAGCGAACCATGACATCTTTTCAGTTAAATGGCCAAGCGGTCACTGTTTCGAACAGCCATGAACATCTGCTCGCCGCGTTACGAGATGAACTTGGTGTCATCTCACCCAAAGATGGTTGCGCTCCCTCAGGACAATGCGGGTGTTGCACGGTACTTGTCGGAGACAAGGCCCGGGTGGCATGCCAAACATCTCTTGAGCGTGTAACAGGTGAAGAAGTGACCACTCTCGAAGGGTTCGACGACGCGGAACTACGACGTTACTGCGAGGCTTTCGCCGTCCATGGAGCATTGCAATGCGGCTTTTGCATTCCGGGGATCGTTGTCAGAGCAAAGGCCCTGATAGACAAGAAAGGTCCGGCACTGACTCGTGACGAAACAGCGCGTCACCTGGGGGCCCACCTGTGTCGATGCACCGGGTACATAAAAATTCTTGACGCCATTCAAGACTTGGCGACAGGAACGGAGTTCGTACCAAACGCTCCTAAAGGAGTTGGTTCACGAGGGATTAAATACGAGGCGGAGGCCTTAGCTGCTGGCGTCAGGCCGTTTATCGATGACATGAATGTGGATGGGCTGCTTCACGGAGCACTCAAGCTCAGCGACCATGCAAGAGCAGATGTGGTGACAATTGATGCCAGCGCTGCACTGAACGTCGAAGGCGTCGTAGCAGTGTTTACAGCCGCAGATATCCCCGGTGAACTGCGAGTCGGTCTGATTCACAAAGACTGGCCAGTCATGATTCCTGAAGGAGGTCGGACCTCGTATCTCGGAGATGTCCTGGCGGTAGTAGTGGCGCAGGACCGAGTCACGGCCATTCGAGCTGCTGACTTGTTACACGTCGAATATCGAGTCCACAAACCCAAGACCGACCCAATTCGCGTTGTGGTTGACGAGGAAGACGCTGTCTGGGGCCTTACCGGAAATGTTCTATCAACATCCTCGTACCAGAGAGGTGCGGTTGATGCAGCCATCGAAGCTTCGGCACATGTGGTCAAGGAAACGTTTCAGACTCAACGAGTCGAACATGCCTTTCTTGAACCTGAATCAACTCTCGCGGTCCCTACCGATGATGGTCTTTATGTCTACACAGGAGGTCAAGGAATTTGGGACGATCGCAATGACATAGCGCGTGTTCTCGGGGTCGAGCCCCGTGTTATCACCACGGAATTGGTGAGCAATGGCGGGGCTTTCGGCGGAAAAGAAGACATGTCCAACCAAGTTCACACAGCCTTGTCTGCTTGGCTTTTGAGTCGGCCCGTGCAGATCACTCTTTCTCGAGAACAATCGTTGTTAATGCATCCAAAGCGACATCCGATTCGCATGACCTATGAAGCCGGATGCGACTCATATGGCAAGTTGACTGCTGCCCGGGTGCGGATGCTTGGAGACTCGGGGCCATACGCGTCTGTGGGTATGAAGGTCTTGGAACGCGCTGCTGGCCATGCGACAGGGCCCTACGTCCTTGCAGCCTTAGATGTCGAAGCCGTAGCGGTACGAACAAACAACCCGGTGTGCGGAGCATTCCGAGGGTTTGGCGCCAACCAGGCACAGTTCGCGATGGAAGGAATAATGGACCGCCTAGCCGAAAAGGTCGGCATCACCGGATGGGAAATCAGATCTCTCAACGTCGTAAATCCAGGAGATGTTTGGGGTCCAGGCCAAATCATGGATGATGGTTGCCTCGGCGCACGGGCATGTCTCGACGCTGTCAAAGAGTCCTATGACGCCGCTGTGCAGTCAGGACTGCCGGTAGGAGTCGGCCTTGGATTGAAGAACTCGGGGCTCGGAAACGGCTTCGACGAGCTTGCTAAGGCGGTAGTGCGATTCCGCGAAGACGGATTTGTCGAAGTTCGGCACTGCTGGACTGAAATGGGTCAAGGTGTCCACAACGTTGCCCTCCAAGTCGCTGTCGAAGAGTTAGGAGTCGGGGCAGAGCAAATCGTAGTTATCGTCGACTCGACCCGAGAATTAGGAGCCGGTCAGACTACGGGAAGCCGAGGAACGCTCATGGGCGCAGGAGCAGTCCAAGACGCGTGTCGTATCGCACTCCTCGATGATTGCCAAGTCGGTATCGATTATGAGGGAAGTTATCGAGTGAATTGGACCAATTCCCTCAGCGAAGATCTCGAACACCCCGTCATTCATTCGACCTTTGGGTATGCCGCTCAACTTGTGATTCTCGATCCAGACAGTGGCGACGTACAGCGAGTCGTCGCAGCTCACGATGTAGGTCGAGCCGTCAACCCGTTGTTGTGCGAAGGGCAGATCGAGGGGGCGGTGCACATGGGTCTGGGGTACGCGCTTCTCGAAGGATTCCCAGCAGACTCCTCAGGTCGTCCGACAAACACAACCCTTCGCAGCCTGAACATCATCCGACCAAAAGACATGCCGCCCGTTGAAGTAATCATTGTTGAATCCCCTCAACCAGGCGCACCATACGGAATCAAGGGAGTCGGCGAAATTGGTCTCGTCCCAACCGCTGGAGCAGTAGCAGCTGCTGTTCGAGCGAACGGAGAACCATGGCCCACAGAACTACCGATCCGGAATCTAGCTAACCGCGAACGAGCTGACGCGTGGACTTGACAAACCGTGAACTCAACGAGACCAGTGGACTCGTCTGCGCTCACCACCACCTTTACAGCGCCCTGGCACGCGGTATGCCAGCACCTCCCCGCACACCACACACATTTCGCGAAATTCTTGAGCTTGTCTGGTGGCGATTAGATCGCGCTCTGGATCTCGAAATGTTGGAATGGTCTGCGAAATTAGGAGCACTCGAGGCGATTGAATCCGGTACCACCGCGATCGTTGATCACCACGAGTCGCCCAACGCTATCGAAGGCTCCTTGGACGTGATTGCAGACGCATGCGCGGAAGTCGGTGTCCGCGTCAACTGTTCCTACGGTGTGACCGATCGACACGGACCAGAGGGCGCTAGGCGCGGGCTGGAAGAAAATTTACGGTTCTTGGCTCAAGGAGGACAAGGCATGGTCGGTATCCATGCAGCCTTCACCTGCGAGCAGGACACGCTTCTAGCTGCTGCAGAATTAGCCAAACAACATGGTGTCGGAGTTCACATTCATGTCGCCGAAGGCGTAGATGACATTGACGCTGTGAATCGTCTCCGAGGGATGAGCCAAGACAGTTGGCTTCTTGTCCATGGCGTGCACCTCCCCGATGACCACGGGTTGTCTGGACATTTAGTCCACAACCCACGCTCCAATATGAATAACTCGGTCGGCTACGCCGCTCCCCAGAGGCTCGGACTTCCTATCGCGTTAGGAACAGATGGCATTGGTGCTGCCATGCTTGACGAATTCCGAGTCGCATACGCGCGGGCACGCGAGTGCGACGTCACGATCACTCCGGACCTGGTTTGGAAATGGTTGGAAGGCGGCTACCAGCTTGTGCCCGAAGCCATCGATGACCGAGTTGTCTGGTCAGATAAGCCAATTGACCCATGGCGCCTCGCGTATCACACCAGTATTCGTCCACTCTCGGTTCGCATTGCCGGAGAAGTTGTTGTTCGTGACGGAGTAGCAACCCGAGTCGACGCTGATGAAATACGTGCCAAAGCCGCCGAACAGGCACAGCGGTTGTTCTCCGCTCTTGAAACCATCTCCTAGTTCGGTTCAGCGATTTGCTGAAGCCAAATGTCCAAGTAGGACTGACGGTGTGAGTGGAAATGTGTCAATCCACACGCCAGTGGCATCGTGGATGGCGGCAGTAATAGCCGGGGCGTAGGTAATAAACGGCATCTCAGCGATTCCCCTCGCCCCCCATGGGCCCACCAGGTCAGGGGCTTCAAGAATCACACAATCTATTTTCGCAGGCACGTCACCAATGCCGGGGATCAGGTATTGAGATAATCGCGGATTTTGAATTCTGCCGTCTTCGACAACTAGCCGCTCACTCAGCACGTACCCATGTGCTTGGGCGATGGCTCCCTCGATTTGACCAATGAGCATCCGCGGATGAATTGCCTTGCCGACGTCATGTACTGAGAGAACCCGATCAACCCGCACATGCCCTGTTCCAATATCGACCGTGAGGTCTACTGCTTGTGCCATATACCCATAGCAAAAGTTTGGTTGGCCGACACCCGTTTGAGGGTCCAATGCTTCAGTCGATGGCGGCTTGTAGCAGAAGTGCCCCATAGCTGGCCGATCACCATCTGCCCACGTTTTTTCGGCCTCTTCGACGGCGCCCAGAATCGAATTGCCAGCCATGAACGTCAGACGCGATGCTGATGCTGATCCTGAATCACCGCCCGTTGCAGTGTCGCTGAAAGTCGCTTCGATCTGTTCGCTGTCAACATTTGCGGCATCGGCGACCATTTGGATGAGGGCGGTGTGGACGCCTTGGCCAACCTCCGCGGCGCTATGCAACAGTTCGACTCGAATGGGACGTTCATCCTCCGGCGCACCGTGAAATACGACGTCTGCTTCACAAGCTTCGGGAAACCCAAAACTGAAGCCAACGTTCTTCATCCCAACCGCGTAGCCGCGGCCTTGCCTCAACTCACCCATTTCGGCCGGTAAGGACGCGATGGGGCGAAACGGCGTGCCGGAGGCTGGTTCTTCAGACGTCGGTGCCCGTTCAGCACATGCGTCGATAACACGCACTACCCCTACGCCTTCGGGAAGACCTGCTTGGGTGATTCCGGCAGAGACGTCGGTGAGGGCATTTTGACGGCGCAACTCTAGTGGGTCAATTCCTAGCGCCTCGGCAAGCTTGTTCATTTGCGACTCAGCAACGAAAGCACCCTGCGGACCACCAAACCCCCGAAAAGCTCCACCTGGGACGCTATGGGTGTAGATGGCTTTGCTATCGATACGAGCGTTTGGTACCTCGTATGCGCCAGCTACTGACAGATGAAGATTCCCGAGCACTTTGTTCGAGGTGTAGTTGTATGCGCCTGCGTCAAGCCAAACGTCGGCTTCTACTGCGGTGATAACGCCTTGAGCGGTCGCTCCTAGACGAGCGTGCACTGTTGCCCGATGACGTTTGTGGTGGCCCACAATCGATTCTTCGCGAGACCAACCGCAATGCACGGACCGTGTGTTTCCTAATTCCGCGAGTTTGCGGGCCGTTACCGCCATAACGATTTGCAAACTCATGTCTTCCTTGCCACCGAAAGCACCACCAATTGCGGCGTATCGAACACGCACTTCTTCCGGGTCAATATCGAGAGCATGCGCAATTTGCTCTCGGTCTTCGTGGACCCATTGACCTCCCGTCTCAACGGTTACTAGCCCTTCATCATCAACCCAGGCGGTGGCGGCTTCCACTTGCAAATACGCGTGTTCTTGATGTGGGAGTTCGTAATCACCTTCAATAATTACGTCCGCCTCCGATATCCCTTTTTCGATATCTCCCTTGCGAATCTTTAATTCGTGGTACGTGTTACTTGTGGAGCCAGGGTGCACAAGGACTTCATCGGTACGTGCAGCAATAACGTCGGTTGCCATCGGCAGTTGTTGCCACTCAGTTCTGATGAGAGCTGACGCTTGGCGAGCCTCAATGAGACTCTCCGCTACCACCACGACAAGGTGGTCGGCTTCCCAACGGCTTACATTGCAAGGAACCGAGCTACGCCCGGTGTCATCCAATCCAATGAATACCGGCTGATCAAATAGTGTGAGGCCATATTCATTGACTGGAACATCAGCGGCGGTTACCACCGTCACGACACCTGGTGCATCGAGCGTTTCGGTCAGATCGAGGTTCACTAATCGAGCGTGAGGCTGATTTGTGAAAACAACAACAGCGTGCAGAGCGTTTTTTGGAACGCGATCAGCCGGGTATGTTGCCGAACCCGTCACTTTGTCGACAGCGTCAATTCGCGGAGGAATTGCTCCAACTGTCATGAGTAGCTTCCATCGCTAGGCAGCGGCGACGTTAACGCATCAACTATTGAGTAGTAGCCCGTGCAGCGACACAAATTGCCCGCTAGTCCGGCTCTAATATCGTCTTCAGTTGGGGATTTGTTTTCGTCATTGAGCACTTTCGCTGCGACGAGGAAACCTGGGGTACAAAACCCGCATTGGACTGCAAATTCGTCGAGGAATCGCTGCTGGACCGGGTGAAGTTCTTCCTCCGAACTAAGGCCTTCGACAGTAACGATGGAAGCCCCATCGGCCTGCGCTGTTGGAACTAGACAGCTTGTTACCGCCGCGCCGTTAAGTGTGACTGTGCAGGCACCGCACTCACCTTCGGCGCAACCCTCCTTAGTCCCTGTACCTACGTTCGTTCGGAGCCATTCAAGGAGAGTTTGGGTGGCACCCATTGCAGCAGAGACCTTGGATTCGTTGACCGTGCAAGAAACTTCTGTTTGAGACGAAAGATCCAACCGTGGGGGCTCGGAACGGCCAATCACCCAGCCGAGTAGCGGAGTTGTTCGCAATTCGGAAGCGGAGGTGTCAAACAAACTCACTAGTGCTCGGCGCACGGCAGTTTCTGTAACGGAACGGCGATATGCACCAGTACCGCGAATGTCGTCGATCGGTTCTATCTCACTTGCAGCTATCTGAGCTGCAGCGGCCGCGGTCTCCGCGTTCAGCGGCTTACCAATTAGATATTCGCGAAGGGCTTCGGCTACGCCAATCGTTTCGCTAACACTACCGATCGCCACATCAGCTTTGGTGACAGCCGACGTCGCCTCATCAAGCTCAAGTACGAGGCCTGCGTGGACGACCGATATCGCCTGCGCAGACCGGTTTCCGATTTTCAGCCATGTCCCAATTGTGTTCGGACTCCACTTGGGAATTCTGATAGCACGCACTAATTCTGATTGCTGAAGCGCGGTGCTCCGAAAGCCTTTGAAAAACTCCCTAATCGGAACTTCGCGCTCACCGGTCAGGGAATCCATGATGACTACCGCGTCGAGAGCCACCAGAGCTGAGATTGTGTCGTTCGCCGGACTCGCGGTCACGATATTGCCAACCACGGTCGCGCGGTTGCGGAGTTGAGGAGATCCGATTTCCAGGCACGCCAAGCGGAGGAGATCAAGAGCCGAGTCGAGACCCACTGCCTGGATGATTTGGTTGTGTGTCACCCCGCAACCAACGACCACGTCGTTATGCCCGACGTTGATTTGAGAACACTCCGCTAACCCCCAAAGATCTAGGAGGGTGATACCCGAAGTCTCAGCAGATGCTGGCTGTCGCGCTAAATCAAGCATGAGGTCTGTAGCACCCGCTACCGGAATTGCTTCGGGGAACGAGTCACTCAATTCGATCGCTTCCGACCAACTTGCGGGTCGAAGCACTCGATTAATCTGGGTCCCAAGGCGTTGGGATTCGTGGAGCAGCCCAGCCTTAGTGCTCACGGTGGTGCTTCCATTCCGCTAGCCACTAAGGCATCAGCAACATGTTCGCATCTGCCTCGATGTTCGACGTAACCGTGACGGATAGAAACAAGTGCTCTTAGCGTTGCACTGAGGGACCAGAGCCCGGCATCC
>TARA_B110000014_G_scaffold263442_1_pt1 | contig 25152 bp, 24 predicted proteins | sample TARA_B110000014 | Tara Oceans TARA_B110000014 (sample SAMEA4396468) | marine metagenome | biome: Westerlies Biome; feature: [MES] marine water layer (ENVO:01000295) within the mesopelagic zone...; material: water (ENVO:00002006), including particulate matter (ENVO:01000060) such... | reverse complement strand
TTTTATAGTTATTATTTCAGTAGGTTTATCGCGAGGATTAGGTGCTTTCCTCCGACGGTACTTTCTCGCTGGAGCTCGTTATGGGACCGAACTAGTTTGGAGACGTCAACTTTTTAATCAATACTTAGATCTTCCAATGTCATTCCATCGAAGAAAATCGGCTGGGGAACTTTTAGCTCATGCAGACAATGACATGATGATCGCATCATTAGCTTTAATGCCTTTAGCTTTCACTGTAGGTACATTGTTCTTATCCATAATTGCCCTACTTAATCTTTTTCTCATTCATCCAACTATTGCTTGTATAGCGTTAGTTCTTTTTCCGCTACTTGCAGGAATGAATCAGTCTTACTCAAAGCGAGTTGTTACTCCTGCATCTGCAGTTCAGGAATCTGTCGGGAGTACATCTGGCTTAGTTCATGAGAGTTTTGATGGCATTCTCGTCATAAAATCGTTAGGTCGAAGTGAAGCAGAAGTCCAACGACTTAGAGAATCTGCTAGCCAAATTCGGAAACATAGGATTAGCGTTGGAAGGCTCCGAGCAATCTTTGAACCAGCTATTTTTGCATTACCAAATTTTGGTGTTATTGCCTTACTCATGATTGGTACTTGGCTTATTGATAAAGGATCATTAACTATAGGAGAACTTGTAAGTGCAATCGCCTTATTCGGAATTCTTGCGTTTCCGATGCGGATAGCAGGTATTTTCTTTGAGGAGCTTCCTAGATCAGTAGTTGCGTTAGACAGGATTGATGAAATCCTTGAACTAGAAAATCCGATGAAAAACTCTTTTGGAACAAAAACAACTACCAACGAGTCACTTAAATTAGAAATTAAAGGCCTTGAAGCACGATACGGTGATCAATTAATCCTCGACAATATCAATTTCACCATTGAACCTGGTGAAATAGTAGCTCTTGTTGGGCCAACTGGTGTAGGTAAATCAACCATTGCCGACATGATCGGAGGTTTACAAAAACCTACAGCGGGTCACGTTCTGTTAGGAGATATGCGATTAGAGGAAATACAAGCACAGCAAAAAAATCAGATACTCGCTGTCGCATTCCAAGAGTCTTTTCTTTTTGCAGACACAGTTAAAGAAAATATTCTTCTAGGCAGAGATTTTGAAGAAAACGATATTCGCGCTGCTCTTGAAACTGCACAGGCCCTTGATTTTGTTGAACATCTTCCTGAAGGAATCAATACTGTTTTAGGTGAACGAGGAGTTAGCCTCTCTGGAGGGCAACGTCAACGAATTACACTTGCAAGAGCATTAGTAGGGGAACCCAAAATCATCTTCCTCGACGACTCAACTTCATCAGTTGACCCAGTCATAGAAAAGAAAATATTAAATAACCTTCGCTTGCATTCAGATGTGTCACTACTTATCGTTGCTCATCGATTGTCAACCATTAAACTCGCCGATCGGGTTATCTTCCTGAATAAAGGAAAAGTAGAAGGAACTGGAACCCATGAAGAACTTATGGAATCAAAATCGTACTCCACACTCATCAAAGCGTACGAAATAAATGGAACAATCCGATGAAACAACAGCGTTTCATAAGAAGATCCACTAGGGGTGAAGTAGGTCAAGACGCTCAAGCTATCACTCAAATTGATAACGATGAAAGTGATGAAAAAACGGGTGCTCTCGAAGTTCTTCGTAGAGGTCTTGAAGTTAGCCCAGAGTTACGTTCCGGAGCTGCCCTTACAGTAATGATGGCTTTAATCGTCGCAGCAGGTTCACTAGCAATCCCAATTCTTATCCAACAGATATTAGATCAAGGACTCAACAACGGAAATGGTTTGAGAACAGGTTTTATCTACATTTCTTGCTCGATTGCTATTGGCATAATAACTTTTGTCGTGTTTGCACAGAGAGCAACCTACAACCGTTTAGTTAAAGTTGCTGAAACAACAATTCTGGAACTTCGCATTAGAGTTTTCAGGCATTTACAAAAACTTAGTTTAGCTGATCATCAAGAGGCTCGAAAAGGGATACTGACAGCACGAGTAACAAGTGATATTGAAACCCTTTCTCAATTTGCCCAGTGGGGAGCAATAGCGTGGATAGTGGATTCGGTAATAATTCTAGGAACCCTTCTTGTCATGGCGATCTACAGCTGGCAACTAACGATTGCCGTAATCGCAATATACATTCCAATTATTCCGATACTAAAAGCAATTCAACGGCAACAATTTATTAAGTATAGAGATGTCCGAGAAGCTGTTTCTGAAACGATGGGAGAAGCATCAGAAGCAATTACTGCTGCTCCTGTAATTCGTTCATACGGTTACGAAGAGTCAGTTCGAAAAAAATTAGAGAAAGCTAATCAATCGCAATACAAACGTCAGATTAAAGCTCACAAATTTTTTGCATTACTTGCCCCAGTCATGGATGCTTTTAGCGCTCTAGCTATTGCAGGAGTAATTATCGTTGGCTCACTTCTAGGTCCTGATATTGGTTTGACGTCTGGCGAAATGATTGCTTTCGTTTTTTTAACAACTATTCTCGTTGCTCCTATCTGGGAATTGGGTGAAGTATTAGATCAAACCCAAACGGCACTTGCTGGCTGGTGGAAAATCATTTCAGTCCTAGACGTTCCGATTGAAGTCATTGAACCTAGTAATGGAAGAGAACTTTCAAAAGGGCCTCTTGAAATACGTGTTGACCAATTATCTTTCAGTTACCGTACTGGTGATCAAGTCCTCCACGACATTAACGTTCTTATTCCTGCTGGAAGTAACGTCGCCGTTGTAGGCGAAACCGGTTCAGGAAAAACTACATTTGTAAAGCTCTTAGCTCGGTTAGCAGATCCAATATCGGGCACTATAAAAGTCAACGGCTTACCTTTAGAAAGTATTGAAATGACATCTCGTCATGAATCAATACAAATGGTTCCTCAAGATGGTTTTCTCTTTGACCAAACAATTTACGACAACGTTCTATTTGGAAAGCCAGACTCTAACGAAGAAGATGTAATGAAGGCGTTCGAATCACTTGGACTTAGCTGGTGGGTGCAGAAATTGCCAAATGGCGTTAACACCCAAACAGGGCCTCGTGGAGAGCGTCTCTCGGTCGGGGAAAGACAATTAGTAGCATTAGCCCGAGCTCAGCTCGCTAATCCTGGATTACTTATACTTGATGAAGCAACAAGTGCTGTAGATCCTGAAACTGAAGTCGCACTTGTATCTGCTTTAGATCAACTCTCTCAGGGACGAACGACCATATCTGTTGCGCATCGCTTAAGCACAGCCGAAAGATCCGATATGGTAATCGTTTTTGATAAAGGTCATATCGTGGAAATAGGCAGTCATCATTGGCTTTCACAACAAGATGGTGTTTATGCAAACTTGTATAAAAGTTGGATAGGCAATACCCAAAGCGTTTAACGAAATTTGACTAACCCTGTTGAGGATTAGCCAATAGGTGCTGTCTATTAGGTAATCTCGCATGTGTACTAAGGAGGCTCAAATGAGTAAAAAACCGGTAAATGTGACTATCACTGGAGCTGCAGGACAAATTGGATATGCACTCCTGTTCCGAATAGCAAGTGGTCAAATGCTTGGGCCGGATCAGCCAGTAATTCTGCGTTTGTTAGAGATAACTCCTGCGTTAGGGGCACTAGATGGCGTGCACATGGAACTTGATGATTGCGCATTCCCTCTTCTTGAAAACGTAGTCAAAACAGATGATGCAAACGTTGCATTTACTGAAAGCGATTACGCGCTTCTTGTAGGAGCTATGCCTAGAAAAGATGGGATGGAGAGAGCGGATCTCCTTGAAGCTAACGGCGGTATTTTTGGCCCTCAAGGCAAAGCGATGGCAGATCACGCTAACTCTAATATCAAGGTTTTAGTTGTTGGAAACCCAGCGAATACAAATGCATTAATCGCTCAATCCTCAGCGGCAGGACTTAACTCTCGACAATTTACTGCCATGACTCGACTTGATCACAATAGAGCAAAAAGTCAAGTGGCTTCTAAACTTGGCGTTCCAGTAGATTCAGTAAAAAAAATGACTATTTGGGGTAACCATTCTGCAACTCAATACCCTGATCTTTTCAACTGCGAGGTCAATGGAAATTCTGTAGCAGAGACGATCAATGATCAACAATGGTTGGAGAATGATTTTATTCCTACAGTACAACAGCGTGGTGCAGCCATTATCAAAGCAAGAGGAGCTTCCTCAGCGGCTTCAGCTGCGAATGCTGCAATCGACCACATGCGAGATTGGGAACTTGGAACTCCTGAAGGCGATTGGGTTTCCATGGCTATTCCATCAGATGGAAGTTATGGAATTCCTGAAGGAATTATTTCATCATTCCCTGTAACTTGTGCTGATGGCGATTATTCAATAGTCCAAGGATTAGATCTCGTTGATTTTAGCAGAGGCAGAATTGATGCTTCAGCGGATGAACTGGTTTCAGAAAGAGATACAGTCTCCGAACTTGGTTTAATATAACGAAATTCACAATTCACTGATTAATTTTTGAAAACATATCAATAAGTTTTGCTACATCCCCATCAAATTGAAGAAGACCTCTTAAAAAAGCTTCTTCGGTTGTTAGCTCTCCGGAATTAATTAACGAAGCAACACCACTATCAAGCGTAAATATCATATCGGGTGAGTCTAAAGTCCCATTTGAAATAGATACTTGGTTTCCTGCTAATTCAAAAAAGAAACATTCGTTATCCCCTGATTCATTATTAATCACGTATTGGGTTGTCAATTCCATACCTGATATGTCGGAGAGGGTGTTGCTAATATTCTTTTGTAGTTCAGCAACCCAATTTTGCTTAAAAACTTCCATAACTACAGATTACCTTTGGAACCAGCTAATCGAATCGCCTTAGGAACTAACTCAACTACAGTTGGAGAACATCCGATTAACTCACCATCAGCCCATAGATCTATTCCACTAGAAATAATCTCAATTCTTTTACCTCTCATACCTATAACTTTTGGGTGATCCATATGAGAACCACTAAATACTTTCCGAAAGAAACGAAGTAATTCCAAACGACTGATCTTTGAAACAAATGTCATATCAGCGATTCCATCAAATGCATTTGCTGACGGAGCAATTTTCATGCCACCTCCGAAATCACTTGTATTAGCAATATTAGACAGGCAGAGATTTAGGCTTACGGGAACATCATCAATTACTAATTCAACTACTTGACTTTTGAGAGAGGGAAGAACCGCAAGAGTAGCTAGGGTATAGCGGCTCGGGCCATTAGGCCATTTCATTGCTTCTGCTTTTGTATTTACGTCTCCAGAAAACCCAAAAGTCACAACAGATGCCGCCCATCGACCATTAATTCGAAGTAAGTCAGTTAAATAATCATCGCCAAGCGACCTTTCAATAGCTTGCGCTATATCCATGGGGTATCCCAAGGACCTGCAAAAATCATTACCAGTTCCAATTGGTATGAATCCAAGAATTGTCTCTGATTGTGCAACAGCCTGAATAGCAGAGTGAATCATTCCATCGCCGCCAGCGACAACTATTCGCTCAATACCATTACTAACTAAATCGCGTAGTTGCACATCAATATCGGTAAGCGTTTCACCTTCGATAAGGGTAACTTCTACACCAAGATCACCAAATTTCTCGAGAATCACTTCAGTGCTCTCACGACCTTTACCTTTTCTTGAAAAAGAGCTTATTAATAAATGCACCATCATTTACTTCTTCCAAAATTCCAAATACTCATTACAACAATAAATCCAATAATCCCGAATAACGTTGGCCAAAAAAAATCACTCAACGAAAGTGGCCAAGCTAAAATAGAACCCTCGACCACCTCATTTTCTTCGCTACTAACAACACCCACACCGTTAGGCCATGGCCAAATAACTCTTAAACTTCCAATCATCAAAGCAATAAGAAAAGCTAATAAAGGATCACGAAATTTTAAGAGGAGCCAATTGAGTCCTCGCGCTGAGAACCCTAGAGACAGAATTGCTCCAAAAGCAAAAACCGTAAGCTTCGTCAATTCACGGTTATTAACCGTTTCGATTAAAGAACCGTACATTCCCATCATCAAGAGTAGAAAAGATCCAGATATGCCTGGAAGAATCATTGCGCAGATAGCAATCGCTCCAGAGATAAAAAAAACTATGAGACTAGGATTTGCTATAGGGCCAGCCCGTAACCCTAAGAAGAAAAAGGCTGATGCAGCTATAAGGGGTATGCAAAGAAGATAAAAGTTTTTCCACACATCTATCATCGAAATAGCAGCAACGATAGAAGCAAGGACTAGACCAAAGAAAAACCCTGCTGTTTGGCGAGGGTATTCTTCTAAAATAATTTCAATAATTTGAGCAAATCCAATAAACGAAACAAGTATTCCTAGGAGCAATGGAACAATGAATCTCCATTCAATTCTGGAAAAATTTTCTTTGGATCTCGGTAAATCTCTTTTAAAGAAGAGCACACAAGCACTACTAGTTACATGGATATTATGAACAAGTCTTTCGTAAATTCCTAATAATAAAGCAATAGTTCCACCTGAAACTCCGGGGACTACGTCCGCTGCCCCCATGAATACCCCACGGAGTAGTTGTTGTAAACCATCAACAACTTTCTCATTTTTAGAACCGATTTTCATTCTTAGAATCATAGGGGCGATTCGTTCTATCAGAGAACAACTCTTCTATCTCTTTTTAGACTAGCCAAAGTCATCAGAAATATAAAAAAAATTTTCGTTAGTTAGATGCAGTAGTTACTATTTGTATGGAGGCAATATGGAAATTGAAAATCAGAGCAGTGGTGACGAATATCTACTTAACTTATTCCTTACGGAAGAAGGAATAGCTAACCCAGCCATTTGGTATAAACGTCTACGCGATGAGTCACCTGTTTTTGAAAGTTCCTCTGGGGCAATTTTCCTATCTAGGTATAGTGATTGTCGGACATTATTTAGGGATAACAGATTAGGTAAAGATGATCGAGAAGGCCCAGGTGGTTCAGCACTTCCTCGCGACGAATCTGAAGAGGTTAAAGCATATAGGAAAGAACTAAGTGAGAATAGGGGAGATTCCTCTCCGTCTATGTTGTTTCTCAACCCACCAGACCACACAAGATTAAGAGCGTTAGTAAGTAGAGCTTTTACTCCCAAAAGAGTTGATTCAATGAGAGCAAGCATTACAAGTTTGACTGAAGACTGCCTTGATAACCTTGCTGAAAATGGAGGTGGGGACGCAATGGAAATACTTGGTTTCCTACCAGTGAACGTAATCGGTGAATTAGTAGGTGTACCTAAATCTGATTGGGACTATTTTCGCCCCTTGGTTACAGCTGGTGTAGCGTCTTTAGAAGCAGCACCATCCTTAGATGAGCTAAAAGCATCAACTGCTGCGTTCATCGAAATGAATGAATACTTTACTCAGTTACTAGCTGAACGCAAGGAAAGTCCTCGTGATGACCTCATGTCAGCGCTTATAGAAGTAGAAGAAAGTGGTGATCGAATAAGCGAGCCAGAAGTGGTTAGCACGATCATTCTTTTATTTGCTGCAGGAATGGAAACAACGCAGAACCTTATTGGAAATGGACTAGGTGCTTTCTTCGAAAATCCTGATCAAATGGATCTTTTATGGGATGACTCCACCCTTGTCGAATCATCAATAGAAGAAATACTTCGGTTTGATAGTCCTGTCCAACTTGATGGGCGAACAGCGCTTGAAGATGCTGAAATTGCCGGATTGTCGCTTCCTAAAGGAAGTAACATTGTCACATTAATTGGCGCTGCTAATCGAGATCCTGAGCGTTTTGCTAACCCTGATGACTTTCGCATCCGCAGGAATGAAGGACCTCCGTTGAGTTTCGCATCAGGTATCCACTACTGCCTAGGTGCAAATCTAGCAAGAACTGAGGGGCAAGAAATGTTTGCTGGACTAATTCGTAGATTTAAAAAAATTGAACAAGCTGGTGATTTAAAACAACGCGGCAGACTAACGCTTCGAGGATACGAAACAGTACCGGTCAGCGTAACGCCCCGATGAAAGATTCAGAAGGTCTCTGGGACAAGCGCTATAGCGAAAATCCTACGCCAAACGCACCCTCGGAATTTCTAGAGGTATTCGAACGATATCTTCCTGACCAAGGGACTTGTGTTGATATAGCTGGTGGAAATGGACGCAACGCTATTTGGTTCGCGAGAAAAGGTTACATGACAGCGGTTATTGATATCAGTACAGTTGCTCTCAATCAAGCGACGAAAAGTGCTAATTCCCAGAATGTGGAACTTGAATGTATCCATTGGGATATTGAGAAAAATTTGATGCCTCCAAAACGAAAATGGGACATTGCTCTTTTAACTCTTTTTTTAAATAGAGAAATATTGAAGACATCTAACCAATATTTGAACGCAGACGGAATGTTACTTTTTGCTCAACCAACAAAAAAGAATCTAGAACGACATGAGCACCCTGGTGAACGGTTCCTATTGGACCCAGGAGAAATATATGAAATTAGCAAAAGTCTCCTAAACATGGAAGCAGTTCATGTAGATGAGGCATGGAGACAGTCAGGAAGGCATGAAGCTTGGCTTGTTTGCAAGAAAATAAATTAAACGCACGTAGGATATTTGCGTTTATTGAATCTCTTTACTAATTGTAGAGAAAGAAAATATTTGATGGATAGGAGACACATGAGCGGACAGATGATCAAATTTCCTGTTAATGGAACACAGGCAGCTGGGTACATAGCCCAAGCTCAATCAGGTCAAGGAACTGGTGTTCTAGTACTACAAGAGTGGTGGGGGCTGGTTCCCCAAATCAAAGGAGTTTGCGACAAACTCGCAGAACATGGTTTCACTGCACTGGCCCCAGATCTTTATCATGGAGAATTTGCTCAACATACGGAAATGGACAAAGCAGGCGAACTTATGACAACACTGCCTCCAGAGAGAGCAGCCCGCGACATGTCAGCTGCCATAGACTATCTCCTATCACACGATGCATGTTCAAGTGAGCAGGTAGGTGTAGTCGGTTTCTGTATGGGAGGGATGCTGACTTTACTTATTTCAGCTCAAGAAGGTTCACGAGTAGGGGCGGCAGCCCCCTATTATGGAGCCCCTTTAGGTGATCCATCGGTAATGTGGGAAGGTCTCGCAGCAAAAGTTGAGGGTCATTTCTCAGCTCATGATGACTTTTTCCCAGCTGAGGCGGTCCAATCTCTCGAAAAGCAGTTGCAGGAAAAAGGGAAAGACGTTACATTTCACATCTACGAAGGAACCGGACACGCTTTTGCAAACGAGGAAGATGCTTTGGGAACGTACGACTCTTCTGCCGCAGATATTGCATGGAAAAGAACTGTTAACCTTTTGAACGAAATCTAACTTTTCCCCAAAGTAGCTATTCAGTAACTAATTTAGAGGGGGAAAGGGCTCATTTTATGAGATTTGCCCTAGCAATTTCCTATTTTTTCGTTTCGACTTTACAAAGTCCCGATTTGTATATGCGATGAAGTCAAGAGGGATTTCTTTCGGGCAAGCCTCATGGCATTCCCCATGGTTGGTGCATGACCCAAAATATTCCTCCATGGTTTCAACCATATCTTCTGTTCTTGACCACCTCTCCGGCTGTCCTTGCGGTAGAAGATTAAGATGTTGAACTTTTGCAGATGTGAAGAGCTGAGCAGCGGAGTTAGGGCAGGCAGCTACGCAAGCACCACAACCAATACAAGCAGCAGCATCAAAAGCTGTGTCAGCGGCATCTTTAGGAACTGGAATCAAATTAGCGTCAGGCGCTGACCCTGTAGGAACTGTTATGTAACCTCCAGCTTCAATTATGCGATCTAATGGAGAACGATCAACAACCAAGTCCTTTATCACAGGAAATGAAGCGGCTTGCCATGGTTCAACGATGATTGTGTCCCCGTCACTGAACTTTCTCATATGAAGTTGACAAGTTGCAGTTGCTTTTTCAGGACCGTGTGCTTTCCCATTGATCATACATCCGCAGGTGCCACAGATTCCTTCTCGGCAGTCGCTTGCGATTTCAACAGGTTCTTCTCCAGCATTAATCAAATTCTCATTAAGAACGTCAAACATTTCTAGAAAAGACATATCAGGGCTGATCTGGTCAACTTCGTATGTTTCAAATCTTCCAGTTTCAGATGGTCCATTTTGTCGCCAGACTTTTATTGTAAGAGCCATTGTATTTTCCATATCGTCCTCCTACTTGTATGACCGTTGTGTTAGTGGAACATTTTCAAATTCCAAATCTTCTTTATGGAGTACTGCTGAATCTGATGTTCCGCCCCACTCCCAAGCCGAAACATGAGCAAAGTTCTCATCATCGCGTAACGCTTCACCTTCAACGGTTTGGCTTTCTGTCCGGAAATGACCGCCACAGGACTCTTCACGCTCTAAAGCATCTCGAGCTTTTAGTTCCGCAAGTTCAAAGAAATCGGCAACACGACCAACTTTTTCAAGTGAAGTATTTAAATTATCTGCAGAACCGAGAACACGAACATCCTTCTCAAACTCTTCACGTAAAGAAGGAATCTCTGTGAGTGCTTTTTCAAGTCCGTTTTTGTCTCGTTCCATTCCTATAAAGTTCCATACAAGTTTGCCAAGTTCTCTGTGGAACCAGTCAACTGATCTTGTGCCTTTGACTGAAAGCCATTTTTGTGTTCGGTCAGCAACTTCTTCAACTGCTGATACGCACGAAGGGTCGCCTTCATCAAGTGGGCTATCTCCAAGAAGAGGCGCTAGGTAATTCCCGATGGTATAGGGAAGAACAAAGTAGCCATCAGCAAGGCCTTGCATAAGGGCTGAAGCACCAAGCCGGTTCGCTCCATGGTCTGAGAAGTTAGCTTCACCTGCCACGAAAAGGCCCGGAACATTACTCATTAATTCGTAGTCAACCCAAAGCCCACCCATGGTGTAATGAGTTGCAGGATATATCCTCATCGGTGTTTTGTAGGGGTCTTCTCCAGTGATGCGTTCATACATTTGGAATAAGTTTCCATAACGAGCGCGTATCGCGTCTTCTCCATCTCTTTGAATTGCGCCGGCAAAATCAAGATAAACACCATTTTTAAGAGGTCCTACTCCTAATCCCTGATCTACAACTGTTTTAGCATTTCTCGACGCAACATCGCGGGGTACGAGATTTCCAAATGCAGGGTATTTTTCTTCAAGATAGTAATACCTTTGATCCTCAGGGATTTCGGCGACACTTCTTTCTTCATCATGTCCTCTTGGAACCCAGATCCTTCCGTCGTTTCTTAGAGATTCCGACATCAAAGTCAATTTAGATTGAAACTCATCACTTGCTGGGATGCAGGTCGGGTGTATTTGCGTATAACACGGGTTGGCGAAAAGAGCTCCTCTTCTATGGGCGCGCCATCCTGCTGTCACATTGCATGCCATAGCATTCGTTGAAAGATAGTAGATATTTCCATAACCACCTGTAGCGAGAACGACTGCGTGCGCTGTGTGGCTTCGAACATCGCCTGAGATCAAATCCCGAGTAACGATTCCACGAGCAGCGCCATCATGAACAATTAAGTCAAGCATTTCGGTTCTTGTATGTAGCTCAACGGAACCGGCACCGACCTGTCGCATCAATGCGGAATATGCACCAAGCAGCAACTGCTGACCGGTTTGCCCGCGAGCGTAGAAAGTTCTACTTACCTGAGCACCACCAAAAGATCTATTATCAAGCAGCCCGCCATATTCTCTCGCAAAGGGGACTCCTTGCCCAACGCACTGGTCAATGATATTCAGCGATACTTCTGAAAGTCGGTGAACGTTTGCTTCACGGCTTCGGTAATCGCCACCTTTTACAGTGTCATAGAAGAGTCGATGAACTGAATCGCCATCGTTTTGGTAGTTCTTAGCACCGTTGATACCACCTTGAGCAGCAATGCTATGTGCTCTCCTAGGACTGTCATGGTATGTAAAAGCTTTTACTTTGTACCCTAACTCTCCAAGTGTTGCAGCTGCAGAAGCACCAGCTAAACCCGTCCCCACAACAATAATTTCAAATTTCCGTTTATTAGATGGATTCACCAACTTCATGTTGAACTTGTGACTAGTCCACTTATCAGCAATTGGCCCTTCTGGGATACGTGAATTAATTTCTCCGATCATTCCTTTGCCTCCTCGGCTTCAACAGCAGTAAGTCCGCAAGGCGCCTCACAATTATCTTGATCAATGAGACCAACAGTTACTGCAATTGGGAAACTAAGATTCCCAACAAGAATAAGTCCAGCTAATCCAGCTGCAATATGTCTACGAACTTTATTGATTTTTGGGCTATTAATTCCCAAACTTTGGAAGAGGCTCCAAGTCCCATGAAATATATGTATTGCGAGGGCTACATTTGCAATGATGTAAATAATGGCAACGCCTATATTTCCCATTGAAACAACGATGTTATTGTAAGGGTCTCCAAGATACCAGTCTTTGCTAAACCAGCCCCATGTCAAGTCTGCCAGGTGAAAGAACAAATAGAAAAGAATGATTGGTCCGGTCCATCTCATGGTACGACTGGCGTAGTTCGCAGCTATAAAATCTTGCGACGCAGCGTACTTCTTGTTTCCATCAGCGTAATTCGCTCGGGTGTTAGCTTTACGCCCCATTTCCTTAAGTGTGTAGGCAGAATGAATATGGATAGCAAAAGCAGCGATAAGTAATAACCGAACTCCCCACAGTAGCCAAGTCCTTGGAACAATATCTGTCCCTAAATTTCTAAGAGTTTCAGCGTATTCATGAATTTCTAGAGGTCCTTCATAAAGATGTAGGTTCCCGATCATATGCGTTATTACGAAACCAAGCAGCACAATTCCGCTGACGGCCATTACCCATTTTCTTCCAATAGCGCTTTGATATAAATTCAGCGGAAATGGAAGTTGCTTTGGCTTTTTACGAATTGGCTGAGGACCTTCTCGCGTTATTATTTGTGCCATTGCGTTCTGTGCCTCCTGGCATTACCTAAATTCAAAAGAATTTAGTACTTTCCCTAGATTTACCGTAGCGGCAGTCGTGATTTTCGGGCTAACTGTGTGACCTTTTTTACAGTCAAAATACATAATACTTTCCCCACAGTTGCATAGCGGGAACTAGTCTTTTCTTATGGAAACAAATTCTTTTGACTCGACACACAGATGGTTTGATATTTGCCATAGAAATTCAGTAGATCTCAAAGCAGCATCGCAAATGTGTCAAAAATTAATTGACGCTTACAGTGAGTCTCATCGCTACTACCACACGTTGTCTCATGTCATTGCATGTCTTAACCTTCTTGATCGCGTCCCATTGGAACAAAATGAACGTGACCTTATCGAATATGCTATTTGGTTCCACGACGTCATTTACGACGTAACATCGGATAGCAACGAAGAAGAAAGCGCCATTTTCGCTGAGAAATGGTTACGTGAACAAGGAATACCCAATGCTTCCGAAATATCGCAATTAATTAACCAAACAGCCGATTATGCAATAGATCCACCGTCTGGACGGATTGAAGGAACACTCCATGATCTAGATCTGCACATATTAGGAACGAATACAAGTGAATATCAGACTTACGTAGCTAATATTCGAGCGGAATATAGTTATTTAGATGACAAAGATTTTTTCCGTGGTAGACGAATATTTTTAGAAAGTACATTAAATAAACGAAGTATCTTCGCAACCGATGCGTTTCAAGAACTCTTTGAAAAGCAAGCACTTAATAATATAAATGATGAATTGCTATCAATAGAAAATATTTGAATTCCTCGTATCTTCAATGCGGCCCTTACTCCATATGTCCGCTACGGTTCAAGCATGAAGCAAGCAACAACACTTGGTCGATTAAAAAAATCAGGTTGGGTATCGCAAACGGTTAAACAAGAAATACGTGAGAATGCAGTAGAGCGAATAAAGGAAGGAAAAGATCTATTTCCGGGGGTGATCGGCTATGAAGAAACCGTTATACCCCAATTAGAGAATGCTTTATTAGCCGGTCACGATTTTATTTTTCTTGGAGAACGAGGTCAGGCAAAAACTCGAATGATTCGCGGCCTCGTCGAGTTACTTGATGAATGGATGCCGATTGTCGCAGGCTCAGAAATAAACGATGACCCCTACAACCCTGTTTCAAAATATGCAATCAATCTCATAGAAGAAAAGGGTGATGGAACACCAATTCATTGGGTCCACAGAAGTGAACGATTTGGAGAAAAATTAGCGACTCCCGATACGGCGATAGCTGACTTAATCGGCGAAGTAGATCCGATAAAGGTAGCCGAAGGGCGTTATCTTTCAGATGAATTAACACTTCATTATGGCCTTGTCCCAAGAACGAACCGTGGAATTTTTGCAATCAACGAGCTACCCGATTTATCGGAGCGAATACAGGTAGGGCTTCTTAACGTTCTTGAGGAAAGAGACGTTCAAGTGCGCGGTTATAAGATACGACTACCACTAGATATTCTTCTAGTAGCATCAGCAAATCCTGAAGATTATACAAATCGTGGGAGAATTATAACGCCATTAAAGGACCGATTCGGCAGTCAATTGCGCACGCACTACCCATTTGAAATTGATCTTGAGGCAAATATAGCTGTTCAAGAAGCAGCCATATTCTCAAAGGATGATGTCGCCGTGGTTGTCCCCGATTTTATGTCAAAAATTATCGCAACCGTCACGCACGCTGCTCGTGAAAGCGCACATATTAATCAGCGCTCAGGGGTATCGGTACGCGTTACTGTAGCGAATTATGAATCTCTCGTTGCTGGAGCTGTACGCAGGACTTTACTTACCAATGAAGGCACAGTCGTCCCAAGGGTAAGCGACCTGAGCGCTTTGCTTGCTTCTACTGCAGGAAAAATTGAAGTTGAATCCCTTGATGATGGCCGTGAAGTCGAAATAATCCAATACCTTATTAAACAATCTGTTTTGGAAGTATTTAAAACAACTGCAGATCAAACGCTCTGCAGCGGAATCCTTCAAGCGTTTACCGATGGGGCAGTAATCAATGCTGGTGATGACATAGCGTCCGCGACCTATATGGAGTGGCTTGATGAAATTCCGTCTTTTCTCCCTCTTCTTAAAAGTCTAGGTTTAGATGAAAAAGATCTTGAATCTCCTTCAATGGTAGCTAGCGGTATCGAATTTATTCTTGAGGGGTTACATCTCAGTAAGCTCCTCAACAAAGAAGCTATGGGAGACTCAGGGGTTTATCGAGCAAGAGCATAATCCTCATGCACAAAATTCTCGCATTAGACATAGGCGGGACAAAATTGGCAACTTCTCTCGTTGATGAGCAGGGTCAACTTAGTAACAGAATACAGGTACCGACAAACGTCGGTAATGGAACCCCCCATTTCCTTTATGAACAAGTCTTAGACCTACTAGAGCGGTGTATGTCGTTATCACCTAATTCACCAACAGCGATTGGTATCGGATGCGGAGGACCAGGAAAGCAAGCGTACGAGCTAGTTTCACCGCTTAATATTCCAAACTGGAAAGATTTTCCGTTACGAAAAAAAATAGAGACTGATTTACAATTACCAACGTTTATCAATAATGATGCTAAAGCTCTCGCTCTAGCTGAAGGCTGGTTGGGAGCAGCTCAAGGTTATGAAAATTATCTTGCCATGGTTGTTTCGACAGGTATCGGTGGTGGAATCGTTCTAAATGGAAAACTTTTGGAAGGGTCTGAAGGAAATGCAGGCCATATCGGACATGTATATATTCAGCCTGAAGGTGGTTTAGACGCAAATGGTGTCAGTGGTCTTCTTGAAGGGTCTGCATCTGGATCGGGCTTAGAAAGGAAATACGGGTACGCTCCGTCGGAAGCACCAGATGAAATTCGAATCCAAGCGGGAATTTACGTAGGTAGAGCTGTCGCATCGGTAGCAAATTTACTTGATCTACAGCTCGCTGTTGTTTCCGGATCTGTAGCTTTGGGGTACGGAACCGTTTTTTTCCAGGCAGCGCAAAAAACTATTAACGAATTAACAAAAATCCAGCATTCTGTAGGAACAATAATTGTTCCTGGTGGTCTCGGAGATAAAGGTCCTTTGGTAGGTGCAGCGGCAGTAGCTTTTCAAGGTATGGGCAAACAGATAATACCTAAAAAATAAAAATACTAATCGGCTCGCTTATCTCTTAGAAAAGCTTCGAGTTCAGCTGCAAGGTCGTCTCCAGATGGAAGAATTTCGCTTTCATCGACGCGTTGCTCTAATTGTTCAACGTAACTAGCCATTTCTGGATCATTTGTTACTGCCGCATGTATTCGATCTCGCCATTCGTTTGCTGCTTTTTCTAAATCAGCATGAAACGTTTCAACGCCTGTTACAAGTTCAAGACGAGATAGTAATGAGCGTGTTGCTTCCGGATTAGGTGGTCCAGGCACGTAGTGAGGAACAGAAACTCGAAGTGAAATGATAGGAATACCTTCTTTATCTAAATAATCGTGAAGAACTCCTACCAGACCAGTTGGACCTTCGTATGTTGGACGTCCAAGACCAAGCCGATCTGCAATAATTGGATCCGACGCACTCCCAACAACACCAAGTGTTCTCGTATGAGGGGCCATTCCAGCCATAGCGCCGATAGTTATAACCATTTCAACATTCATTTCTTGGGCAACTTCACGTAAAGTTTCAGAAAATGTTCGCCATTTAAGATGAGGCTCTATTCCAGAAAGCAGCAGAAGGTCATGCTGGCTATCTTCACACTCTGCCCCCCAGATTTGATTAGATGGCCACTCTATTTCTCTACCCTCTTCCCCTAAACGAACGAAAGGTCGTTCTTCTTGAAAATTAAAAAACGATTCTGGATCTATTTCTGCTATTGGGAAAGCATTATGTTTCGTAATTAAAAGATCAACACCAGCCGTTGCTGCCTCAGCCGCATCAAACAACCCTTTCAATGCGATGATAAGAATGGGCCTTTTTAAGTTTCGCTGCTTTTCCCAATGCAATTCATTCATTGGATGAGCCTTACACAAAATAACGTCAAACAAGGAACTGAAATAGAAGTTATTCTCATTAAGGACAAACAAGTATTCAACGCAACTAAGATCTTCCAAACATCAACCTAAGCGTTGCTATATAGAAAGAAGAGTGGTGTGAGAGCTAAACCTGCCTCAAGAATAGTAATTGCAGGAACGGGGAATATCACATGGGAATCCGGGCAGGAACCAATTAGTACCATCGATCTTATGTGCAGAGCTGTTGAAGATGCGGCTGATGATGCAGGTAGTCGAAAACTTCTGCGCAAGGCTGACCAGATCTTTATACCGAAAGGGACTTGGAACATAGATAATCCTGGATCTTCAATCGCTTCAGCATTTGGTATAGAAGCAAAAAATGTTCTTTTTGATCTTGGGGTCCTACAAAGTTCCTTGGTCAAAAGAGCTATTCAGGATGTCGCCGAAGCACGTTCAGAATGCACGATTATCGTTGGAGGAGAAACAAAAGAATTAGACAAAAGACTTCATGGCGCTATTCCCACCAGCACAGCAAGCGACGTAACTACTGCGAATGTATTACCTGAATGGGTAAGAGCTGAAGAACTAGTTATTTCTCGCCATGAAATTGATACAGGTCTCATTCGAGCTGCTGATCAATATGCACTCATTGAAAACGCATACGCACATGAAAATAATCTCACGCGGGAGCAACTAATAGATCTTATAAATGAGGAATGGAAAGAGATGGCGAAGATATCTGAAGCGGCAAATGCGCCGTGGAGGAAAAATGCATGCCAGTACCTAGATGAACAAGGCTGGGGAAGACCTATCGCTGACCCATATTGCGTCAATCACATAACACAGTGGAATGTGAATCAATCCGCAGCGCTAATAATCACCACAGAAGAAACAGCAAAAGCTTTCGGTTCTAGTGGACATTCATGGGTGTATCCAAAGGCGATAATTGAATCAAATAACGTTACGCCACTGACAGAGCGGCAAGATTTATCTTCATGTATAGCGATGCGCTTTATCAATGAGAAGCTCAAATCATTAACTGGGAAGGCAGCATCAGATAGGGAAATAGTTGAGTTGTATAGTTGCTTCCCAATCGCAGTTCGCCTTCAATCAGAACATCTCGGACTTTATAATCATGACTTAAGTGTTACTGGTGGAATGACTTTTGCTGGAGGCCCATTTAATAATTTTACAATCCAAGGAATATCTTGTGTCGCTAAGAAGATACGTGATCAGGAGACTGATGGTCTCGTTACGTCAATTTCTGGAATGCTTACTAAGCAAGGACTCTTTGCCTTGTCCGCTAAATCAGATACATCGGATTTCTTTCATGAAGATGTATCAACTGCAGTGAAAAAGGCAATGAAAACAGTTGATATTAAACCAGATATCAGTGGTCGTTTAAGGATTATTTCATCAACAATTGCGCATACTAGCCAGGGCCCCAAAGCCTTTGTTATAGCCGAGTCTGATGACCATTACCGAAGAGTCGTCACAACGTTGGACCCTGAAATCACCCAAGCTTTTTCTCAAGACAGCCACATTGGAGGGGTAATTGACGTGGATAGTGGCGGGTCTTTTGAAATAGAAACGCAGTAAAGAACGGTGGGGGTGGGCTTAAATAAGCCCACCCCCTAAAGCGGTGGCAGTTTCCCAGGTGACGAACGTGCCTACTTTTGCCGTTAAATCATACTTAGTGGTGGATGCTTCTATTTTTTTTGAACGCTTGAAGAAGGTGCTGCAAACGATGCGTAAATGTGGGAAGCTCAAAGGGTAGAAAGTTCTGCGTTGTTAGGAGAAACACATGGATCTAAAAGATCTTATAGATCCCTCGACTACCGTATTGGTGACGATGGAAGTGCAAAAGGGAATCGTTGGGGACCTTTCAGATTTTCAAGAATTGAAATCATCTGCAATGGAAGTTGGACTTTTAACGAATGGGCCAAAACTTTGCAGCACGGCACGAAATACGGGAGTGCAAGTTATACATGCAACTGCTATCAACCGTTCTGACTATGCGGGCTCAATAGCTAATTGCCGGATGCTCGCAGCGTCAAAGAAAATGAATGAAAATAACGAAGGAATAATAGAAGGCACTGAAGGAGCCGAACTAGTTTCTTCCTTTGGCCCTGAGTCGAGAGATATTGTTGTTCCTCGACTCCATGGATTAACGCCGTTCACATCAACATCACTAGATCAAATCATTCGTAATCTTGGAGCGAAGACAGTTATACCTATCGGTGTATCAATCAACATTGGAATTCTTGGCTTGGTTCTTTCAGCAGTTGATCTTGGCTATCAGGTTGTTGTCCCAACTGATGCTGTAGCTGGAGTTCCCATTTCGTACGGTGAGTCGATAATGCAAGGAACTATTTCTTTACTTGCAACTCTGACAACGACAGATGAAATAGTTTCTATTTGGACCGGCAATTAAAAAATCAAAGAGCCGGACCCGAAGGCCCGGCTCAAAGAGTTCTTTAGTCCAGTAAAAACTGGAGTCAGTTCTAGCTGACGAATGAACGACGACGTGTGCTGAGCACAATCATCGCACCACCGGCAAGAACAGCTGCACCAATAACCGCAATCATAGTTGATTCCGATCCTGAGTTAGGAAGAACTGGAGCTCCAACGCCAACACAGAATGTGCCGACATATGATTGATCCAAGGTTCCTCCACCGATACACATACCACCAGCTGGAATGTTATAAGTCCATTCAGCTGAGAAGTTACCGTCTGCGTCAGCATTAACAATTGTTAGGTTGCTAATGTCACAGGCATCTGCTCCGCCTGCTGCAGCTTCCTCATAGGTTGTTGCACCTTCACATGGAACGAGTGCGACTGTGCCATTTGCTGGCCAGCCAGATCCGGTCATTGTGAATGTTTGTTCACCGCCTGCTGCCACGAAAAGTGGGTCAGCAGTTACGCTAGCAAGTGTTTGCGCTTGAGCTGCTGGAGCTAATGCAAACATAGCCATTAACGCCACACCCAAGGCTGCTAGAAGTATTTTAACTTTTTTCATGAAAAATTTCCCTCTCAAATTGTGCACTAACACGTTATTAGTGCAAGAAAGTCATTTAATGTGCCAGATGACACACATGGTAAACATAGCGGTTTCCTGCCGTATTTGCCATGATTCCACAACTTTTACATAGAAATTCAGTGATATATGAACATTTTTTACTTCCAAGCCCACACAGGCTCTTCAATATCATCTGTACGCATAAGGTTTCCAAGAATCCCAACTTCTCGAAATTGGTACAGTAGAGCTGCCGTTGGAGCGTGAATTAAACTATTTCGTATAGGTAACTGAAGTACTTGTTTGCTGCTTTCTGCTATGTCAACCCATCTCGGGCTGTCAGCGCGAAAAAGTTCTACAAGGTCAATAAGAAATATTTCATCAACTTCATTAGGTTCCGGTGTCATAGCTGAAAGATCTTCAACCCATAGAACTATAGGTGTGATAGAAAATCCTGAACGAGTTTCGTATTCGTCCAAGCATCCAAGAATTTCATGCTCTTTTGCTGCAATGCCTATTTCTTCATGTATTTCGCGTAGTACTGTTTCTTCGCGTGTTTCACCAGGGTCAATTCTGCCGCCAGGTAGAGCGTATTGATAACTATGATTTCGCAACCCTTGGCTTCGACGAGTTAAAATAAATCCTGCTTTACCTTCTCCAGTTGGAACAATAATTATCCCGACTGACGCTTTCCGAAGCGTCTCATTTTTTGCAGGTATCCATGGATGCAAATCTAAATTCTCTTGGATTTGCTGTCGAAGATTTGCTTCAAAAACTAGTTCATGGTCAGTGTCTAAGTTAATCAGCGTGCTTTCCATTTCGGTGATCGTTTTTCAACAAAAGCTTTTGGTCCTTCTTTCGCATCTTCACTCACAGCTACGGGTTGGAAAAAATCGATAGCCAATCGTATCCCTTCATTATCTTCGACGACCCCTCCTTCAAGCACAGCTTTTCGCGTTGCGCGAACTGCGAGAGGAGCGTTGGCATTGATTCTCTTAGCAAGGGCAATAGCTTCGTCTACTGCTTCACCGGATTCACATAAGATATTAACGAGTCCATGTTGGTAAGCTCGGGCGGCCTCAATGGTGTCCCCTGTTAACGCCATCTCCATTGCAATATTAGGAGGAAGGCGTTTAGGTAGGCGAGTTGTTCCGCCAGCCATTGCTACTAAAGACCTTTTAACCTCAGGGAGTCCAAATGAAGCCTGATGTGATGCAACAACCATGTCGCAAGCTAGGACGAGTTCGCATCCTCCAGCTACTGCAGGCCCTTCAACAGCTGCAATGATTGGCTTGGTTCGTTCCAAAACTACGAAACCTCCGAATCCCCCTCGTTTTGTTCCAAGATTCGCAGCACCCGATGCTACCGCTTTTAAGTCGGCTCCTGCGCAAAATACTGGACCATTCCCTGCCAATATTCCTACCCAAATATCGTCATCACTTTCAAGTTGGTCAACAGCAGCTTCAAGTGCTTGAGCAAGTTCACCTGAAACAGCATTTCTAGCTTCAGGTCTATTCAAAGTGATGATTGCTACATTTTCACGTTTTTCATATTCAACAATCATGGATTTGACTCTACAGCAGCTTCCCCAAACGTTCTAACTAATACTTATGACTGAAGCGTTTCAGTTTAGATATGGGCAGAACTCTGTGAGACTGGTACTGTCTCATCATGGTGCTGGGCAAGTGGCGGAAAAGAAAACGTAAGAATATGTATTATGCGTATTCGGCTTGGGACGGGACGCAAACCGGGTTTGACATATCAGCGGATGACATCATGTCAGAAATTGGTGACGACCTTATGTACGACGGTGATATTAATTCAGCGCTTCGTCGCCTCATGCAATCAGGATTCGACATGGATGGGGAAAGAGTTCAGGGCTTCCGTGAAATGCTTGACCGTTTGCGTCAAGAACGAGAGGAACGCTTGGAGAATTATGATCTAGGTGGAATATATGATGAAGTTTCTGAAGAACTCCAATCAGTTGTCGATACAGAAAAAAGTTCACTAGATGATTTGATGGAGCAAGCCCGTGAATCTGGCGATGAACGTAGAGAGCAGATAACGAAAGAGACTGTTTCTGAACGGAATCTTCAACTAGATATGATTCCTCAAGATCTAGCTAGCAAAGTACGTGAATTGCAAAAATATGAATTTACGTCAACCGAAGCTCGCGAACAATTCGAAGATCTTATGGAAAAGCTCCGTGAACAACTTATGCAACGTTACTTAGATCAACTTTCCGATGAAATGCAAAATATGGAAACTGAAGATCTTGGACGTTTAAAAGACATGATGGCAGCGTTAAATGAAATGCTTGAAGAACGCGCAAATGGTGAGGAGCCCGATTTCGATTCGTTCATGGAAGAGTTTGGAGATTTCTTTCCAGAGAATCCTTCAACGCTTGATGAGCTTTTGGAAGTAATGGCTCAGCGGATGGCTGCAGCACAAGCAATGATGAATTCAATGACACCAGAGCAGCAACAACAACTGCAAGATTTGTCGGATCAACTTCTTGAAGATATGGATCTACAGTGGCAGATGGATCAACTTACCCAAAATCTTCAAGAAGCATTCCCTGAACTTGGCTGGGAACAATCGTATGAATTTTCTGGTGATGAACCTATGTCAATGCAAGACGGCCAGGGTGTCTTTGAAGAATTAGGTGACTTAGATGCGTTAGAAAGAATGCTTTCCTCAATGAATAACCCTGCTTCACTCGCTGAAATTGATATTGAACGAGTACGTGAGCTTCTAGGGAACGATGCAGCTAACAGTTTGGAACAGTTGGCTGAAGTTGCGAAGCAACTAGAAGAAGCTGGTTACGTTGAAAGTAAAGACGGTCAATATGAACTCACTCCTAGGGCGATGCGTAAAATTGGTCAGCAAGCGTTAACTGATCTTTTTAGAAAGCTTGATAAAGACCGTATGGGAACTCATGATCTTCAACATGAAGGGATAGGGCATGAACGAGACTTCTCGACGAAATCCTATGAATTTGGGGATCCATTTAATTTAGATATTCAGAAAACAGTGAGAAATGCGATTAAGCGAACTGGTGGCGGAACTCCAGTCGAACTCACTTCTGAAGATTTTGAAATAGAACGTACAGAAAGTCTTGTCCGGTCGAGCACAGTTTTAATGTTGGACTTATCTAACTCGATGGCGTGGACAGGTCGATTATTGCCAGCAAAAAAAGTAGCGATGGCATTACAGTCCCTGATCAGTATGCAGTATCCGCGTGATTACTTAGGAATAGTTGGGTTTCACCTTTACGCCAGAGAAATAGAAGCACATGAATTACCTGAAGTTACAACTGGATACATGCAAGGAACTAACATGCATCATTCACTTATGCTGAGCCGTCAGATGCTCTCCAAACAATCTGGAACAAAGCAAATTATTATGGTGACTGACGGGGAGCCAACCGCTCACATTGATCGGTCAGGAAATCCGTATTTTGACTACCCACCATCTCAGTACACAATAGATCAGACACTTTCCGAAGTTATGGCATGCACTCGAGAGGGAATACGTATCAACACATTTATGCTCGATCCAGAACCAGCACTAAGTCAATTTATTGAAAAAATTACTGAAATGAATGGCGGACGAGCCTTTTTTACAAATAGCGATAATCTTGGCGACTATCTTCTCGTTGATTTTGTTGAACATAGAAGAAGACTTACGAAGTCTCGTTAAAAGCTGATGGTATTAATAAATACTTATTTGTGACTTTTTATAAAAAAATCATCTTTTATCAAAAGAATTTGCTGTTTTGACCCCTGACCTGCTTAAATGACACTAATGTAATTACAAGCTTAAATTTTGGGCTTGTTCATCGCGCCAAGTTGTCGTGTTGACTGATTTGTTTGGAAATTTGGAGGGTCAATTGTGATCGAAGAAAATTCGATTACTGAGGGATGGCAGGATTTTGCTAACTGCCTTGGTGTTGATCCAGACCTATTTTTCCCAGAACGAGGAGCTTCCACACGCGAAGCTAAAGAGGTTTGTCGCGGTTGCGTAGTCCGGGAAGATTGCCTTGAATATGCTTTACAAAATAGTGAAAAATTTGGAATCTGGGGCGGTATGAGCGAACGCGAAAGGCGCCGCATCCGAAGACAGCGTGCCTTAGACCGTCAAGCAGCAATTACAGTTGTGGCAGAAACAAAAGCGATCGGATAGTCGCAGTCACTAAATAGTGACCTATTCTCGCTTTCCTAATGTAACAAGCTTATTTTGTCGCCGTTCTTTACGAATTCGTCGTCGTTGACGTTCTGAACAACCACCCCACACTCCATGATCAATACGATGTGAAAGAGCATGCTCTAAACACATTTCTTTTACAGGGCAAGTTACACATATACTTTTAGCTTTTTCTACCCCAGCACCGTCACTAGGGAAAAAAATTTCTGGTGGTTTGTTGCTGCAATTGCCACGTGCCATCCATATAGTTTCCATAAAAACCTCCAATACTTACCTGACGAAAGAAAATACGAAAAAGTTCCCATGAACAAAAGATTTTTTCCTTGGATACAATCACTGATCATACGAATTGAGGAATATTCACATGACTGACATTGAGAACGAACCACCTAAGGGACATGTAAAGATGGTTTACATGGGTCCGGTAGCTCCGCATTGGGATATGCGATCCGATTTTGGCGATAAAGAAATGGTTGATGGTTTTCGAACCAGAGTTCAAGCCCGGCTTGTTCTTCTTCCCCCACATGACCCACAGTTTCGTCGAAACAGAGAACGTGTTAACCGTGATGCTGAACGAGAAAATATTCTTATCGAATGGGACCTTGGATACGAGGAAGAAGAATAAAAATTAGTAAAAAAATGATTTTTCTTTGCTAGTTTAAAAAACTATTTTCTGTTAATCTCTCACCGTGAATAAGAAAGTTATTTTAGCTGCTGGCGGTATTATTGCTAATAATACGAATGAACTTCTTATCGTGCATCGTCCCAAATATGATGACTGGTCATTTCCTAAAGGAAAGCTAGACTCTGGAGAAAACTTAGAAGAGTGCGCTCTTCGCGAAGTTTACGAGGAAACCGGATTTCAATGTATTTTGGAAGAACCTTTAGGATTTGTCACTTACCAAAATCGTAAAGGCCGCAATAAAAAAGTGCATTACTGGCGCATGCAAATTATTCACAGCTCTTTTTTAAAAAATAATGAGG
>TARA_B110000014_G_C20126862_1_pt1 | contig 25211 bp, 24 predicted proteins | sample TARA_B110000014 | Tara Oceans TARA_B110000014 (sample SAMEA4396468) | marine metagenome | biome: Westerlies Biome; feature: [MES] marine water layer (ENVO:01000295) within the mesopelagic zone...; material: water (ENVO:00002006), including particulate matter (ENVO:01000060) such... | reverse complement strand
GTTGCCTCCGGCCTCCCAATAAAAATTGGAAGCAGCCGATTTCCAGATTCTTCTTGAAGTATCACCACAGGAACGTTGGTCGGCAGCACTTCCTGCACATTTATTATTTTCATCTCAATCATCATTACTCTCCCACTAACTTGCTTCCACAGAAGATACTTGATCTCTTTCACCTAGGGTGTATATCTTTTCACATATACCCTCCGGATCTTTTTCCAAGTCCCCTAATTCTACCGAAACCAGTTCTGGGAGGTTTCTAAACTGGCCTCCATAGTCCAATCCATAGCCAACAACGAAAGAGGAATCAAGTTCAAATCCGACGTGTTCCAAGTCAATAGGTAATACTCGGCGCTCAACCCGATCAAACATTGTGCAAACCCTTACTTCCGACGGCGAACGATCCCTTAGATGTTTCAACAGAAAATTTAGCCGTAGCCCGGTATCTACTAAATCTTCAACCAAAACAACTTGCCGACCAGTTATATCTGTATCTAAGTCTCGAGTTAGCCTAACTCTCCCACTGTCGGGAGTAAAAGTGCTTAAAGCTAGAAAGTCAATCTCAATAGATACATCTATTCTTCTGACAAGATCAGCCATAAAAGGCAAGCAACCTTTGAGCACTCCTACAATTACCGCCCCTTCTTCTAATTCGGAAGTCAGTTCAGCGCCTAACTCATCAACCCGCTTAATAATTTGATCGCGCGTATAAAGCAGTTGAGGAGATTTCATCTTTTACTGACCGAGGCGTCCAAGTGAGCGGCGTAAGACTATTCGACGTAGGCGAGAACCGGCATCTATCAATTCATCTAGTTGTTTGTTGACTTGAGAACGTGCCACAGAGTCTTCACGCATAAGCGGAAGTAGGACTTGTTCCAATGTCCCCGCTTCACGTTGAGCTGAAACTAAATACATTCGTAGATGACGGATATCAAAGCCGAGATCCAAAAATGTTGAAGCAAGTCGAGTAATCAAAAGGGAATCATCATCATAAACAGTCACACTTCCAGCTTCATGACCAAACAAGAGACCCATCTTCTCTAACTCTTGCACGGTAGATATTTCTAGTCCGGAAGCTTTTGCCAACTCCTCGAGACTTACACTCACTGAACCCACGAAAGTATGGCTGTTCCCTCTTTCTCGGAAAGGCTCAACATCCCCAGCTACTTCTTCTCCACTAACTTCCTCTGGTATCTCACCACCTGACTCATCCAACAACTGCCTAATCACTTTTAAAGGTAAAAAATGCTCCCGTTGCTGTCGAAGTATCCACCTCAAGACAGTCATATCTTGGACTGAAAATTTTCGATACCCAGAAGCAGTCCTCTGGGGATCTAGCAACCCCTGCGATTCAAGAAACCTAATTTTTGAAATAGTGATATCTGGAAACTCTGGTTCCAAGCCCGAAAGAACTTCACCTATTGACATCGTCCTATCAGAAGCGCTAGTTACCTCTTCAGTGTTTCCTCCAACCATGGCTGATTCAGTTTCCTATTCCATGAAAAAAGACAAACCGGAATCTCCCGATTTGAATTTCATCTTCGTCATGAAGCTCAAGATTATCTATCCGCTCACGATTCACATAGGTTCCGTTAAGCGAACCGGCATCGGTTACTTGATATTGCCCATTTACCTGTTCAATCTGCGCATGGCGACGAGAAACTGTTATGTCGTCAAGAAATATATCGGCTTCGCCATGTCGCCCAATAGTGACTATCTCTGCTTCAAGACCATAACGTGCTCCGGCCTTTGGGCCAGACTCAACAACAAGCAGTCCACAATCCTGAGGGAACTGAGCTCGATCATCTTCGTGAGGAATCGACTCTACAATTTCAAAAACGTCCGTATTCTCTTCATTCTCATACATGAGCCTATTTCCACAAGAAGGGCAAAATCTAGACGATTGTTTATCTATATGCCCACAAATTTGGCAAGTTATAGAAATCATCGGCCCTCCTTTTCTTTAAACTCATCATGCCGTGAAATCAAGAATCAATACTCCTCGCATTCCTCTTCCAGTCCAGTCTACTGCTTTAGTTATCACACAAAAGTACGGTGCACATTTTAACTTTCTAAAGATCGCCCTTCTTTATAAGCGAGCTGAGCTAAGGGAATGTATTGAGCCGCAGAGAACCAAGCAATAATTAGGCCCGGAAGTCCGGATAACCACGCAAAAATAGAGAAAAATTCACTCCCAAATATCTCTGATTCACCAAGCAGAAAACATGGGAAAGCCCACATCATTGCAAACGTGGAAGTTTTACCCCACCAAGTCACGTCTATACGTCGTGCCCCTAAAGTAGCTAGGAGTATTGCTGCTCCACCTACCATTACCTCTCGGACGAGTGCCGCAATCGCAAACCAAGCTGGAACAGAGCCATCAATAATTAGCACTGGAACTGCAACAATTAGAAGTAAACGGTCAGCAGTTGGATCAAGAACCTTTCCAAGTTCACTTATCTGATTGAATTTTCTTGCTATCCAGCCATCCACCCAGTCAGTCACTCCAAGAATCCCTAAAAGTAAACCAGCATAAATTCTGTCATCATTTGCTAGGAGAAGCCAAGCAAACCACGGTATGCAACCCAAGCGCGCAAGGCTGATCAAATTTGGGAGCGTCAGAATCTCTTCCCGATTCAAGTACTTTGAAAATACGCCTTCTTTCACAATTTGCAGCCTACGATCAAGAACAGAACTGCCGCAATCTCAGTCAAGGATTCAAATGACTTCAATATTTACCAAAATTATCAACAAAGAAATCCCTGGCCGTATTATTTGGGAAGACTCCACCTGTATCGCAATGGTTGATATACGCCCATTGAACCGTGGACACGTGCTCGTTATACCCAGAGAAGAAGTTGATAAATGGCACGAGCTTAGTGCTGCATCTATAAGTCACTTAATGACCATCGCCCATAAGGTTGCTGAAGCTCAACAACTTATCTTTAAACCAGCCAGAGTTGGCTTGATGATTGCTGGATTTGAAGTTCCTCACACCCACATTCATTGTGTTCCCATAGAAGATATGTCGCATCTTGACTTTACTCAGGCACAGATGGGTGACCCGGATGACTTAGATGAAGTGGCTGATCTTTTACGCGACAAACTCAACAAAAACGTTTAAGGGTGTCTTGAATAAACTTGAATGCCGGCTCTATCAAATTCTTCTTTGAAACCTAGCGTTTGGAGTCCTCGACCAAATGTTTCAATGTCATTCTGCTCCCACTCAAGATCATTTGAATCAAAAACCACAATGTCTATTCCTACGACAAGATCCAAACTTGGAAGATAGTAATCATCATCTGGTAATAATTTTATAGTTTCGCGTTCTGCGACAAGATTGAAAATACTTGGATGCGCTAGAACACGATCATAAATTTCAATATTTTCAACCGCATCTAAACGAGCAACATCGCTAACATCTCTTTTTCCCCATTCCCAAGGTTCTTCGTAGGGAGAAGAAGCAGCATCTCGCACGAAGAAAACTATTGCTGTGAGTGCTAGTACCGCTAATACTCTTTTATCTACAAGGATTCGCTTAACACCTGCTTGACCTATTCGTGCTAATGCATAAAGAGCAGCAATAAATACGAATGTTAAGAGCGCCACATCTTGTTGCGGGTTATACAAGTTGTCTGCTGCCGCTTCTGCTATTAGATAAAAGCCCAAAAGGGGAAGTACGGGTGATAAATACCGCATCCGCACTAGTGGTAAAAAAAGCACTGGAGCTACAAGAAGAAGAACTTTTTCGAAGCTCTCTCTTTCAAACAAATCACCCAGAACAGAGAACGGATCAGAAATCAGTCCAAATAGCACACCAAAAGATCCAGCCCCGTATGAAGCGAAAGATTTGAGGTGCGGGTATTCTCCATTTCCTATAGCCGGTTGAACAACAAATGCCATTACTAAGAACCAGGAGAGGCCTATGGCAGCCACCAGAACACCTTTTCGCTGTTTCTCTTCCAATATGAAAACAACTCCTAGAGCTGCGACTGCTAGCCCTAGGTCTGAGCGCGAAGAGAGAACTATTAAAAGGAAAATGGCCACCGCCCACCAGCGCTCTTTTTGTCCCTGAAGATAAGCGGCTAATAATGCTGGTAAAGCAAACACTTCAGGGTGAAATCCTGCCAAATTGAGATTTTGTACCGAAGGATGGAGAGCGTATGCAAGAGTAATAGCACTACAAGCACCAACCCGAAGGTTTGCTGACTCTCTACCAATTCTCCAAAGCGGCACTACTGCTATTGCAATAGCAAAAGCCTGGACAACTAAAAGCGTTTCAGTGGGGGGGAAAATTTTCGTCAATAATGCGATAGGAAAGAAAATAAAAGCAGCGTGCTGAGCGAAAATATTTATACCTAGTTCGCTGACATCAGGAGAAACCCCAGATTCCATTAGATGTAAAGCCTGCAAGTGGAAACCCAATGTGCTGCCCAAGCCTAAATCTTTACTTCGAGCCACAGCTAATATAGCTAGAACAAGCCATAGGCATAGCGCTACAGCCCACGGAAAAATGCGATCTGCTTTAGGGCTCTCCAGTCTTGCTTGAAATCTAAGCAGCGCCATATCGTATCTTCGTCGCGCAGTATGAACAGTTGTAACTACGTGCTCTCCGGTCCAATCAAGCGCTCTAGAAGCCCGGTCTTTCGATATATTTGCCACGACTATAACCGTAGCCGGAATTAGTTCATACGGTTGCACACCGCTTTATTGCATCAAAGTGCAGCTTCCAGTGTTCAGTTCATCAAAACTAACGGTGATTTCGTCACCTATTTTCCCGCTAAAGAGAGGTATTTCTGTCTGGCCTTCTTGAGCGCCTACTGCGATTGTTCCCCTTATGGCAAGTGTCTCCCATCCTGGAACGTTCATTTCATACCCAACACGTATCATTTCTGCCCATCCACTTCCCCCTTCGGGATGAGTTACTTCCCCTTGAGGTATATACAAAGGAACAATCAGTAGGTTTTCACCCAAACAAGTCGGAGAAACTTTGCGCCCAGACAACTCTTCAGAGCACAAACCCTGAGTCAACTCAAAGACAACAACGTCAAAAGGCCGAAATTCATCATCAGTGGCTGAAACACGAACACATGCTTCACTTAACCAGCCCTCAGGACCAATTAAGGCAACTTGTCCACCACTGTTATAACCAAAAACAGTTGCGATGATTTCACCAGGTTCAACTTTTAGGATATTTTCTGAGACGACTTCCCGAACACGATCTTCGGGCGAGCCCTCACCGTCTTGTAAAGCTACAAGGAGGTCAGCAAATGTGACAAGGTTGGGTTCCACAACTGGAGGACCAAACTCCGCTACCTCTCCCTCTATAACAGTTTCACTTCCTTGAGAAGCAAACCGAAGAGCCTGACTGGAATCATCAACAATTCCTTCGTCAGCCAAGCGTCTAAAGAATAAAATTGCGAAAACAACTAGGCCAACCACCACCAAGAATGTGACAGCCCTTCTCCTGAATGCTTTCTTAATCGATAAAGCAATTGCCTTCTCGTCTTGTCGTTCAGCTCTCGAACGCGGTCCGAAAGAGTCCGAAGAATCCCCTCCACCAAGTAATTCTGACCATACCTGTAATGTTTCCGGTGGAAACCGGGCTGCCAATTTAGCAAACAATTCTTCTTCTTCCGGGCCAAACAAAAGAAGTAGATCGTTCTTACGGGCAAACTCAACAGGGCTTGCTTCATGAACTAATTCACGGTCACCGGCTAAACGGATAAGGAACTCCCTTATCCGTTTATCTGCTTCTTTCTCAGTCCATTGACTACCGGCCTCTAGATTCAAAGAAGCAAGAGTCCCGCTCTGTTCGCTGGAGTACTTGAAGAAAGTTCCACGGCGACGCCGGTGCCCTTCTGATACCTCAGTCCCGAAAGTTTGGGAAATTTCTGTTGAGTCGCTTTCTCCGTTAGAAGGATCAGGAGACGGAATTTCTTTCCCGGGGTCGTCTGTTTCGCTCATGCGTTGAAATACTAGGGACGAACTTCGTAATAAAGATTTGTTGGATCGTGAAAATCATGCATAGCAAACCGTGTAAAGCCGGCTTCCCTGACCATCTCTTCTGCAACCTCTGGGTTGAGACCTAACGTCCCTAGCCCAAAAGCTTCTGGCTCTGACATTGCTGACTGCAGACAAGAGCCGACAGAAGTCGCATACATAAAAGCTAACATTGGGTTCTTCAAATTATCTTCCCATTTAGCGCTTGACTTTATGTCTTTTATAAGCCATGTACCATCCGTCGCTATAGCACCTCTAATCGCTTTTATGGTGAGATCAGGGCGCGGCATGTCATGTAAACAATCGAAAGTTATTACGAGATCCACATTTCCTGAATCTGGAAGGTCCTCACCGCCCGCCAGAAGAAGTTCAACATTTTCTTTGCCCTCTAAACGTTTGGTAGCCAATTCTATGGCTCTTTCTGAAGGGTCATAACCAACATAGGTTGAAGCTGGAAACGCTTCAGCAAGCATGTCAATCACCATTCCACCTCCACAACCAATATCAACAACTCGAGCCCCAGACTCTAATTTTTCTGCAACTCCAGGAAGGTTTGGAATGATCCTCGGCAGCAAAAGTGCTTTTGTCATCGGACCAAGCATTCCCTCAACATGTTGCGCAGATTCGGCGCCTAGTCCGTCATAATCTAAACCCAGGCCAGTCCTGAAGGAGTTGATTATCCCATCTATGACTTCTTTTGGCCGCACTACAGCGAATGCTCCTGCTGCAAAGGAAGGAGAGTCCTCTCGTGCGAGGACAAACGCTGCCTCAGGCTCTAACAAAAAAACTTCTCCATCTACAGATTCAAGCAAATGTGCTGCAGCTTGGCTCCGTAGCCACTCCCGCAACCATCTTTCGTGAAGTCCTGTGATGCTCGCTAAATCAGCTGAGGTGACTTCTCCCGCCCCATCCATAGCTTTATAGAGTCCCAGCCTGTGCCCTAAATGAATCATTAATGAAACCATTTCGCCTTGCTTATAGCCCCATGTAGCCATGGTGTATTTTCCAATTGATTTTTGATCAAATTCTTTTTGTTCACTCATCTTTTCTCCTTTGAACCCATATCTGATTTGATTCTTCTTTGCACGGCAAGATCATAATGTCGCCTTTTCGATCACGGCGGCCAGTCATTCCAGCCTTCCACCCCTCACCATTTCTTGAAAATCTCCAACAATGCGTTAGGCATACTATTTCTTCCCCCTCCACAACTCCTTCTGCACCTAGATGCGACCACTGATGCGGACATCGAGCTTCCATGACACAAGGAAAGCCTTCCTGCGTTCGCCAAACAACTAATTCCTCAGAGTCAAGATTCGTTTCAACTATTGCACCGGGAGTTAGATCTGCCGATGCAATAGGCACCCACTCTTCCTCCCTGGAACTTTCTGGATCGTTCATGGTTACACATCCAAATAACGAGTTACTGCTATTGCTGATCCAATCATTCCTACTGCTCCTCCTATCAAGAGAAGCCAAATACTCGTGTCCCAAACGAATCCATCTGGAACAGCGAATCCTCTAAAGAGTGGAACTGCATCTGATTCTTGAAAGAAAGCAAGAACTTTATTATCTACAACAAAGAGTGCAGGAATAGCTAAAGCCGCCCCAATCAGACCATGAATGGTTCCTTCCAGCATGAAGGGGATGCGGATAAACCAGTTCGTAGCGCCCACTAATTTCATAACTTCAATTTCCTGACGACGAGCGCCGATAGCAGTAAATACTGTGTTTAAAATCAAGAGCGCAGAAACTACTACCAATACAACTGCGGCTATCAATAGAGCCTGGCTCACACGCGTGGAAAAATCATCTATTTGTCGAATGGCTTCTGTTGCCGTAGCTACTTCTTTTACTCCGGGCTGATTAGCAAACTGGCGAGCGAGTTCTGTCACATTTGCGGCCGATGGATCAGTTGGAACTATCCGATACGAAGGCGGCATCACCGCAGGTGAAACGCTATTAACTAAATCTGGTTTATCCGAGAATAGTGTGCTGAATTCTTCATATGCCTGTTCTTGGTTTACGTAGGCGTAGTCTTCAATTGCTGGGCTGTTTTCTAATACGTCTCTGATGGCACCATCTTGTTCTACTGTTGCATCAGCATTCATGAAGACTATGAACTCAACTCCTTCTTGAAATTGTGCTGTCGCCCTCTCTGCCCCTTCTCTTACGAGTAGAGAACTTCCAACAAGAGCCAATGAAATCGCAACAGTGAATATAGCAGCAAGAGTTAGGCTCAAATTTCTCCATATGCTGGCAAAAGCTTCTCGAAAGTAATACCAAATTCGATACATCTTTAGTGGCCCATCATTCGTATACGCCGTTTGGTTCGTCGTAAATTCCATGAGAATCGTCTCTTACGACAACTCCCCTATCCAGCTCTATCACTCTTCGTTGCATTGAGTTAACGATGCTCCGGTCATGTGTTGCCATGACCACTGTGGTGCCACGCCGATTAATCAAATCAAGTAATTTCATTATCCCAACCGAAGTTGCTGGATCAAGGTTTCCAGTCGGTTCGTCAGCGAGCATAACCGTAGGCCTGTTCGCAAATGCGCGAGCTATAGAGACGCGCTGCTGCTCTCCTCCTGAAAGCTCATCAGGGAAACGGTCAGCTTTCTGAGTGAGTCCAACGAGGTCTAAAATTGCAGGAACATTTTTTCTGATTACGGGGCGAGGTTGCCCTATCACCTCAAGAGCGAAGGCAACATTCTCTTGAACAGTTTTTTTCTCTAAAAGTTTGTAGTCCTGAAAGATACAGCCAATGTTTCTTCGCAGTGCAGGAACGCTCCAAGAGCGTAACGAACCAAGATCTTTTCCTGCAAGTAATATCTTCCCAGAATCTGCAACTTCTTCTCGATTTAACAGTCTGATGAAAGTAGATTTCCCTGAACCAGATTGTCCAACCAAGAAAACAAATTCTCCTCTTTGGATTTCTAAGTTCACTGCTCTGAGCGCAGTCACGTCCCCTTTGTACACTTTCGTTACATTCTCTAATCGAATCATCGTTGATTTCCAGTTTCGTTAGATATCTCTTTCACGTAGGGCAGAGTACCAGAGAGTTGAGCCTTGAGTGTGGCGCGATGCTTTAGATTCATGATTCTTTTTCTTTATTCCAACGCAGATACGTCTCCATGAATCCATCTATGTCTCCGTCCAAGACTGAATCTACATTGCCCACTTCATATCCTGTTCGAAGATCTTTCACCATTTGGTAGGGCTGAAGAACATATGAACGGATTTGACTCCCAAAGTCAACTTTTCTTTGTTCTCCACCGAGTTTCGCTAACTCTTCTTCACGTTTTTGATGTTCTAAATCTAAAAGTTTGGCGGCAAGTATCTGCATCGCTCGGTCTTTGTTTTGATGTTGACTTCTTTCATTTTGGCAAGACGTCACCGTCCCGGTAGGTAAATGTGTTATTCGGACTGCCGAGTCTGTGACATTTATGTGCTGACCACCTGCACCTGAAGCCCGGTAAGTATCTATCCGGAGATCATTTTCATCTATAGCGACTTCATCTACCACCTTGTCGAAAAAAGGCACAACATAAAGAGAAGCAAAAGCTGTGTGTCGCTTGGCCTCTTTGTTGAATGGAGAAATACGTACAAGTCGATGAACACCTCTTTCTCCTTGTAAAAGTCCAAAGGCGTGCCGTCCACGAATTATGAATTCGGCTGATGAAAACCCGGCTTCAGTTCCTTCAGATATGGAGTCTATTTCTATGTTGAAGCCGCGTCGTTCTGCCCAACGGGAATACATGCGAACAAGCATCTCAGCCCAATCTTGTGCATCAGTTCCACCTGCGCCGGACTGGATATGACAAACAGCATCACTTTCATCGTATTTTCCAGAAAAGAGTGATCTGATTTCAAGTTCATCAAATTTTGTTTGGATTTTCTGAAGACCAGTCCGTATCTCTTCATCCAAAGATTCGTCATCTTCTTCTGTCGCTAGTTCAAAAAGGGTTTCTAAATCCTCTACTTCACTTTCTAATGCCTTATGGAGACTTATATCTTCTACGGCTTCAGACAGATTCTTTTGAACTTCTCGGCCACGATTTTGATCATCCCACAGATCCGGGGCTGCCATTTCTTCTTCTAATTGTTCACGACGTTTGAGTAATTCAGGTATTCGAAGGTAACGGGAAGCTTCATCAAGTCGAACTCGTAGATTTTTTATATCTTCGTTTATATCTTCCATCATTCAATAGCTTCTAACGGCCATGGCAATGTTTGAATTTACGTCCCGAGTCACATGGACAAGGAGCATTTCGTGGGGTTGATTCCCATTCATCGTTAATTTTTTGAACTTTTGGTGTTGGTGCGGATTCTTTAACTTGAGTAGGTGCACCTGCTGCCGCCGCCACTGCTGCCGCACCTAATACAGGGCCTTCTGGGCCGCTGGCGACTACGTCAGAAGGCGTTGGCGAGTCGTCTGTTACAGACACTTGAATTCGCATCACATACCGCAAGAAGTCTTCACCTATTAGTTTGGTGAGATGTCCAAAAAGTTCAAATCCTTCTCGCTGCCATTCAGTCGCAGGGTCGCGTTGCCCCATCGCACGTAGATGAATCCCTTCCCGCAAGTGATCCATTTCATAAAGATGTTCTCGCCAGCGCTGATCGATAATTCTGAGCATCACTTGTCGTTCAACTTCTCGGAATGTCTCAAGCCCCAGTTCAGATTCTCTCTCCCCTAAACAAGTAGACGCATCGTCTATAAGGAGATCTGTTAACTCCAATGTTGTTTCAGCTTTAGATATCTCTTCTGTACTTATTGTAAGTGGCCAGAAACTCTCAATTGAAGTAATAAGACTGTCTACCTCCCATTCTTCTGGGTATTCAGACACACAGTGTTTTAGAACTTCTTGGCTTGAAACTTGTTCTATCTGTTCACAAACCTCTTCTCTTAGGTTTGAACCATTTAGGATTTGATCTCGTTTGTAATAAATGACTTTTCGTTGTTCATTCATCACTTCGTCATATTTGAGAATGTTTTTTCGAACTTCAGCGTTTTTCTGCTCAACAGTGGTCTGTGCTCTTTCGATCGCTTTTGAGACCATGTTTGATTCGATTGGGACGTCTTCTGGTAGCGCCCTGTCCATCACTCCGCGCATCCCACCACCAGAAAATAAACGCATTAGGTCGTCATCTAAAGAGAGGTAAAAGCGACTTGCTCCTGGGTCCCCTTGACGTCCACTTCTTCCTCGCAACTGATTATCTATCCGGCGAGATTCATGTCGTTCTGTGCCTAAGACATAAAGGCCTCCTGCTTGCCTGACTTTCTCTCCCTCAGTGATACATTCTGTTTCAAATTTTTTAGCCAATTTTTTGATTTTTTGCTGGCCAGAAGCAGAGTTTGGATCAATCCCTTCAGACATCACTTTTCGCTTAGCAAGATTTTCAGGATTACCACCAAGAAGAATGTCGACTCCTCGACCTGCCATATTTGTTGCAACGGTGACTGCCCCTGGTCTACCTGCTTGTTCGATTACCTCTGCCTCGCGAAAGTGTTGTTTAGCATTCAAAACTTCATGACTTATGCCGCGTTTTTCCAGTTCACGGGAAAGTTTTTCTGACTTTTCAACTGAGACTGTTCCCACTAAGACCGGTTGACCATTTGTTTGACGTGTAGAAATATCTTCAATTAGCGCAGAAAATTTTCCTTCTTCCGTTTTATATATCAGGTCGCTTGAATCTACGCGTCCGATAGGTCTGTTTGTTGGTATTGATACCACTTGTAGGTCATATATTCCTGCCAGTTCAGCAGCTTCCGTTTCTGCAGTTCCAGTCATTCCTGCGAGTTTTTCATATAAACGGAAATAGTTTTGAAGAGTAATGGTGGCAAGGGTTTGATTTTCTTCTTTTATTGCTACGCCCTCTTTGGCTTCAACGGCTTGGTGGATACCTTCCGACCAACGACGACCTTCAAGCACTCGACCAGTGAACTCATCTACGATTCTCACTTCACCATCAACAATTATGTAATCCCGGTCACGCTGATAAATCTCTTTAGCGCGCAAAGCTGCTTGAAGTTGGTGGACTAAGTTTGATGAGACTTCGTCATACAGATTCGTGACACCAAGTGCTTGTTCTACCGAGTGCACACCTTCTTCGGTAGGCGCCACAATCTTTTTTTCTTCATCAAAGTCATAATGGACATCACGTTTCAGGCCTTTTACGACAGTTGCGAATCGTTTGTAAAGCGATGCGGCTTCACTGAGTCGACCACTGATTATTAAGGGTGTTCGAGCCTCATCAATTAAAATTGAGTCAACTTCGTCAACTATGCAAAAAGCGTGACCTCTTTGAGCTTTTGAGTCGAGTGACATAGCCATATTGTCACGAAGATAATCAAATCCTAATTCGTTGTTAGTTCCGTAGGTTATATCTGCGTTATAGGCTTTTCGTTTCTCAATGGGATCTCGTGTATCTGGAACTACTAGTCCAACATCTAGTCCTAGCCAACGATGAATTTGGCCCATCCAGTCAGCATCTCTTGTTGCTAGGTAATCATTTACCGTGCAAAGGTGAACGCCTCTTCCAGTGAGTCCATTTAGATAGGCAGGAAGAGTTGATACTAAGGTTTTCCCCTCACCAGTTCTCATTTCCGCTACCCAGCCGAGATGAAGAGCTACTCCTCCCATAAGTTGAACGTCATAATGTCTTTGCCCAATAACCCTCCACGCTGCTTCTCTTACAACTGCGAAAGATTCCACTAGTTGATCATCAAGATCTTCACCTTGATCTAGGCGTTGGCGAAATTCTCCAGTTTTTGATTGAAGTTCATGATCAGAAAGATTTGATATTTCTGATTCGAGCGCGTTGATGTCCGGGACTAAAGATTCAAGTGCTTTGATTTTCTTTCCTTCTCCACTACGGAGAACACGCGACAAAATTCCCATATCAGTGAAAGAATATCAGATCGCAGGACTGGCTTTAAGCAGCGTCCGGTCGGTACAGCAATCCCAATTCCTCTAACCGTGGTGCGGCTGCATCCACATCTGTTCCGAGTATTGCTGCCAAGGCTTGTAAATCGTCTCCACGAATTGTCAGAACCCTTCCATTGAAGTCTTGACGTTTCACTTGAATAATCGTTAAATAGCGTTCAATCATTTCTGATTCTGGGCCTTCGACTTGATCCAGCTTGGTTAAGTCAATAACAATCTTCTGCCCAGGAGTCCATCCTAAATTCTTTTGTGTTACTCCTCCAGATTCTCCTTCACCTTCGGATGGGAGTAACTGATCTACCGGCACCCCATAGAACCGGGCTAACCGTTGAAGACGAGGTACTGATATTGCACGTTCTCCTCTTTCGTAAGCTCCAAGCACTGAAGCTTTGAATTCGGATTCGGAACGATCTTCGACATCATGAAGTGAGAGGCGTTGCTGACGTCGTATGACTCTTATTCGTTCGCCTACTCGACGGCGATATAAGGCGTCAAGTTCTTCATCCATGGATTCAACTCTCCTGAGTAGATTTTGCTAATAGACAATCAGTTTGATGACGGCACACATAGTGGTCATTCCGGTGATGATACCGGATTTAATAGATTCTAACAATCTAAATAAATTTAGGAAAAAACCCCAGTTCATAGTGTGTTTTTTTAAGAATTGTGAAATCAATTTCTCACATAAATTAATCACGCTGAGCGTTTATTTTGGATTTACCGGCGTCGGCTACGCACTTTTTTCTTATTCGGGCTGATCTCTTCTTTACGTTGAGACGCGTATTCGCGTAGGGTCTCTTCCTCTTCTCTCGTTAGATCTGTCGGTGTGTCCACAATCACTTCAATAAAAAAATCTCCCCTGTTTTTGCTGTTCAGGTGTGGAACACCTTTCCCTTTTAGTTTTAAAATATGCCCCGACTGTGTTCCAGGTGCTATTGAAAGAACTTCCTCGCCATCAAGGGTTGCGTAATCTAGATCCACTCCAAAGATGGCCTGAGTCATAGGAATATGAAGACGGTGCCTTAGATCGTGACCCTGACGCTCCAACTCAGGGTGGACAGCTACCCGAAGATGAACGTAAAGGTCTCCTGGAGGACCCCCTCTTCTCCCGGTAGCTCCTCTTCCAGAGAGTCTCAACGTGTTGCCGTGGTCTACTCCTTGCTGAACGTCAATCGTAAATTCGATTTCGGTTACTTTGCGTCCTTCACCATTACAGTCTTTACACGGGTTTGAGATTCTAGATCCTGAACCTTTGCAGTCTGGGCAGATCGTCTGTGTCAGCATTTGTCCAAGTATCGATCGTCGCATTTCTTGGATCTGACCAATTCCACTACACCTTGTACATTCAATTGGTTCTGTTCCCGCTGTTGCTCCCGTGGAGCCACACGGTTCACAGGGAACTGCAGTGCGCACTCTTATTTCTTTTTGAGTTCCGAATACGGCTTCTTCAAAACCTATCTCTAGATCGATTTCTAAATCTTCTCCATATTCAACTCGGGGTCCAGAAGGACCGGAACTCTGGCCACCAAAAAAAGAGGAGAAGATGTCCGAAAAGTCTCCAAATGGGTTTGAATGACTAGAAGAAGTCCCAGTTTCTCCAAACTGATCGTAACGGGCTCTTCTGTTTGGATCGGAAAGAATTTCATAAGCTGAAGCTATCTCTTTGAAACGTTCGCCTGCTTCTGGATTATCTGGGTTTGCATCCGGATGATATTTTCTCGCGAGCGTACGATAGGCACTTTTAATTTCACCGGCACTTGCTCTGGAATTCACTTCTAGTATTTGATACAGGTCTCTAGACATTCGAGCATCAACCTTTTATTAGACGATTCCCGAGTTGTCTACCTACCACAGCAACTGTCGCCAAGGCCCGAGAGTAATTCATCCGGGTTGGACCAAGAACAGCTATTGATCCAGCATTTTCTCCATCTGCTCCGTATGGCGCTACCACTAAAGAACAATCCGATAACGGTTTGAGGCCTGTTTCAGATCCGATTGCGACAGAGAGACCACGATTAATTACATCTCGCATAAGACTCACAACCACAAACTGTCTTTCTAAGACAGATAAAACCTCTTGAACGCGTTCAACTTCTTCAAAAGCTGCTGCAACTTGTGAAGTTCCTCCAACGTAAGCTCGTTCTAAATTTTCATTTTCTTTAGAAAGTACTGACATTACAGAAGAAATAACTTCATCCACTTCCGTTTCTCCTGTCGGTGACGGATCGAACACATTTGATGAACGCTTACCGATTAAGTAAGCAGAAAGATGGGCGTTTGCTATTGCAAGAACTGAGTCTGGCATGTCATTACGTAACTCAATGACATGTTTCTCTACCTGACCATTTGCAGTAACTAAAACTAGCATTGCTACTTTTACACCAAGGCCGACTAGTTGAACAGAGCGGATTTCTCGATGGTCTCGATCAGGAGCGACTACCACAGACGCACTTCCAGTCAAGTTTGCTAATAACGTGCTCGTGTCACGTAACATTTCTTCAATTTCGCTGTAAGAACGAGCAAAAAATTCTGATATTTTCGAACCTTCCACTGGACTCAGCGAATCTGGAGTTTCAAGTTGATCAACAAAAAATCTGTATGCCTTATCAGTCGGAATACGCCCTGCTGAAGTATGCGGCTGGAAAAGATATCCCTGCTCTTCTAATTGAACAAGTTCGTTACGTACTGTTGCTGAAGAGACATCGACTCCTGGAACATTTGCAATATGCGAAGATCCAACTGGGATCTCTGTCTCAATATATTCTTCTACAACAGCGCTTAAGATAGCTGCTTTCCGTTCTTCAAGCATGACAAGAAGGTTATCTCGTTCTTTCTTTGCCTGTGATGGAAAAGACGTAGGAGTTCTTGCTAGTCATCGAGACGTAGGGCAGAAACAAACGCTTCCTGGGGTATGTCTACTCGCCCTATTGATTTCATTCGGCGTTTTCCGGCTTTCTGTTTTTCAAGAAGTTTTCGTTTTCTTGTGATGTCTCCACCGTAGAGTTTCGCAGTTACGTCTTTCCTAAAAGCCCTAACTGTTTCACGTGCAATGATTCTTCCACCTATTGCCGCTTGAATTGGAATTTCAAACTGTTGTCTCGGAATAAGCTCTTTCAATTTCGCTGTCATCCTCCGACCGTACGCCTCTGAGGTTCCGCGATGTACAACAGTGGAAAAAGCATCTACCGGTTCACCATGTAAGAGAATATCCACACGCACTAAATCAGATGCCTTGTATCCAGTGGGCTCATAATCCAAACTTGCGTAACCTTGTGTGCGACTTTTCATCTGATCAAAAAAATCAATCACCACTTCTGCTAGCGGCAAAAAATAACTCAGCTCCACTCGCTCTGGAGAGAGATAGGTCATTGAATCTAACTCGCCTCTGCGCTCTTGACATAGCTCCATAAGTGCTCCGGTGTAATCAGCGGGAGTAATTATTTTTGCAGACAGCCAAGGCTCTCGTATTGTGTTTATTTCAGTTGCTGCGGGCAGGTCACACGGGTTATCCACCTCTATGATCTCTCCGTTTGTTTTCTCTATTTCGTATTCAACCGATGGTGCTGTTGTAATCAAGCTCAGATTGAATTCTCTTTCTAGTCGCTCTCTAACAATTTCCATATGGAGAAGGCCTAAGAATCCGCATCGGAATCCAAAACCTAACGCTCCGGAAGTTTCTGGCTGATAAGTAAAACTAGAGTCATTAAGCCGTAGCTTTTCAAGAGCATCCCGCAAATCGTTATATTCATCTCCTTCAATGGGATACAAGCCGCTGTAGACCATTGGCTGAGGTTCCCTATAGCCCGATAGTGGTACATTGGCTCCGTTTTTATGAGTTGTAATTGTTTCACCAGATCGAGCTTCTCCAACATTTTTTACTCCAGCTAGGAGATACCCGACTTCCCCTGGTCCCAACTTGCTTATTGGTGTCAGATCTGGGCGTCGAACACCGATCTCATCAACGTCATGAGATGTGTTTGCTTGCATGAATTGAATACGATCGTCTTTCGTTAATGTTCCATTCACCACACGAATTGATGAAACCACACCACGGTATTGATCAAAATGGCTGTCATAAACTAGGGCTTGAAGAGGCGCGTTTGGGTCACCGTTAGGTGGCGGCGTCTTCTCAACCACTGCGTCTAAGAGTTCGGCTACACCTTCTCCAGTTTTTGCGCTTATGAGAAATATTTCTTCGGCAGGTATTCCAAGGACTGATTCGATTTCCTCGGCGTACCGCTCTGGTTCTGCCGCTGGGAGGTCTATTTTGTTTAGTGCCGCAACAATTTCTAAATCATTTTCAAGAGCAAGATAGCAATTAGCGAGCGTCTGCGCTTCTATGCCTTGCGCTGCATCTACGACAAGAATCACACCTTCGCAAGCTGCCAATGAACGGCTTACTTCATATCCAAAGTCCACATGTCCAGGGGTGTCAATTAAATTGATAATCTCGTCTTTCCAGTCCAGGCGCACGCTCTGCAACTTGATGGTGATTCCGCGTTCACGTTCAAGATCCATAGAGTCTAGATATTGGGCCCTCATCTCTCTGGGGTCCACCGCTCCGCATAGTTCTAACATTCGGTCCGCGAGCGTTGACTTTCCGTGATCTATGTGGGCGATAATTGAAGTGTTTCGAATTCTTGATAAATCCATCATTGTTGACCGTAGTTGAGCACTATGTCGAATCGGCGTTCTTTGAAGTTAAAACTCACGATATACCGGATTTCCTCAGTTAGACGCTAGTATTGCTCTCTGTCCGTTTCGACTTAGAAGCGTACATTTATTTCTCAATTCTATTCTTTAAGGGTGTGCCTCGTGGCCAATATAAAGAGTCAAATTAAACGTAATCGACAAACAGAGAAGCAGCGTCAACGTAACCGTATGGTGCGTTCTGAGTTGCGTACACGAACAAAAGCCGTTTTGGAATCTGATGGATCAAGCGAAGAAGCTAAGGCTGCTTTATCTGAGGCTATAAAACGTATTGACAGTGCTGCCGCAAAACGTGTTATCCATCCCAATAATGCTGCTCGAAAAAAATCTCGACTTCAAAAACGCTTTAACGAATTAGCTCAATAAACCTTATGTCACCTTTTTGGCAGGGAAGATAAACGCGCTACCAATACCTCAGTAACTAGTTCTGGAGTCCAAGCAGTTTTTCCCTTAAGGTCTAAGTCTGCTGCAGCAAGAAGCGAGATAGCTTTTTTTATGCTCTCTGTAGGCATTTTCCTACTTAATTGAAATATTTTCTTTGCGGGAAACCCTTTTACTCCGAGCACGTCGCTAACTTGCTTTTCACTTACTACTTCTAAACCATCTAGCCGAAGCAGTTGGCTGTAATGATTATGCAGCATGCTGAGTATCGCTAATGGATGTCGTCCTCCTGCTCCTTGCAAACGATGAAGATTCTCCAATGCTCTAGCAGTGTTTCCTTTATCAATGGAGTCAGTTAAATCCCATGGGGCTACGTCACCTGCTTCGCCAAGGTATGGATTTATTTCCTCTAAATTAACCCTTACTCCTGATCCGTAGACAGCCTCAAGTGTTGCCAGTAAAGAAACCACGCGAGTTCGGTCTTGTCCGAGTCGCTCTATTATTGCCGTCTGAGCTTTCTTGTCTATTTCTATATCTGCCGATTTCAGTCTGTCTTCGAGCCACTGATTAGCTTCTCTGCCTTTCCCGACCGTGGAAGAGATTATTTTCCCACCAGCTTGTTCAACTGCCTCTGCTAGCGACTTAGGGATAGCGGAAAGGCGCTGTTGGGCCGGTTCTGTTCCTTTTTCCCAAACAAGAATGAGTTTTGTTGTAGGTGAAGGAGCATTCAAATATTCCACTAATGGTTCTACTTGATCCTTGTTTCCAAATCTTCCAATATGTCTACCTACAACTACGCGACTTTCTGTTAAGAAAGGTGGGGTCTGTGCTGCGTCAATAAGAGGGGCGATAGAAAATCCAGAGCTCTGCTCGCTTCGGTAGTTGTTCTCATCCATTTCTTCTAAAACAAGTGAGCGGTCTTGATCTCCAACTGCGCTTTCAATATAAGTGCTGAGTGTTTCCGCTATCAAGGTCGGATCATCGCCCGCAATGAGAATAACCTGCCCGGAACTCACTCATTCTCCGATGATTGATATTCAAGAACTGCTTCCATAACATCAGAAATCCTACGCGAACCACTAACATCATGGGCTCGTAAAATTCTGCACCCTAAAAGTATTCCCAAAGCATGGGCTGCCCAGGAAGACTCTCGCCGGTTATTGATATCAGCACCACTTAATTCACCAAGAAATCCTTTATTAGATGCTGAAAGAAAAACTGGATGACCAATTGTTAATAAGTCATCTGAATTACGAAGCAGTTCTGCTGACATAGCGGGAGTTTTGCCGAGATCTAAACCTGCGTCAACCATGATGCGTTGTTTGGGGATACCAGCTTCGAGCGCCCAACGTGCTCTTTCTGAAAGAAATTCTTTTACCTCTTTCTTTAAGTCTTTATAAAGAGGTTTCGGATCTGGGATTCTTGGACCAATTCGCACATGTGTCGCTACTACAGATGCCTCATGTTGTTTGCATGCCGGCAAAAAGGTTGGATCAGAGAACCCACTGATGTCGTTGCCAACACAAGCTCCGGCCTCAAAAGCTGCCGATGCGACTGAACCTCTCCAAGTGTCGATTGATATTGGTAGGTCGAATCGTTTGGCGAGCGCTTCCACACCCGGTACTGTTCGCTCTATTTCTTCTACTTCAGTTACTTCAGGGCCTGGTCCAGCTTTTACTCCACCGACGTCAAGAAAATCCGCACCATTTTCCACATGCTCTTCTGCTAGTCGCAAGAAGTCATCAAATGACCAGTATTTTCCTCGGTCATAGAAAGAATCAGGTGTTCGATTAAGTATTCCCATCACTAACGCTCGGTGCGTTATATCGAACTTATGTTGGGCGCCTAATTCAAGAATCATTAAATGTTTTACTTAGTAAAGAGCTGACGCTAACTTTCGTCGCCATTCGGTTGCCTTTGGATTGTCTGATCCGAGAACCTCTAATAAGTCTATAAACGCTTGCCTAGCTTCATCATCTTCTTTTGCCTGCATAAGTAATTCGTTTAACCGGCTATCAATGTCTTCTACTGCTTCAGCTCGCGCCAATGCCGCAAGGTGCCGTACATCAGGATTTTGTGGAACACGTTCAAGTAGCGTCAGCGCTTCTGCTTTGTCTCCTTCTTCATCGCGTTCTATTAAAAGCGCGGCCAAAGCTAAAACGCCGTCTAGATGATCCACTTCTTCATTTAATAAAGCTCTCAGCGAGGCTTCGTCTCCTGCTGCTATGCGCGGATCAATAGGATCTTCAACCGTCCCAGCCGTCAATTTATTGACAAATTGACGTACCGTTTCTTCTCCTTGGGCTCCAAGAAAAGAGTCAACTGGCTTGCCATCAACAATGGCGTGAACCGCAGGAATTGATTGGGCTTGGAAGGCTTGTGCTATTCCTGGGTTTTCATCAACATTTACTTTCGCTAAAACCACTTTTCCGTTGGTTTCTGCGATTACTTTTTCAAGTATTGGACCAAGTTGTTTGCATGGACCGCACCATGGAGCCCAAAGGTCTACTACGACTGGAGTTTGTCCAGATCGGATAATGACTTCTGCTTCAAATGTTGCATCTGTGACGTCCATTATTTTCCTTTAACAAAGTTTCTTGTGATCAGGGTAGGGAGTTGCTTACCTCTCTACACTACCTTTTACTCTATGTCTGATATTTCTGGTATTAATGCTTCAAATCTTCAGTGCTGGTTTAATGAACACGCTGAAGGCGTGATAAATGATCTTTCTTTTACTCCGGTGGTCGGCGGTCATTCAAATCTTACCTATATTGTGACAGATCAGTCTTCACAAAAATGGGTTCTTAGACGCCCTCCCCTAGGGCATGTTCTGGCAACAGCTCATGACATGTCGCGGGAACACAAAATTATTAGTGCTCTATCAGACAGCGGCGTTCCTGTTCCAGGAGTAATCGGCTTATGCGAAGATCTAGAAATAAACGACGCTCCGTTTTATGTAATGAATTTTGTTCCAGGAGTTATTTTACGCACTCGTCCAGAGGCAGAAAAACTTTCTGTTGAAGTGCGAAAGAAGATGGGGCATTCACTGGTTGAAACATTGGCAGGCATTCACGCGGTTGATGTTGATGCTGTTGGGCTCGGAGATCTCGCTAGACGGGAGGGGTACATTGAGCGCCAGTTGAAACGTTGGCGGCAGCAATTTGTTGATGGTACCACCCGGGAAATACCGCAGATCTTAGAGGTGCACGAACTTCTAGCCGCTCGTGTCCCTGAACAACAAGGGGTAAGCATCGTTCATGGCGACTACCGTCTTGATAACTGCATGATGAGTACGGAAGGTCCGGTTGCTGCTGTTTTAGATTGGGAACTTTGCACGCTTGGTGATGCGTTAGCTGATCTCGCGGGAATGATCTCTTCAATTTCTTCACATGTTGATGGATCTGGAGAGTTAGCAAGCACAACTGAGGGTTTTCCAACCGCTATGGAAATTCGTCAAATCTACAGTGAACACAGTGATCGTGACTTAACGCACTTAGATTTTTATGTGGCTTTTAATTTTTGGCGCATGGCGTGCATAGTTGAAGGTGTATATACCCGTTACGCCGCGGGAGTGATGGGTGAAATCGATGAAGCGTCGATAAGCGCTTTTGGTAATAGAGTGATAATTCTTGCCGATTTAGCTGCAGAAACATTGAATGGAATGAAATGACTAATCCTGAACCAGAATTATTCGAGATGGTTGCCAATCCTGACTTGGAGTCTCCAGTTTTAGTTCTCGCTCTTGAAGGCTGGGTGGAAGCAGCAGGGGCTACTCGTGCGTCCTATCAGCAAATCAAAAGGTCTTCTGAGATGAAATTAATTACCAGATTTAATACCGATCGTCTTTTAGACCACAGAGCGCGCCGTCCTACAATGAAACTCGTTGATGGAGTAATTCAGCGTCTTGACTGGCCTGCAATAGAGATCAACCTCTTAGAACAAGAAGGGCAACGACCTTTACTTCTTTTGCATGGGCCTGAACCAGATCATGAATGGAAATCTTTTGCCCAATCCGTAGTCAAGGTAGCTATTGAACTAAATGTTGAGCTTGTGGTTGGGCTCGGCTCTTATCCAGCAGCAGTTCCTCATACTCGCCCAACCAGGATCGCTTGCACCGCGAGCACTCCGGAACTTGTAACAAAATTAGAATTTGTTACTGCGACACTAGAAATACCGGCAGGGATTCAAGCAAGCATCGAAGTTGCTGCAGCTGCTGCAGGGATTCCTGCAATTGGTATTTGGGCACAAGTTCCTCATTATCTTTCTGCTACAGGTTTCCCGCCAGCAACAATGGCTCTTCTTGAAGGATTTACAGAATTGACAGGTATCGAAATCGGTTTGGGGCCTCTCGTTGAAAAGTCTTTAGCAACGCGGTCTCGCCTGGATGATCTAATTGTTCAGAACCCGGAACATGTGACAATGTTAGAAAAATTAGAAGAAGCGTATGACAACTTGCATGACAGTCGGATTCAACTCCCCTCAGGAGAGGACTTAGCCGCTGAGTTAGAACGTTTTCTAAGAGATCAATAGGTTTTAGATAACCAGATTTACAAGTTTTGGTGCTCGAACTATGACTTTCTTTAGTTGAGTGCCGCTGAGTTGTTCCGCAACCTTAGGGGTTTGCATGGCAAGAGACTCGGCTTCTTCATCGCTTATATCTGAAGGCACTTCCAGTCTTTCCTTAACTTTTCCGTTGATCTGAATAATCATGGTTGCGGTATCTTCTAGAAGTTTTTCTGGGTCTGGCACTGGCCATTGTTTGAGATGTATGTGGTCGCCGTTTCGTTTTTCCCATAATTCTGCGCAAACATGTGGTGCTGCTGGAGCCATGACCAATAAGAGTGTGTCTACTGCTTCTTCCAGTGTTGGTCCGTGTGCTCCTTCTGGAGATTGGATCCATTTATAAATCGTGTTAGTGAATTCCATAAATCCAGCGATGGCGGTGTTGTATGACCAGCGATCGTATTCGTTCGTGACGCGGTCCATTAACCGGTGTGTGGCTCTTTCTATTTCTAAATCGGCAGTAGAAGGTTCGCCCTCGCGTCGTTCTCCGGGTAGATCTTTTGTTGATAAAGCGAGTCGCCAAACTCGGCCAATAAATTTTGAACAGCCGTCTATACCAAGATCTTCCCAGTCAACATCTTCTTGTGGTGGTTTAACTTGTAAGTGTGCAAGCCGTAGGGCGTCTGCTCCTTGGTGGTCGAGGATTTCTTCGGGGGCGACAAGATTTCCTTTAGATTTAGACATTTTTGTCCCACCGAGGCGAATCATTCCTTGCGTAAATAAACGGCTAAATGGTTCTCGTAATTTTTTAGGTACTACTCCAAGGTCAGCTAATGCTTTAGTGAAGAAGCGGGCATACATGAGATGTAAGATTGCATGTTCTACTCCCCCGATGTATTGGTCTACTGGAAGCCATCGCTCTACTGCGTCCAAGCTAAACGGATTTTCTTGATTTGTCGGATCTGCAAAACGTAGGAAATACCAAGAAGAGTCAACGAAGGTATCCATGGTGTCTGTTTCACGACGAGCTGCTCCCCCACAATTCGGACAGGTTACTGCAAGGAATTCTTTGTGGGTTGTTAACGGTGAGCGTCCTGTTGGTACGAATTCAACATCGTCGGGAAGGTTTACTGGGAGTTCTTCTACTGGTACAGGTTGCTCTCCGCAGTCATCGCAGTAGACGATCGGTATTGGGCATCCCCAGTAGCGTTGTCGAGATAAAAGCCAGTCTCGAAGTCGGAAGTTTATTTTCGCGTGGCCAAGTTTTTGGTCTTCGATCCATTGGGCCGCTTTTTCTTTTGCTTCTTTTACATGTAGGCCATTGAGGAAATCGCTGTTGATCGCTGGTCCATCTTCGACGAAGGCTTCTCCGTCGAAGTCTTCTGGTGGTTCAACGGTGCGGAGAATTTCACAGTTGTGGGCTTTGGCGAAGTCCCAGTCTCTTTGGTCTTGTCCAGGTACCGCCATGATGGCGCCTGTTCCGTAGGTCATGAGCACATAGTCTGCCAGGAAAATGGGGATTGATTTTCCAGTGAATGGATTGATTACGTGTCCGCCGGTTGCGATGCCTCTTTTATCTAATGTTCCCTCAGTGGAGAGACGGTCTATGTCTGAGAGTTCAGCTACTGACTTGCAGAAAGCTTGTACGGATTCTTTGTTTTCTTCAGTGGTGAGTTCGTCGACTCTGGGGTGTTCTGGTGAGAGAACTGCGAATGTCATTCCAAAACCTGTGTCAGGGCGTGTCGTAAAAACTGCTAACGGTTCAGCGTCGGAGCATAGCTCTCCATTGGCATCTGCGATTGGAAGCCCGAATTCGACTCCTTCGGAGCGTCCGATCCAGTTGTTTTGCATTACTTTGACTTTGTTTGGCCAGTCAACGGTTTCCATGTCGTCAAGTAGTTCTTGAGCGTATGTGGTGATTCGGTAGAACCACTGTTCCATGTTGCGTTGTTCCACAAGGTCTCCGGAACGTTCACAAGTTCCATCAGGGAGCACTTGTTCGTTCGCTAAGACCGTTTGGCACCCTGAGCACCAATTAACTGGGGCTTCTCCTCGGTAAACAAGTCCTGCTTCGTAGAACTTCAGGAAAATCCATTGCGTCCATTTCATGTATTCCGGGTCGTGGCTACGAACCACTCGGCGCCAGTCATATGCGGCTCCGATGCGGCGAAGCGAAGCTGATAACGCTTCAATATTTTTATCCGTGTGTTCCCTTGGGTGTGTGCCTGTTTTTATCGCCGCGTTTTCTGCTGGTAACCCGAAGGAGTCGAAACCAATCGGTGTTAAAACACCGTCGCCTCTCATTGTTCGGTATCGAACTAGAAGATCACCCATGGTGTAGTTGCGGACATGACCCATGTGTGCTGGACCGCTTGGATATGGGTACATGGAAAGCACATAGTAAGGAGGGCGCGGGTCATCGTTTTCGACCTCATACGTTCCTTCTTCAAGCCAACGTTGTTGCCAACGTGACTCTATTTCTTGTGGGTCATAAACATTAGACACACCAAGAGGCTAGCGAACTAGGCCTTGTTACATGGGCACTTACCCATTTATTGTTATGAACTTTGTTGAACTCATGTTTAGACGCCATTAAGCGCTGATACCCTTTGTGGTTCTGCGGGGCTATAGCTCAGTTGGCAGAGCGCTTCCATGGCATGGAAGAGG
>TARA_B110000014_G_scaffold264485_1_pt1 | contig 25259 bp, 25 predicted proteins | sample TARA_B110000014 | Tara Oceans TARA_B110000014 (sample SAMEA4396468) | marine metagenome | biome: Westerlies Biome; feature: [MES] marine water layer (ENVO:01000295) within the mesopelagic zone...; material: water (ENVO:00002006), including particulate matter (ENVO:01000060) such... | reverse complement strand
TCTTTTTGAGAATTGAGGTTTCTTTCGTGCCTTCCTAAAACCAGCCTTTTTTCTTTCTACTTTTCTAGCGTCTCGTGTCAGAAAACCTTCTTTTCTTAGTTGAGGTCTTAAATCCTCATCATACTTTAAAAGAGCTCTAGCTATACCTAATTGTACGGCACCTGCCTGACCAAAACTTCCACCACCAGATACTGTTGCCTTAATATCAAAATTATCGGTCATTTCTAATGATTCTAAAGGTTGCTTAACTAACATTTGAGCTACCTCTCTAGGAAAATAGTTTGATAACTCCCTACCATTTACAATAATTGAACCTTTTCCCTTTTTTAAAAACACTCTTGCAGTTGCTGTTTTTCTTCGTCCAGTTGTTAATATTTGTTCCAAATCTATCTCCGTTTAAAAAGTTAAGGCTAAAGGATTTTGAGCTATATGAGGATGATCTTTATCCTCATAAACCTTTAACTTAGTTATCATTAATTTGCCTAATTTATTTTTTGGTAACATACCTTTCACAGCAGATTTAATGACCTGTGTAGCATCCTGATCAAGGATGGTTTCTAAATTTTTAGACTTTATGCCACCAGGATATCCCGTGTGATGATAATAAGTCTTATCTTTCAATTTATTACCTGTTACTTTGATCTTTTTAGCATTAATTACAACAATATAATCTCCTAAATCTGAGTGCGGGGTATATTCCGGTTTGTGCTTGCCTCTAAGTATGTGAGCTATGCTAGATGCTAATCTGCCTAGTATCTGATCTGACGCATCAACAACAAACCATTTTGGCTCTACTTCTGTATTTGTGAAACTTTTGGTAATCATTTTAGATGTACTTTTTGAAAAAAAGCATTTTAAACTATCAGAGGGGTTAAATACAACAATCCTTTAAATGAATTACTAAACTTTAACTTTTACTTGTCTAGTAAAATTAATAATCTAATATCTATATTATGAAATTTTTCCTTGGTAAACAAAATAGAATAGCTCTTTACTTGTTCATAGTTGGCATGATCTTTGGGTTATTTATTCTGAGTTTAAAATCTGATCTGTTCAATCTCGAAAGAAATAAAAATGACATAATAAATGTCTATAGTTATTCAAATGTTGTTGAAAAATCAATGCCTTCAGTAGTGAATATATATAGCAAAAGGCTTAAAACAAATCCGTCTAGACAATATAGAAGCAGGGGGCTTCCCTTTAATTCAATATTTGGATCCCAAAAACCGTTTGAAGAAACCAGTCTTGGGTCTGGCGTTATTTTCAGCGCAGATGGTTATTTGCTGACAAACTTACATGTCATTGGTAATAAAAATACAAAAATAATAGTGGAATTAGCAGACGGCAGGAAGAAGGAAGCTAAAGTAATAGGGGTAGATGTAGGAACAGACTTAGCTGTTTTAAAAATTGAATCTTCAAAAAAACTTCCTTCACTGGAAATAGGAAACTCAGATATAGTTAAGATTGGAGACATTGTTTTAGCAATAGGCAACCCTTATGGGGTCGGTAGATCGGTTAGTCTAGGAATTATAAGCGCTACTGGAAGAGAATATAATAATCCATACTCTAATTATATTCAGACAGATGCAGCTATAAACAAAGGCAACTCTGGTGGAGCGTTGATTGATGCAAAAGGCAGACTAATTGGGATTAACACGCTAATTAGAAGTTCTTCAGGAGGTTCTGAAGGAATTGGTCTGGCCATACCATCCTTAACAGCCCTTGAAATCTTTAGTGATTTAGTAAAATTTGGAGAAGTAAGAAGAGGCTGGATAGGATTCAATATAGACCCAGCTTCTTTAAGGCAAGAAGGAATACTGACAGTGAATTACATTCACCCAAATAGCCCATCTGATAAAGGTAATCTAAAGAAAAATGATGTTATAAAAGAAATAAATGGTAAAGAAGCTTCCTATGATCAGTTATTTAAGGAATTTGTAAGATCAAAACCTGGCCAAAATATTAAATTAGGTGTAGAAAGAGATGGAAAAAATTTAGAATTGAACTTCGTCACACAGATTTCTCCAAATTAACCTCAAGGCTTCTTCCTAACTCTAGCTGAAATAGCATGCGCAGGCAATCCCTCAGAATTTGCTAAAATAATTGTATTATCAATAAGATTTTCATACTCATGTTTTTTCATCTTTCTTAGATCTACTATATTTGAAAATTTAATAAAATCTTCTACGCACAAAGAAGAGGCGAACCTTGCAGAGCCTCCAGTTGGGAGAATGTGACTAGGTCCTAATATATAATCTGATAGTGCTATGGACGACTCTTGCCCTAATAATATAAGTCCTGCGTTTAGAACTTTTGGAATAAATTTCTCTACTTCTTTAATTGATAAATGTAAATGTTCGGGAGCTATCTGATTTGAAATATCTATAGCTTCTGAAATATCTCTAACTTCAATCGCACAGCCATGATTCCTAAAAGATTCCAGTATTATCTCTTTTCTTTCAGTTTCTTTTAAGAAACCTAATAAATTTTTTTCGATATTATCTATAAAGTCTTTACTATCACTAATTAGAATCGGTCGGGCAAACTCATCATGTTCCGCTTGAGAAATGAGATCCCAAGCCACAACTTCAATTTTTGAATCTTCATTAGCTATCACAACTATTTCCGAAGGGCCTTGTATCCCATCTATCCCTACTCTGCCATAAAGTTGTCTTTTAGCTTCAGTAACAAATTTATTCCCAGGACCAATTATTTTATCTACTCGAGATATTGACTCTGTTCCTAGTGATAAAGCAGCTATAGCTTGAGCTCCTCCAAACGTATATACCTTATCGATTTTAGCTATTTTAGCTGCTGCCAAAGTTAAATGACTATATTTACCGCTAGGAGTTGGCATAGTTACACAAACTTCTCCTACCTCTGCTACTTGGGCTGGGACACATCCCATTAACACGGAAGAAGGATAGCTTGCCTTACCTCCAGGAACATATACACCCGCCCTCTCTAAAGGATTAAAGACTCTATATAAGAAATCATTCTTATGATTATTCTTATAATTTAGTAAAGTTTTCCTATGAAACTCTTCTATTCTTCTTGCAGATAATTCTAAGGCAACTAATTCTTCTTTATTCACTGTTTTATAGCTATTGTCTAAAAAAGAAGAATCAAAAATACATTCATCAATTGCTTTTACATCCCTTTTATCAAATAAATTTGTATAGTGTATTAAAGCTTCATCTCCTTTCAATTGAATTTCTTCTATAATGCTACTCACTAAATCTTGAACTTCAGAAGATGGTGTTACTCCAGAAAATACATAGGAATCAAAATCTCTTTTAAAAGATTGTTTAGATGTCTTAAATCTCTTTGAAAATAACTGCATCAATTTCTTAAAAGGCAATTTGTTAATTCATCTGCGATGGAATTCTTAGTCTTTAAAGCCGCTTTATTAACTATCAATCTAGAAGTTATATCTTTAATGACTTCAACTTCTTTCAAGCCATTTTCTTTTAACGTTTTGCCTGTAGCAACTAAATCAATTATTGCATCACAAAGCCCTAAAGAAGGAGCAATTTCTATTGATCCATTAAGATAAATAGTTTCAGCTTGAATTCCTTTAGTAGCAAGAAAGTCGCTAGAAAATTTTGGATACTTCGTAGCGACTCTTATTTTAGAAGAATTATTATTAAAAATCTCTGGAGCGGCAAGTGATATTCGACAATGGGCTATGTCGAGATCAGCTATTTCGAAATAATCATTAGAATGCTTCTCTAATAAAACATCTTTACCAACTACCCCAAAATGAGCAGCTCCACTAAGGACATATGTTGGGATGTCCCATCCTCTAATAATGATTATCTTTAAATTAGGTGTCTTAGTATCAAGAAGAAGTTTTCTTGATAGGTTAGGGTCATCCTTTAGTGAAAATTCTGTTTTCTCCAATAAAGGAAGAACGCTTTCTAATATTCTTCCTTTTGGTAAGGCTAAGATTGATATTGATTGATTCATCTTAATAAATAAAAGAGAAGTTCGTCATAATATATTTAAGAAATTCTTTCTATGTCCGCTCCAAGAAGTCTAAGTTTTTCTTCTATCCTCTCATAACCCCTGTCTATATGATAAATCCGGTCTATTGTAGTTGAGCCCTTAGCAACAAGACCAGCTAATACTAAGCTTGCTGAAGCTCTTAAATCTGTAGCCATCACTGGTGCTCCAATTAGACCCTCTCTGCCTTCAATAATAGCGGTGTTTCCTTTAAGAACTATACTTCCACCCATCCTAGCTATTTCTTGAACATGCATAAATCTATTTTCAAAAATTGTTTCTGTAACCGATGCACTGCCTATAGAAATCGAGTTAAGAGCAACAAACTGAGCTTGCATATCGGTTGGAAATAATGGATAAGGTCCAGTGCTTAAACTTACAGCCTTAGGCTTCCCTTTCATTACAAGTGAAATCCATCCCTCTCCAGTTTCTATAGTTGCTCCACTTTCCCTTAGTTTAACAAGCACTGACTCTACAGTAGAAGGAATAGTATCTTTAATTAAAATATCTCCTTGTGTCATCGCAACTGCAGTTAAGTAAGTCGCAGTTTCGACTCTATCTGGCATAACTGAATATGCGGTTCCGCAAAGATCCTTAACACCTTCTATTTCAAGCTTATCCGTGCCAATTCCTTGTATTTTAGCTCCCATAGAAATCAAACAATTAGCCAAATCGACTACTTCAGGCTCTTTAGCAGCATTTTGGATAGTTGAAAATCCATCAGCTAAAGTAGCTGCCATTAGTGCATTCTCAGTGCCAGTAACACTAACTATATCAAAAACAATATTTGCCCCATGAAGCCTTCCTTTTGAAGTAGCCTTAATGTAGCCATCTTCTAAGATAATATCTGCCCCAAAAGCCCTCATAGCATCTATGTGAAGATTTACAGGTCTACTGCCTATTGCACAACCACCTGGCAAAGCTACATTGGCTTTGCCATGCCTCGCTAATAATGGCCCAAGAACTAGAATTGATGCCCTCATTGTTTTAACTAATTCATATCTAGCATCTAAATTTTTTATAGTTGATGAGTCAATCTGAACTTCCATATCTTCGTTTAAAATAATATCAAGACCCATAGAGCCCAATAACTCGATCATTGTAGTTACATCATTTAGGTGAGGTAGATTTAAAAGCTTTAATGGAGAATCACACAATAAAGAACTAGCTAATATGGGCAATGCAGAATTCTTTGACCCAGAAGCTCTTATTGTTCCAGAAAGTTTTTTATTTCCTCTTATAAGCAATTTATCCATAAATTATATTGAAGTCTCCCAAGCTAAGATTACTTGATCATAATCATTAGATTTATCATTCATTAAGGATTTAAATTGCTTTTTAAAAATAGAACCTAAATTTACACCATTAATAATTATATTTATTACTTTCCACATTCCTTGCTTATCTTTGTACATACTATACATACCCTGGTAATTCTTAGATGAAGTGACAATTTCCAGGTAAACCCTTTCCCTTCCTGGTTTTTTTGATTCCTCTTTTTTAGGTAAGATAATTATCCTTTCATCTTTAAATTCCGCTAAAGTTTTAGCGTAAGTCTGAAGAAGACTAATTTTAAAGACTTTAGAGAATTCATCTTTTTGTTTTGTAGAGGCCCCAAGATAAAATTTCTTACCCATGACATTCCTAGATATTCTATCAAAATCAACTAAAGGAATAAGGGCTTCTTCTATTGATCGGATAAAAATATCAGGGTTATTAGAGTAATTTCCCTGTTGATCTTTTATGATCTCTATAATTTCTTGATGCACCTTCTCAACATAGTCATGAGCTTCTCCGGCATAAATAACTTTAGAGAATATTAAGATAAATGAAAAAGTAATTGTTAATATAGCTTTCATAATCAAACAAGAAGAAATAAGAATAAATTAATAGAAAACCTATTATACCATTTAGATGGTAATATTTTATTACAAGCCTATTTTAAAGTTTAATAAATTATTTATATAAGATTAATATGAACATTACTACTTTTCTCTTAATAAGCATCGGCATCTTATTAATATGGAAAGCTGCTGAAGCTCTTGAGAAATATGCCATATTGACTTCCAATAAGTTTAATATCTCCCCTTTCATTATAGGATCTACAATTATTGCTTTGGGCACTTCATCTCCAGAGATATTTACTACAATTTTTGCTTCTATCAATGAACAAGGGACTCTTATTATAGGAAATGTTATAGGTTCAAATATCGCTAATCTTTCATTAGTTTTTGGAATAACTGTATTTATACTAGGCCTTAAAAAATCTGAGATAAAAGAAGAATCAAAAAACTTAACCTTAAATCTTTCACTGCTATTACTATCTACTTTAGTATTATCTTTAGTATTAAGTTTTTATCCATTTTCTTTTTCTTCTTCCATTTGCCTGCTTGCCCTTTTATGCTTGATAATATTCATTTGGTTCAAAACAAAAAATTTTAATGAATCTCAAACAACTCAAAAAGAAAGTAATCCTATCCCAAAGCTTATATCTTCAATAGCATTTATCTGCCTAGGATCATGGCTAATTGTCAAAGGTGCTGATAACATTCTTAGAGAATTTGAGGTAGGCCAAATGTTTGTTGGATTCACAGTTTTAGCTATAGGAACTAGCCTGCCAGAAATAGCTGCTTCCATATCTCTTGGCCTTAAAGGAAGATATGAAGCTGTAGCCGGAACTTTAATTGGCTCAAATATATTCAATGGATTACTAGTTATGGCCATTCCAGGATTATTTTTTAATGAAGATGCTTTATCTTCTGGCTGGATGATTACAGAATGGCTCTCATTGTTAGCATGTTTATTTATAATAACTTTAATGTTTTGTGCATATTTAAAAGTGATTGCTTTCAAACCTAAAAAAGCTAGCTCTATTTTAGGCCTTGTCTTTATAGGCAGTTATTTTATAGCATTAACAATTTCGTATAATTAAAAAATGCATAAATCTAAATTCACTAAATCAGCAAAAAAGACTTTCGATATTGAAGCCAAAGAAATTAAGAGCCTCTCTAAATTACTAGACAAAAACTTTGATAAAGTCTGCAATACTTTAAAAAAGTGTAAAGGAAGAATAATAACACTAGGAGTAGGAAAATCTGGACACATAGCTCATAAAATTTCTGCAACACTTTCTAGCACTCAATCACCATCTTTCTTCATTAATGCTGCGGAAGCCTTGCATGGAGATCTTGGTGCCATTGATAGTGATGATGTCATTTTAATAATTTCTTATTCTGGTCAAAGTGAAGAAATTCTTAATGTCCTGCCAAGGCTCAAAGAAATTGGCTGCACTCTCATTTCAATTACCGGAAAAAGAAATTCTGAAATAGCAGAAAAATCTAATCTCACCCTTATTCTAAATATAGAAAAAGAAGCATGTCCACTAGATCTTGCACCAACAGCCAGTACCACAGCTACACTTGCATTAGGAGATGCTATAGCATTAGCTATTTTTGAATCCAAAGGACTTAAGTCAAACGACTTTGCAAGATCCCATCCAGGAGGTCTACTAGGGAAAAGACTTACCTTAAAAGTTAAAGATTTGATGCATCTAAAAAGAAACCTCCCATTAATCAATAAAGAAACTTACCTCTCAAAAGCTCTTATAGAAATTTCCAAGAAAAATTTAGGTTTAGCTCTTGTAGTGGATGCCAAAAAAGAACTCATAGGTATTTTTACTGATGGCGACTTAAGAAGATGCATAAATAAAAAAATAGATATTCATAAAACCAAAATAAATTCAGTAATGTCTAAGAAAGGAAAGTCTATCGATGAATCTGAACTAGCGGTTGAAGCTATGAAAATTATGGAATTAAATGAAATCTATTCTCTTGTTGTCTTAGATGACTCTAAGAAACTAAGCGGCATTATCAGAATGCATGATCTTCTAAAATCTGGACTTTTATGAAAGTAAAATATTATTTTATTTTAATTTTCTTGGAATCTACCATTTTATTTCCTTTCTCTATCCTAGAAGCAAATGACAGATTTATTGAAATCCACAACGCAAAATTTTTAATTCAAAACTTAGATAGCCAAAAAATTATAAAAATAAATTCCCAACTAACTTCTTTACACAAGAATGAAATAAAATTGGCATCTCCGAAATTACAATTTTTTCAAAATGGGGTTAAAAATTTAGAAATGCATTCTTTAGCAGGAGGAATTTCTGAGAAATTTACTAAATTTAACTTTAAAGGGCTAAGTAAATTCACTAAGTATGGGAACGATGGATCTATATTAGCTATTGGAACAGGGGAATGGTTTAAATTCACCTCTAAAAGCAAGAACCTAGAAATAATAAATAATGCAAAAATAAAACAAAAAAAATTTGAACTTAATGCTGATAAGATATCTTTAGACCTAAATTCAATGAAAATTATAGAATCTACTAACCCTCAATTTTCTTCTCGTAAGTAAAATGCGACTTCTTGCTAATAACTTATTTAAAAGCTTCTCTAAAAAAATAGTTGTGAATAATGTCAGTCTTAAAATAGAACCTGGAGATACTTTTGGTCTTTTAGGGCCAAATGGAGCAGGAAAGACAACATTGTTCTATCTTTTAGCAGGATTAATTTATCCTGATAAAGGTGAAATATTTATAGAAGATAAGAATATAACAAAGAATGATATATCTATTAGATCAAAATATGGCTTATCTTATCTACCACAAGAGTCTTCCGTCTTTAAAGGACTTTCAGTTAGACAAAATATAGAGGCTGCATTACAAATACGCAATTTAGATAAAAAGGATTTAGAGCAAAATCTTATTGATTTAAGTGATGATCTGAATCTTTCACATCTTCTAAATGACAAAGGTAGCACTCTTTCAGGTGGTGAAAGAAGAAGGGTTGAAATAGCAAGGGCTTTAGCTACTAAACCAAAATTTCTATTATTAGATGAACCTTTTGCTGGCGTTGATCCTATTGCTGTATCAGAAATAAAATCAATCATCAAATCTTTAAATAGTATTAATATTGGTGTAGTGATAAGCGATCATAATGTAAGAGAAACTATGCAAATATGTAAAACTATCGCAATTCTTCATGAAGGTAAAATTATAGCTGAAGGGTCACCGGAGACAGTCTCAAAAGATGCAATTGTTCAAGATATTTACTTAGGTGAAGACTATTTAAAAGACAATTGAAGCAAACTTTAAAGACCAAAAGCAAACAAAGTTTATTGCTTACTAGTGAACTTAAACAACAAATTAAGTTACTTGCATTTTCAACATCAGAACTTAGAAAATTTTTGCTAAAACACCTAATCGTTCCCCTAGAAGAAGAAAAGAAAAAAAGTATTTCTAGATTTAGGAAAGAACAATTCTTAGATAATTTTACTTCAAAGTCATTTTCTATTGAACATACAGAAGAAGAAACTCTTAAAAATTGTTTATTAAAACAATTAGATGAAACTATATCCCAAGGACCTGAACATTTACTAGGCGAATATCTGATAGACTCAATAGAAGAATCAGGAAAATTAGATGCAAAAATTGACCTTAATGACTTAAAAAGTATAGTCTATGAAGAGTTCAAAATTATTGTTTCTTCTAATGATATAGAAAAAACAATAAAAAAAATCCAGCAAATGGATCCTATAGGATGCTGCTTTAGATCAACCATGGAAACCCTCATAATACAAACTGAGGATCTAGATATAGATTTAAAGGACGCAGAAGAGATAAAAAAAATACTTCTCGATGTTTATAAGGGTAAAAATACTCTTGATGAAATAAGTATAGAATTAAAAAAAATTATCAAGGGACTTAACCCAGAACCTGGTTGGGCTATTGGGTCTAATCAAGATATCTACTTAAAACCAGAAATAGAATTCATTAAAAAAAAATCTGGGTGGCAAGCTGTCCTCTTAGACTCTGTTATAAGTAATAATTTACTAAAAGATATTGAATCAATTATATCTCTTGATAAAAACCAAGAAAAAAAGAAGAATGCAAAACATCTCTTGGATGGTATAAAAAGAAGAAATAGATCTCTTTTAGTTGTTTCTCAGTTTATTGCTCATCATCAAAGTAATTTCTTGGATGACAAATCTAATGGCATTGAACCTCTTTTATTAAAAGATATTGCAAGAGAACTTGAATTCCATGAGTCAACTATTTCTAGGCTATTAGCCCATAAATACATACAAATTCCTGGAAAAATTATACTTTTAAAGTCTCTTTTATCTAAGAAAATAGGATCTAAGATTGGGACAGAAATTTTATCTACTTCAATGTTTAAAGAATTATTAATTAAAACTATCAAGGAAGAAAATACTTCTAAGCCTATAAGCGATCAAGAACTAAGTAATTTGTTTAAAAAAGAAAAAAAATTATTTGTATCTAGAAGAGTTATTTCAAAATATAGACAAGAATTAAATATACCTTCATCCTTAGGAAGAAAGAAATAAACTTCGGGTCTAACAAAAAGAAGCATATTATTTTTGAGCACAAATTCTCTGGTAGAATCCACTTGTGCAAAAAATAAACAAAAAATCTTCTGATTTTTCATTCTTCAAAGAAGAGCTATCTTCTGGTGCATATTCAAAAATAAGCAGAATGCTAAATGGACTAGCTCCTTCAGATATTGCTGATCTCTTGGAATCCAGTCCTCCTAGAGATAGAGAGGTATTGTGGCAACTACTTTATAAAGACAATGAAGGCGAGGTCTTGAACTCGCTTTCAGACCCTTTAAAGGAGTCCTTTCTCTTAGAGATGGATGCAATTGAAGTTATAGAAATAACTGAAACACTAGAACCCGATGAATTAGCAGATATTCTTCAAAGGCTACCTGAAACTGTTAGTAATGAAGTTCTATCTGTCATGTCCGCACAAAATCGGAAAAGGTTGGAGTTAGTTTTATCATATCCTGAAGATACAGCAGGTGGATTGATGAATACTGATATTATAGCTATTCGTACTAGTCACACTTTAGAGGTAGTGTTGAGATATCTTCGTATGCAGGAGAATCTGCCATCTTCTACAGATAACTTGTATGTTGTAACTAAAGAAAATAAATTTAAAGGCTCATTGCCAATAAGTACCTTACTGACCTCAGATCCAACAATGAATGTTGGAGATGTTTATGATGCAAATCATATCCCAATTATGGCTACTGAATCTGAAAATGAGGTATCTAGGCTCTTTGAAAAAAAAGATCTAATTTCAGCACCTGTAATTGATGAAGAAAACAATCTTCTGGGAAGAATAACCATTGATGATGTGGTGGATGTTATAAAAGAAGAAGCAGATGAATCATTACGTCAACTTACTGGACTTGAAGAGGATACTTTTGCAAAAGCGTCAGTAGCAACAAAAAATAGAGCACTCTGGCTAGGCATTAATTTAATTACTGCCTTTATTGCCGCTTTCAGCATTGACTTATTTAAAGATACTATTCAAGAGTTGGTTACTCTTGCAGTTTTAATGCCAATAGTTGCAAGTATGGGAGGGGTTGCAGCTACACAAACTCTAACAATAATGGTTAGGGGCATGGCTATGAATCAGATTAATAGATCTAATATTAGATGGTTAATTACAAGAGAAACTATTGTAGGTTTATGCAATGGCCTCATCTGGGCCTTGGTAGTTTCCTTAATAGCTGTTTATTGGTTTGATGATTTTTTAATAGCAAAAATTATAGGCATTGCAATGATAATAAATCTATTAATAGCAGTCATAAGTGGTTCAGCAGTTCCTATAATTCTAAAGATTCTAAAAATTGATCCTGGTATTGGAGGGGCAGTTATTGTAACTACAATCACAGATGTATCTGGTTTTGTATCTTTTCTTGGATTAGCTACTTTGTATCTTCATTAATTATTCCAACCTATAAACTCCACCACTGGATCTTCTATATTTCCATTAACCAACCATTTGCCTGTTCCAATTTTGTCTATCTTATCTTCAAATAATTTACCTGCTATATAAAATGCACCAGCGGTAACAGGACCACCTAAAACTAAAGCATATGCAGGAAGATATTCGTTTATAGGCAAAGTTGTTAATACTTGAAATTCTAATTCATCAAAATTACCTTTAGAATCTCTTAAAGCAAAACCTGTCCACCTAATCTCGCTTGAACCACTTTTGAATAAAACTACCCTATTAATCTTAATAGAACTTTTCTCAAGAGAAAAACCTCCAGTAACACTATCTACTCCAAAACCAGAACTTAGAAGTTTAGTGAAATCTAGATTAGTAACTTTCTCAAAAGTATCCGTCAAATTGAATATACTTATAAATCGTAAATAATTTGACTTAACCTTTAGCTCCTCATCAAGTTCAGAAAAAATAAGATTCTTAGTAGAGAAAATTATATCTCCTTTTATTTGATTAAAACTTAAACCATCCAACAAACCATCCCAAGAAATATTTAAATCTAGATTCGTAGAATTTGAAGATAAATTAGAAGAGTATCCAAGTTCTTCCAAACCGTCTGCGATATTTTGTGTAACTAATTCTCCATTAAAAGAACTATTCCAAGTATCTTGCTTTTCTTTGAACTCAATAGTTGAACCTTTCTTTTGAGATAAAACCTCCCATAATCCATAGTTTCCTTTGATATTTGTTAACTTAATAGATGAAGAATTAAGATAATCAAAACTCCATCTTCCTCTATACTTATTATCAATAAATAATTCATCTACTTTAATAGAAATGGGTAATCGCACACTTTCTTTTACGTATTTTAAAAATGAAGAATTATTCTTACCCCCTGAACTTATGTTAATAAAATCAAATATAATAGTTAAATCTTTAGAAGGATTTTGCGTATAGTTAAGTTTCCCTTTTAAGATACGAGATTGAAAGTTACTTTCAATACTTATGAAATTATTATCAACATAGATGAAACTACCATCTGCATTAATCGGACCAATGTATGAACAAAAAGAACATAGATAATTAACTTCTGGATTATTAAAATCTAAGTTATCAGCTAAAAAATCTACATTTGCTTCAAAAGCTTTTAAAGGGTTTAACCTTAAATCACCCTTTATGTAAATTAAACCTTCTTCATTTAACTTTAACTTCAATACATATTCTTTTTTTCTATCTAAAGTTTTAAAAGAAACCTCTGATAAAATAAACCTAATATCTTCATCTTTTAGAGAAAAAATATTTAGATTATTTAAACTTAAAGAGTCTACTTTATTGAGTACTTTTAAATAATCTAAGCTTTTTCCTGACTTATCTAATCCAGGAATATATAAAGATCCTTGATCAAAACCTACATGATTAACATAAAAATTAAGGTCAGATATAGATCTTAATAAATCTAAGTCTAAATTTAAATTGTTAGCTTCGAAAGACCATTCATCTCTCGATAAAGGTTTTATTTTTACAAAATCTAAATATAAAATATGTTTCTTTGGAGATTTTAAACTCATGGAAGTAATTTCCATCTCTAATTCATAATCAAAGAAATTAGCAATCTTTTTTGAGGCAAGTTGAAAAGCACTCGGAAAATAAAATATGCTAAAGAAAAGAAGAGTCAATAAAAAGACTAGACTTATACAAAAATTGGCAAATGCAGTAATCCCTTTCATGAATTTAATACAAGGTTAAAGAATAAATCTTCTTCTATATGCGCGCGAAATATAGAAAAAGGGTGTCCAAATTAATGCATTTATAAAACTATTGATTAGCCCTTGATAAAAAAATGTACTAAATTCAATGGCAACATACTGACCACCTAAGTAGTTGCTTAGAGTTATAAGATTTACTAATAAAGATAGAAGGAATACACCCAAAGATTGCTGAACCTTCTTCATAACTCTAAACTGATAGAAGAATCTTTGACTTAAAAAAGAAACTGACATGAATGCTAGAGAATGAATACCAAGTAGATTACCATTTAATAAATCAAAAAAGAAACCAAAAATAAAAGAGTAAGCCAACCCAATTTTATCTGGTAAAGCAACATTCCAATAAATAAAAGTAAGTAAAAGGAATGATGGTTTGATAACACCAAGACTACCTTGCCAAAATAAACTTTCGAAGAATAAGGATAAAATAAATGCAGTTAATAAAATGACTTGATTTCTAAAGTTCTTCATTTTAACTTGCCTAAGTAGTCTTCAGAAGTTAATACTAAAAAGAGATCTTGATTCTGTGGATTAGAAATTAAATCTACTTTAATTTCTAAAAATTTATTCTCTGACTTATCTAAAATAGAACTTATCCTACCTACAGGATAACCTGCAGGAACATCTCCGCCTAGGCCAGAAGAAACTAACAACTCACCTTCTTCGAATTCAGCTGTTTTCTTCATATTTATAATATATCCAGATTTACCCAGACCATTTCCTTGAAGAATCCCGTGTAAACTAGTGCGAAGAGAAATAACTGGTATTAAGGAATCTATATGAGAAAGTAACATTACTTCTGCACTTTTGATGCCTACACTTGATATTTTCCCTATCAAACCATTGTCAGAAAAAACAGGCTGTTCCAACCTAATCTCCTCTCCCTTTTGATAATTAACAGTTAAGATTGGCATGATAAAATTATTACTCAATCGGCTTTTAGTTACCAAAGTAAAGAATTTATTTGAAATAAGGGTACTGCCTATCAGTGACTTAAGTTCATTATTTTCTTTTCTAATTGTATCTAGAGAAGAATTCTCAAGTTTTAATAAATAAGTCTGTCTTTCAAGAGTTGCTATTTGCTTTTTTAAATCAAGTTTTGTTTTTAATGTAAAGTCAATCTCTCTATAGATATTAGAAGGCAATTCACTTAAAAGATAAAAAGGTATTAATAGGTCATGAGAAAAGCCCCTAATTTTATTAGAAATCGAGGAATTAAGATCTACTATAGTTACTACAATACAAAGAATAGTTCCTATAATAAACCTAGAGAACCTCATAGAGGGAGTAGCAAAGATTGCTTCGCTACTTATTTTAGAACTTCTGTGATCTTTTGGAGTCATGAATCTAATAAACTAGATCATTAATTAAGGACTCTTCTCCTTCTATTCATCTGTAGATAATAAATCAATATCATACTTATCCATAATCTCAAGTGCTCTTCCTCCTCCTCTTGCTACACAGGTTAGAGGGTCTTCTGCTATTAAGACAGGGATCCCAGTCTGAGAACTAATTAAAGCATCTATATCCCTTAATTTAGCTCCGCCTCCAGTTAAAATTATCCCTCTTTCAGAAATATCTGAACTTAATTCAGGAGGCGACTGCTCTAAAGCGCCCCTAATAGCCTGGACAATAGATGATAAAGGTTCGAGCATTGCATCATAGATTTGATTGGTATTTAATTCAAAAGTCAAAGGGACTCCTTCAGCTAAATTCCTTCCTCTTACTTCCATCTTTAAGACTTCACTATTTGGAGATGCTGCCCCTATATCATGCTTGACTCTTTCTGCAGTAGCCTCACCTATAAGCACGCCATGATTACGTCTTACAAATGAAACTATTGAGTCATCAAGCCTATCTCCACCAACTTTAAGAGAATTTGAATACACCACACCGTTCAAAGCTAGAATTGCTATCTCAGTAGTTCCGCCTCCTATATCAACAACCATTGAACCACTAGCTTCTTCTACAGGAAGTCCTGCTCCTATAGCAGCTGCCATAGGCTCTTCAATCAATCTTACTTCTCTTGCTCCTGCTCCTAATACCGATTCTCTTATCGCTCTTCTCTCAACTTGAGTAGACTGGCACGGCACACAGACTAAAATTCTAGGGCTAGGTCTAACAAAGCTATCTTCATGAACTTGTTGAATAAAGTGCTGTAACATTTTTTCAGTGACCTGAAAATCTGCGATCACGCCATCTTTCAAAGGACGAATCGCTGATATATTACCTGGAGTTCTGCCTAACATCTTTTTAGCTTCAGCTCCAACTGCTACAACTGTCCTTTGACCCCCTTGAGTTCTTATCGCAACAACTGAAGGTTCATCAAGAATAATGCCCTTTTCTCTTACATAAACAAGAGTATTAGCCGTACCAAGATCTATAGAAAGATCGTTTGAAAATAAACCACGTAATCTTTTTAACATTTATTAATTACAAAATAAAATTTAAGGAAGCCAACTTTAACAACAGGTTAGTTTTTGAGCAAGGAATCTTATGGTACATTATCGATCTTTTTTAATTAATACTAAAAGATAATATGTCAATTAAAGATAAAGATTTAGAAGAAATTGCTCACTTAGCTAGAATTGGTATCAACCCTTCTTTATTTCCAGAATTAAAAAAAGATTTAGAGAATATTCTAAATCTAGTAGAAGAAATGAATAAAGTGGATACTGGTAAAATAGATCCTATGAGTCACCCTCTTGATATTTCTCAACCTTTAAGAAAAGATGAAGTGAGCGAAGAAAATGAAAGAGATAAATTGCAAAAGAATGCACCTTTAACAAAATCTGGTCTTTTTTTAGTTCCTAAAGTTATAGATGCGACAGAGTAAGCTATGGAAGAACTATTTAATCTCAGTATAAAAAAACAAATTGAAGGTTTAAAAACCAAAAAATATTCCTGTGAGGAACTTTTGAATTCATATTACACAAGAATAGAATCAATAAATTCTAAGATCAATTGTTATATAACAATTGAAGATTTAGACTCTCTTAAAAAGGATGCAAAAGAATCAGATAAAAGATACCTTAATAATTCTGCATTGCCCTTGGAAGGTATTCCAATAGCTCATAAGGATATTTTTTGTACTGAAGGCTTACTAACTACCTGCGGTTCAAGGATGCTAAATAACTTTATACCTCCATATTCTTCAACCGTTGTTGAAAATTTTAAAACAGCAGGGGCAATATCTTTAGGTAAAACAAATATGGATGAATTCGCAATGGGCTCTTCTAATGAAACTAGTTTTTACGGTGATGTAAAAAATCCTTGGGATTTAGAATGTGTTCCAGGAGGATCTTCTGGTGGTTCAGCAGCATGTGTAGCAGCTTCTCTAGCATCTGCATCAACTGGAACAGATACAGGAGGATCTATTAGACAGCCAGCATCTTTATGCGGCATAACGGGAATTAAACCTACTTATGGAAGAGTTTCCAGATATGGAATGATAGCCTTTGCATCAAGTTTAGACCAGGGAGGAGTCCTTGCAAAGTCGGCAGAAGATGCTGCTCTTATGCTTGAAATAATGAGTGGCTATGACCCAAAAGACTCAACATCTCTAAATGTTGATGTGCCTAACTTTGCATTAGAAGCTCAAAATGATCTTAAAGATATAAAAATAGGTCTTCCAATTGAGTTCTTTGAAAAAGATATTCCTCAACATGTACAAAATTCTATTGATGAAGCTATAAAAGTATTAGAAAAACTAGGTGCTAAATTCCAGAAAATTTCTTTGCCTAATGTTGACCTTGGGATAGCAGCCTATTACGTAATTGCACCAGCTGAGTGCTCCGCAAACCTTTCAAGATATGATGGAGTTAAATTTGGTTACAGATGTGAAAATCCAAAGGACTTGGATGATCTTTATAGCAGGACTAGAGAAGATGGTTTTGGTTATGAAGTGAAAAAAAGGATTCTAACTGGGACCTATGTCCTTTCTGCCGGTTATTATGATGCTTATTATTTGAAGGCACAAAAATGCAGACAGCTTATTGCTAATGATTTCAAAGAAGTTTTTAAAGAAGTTGATATGATTTTATCTCCTACTGCCCCTGACACTGCCTTTAAAATTGGCTCTAAATCTAAAGATCCATTATCCATGTATCTTGAAGATATTTTTACCATACCAGCAAATTTGGCAGGACTTCCAGGAATTTCTTTCCCATGCGGTAATAATCAAGGATTACCAATTGGATTACAATTAATCGGAAATCATTTACAAGAAAGTTCCATATTAAGTGTTGCACAAAATTTTCAGCTGGAGACAAACTGGCATCTTGAAAGACCTAATATTAAATAAGATGAATAATAATTGGGAGATAGTTATAGGACTTGAAGTCCATGTCCAATTGGCAACTAAATCTAAGATATTTTCTGGAGCTAGTACAACATTTGGAGCTGCTCCTAATACTCAAGCCTGTAATATTGATCTTGGTATGCCTGGAGTATTGCCTGTATTAAATGAAGAAGTACTTAAAATGGCTGTTAAATTTGGTCTAGCCATTGGTGCAAATATAAATAGTCCTACTCAATTTGCAAGAAAGAATTATTTCTATCCAGATTTACCTAAGGGTTACCAAATTAGTCAATTAGATAGGCCGATAGTGGAAGGTGGGTCATTAAATATAGAAATAGACGATAATACTGAAAAGACTATAAGAATAACTAGAGCACATTTAGAAGAAGATGCAGGAAAATCTCTCCATGAAGATTTTGCTGGAATGACTGGTATAGATCTTAATAGAGCAGGAACTCCTTTGTTAGAAATTGTTTCAGAACCAGATCTAAGAAGTGCTCAAGAATCAGTCCAGTACTTAAAAAAGATCCACTCTATCATTAGATATTTAGGAATATCAGATGGAAATATGGCAGAAGGCTCTATGCGATGTGATGCTAATGTTTCAGTTAGAGAAATAGGCCAAACTGAATATGGCACTCGAACAGAGATAAAAAATATCAACTCTTTCCGGTTTGTAGAAAAAGCAATAAATTATGAGTTAAAAAGACAAATAGAAGTCATAGAATCTGGAGGTAGAATTATTCAAGAAACTCGACTTTATGATTCGCAACTAGATTTAACAAAACCAATGAGGTCTAAAGAAGTTGCAAATGATTATAGGTATTTTCCTGAGCCTGATTTATTGCCGGTTATCCTAGAAGATGAATTTATAAAAAATATCAGTGATAATTTACCAGAGCTTCCAACTCAGAAGAGTAAAAGGTTTATCAAAGAATATCATTTAAATAATTATGATGCTGGCGTTTTGTCTGCAGAAATAGAACTTGCTAATTTCTTTGAAGAAGCAATCAAGCTTTCTAACTCTCCTAAACCAACAGCTAATTGGGTAATGGGAGAACTCCTTGGTGCTTTAAATAAAGATAATCTTTCAGTAAGTGAATCAAAAGTAAGTGCAAGAAATCTGGGTACGCTAGTAAAAAGAATAGAAGACCAGACAATATCTGGCAAGACAGCTAAAGAAGTATTTGAAATTATGTGGCAAGAAACAAAAGATGTAGATGACATAATTGAAAGTAAAGGTCTTCAGCAATTAACTAATACAGGCCAAATAGAAGATTTAGTGGACAAAGTTTTGAAAGAAAATCCCGATCAACTAAACAAATTTAAATCTGGAAAAGATAAGTTATTTGGTTTTTTTGTCGGTCAAGTTATGAAAGCATCAAAAGGAAAAGCTAATCCTAGTCAGGTAAATGACGTCCTAAATAAAAGGTTAAAAGAATAGCCTATCTTGAAGATGCAGATTAATCATGTTTCTGAAATCTTTGACAGTCCTTTTTCTTTCTAATTTTGGTGAATGAGCAACATGTTCTAGAAATCCATAAAAACACATTAGCACCAAATCAGTTTGCCTCTCTAAAACATTTGGAGCCTTTCCGGGCCAACCCTTCTTAATAATCTGAAGTAACTTCTTCCTATAAATTAGCTTATTTTTAGATTTAAAATCTGCGCAAGTAGGAAGATAATTAACTAACTCAATATGAAGGTCTGCATCATCAGGCAAGCTAGAAACAAATAAGTCATAAGAACTATCAAGTATTTCCTTAAAATCTGCGGGATGCTGGGCTTCTTTTAGTTTCTTGTCAAAAACTTTGTAGACTTTTTTCCACAAGCTTTTTTGTTCTTTTAAAAAAATATCTTCAATAGAGGAAAAGTATTCTAAGGCTTCTGAAGTTTCCATAGAAAGTTCTTTTGCTATAAGAGGAATTGAAATCCTTTCAATTCTTCTATCCCTTCTTAATGAAGAAATAGTCTTAGATAAAATCTTGCCTCTTATAATAGCACTTTTCTTGACCATCACATTTCTTGTGAAGATGGCCTTATTATCATTTCATTAACCGAAACAGACTCAGGTTGATTAATACAATAACAAATTGCAGAAGCTATATCATTTGCATCTAAAAAGTCATGATTTAATCTTTCAAGCATTGCTTTCATGACTGTCTCATCTTTTATTGAATTACCTAATTCAGTTGTAACTGCCCCCGGGCTAATATTAGTAACTCTTACTTTGTTGGCAAGTTCTTGGCGTAAGCCTTCACTAATTGCTCGAACCGCAAACTTTGTCCCAGAGTAAACAGCTGTCATTGCTCCTGATCTATGACCCGCTACTGAAGAAACATTAATAATATGTCCTGATTCTCTTTCAAGCATATGATTAAGAACAGAATCAATTCCATAAAGAACTCCTTTGATATTTACATCTATTGTTTCATCCCATTCTGAAACCCGCCTTGAAGAAATCAATGACAAGGGCATTATCCCTGCATTATTAACTAATACATCTACCCTGCCGAAAAGGGATAGAGTTTCTTCAGACATTTTTAACATTTCTTTATGATTTGCAACATCGGCAACATGGTAGTGAGCATCTTCACCTAATTCTTCAGCTATCTTCTTAAGTTTATCTTCTCTTCTAGCAACTAACATAACCTTAGCGCCACCATTGATAAGCATTCTAGATGTGGCCTCTCCTATCCCACTGCTTGCTCCAGTTACTATTACTACTTTCTTAGTTGTCATGGGTTATCTACACCATAAACATTGTCAGAGCTTCAGCAAAATAGGCCGGTTTTTCTATGCCTTCAATTTCCATAACTACTTCCGACTTTAATAACCATTGTCCAGGATTTTTTTCTGTTACTTCCTTAAGAGTACTTCTTACTCTCACTTTTGCTCCCGAAGGTACTGGACTTAAAAACCTAACTTTATCAAGACCATAATTTATGCCTGCCTTTACATTTTCAGGGAAAATAGTTCCTGCTTGAGAAGTTAAATAAGGAAGTAGAGAAAGAGATAAAAAACCATGGGCAATTGTAGAACCAAATAAAGGTTTAGCTGCCTCTTCATCTACATGAATAAATTGATGATCCTCAGTTACATCAGCAAATTTATTAATTCTTTCTTGATCTATCTGAAACCAATCAGACACTCCTAATTCCTCTCCAATATAATCTTTTATATTTTCTGCGGCGACTATCTTCATAATTATCTCCTTACTTATTTAATAAATGTTCTTTATATTCCTCTCTTAATCCGGTCTTAAGTAGTTTTCCAGTAGCAGTATGAGGTAGCTCTTCTACAAAGATTACATCATCTGGCATCCAAAATTTAGCTATCTTATCTTCTAAGAAATTTAAAACTTCCTCTTTTGAAATATTTTTTCCCTCTGCTAGAACTACAAATAAGATGGGTCTTTCATCCCATTTCTCATGAAGAGCTCCAATAACGCAGGCCTCTGCTATATCTTGATGACCAACTGCTATATTTTCTAAATCAATTGAGCTTATCCATTCCCCTCCAGATTTAATAACGTCCTTACTTCTGTCGACAATTTGCATATATCCTTCAGGATTAATAGTTGCAACATCTCCAGTATCAAACCAACCGTTTCTATCCAAAGCTGAATCTTCAGACTTATAATACCTTTCAACAATAGTAGGTCCTTTAACCATCAATCTTCCAAAAGTTTTTCCATCTCGGGGAAGTTCTTCTCCCGATTCGTCGGCAATCATCATTTCGACGCCAAAAATTGATTTACCTTGCTTTTGTTGAATATCATAACGTTCTTCTAAGCTCATATTTTCCATAGCTGGTGTTTTACTTGTCATAGTTCCAAGAGGGCTCATTTCTGTCATACCCCATCCATGAAGTAAAAAAGCAGCATGCTTTTCTTCAAACTCCTTAATCATAGCTCTAGGTGCAGAAGATCCTCCTACTAAGACTGTTTCTACTGAATCTAATACGTGATTTCCTTTATTTAGATGTTGAAGTAAACCTAACCAAACCGTAGGAACACCTAGTAAAATATTGGGTTTCTCAGCTTCTATAAGAGCATGTAAGGATGCTCCATCTAAGTCGGGTCCAGGCAGTACCATTTTACATCCAAACATACATGATGCGTAAGGCAAACCCCATGCGTTAACATGAAACATTGGAACAACAGGTAACAACACGCTTGAATTAGATAAATTCATTCCATTACCTGAACTTGCCATCCATCCATGTAAAATTGTAGAACGATTTGAGTATAAGACTCCTTTAGGATTTCCAGTAGTGCCTGATGTATAACAAAGAGAAGAGGCTGCATTTTCATCTAAATCTGGCCAACTAAATTCTTCAGATTCGTTCTCAATTAATTCTTCATAACATAAAATATTCTTTAAACTAGTATTTGGCATATGATCTTTATCGGTTAAGACGATTACACCTTTTATAGAAGGAAGTTTTTCAATTAATGACTCGATCAAACTTACAAAAGATAAATCTATAAAGAGATACTTATTTTCAGCATGATTTATTATATATTCTAGTTGCTCTGGAAAAAGTCTTGGATTTATAGTGTGTACTATTGATCCTATCCCAGAAACTCCAAAATATAATTCAAAATGTCTATATGTATTCCATGCCAAAGTTCCGACAATATCGCCTTTTTTAAAGCCCATTTTAGTAAGAGCATTTGCTAATTTTCTAGATCTATTCGCTGAGTCTTCTAATGAGTACCTATGTATAAAACCTTCTACAGTTTTAGAAACTATCTCGGTATCAGCGTGATTTTTTACAGCATGCTCTATTAATCCAGAAATCAATACCTGACTTCCCATCATATTTCCTAACATTCTTAACTCCCTTTCTTTTTTAATTTCCTTGATATAATTTCATTTAACGGACCAGAATATCTCCGTAAAGCCCAAGCTTCAAGTGACTTTTTATCATTTCCTTCGATAATCTTTTTAAGAAAGCGTAAATTATTAAAGAAATCCCATAAAAAAGGAGACCATTCCAACTGAAGTTGACTCTTCCACTCTATACATAAATCATTTGAAAGATCTATCAATATATCAATATCTTCAACTTTACTTAGATCAGGAACTATATCAAAAGGACCATAAAAAAAAGGCATGAGTTGCTTAAAAGCATCTGGAATTTCAAACTTTTTTAAAATATCATCAGTTTTTAGCTTACCATCTAGTTGAGATAAAATAATACTATCAGTGATTGATAGCCCTGTTCCATTCAATCCAAAACCTTCAACATTTTCTATATTAATAAGTCTATCCTTTAGAGGTCCTATGAAAAACTTTGTTGGACAGTAATCGTTGGCATAATAGTTATCCCAAATTAATACTGGATTAGAAATAACTTTTTGTAATTCTTGAATTTCTTCGTCGATAATTGATTCACTCACAACATTTTTTCCTGTCCAAAGCATAGGCAAATTACTTGGTACTTCTTCTGCTAAAGTCTTTAAGTAAGGTGAATTAAAAATATCATCATCAGCAAAACTATTACAATAAACTGTAGGGCAAAAAATTAACGGGTTAGTAGATTTTTTTTCTAAATATTGTGAGATTTCATTTATTATATTTCCATGTTCAACAGCTAAATATTTATCTCTCTTAAATTCAAGATCATCAAACAAGATTCCAAATTCTGAAAAGCCGACTGAATGTAATTGGTTGAATTTCTCTTTTAAGTTCTCCAAGTCACTAGCAGCTCCTTTATTAAAACTAATTCCAGGGGATAAACAAAAATAAGGTGTAATTCCTAGTTTGGTTGCTTCTTCTGTAAAACTTTTAAAATTATGCAATGCATCGTCAGGATAAGGTGTGGACCATTTTATTCGGTGATACGGATCTTCTTTAGGGGCATATATATATAAATTCATCCCAAGATGAGAAATAGATTTTAATATAGTGGACCTGTCTTTCCAGGATAACAGCTTGCCATAATAGCCTTCAATGTAGCCCTTAAATTGCATACTATTTATTCCCGCAAGTTGAGCACAAAGGATCTCTCTTAATATTTAGCCTTTGAGTTTCCCCTTTTAAAAAATCATAATTCTCTAGGATAGACTCTCGATATGAACTCAAATTTAATATCTTTTTTAACGCTTCAATTACTTGCATAGAACCTATAATGCCAGTTATTGGTGCCAAAATACCAGCTTCTGAACAACTTAAATCCTCCTGCTCAGTAAAACCAAAACAACATTCATAACAAGATGAATTTGGTAATTCAAAATTAAATACTGAAATCTGTCCTGACCAACCTAAAGCTGCTCCAGATATTAAGAAAGCTTTTTTAATAAAAGCAACTGAATTGATAGCATAACGAGAAGTAAAATTATCAGTTGCATCTATTATGATTTCACCGTTTAAGATAAATTCTGTTAAAACCTCAATATCAATCTCTTTTTCTATTCCTTGGACCGAAGAATCTGATCTAATCTTACTTAGAGCTTCTAAAGTTTGATTAACTTTAGATTTATTAATATCCGACTCCTGAAATAGAACCTGTCTATGTAAATTTGAAATATCAACATGGTCATAATCGCAAAGAATGAGTTCTCCTATTCCAGCTCTACATAAATAATTAGCTGCAATAGATCCAAGTGCTCCAAGGCCTATGACAACTACCCTAGCATTGTTAATTCTTTGTTGCCCTTCTACATCAATCTCAGGCAATAAAATCTGCCTACTATATCTTAATAAATCTTGATCTTTCATGCCTATATTTTTATACCTCTTGAAATACGATCATCTCCATTTAAGTCTTTATGAGAAGTGTAATCTTCAAAAGAAAAATTATTAAAAATATCTTTTACTATATTTTTTTGCTCTGGAGAATGTTCTAAGAACAACATTCCTTTCTTTCTAAGACAGTAAGCACTTTCTTCAACAATTTTTTGTATGTCCTCTAATCCACTTTTATTAGAAACTAGAGAATTAAGAGGTTCGAATCTAACTCCATCTCCTAATAATCTAGGATCATTTTTAAATATATAAGGCGGGTTACTCACAACAACATCCAGTGATCCCTTTTTTATAGAAGATAACCAGTCCCCTTGAATCAAATTAATTTCAATTCCAAGGTCTATTTCATTCTGCTTAGCTACTTTTAACGCTCGATATGACTTTTCTAATGCAAATACCTTCCATTCTTTTCTTTCATGAGCTAATGCTAATGATATTGCTCCACTTCCTGTTCCAGCATCTAATATTTGAATTGATTCTTGACCATAAATGTCTAAAACAATTTCGACTAAAGTTTCCGTCTCTGGCCTTGGAACTAACACATGTTTATTTACCGATAACTCTATATTCCAAAATCCTTTTTTTTCTAAAATATATGCGAGAGGCTCGCC
>TARA_B110000014_G_scaffold70024_1_pt1 | contig 25685 bp, 24 predicted proteins | sample TARA_B110000014 | Tara Oceans TARA_B110000014 (sample SAMEA4396468) | marine metagenome | biome: Westerlies Biome; feature: [MES] marine water layer (ENVO:01000295) within the mesopelagic zone...; material: water (ENVO:00002006), including particulate matter (ENVO:01000060) such... | reverse complement strand
AAAAATAGCTGTTTTTACTGAAGCATCAGAAATACTTACTTTTCAGCTCTTAAAAAGTTCATTTTTGACTCTGTATTTCGTTTTTAAACCTGAGTCTTTTATCAGAAATTTCTAAATAAAAACTCACAAAAGAACATCTAGAACCATCGAGCTAAAAAGTAAGAAAATATAAGTTATTGAATAACGGAATAACTTCAAAGCATTCTTTTCGATTGGGTCAAAGAAAACTTTCAAAGCAAAAAATAGAAACAGAGCACCAAGTCCTGTAGCTGCAACCAAGTAATAAATACCCATTCCTGCGACAAAGAAAAAAAGCAGAGAAAATCCGATTAAAACAAATGAATACAAGACTATTTGTCTTCCTGTTTCTTTTAGACCCGTAACAACTGGAAGCATGGGAATTTCTGCTGCAGCGTAATCGTCACGATAATTAATTGCTAAAGCCCAAAAGTGAGGTGGTGTCCAGAAAAAGATCACACTAAACAATACAATCGGAGCCCACCCTAAAGTTCCTGTCACAGCGGTCCAGCCAATCAAAACAGGCACTGCACCAGCAGCACCTCCAATAACGATATTGCTGGTCGAAGAACGTTTTAACCACATAGTGTAAACAATCACGTAAAAAGCAGTCGCCGAGATAGCTAAAAATGCACTTAAAAGATTAACAAAACCAAGGAGCCAAATAAATGCTCCAACCTCTAGAACAAAAGCAAAAACAGTCGCTTCTTTTGTTGTAATTGCACCTGTAACTAGGGGCCGGTTACTGGTTCTGTTCATTTTTTTGTCAATATCGACATCTAGTACCATATTGAATGAATTAGCTCCAGCTGCAGCGAGCGAACCACCGACCATAGTTGCAACAATGAGCCACAAAGAAGGTGTTCCTTTTTCCGCAACAAACATTGTTGGAACAGTTGTGATTAACAGAGTACGAATTATCCCTGGTTTTGTTAAAGCAAAAAAAGAATTTACTCGGAAACGAATTGAATCAGGACTATTAACACGCATCATCCTTAGGCTATGGGTTCATTTGAATTCACAAACGCAAAAAACTGGTTTTAAGAAATAAGCCAATCAGACGGGGACTCTCCAGCAGGAAACAATTTTTGTTGAAATCTGTGCATTCCCGCTAACCATCTATCTATATCATCACTTTTACGTCGCGAGTATTCCGAAACCTCTGGATGTGGAAGAATATGAAATTTTTCTTCTATAACACCTTCGACGACACTTTGAGCTACTTCTTCCGGTGTTAATACCCCGTCAACAGCAGCCGGGTTAGACGCACCTTCAGATAATAAGTCTCTAGTTGGACTATTTTCTAAAATATCTGTTTCTACGGATTGCGGACATAATACTGAAACTTTAATTCCATGCTCTCTATACGAAATCGATAAGAACTCCGACAGAGAGATTGCTGCATGTTTAGTTACAGAATAATGAAGCGAACCCAACTGAGTTAAAAGCCCCGCAGCGGAAGCAGTGTTTAAGAGATAACCGCCACCTGCTTCAATCATATGAGGAATCGAATGTCTAGCTGCCCAAAGGTGAGCCATAACATGAACGTCAAACATTTTCTTTAGTTCTTCATCAGGTGCTTCTAAAGCACCCACAGTTACATAACCCGCATTTGAAACCATCAAATCTATTCGGCCAAACTTTTCAACTGCCGTAGATACAAGTCCTGATACTTCACTCTCTTCTGAGACATCGCACTCCACAGCTAAACCACCAACTGTTTCAGCAACTTCTTTTGCGCCATCAACATCCAAATCAGCTACTACTAAACCTGAAGCTCCTTCCTTATGGAAGCGCTCGACTAAAGCTCTACCGATTCCTGTAGCCCCACCAGTTACAACCGCAACACAATCATTTAACTCCATAAATCAATCTTATGTAACAAATTGATTAGTATCTCACCGAAATAAGAATCGAGTTTTGATACTCAAACGCGTTTATAAAGTAAAGACCGTATTAACATAACTAATGTCCTTTTATTAGTAGAAAACTTTTAATAATTTTATGTAGGAGGCAATAAAAGATAAACCAAAGAGGAACGCGAATACTCAAGCCTCTGCTATCGTGGCAAAACTTCTTAAGGAACTGGAGCCCCCATCGTCTAGTGGCCTAGGACGCTGGCCTTTCACGCCGGTAACACGGGTTCGAATCCCGTTGGGGGTACAAAACTAAATAAATAATAAGTAGCTAAAAACACTTTTAGTATGAAGTTACTTTGGTCCTGTGGTGCAGTCTGGAGTGCACGCCGCCCTGTCAAGGCGGAGGTCGCGGGTTCAAATCCCGTCAGGACCGCGAAACTGAAGTTTTTTACCGCAGTTTGCGGTCGGGTAGCTCAGTTGGTAGAGCGTCCGCCTGAAAAGCGGAAGGTCCCCGGATCGATACCGGGCCCGACCACAATTTTCTATAACATTTGTAAAGTTATTACTTTATATTCTAAACAAAATGATCATATGCAACTAAACGAAACAGCATCTCAGCAAGCGTTACGAAACGAATTACGAAAATACTTTGCTGGAATCATGACTGAAGAAACCAGAGAAAGTCTGAGAAATACCGATCAAAGTTCAGAAATTCGTAAAAAGATTTTCCTACAATTAGGAGCAGACGGCATGCTGGGCCTCGGTTGGCCGGTGGAATATGGAGGTGGCGGACGCCCACCATCAGACCAATTCATTCTTTTCGATGAAGCTCAAAGGGCTAATTGTCCAATGCCATTCGTGACACTAAATACAGTTGGACCAACAATTATAGAATTTGGTACGGAAGAGCAAAAACACAAATATCTACCAGGAATTTTAAATGGTGAGATAATTTTTGCGTGTGGATATTCTGAACCCTCAGCAGGAACGGATCTCGCTTCTCTGCGCACTAAAGCTGTTAGAGACGGAGATGAGTGGGTAATAAACGGTGGGAAAATTTATACAAGTGGTGCTAACGAAGCAGACTATGTCTGGTTAGCTTGCAGAACTGATCCGGAAGCTAAAAAACACCGGGGCATTTCACTAATTATCGTTCCTACAGATTCAGAAGGTTTTTCTTGGACTCCAATAAATACTGTTGGCGGTGTTCCAACAACTAGCACCTACTACGACAATGTCAGAGTTCCAGCAGAAAATCTTTTAGGTGAAATCAACAGTGGTTGGCAGCTAATTACTACACAACTTAATCATGAAAGAGTTGGTCTTGCAGCTACTAGCGCTTTAGCTTTTCGTCTTTACGAAGAAACTTTGACATGGTCCACTCAAAATGAATCTTCAGACGGGGGACTCATAATCGATCAACCGTGGGTCCAACTAGATTTTGCCCGCTGCTACGCAGAACTTGAAGCACTAAAACTTATGAACTGGCGTATGACAATTGACGTAGAAAAAGGCCGCCTTACGCCCGACCGTTCATCTGCAGTGAAGGTCTATGGGACAGAGGCAGCAGTAAGGATATACGAACGCTTGCTCGGAATTATCGGCATAGAAGGACGCATAAAAGGAGGTCAGTCAGGAACAGTTCTTTTTGGTGATCTAGAAAGAGCAGGTCGAGCGGCTCAAATCAACACTTTTGGCGGAGGTGTTAATGAAGTCATGCGGGAAATCGTTTCGTGGGTAGGACTAGGAATGACGAGAGCTAGCCGTCAAACAGAAAGCAAAAAAAGCTAATGGATTTTGACTTTTCGGAAGATCAAATAGATTTATCTAATCTCGCCAAAACAATTTTTAGTGACTTGTCAACTAGTGACAGGGTTGCAGAGATTGAAAAAACAGATCAAAGGTTTGACAAAAATCTGTGGGAAACACTTTCTGATTCCGGATTACTAGGAGTAACTATTCCCGAAAGTTATGGAGGTCTCGGTTTAGGGATGGTAGAACTCTCCCTTGTACTTGAGCAACAAGGAAGAAAAGTTGCCCCTGTGCCACTTCTTGCAACATCTATTCTCGGATCTTGGGCAATAGCCAAATATGGTAAAAACAATCAAAAAAACCATTGGTTACGAGAAATTTGCACAGGAAATCAAATACTTACGGGAGCATGGACTCCACACACTAATTCAACAAATCTAATTACCGAAAATGACGGTAACGGATGGCGCGTAACTGGTGAGAAACTTGCGGTACCTGCTTGTAATTTAAGTAACGCTGTTCTAGTACCGGTAACTATTGATGAAAATCAAAGAATTGCAATCATCTCTTTAGAAAAAAAGGGAGTGGAGAAAAAAATCGTAGAAACCACAAACCTTGAACTCCACGGAAACCTATCATTTGATGCTGTTGAATTAAGTGAAGAAGACCTTTTAGATGAAAAAGGTGAAATCATTTTTCAGGAAGTTTCTCAAAGAGCAAAAATCGGTATCTGTGCTCTAGTTCTTGGTTGTTGTGAGGAAGCTTTAACTATGACCGCTCAGCATGTTTCAGAACGAGAACAGTTTGGAAGACCATTGTCTACAAATCAAGGCGTCGCGTTACAAGCAGCAGATGCTCATATTGACATAGATGGAATAAGGGTCACACAATTACAAGCTGCATGGGAAATTGATGAAGGTTTGGAATGTTCTAAAGCTGTCTCTTCAGCAAAATGGTGGGCATCAGAAGCTGGACAAAGAATTGTTGTTACTACCCAACACCTGCATGGTGGAACAGGCGCAGATACAACACATCCAATTCATCGTTACTTCTTATGGGTTATCCAATTAGCCGACACTTTGGGTGGAGCGGGAAAAAGCTTAAATGCGCTAGGAAAATTAATTGCTGAAGAAGCTTTAAATAAAAATATTTAAATTCCAAAACCATCAATTATTGGTTCTTTTTCTGCGAAGAAAAGTGACAGCTCAGAATCTATTGCATCGAAAGACCATGCTTTATTTGTCGAAGTTTCAAACATTCGTCGAGGTTTCTCATAAACAACAAGTTCTCCGCCCCAAATCTGTAAAACATTTCCCGAGACGCTTTCAGAATTCGATGATGCCAGCCATGCCACTAATGGGGCTACGTGTTCAGGCGCATATTTATCAAAACCTTCTTCTGGTTTTTCAAAAAGTGAAGCTGAAGGACCACCCATATTCATACGCGTTCTAGCTCTCGGAATCAAAACATTTGCGTTACATCCAAATCTTTGTAATTCTCTGGCGGCCGAAAGAGTTAAAGCGATAATCCCCGCTTTTGCCGCACTGTAGTTTCCTGTTCCTAAAGCTCCTATCAAAGCAGCTTCTGAAGAGGTATTAATAATGCGCCCTCCTAATGGTTTTTCTCCATCTTGTTTCCAAACCTCTCTCCAATGAGCCATTGTGTGGCGCATCATGCAGAAATGACCTTTTAAATGAACTCTGATAACCGAGTCAAATTGTTCTTCTGTCATTTTTTGCAACATCGAATCCTGAATAAAACCTGCGTTGTTCACCAAGATGTCTAAAGAACCGAATTTATCTACGGCCGTATTTATCAACTCCTTAGACTGATCCCAGTCAGCAACATCACCAAAATGAGCGGTAGCATTTCCACCCTGTTCAATAATTTCAGCAACCGTGGAATCTGCTGGTTCAGTATCTGAACCGATTCCATCTCTTGTCAATCCAAGATCATTAACAACAACACTCGCTCCATGCATTGCCAACTCCAGAGCTTCAACTCGTCCCAGACCTCTTCCAGCACCAGTAACAACTGCCACTTTCCCGTCAAGAACACCCATACTAAATCCTTTCAATAATTGTTGCCGTGCCTATTGCCCCACCGCAACACATCGTGATCATTGCCAAAGAACCGTCTCTTCTTTCAAGTTCATTTAATGCGGTCACCATCAGACGAGAACCCGTCGCTCCCACAGGATGACCTAACGCAATCGCCCCACCATTAACATTCACTTTTTCGGAATCAATTTCTGGATTTTCGCTAAGCCAGGACAAAACAACAGACGCAAAAGCTTCATTGCATTCGAATAAATCAATATCGGAAAGACTTATCCCAGACTTTGACAAAATCTTTTTTGTAGCATCCACAGGACCATCCAGTAAATAATAAGGATCTGTACCAACTACTACATTCGCAACAATTTTTGCACGAGGCTTTAACCCGTTAGCTTTAGCCCGATCCTCATCCATCCATAACAAACCTGCTGCTCCGTCAGAAATTTGTGAAGAATTCCCTGCTGTATGAATACCATTTTCTAAAACTGGATCTAACCGTGCGAGAGATTCATAATTTGTATCACGAATACCTTGGTCAGTATTTACCAATAAGCTCTCGCCTGTTCTCTCCCCTTCCGAATCCAAAACGGGTGCACTTATTGGAAGAATTTCATTTTCAAATCTTCCTTCATTTTGTGCAACAGATGCTTTTTCTTGTGATCGAAGACCCCAGTTATCTACATCTTCACGGCTGATGTCCCTGTTTGAAGCTATTCGCTCAGCGGCTTCAAATTGATTGGGGCTATCCCAGGGAAAGTCATCAGGTTTCGAAGAGCCAGGACCATTAAATACATTTGCTCCCAGACCCACCCGGCTCATTAACTCGACCCCACATGCTAATCCGACATCAATTGTTCCAGCTTCTATAAGAGCGTGAATCAAATTGTTGGCTTGTTGACCTGAGCCACACTGGGTATCGATAGTCGTAGCACCTGTCGTATAGTCCCCCGAAGTGTTTAACCACGCTGTGCGAGTTACGTTGCTTGCTTGTTGACCAGCCTGCGTTACACAACCACCTATAACCTGCTCTACCTCAGAGGATTGAATCCCTGTTCTTTCAACTATTCCTTGCTGTAGAAGGCCAAGCAATTGCGTCGCGTGAAAGCCATTGAATTGGCCGACTAATTCTCTTCCCCTTCCAATAGGAGTTCTCAACGCTTCTATAATCACAGCTTTCCCCATACGAACTCCTAACTTGTTACTGTGTCAATCATCGCCGACAGCATTAGATTTCCCACGTTATTTTCAAAATAAACGATTAAGAAGCATCTTAGATAAAGTCTTTCTGTGGATCACTCTCCAAAAATCATTATTCCAGAAGCAAATCTTAGAGATATAGGTGGGAAAAAAACTCAAACTGGCCTAGAAGTCAAACCAGGATATCTCTTCCGAAGCGGACATTTAAGTGAATTGGAAACAGAAGATTTTAAAAAATTTGAAAACCTACAATTAAGAACAATTGTAGATTTGCGAAGACCTTCGGAAATAGAAATGTACCCGACACCAAGTTTGGAAAAAGTTGAGACTCTTAATTTCTCAGTATCTTCTGACGATAACGAGTTTGCCATCGCCGCAAACTTTATGAACGGTGAACAAATCCCTACTGGGATGACAGGAGAAATTATTGAAAGATATTTCAAAAATTCGGTCAATGAAAAACTTGATTCTTACGTGCCAGTTTTTGAAACATTAACTGACCCCAATAACTTTCCTTTACTCTTCCATTGTGTAGCAGGTAAAGACAGAACGGGAATTGTTTCTGCTTTTTTACTCGGAATTCTGGATGTGGATGAATCTGTAATTATTGAAGATTATTTACTGACAAATAAACTACGCAAAAGAGAAATGGAACTAAAAGAAAAAGAAATAAGAGATCGTTTAGTCGAAACAATTGAAAATAAAACTGAAAAACCTATTGAAGAATACATGGAAATAGCTAAATCTCTTCTATACGCCAAAGAGAACTTTATGACATCAGTGTTTGAAGAGATTAAGAAAAAGTTTGGAACCTGGGATAACTTTAGGCTTACTGGTCTAAAAATTAGTGACCAAAGATTTAATGAACTGAAAAACTTTCTCTTAACAGACTGACTATAAATTCAATAAAGATGGCAGTTCCATCAAATGATCGACTATAAAGTCTGCTTCTAATTCGTTCTCTTGATCATCGTTTGCCCCTCTAAATCTGACGCTGGTCATACCAATGTTTCGTGCGCCTACAACATCAGTGCGCTTTAAATCTCCCACATGAGCAGCTTTAAATGGCTTGATATTTCCCATTCCTTCTAATGCTTTCATAAAAATTTTTTTGTCAGGTTTATAGACACCCACTTCATCAGAGAATGCAAAAAAAGTTACATGAGGAGAGATCCCAAATTCAGTTAAAAAGAACCGTAAATGCCTACCAGCCGACAAGGAGGTGTCACTTACTATCGCGGTTTTTATATCTTTCTTGACCAGGTATGCCAAAACTTCTTCCGCTCCTTCGACAACATCAACTTTTAAAGCAAAAGAAGCTTGATCAAAAGTTTCCGTAAAAACCTCGCGATCCTCAAGGGTAATTTGCTCACCAAAAACGTTGAAGGCGTCTTCTAGTGCCTCTTTGGCTGTGTATTGACGGCCAGCTCGCCATTCAATATCAAATCGGACTGGGAGCATTTCAAGAACTGATAGCAATAAATCGGAAGAGATATTCAAACCTCTTTCATCAATTACTTTTTGCCAAGCAGATTGTCTGACTTCAATACCGCCCGGTTCACTAACTAAAAGAGTGTTCCAAAGATCAAAAGTTACACCTTCAATATCAACGTGTTTAGATTTCAATTTTTAATCTTTTTTATGAACGACAAACTTTGTCATTTAATGCTGCTCTAGCAACGGCTTCCGCAACTTTGTATGGCACAGATTTATCAAAAACTGAAGGAACAATGAAATCAGGATTCAAATTATCTTCTTCAATGGAATCAGCTATGGCTTTTGCCGCAGCCAGTTTCATATTTTCAGTAATCTGAGTTGCACCTACATCTAGTGCACCACGAAAAATTCCAGGAAAAGCCAAAACGTTATTAATTTGATTCGGGTAGTCGCTTCTACCAGTTGCCATCACAGCTGCAAGACCATCAGCTTCCTCTGGACGAATTTCAGGATCTGGGTTAGCCATTGCAAAAACAATAGGGTCTGGAGCCATGTTACGAAGATCACTCGCATCAATAAGTCCTGGTCCGCTCAAACCTATAAAAATATCTGATCCTTTGATCACGTCGTTCAAAGTGCCCATTTTCCTATCTGAGTTTGTGTTATTAGCAAACCACTCCTTTGCAACATTTAAATTTTCACGTCCCTGATAAACGGCACCGGAGCGATCAACACCTACGATCTCTCCGACTCCCGCTCCAATTAATATTTTTCCTACAGCGACTCCGGCGGCACCCATGCCTGCTATTACAACAGACTGATTTTCAATCTCTTTGCCGGTCAAGCGAAGTGCGTTCCATAACGCTGCGAGAGTAACTACTGCTGTTCCATGCTGGTCATCATGAAAGACGGGTATGTCAAGAGCTTCTTGCAACGCTTCTTCAACCTCGAATGCTGCCGGCGCGGCAATATCTTCAAGATTTATTCCACCAAAAGAAGGTGCGAGTTTTTTGACAGTTTCAATAATCTCATATGAGTCAGTGACATCTAAACACACAGGGAAAGCATCTACCCCTGCAAACTCTTTAAACAGTAGAGCTTTTCCTTCCATTACGGGCAAAGAAGCTTCAGGTCCTATATCTCCCAAACCAAGCACTGCTGTTCCATCAGTAACAATAGCGACTGTGTTTTTCTTAATTGTCAGATCATGGACGCGAGATGGATCTTCATGAATAGCCATGCAAACTCTCGCAACTCCTGGAGTGTAGGCCATGGATAAATCATGATTGTCAGAAATCTCTGCTAGAGGTGAAACTTCAATTTTTCCACCCTTGTGCATTTCAAAAGTTCGATCATGCCAAGACAACAAATCAACACCATCTAGTTCTTTTATATGCGAAATCACCGAATCTACGTGTTCTTCGTCTCTGCAGTTTATTACAACGTCATTCGTTAAAATTTCACCCCGGACATCAAAACCACCCATTGAAACAATGTTTGCTCCTGCTTCACCAACAGCTGTAGCAAATCTTCCTAAGGTGTTAGGGACATTTTGAAGTTCGACTCTTATATAAATCGAATAAGCAGCAGTTGGTAAATATGGCATGAGGCTTAAGCCTACGAGAAGTATTGAAAATAAAACTACTGATTTTCGTAATCAAAGCCTAATTCAGGTGCAGAAACTAATGCATGAAAAGAAATTCCTTCTTTTTTAGCTTCCAAAGAGCAGGTTCCACCACGATCAACAACAGCAAGAATCATCACAGGATTCCCACCTAGTTCACGTACAACTTTTGCGGCTTCTAGAGGGGAAGTTCCTCTTGTAACGGTGTCTTCACAAATAACGACTCGGTCATTTTGCTCTAGGGCGCCAGCAAGTCGTCCTTCAACGCCATGATCTTTAGATTCTTTTCTAATACTGAAAGAACGAAAAAAATTTCCTCTATTAGCTGCGATGGAGGCAACTCCAAAAGCAACAGGGTCGGCTCCAGCAGCCAACCCGCCTATTGCTTGAATATCATCTGGTATTGCTTCGATAGCAGCTTCGGCTACTAATAACATTCCCTCGGGTCGACATATTGTTTGTTTTGCGTCGCAAAACCAGTTGCTTTTACGACCTGATTTTAAAACGAAGTCACCTTCTTGAATTGAAAACTTTTTTAAATGAGCAATCAATTCGTGATTATCCATAAAGTGAAGTTACCCCAATATTTCCACTTGGCGAGAACCCTTTACTATCTCACCTATAACGTGAGCTGGTTTTTTTTCTTTATTCAGTTCGTCCAATACTCGATCTGTTGCATTCGGAGGAACAATCAAAACCATTCCAATACCCATATTGAAAACTCGAAACATCTCTTCATCATCGATTGCACCTACAGATTGAATCTCAGAAAAAATTCTTGGAGTTTTCCAGCTGGACTTATGTATGGCGGCGTCAAAAGCTTCGCCTAAAATTCTTGCCACATTCTCAGGCAATCCACCTCCTGTTATGTGGGCTATCGCATGAATTTCGTTTTCATTCAAAACATTTAAAATGGTTGGAGCGTAAATTACACTTGGTTCCAATAATTTTTCGCCAAGAGTGCTTTCAGCACCTTCCCAAGCAGGATCAGCGAGAGACCTGTCGGCAGTTTCTGAAAAAACTTTTCGCACCAGGGAAAAACCATTAGAACGAAGATTTGGCGACTCTATTCCAATTATTTGATCACCTAATTGAATATTTGAAACTTCAATAACTTTGTTTCTTTCAACAGCTCCAACTGAAAATCCTGCCAAGTCAAAAGAGTCGTCGTCCATAACACCTGGGTGCTCCGCAGTTTCACCCCCGATTAAAGCACACCCTGCTTCTACGCAACCCTCAGCGATTCCTTTAATTAAAGACTGAACTAGTTCTGGATTTAAATGACCTATTGCTATGTAATCCAAAAAAAACAGAGGTTCCGCGCCGACGCAAACAAGGTCGTCTACACACATTGCTACGAGATCAATTCCTATCGTTTCATATCTTCCAGTTATTTTGGCTATCTCCGACTTCGTTCCCACTCCATCGGTTGCAGAAACTAACAACGGATCTTTATAAGACGACAACCCCAAATCGAACATTGCAGCAAAGCCACCAAAATTGTCAACTACTTCTGGTCGGCGTGTCATTGACGAAAATGGTTTTATTTGTTCAACAACTTGTCTGGCCGCTTCCAAACTTACGCCCGAAGACAAATAATCATTACTTTTCACAACAACACTCGATTGGAAGTTCATGCTCTTCCAATATCAATAACTCGTTGTTCTAATACTTGAAAAAAAGTCATTTGAATCCAAATTACGATCGTGACTTTCTTCATTATTTGATTTTAAAGAAAGTTCTAAAGGTATCTCTATGGGGTATTTACCTGTTAAACAAGCATCACAGAATCCCGCTCCCATTGCTCCAGTCGCGCTAAGAAGCTCTTCAAGTTGTAAATAACTAAGACTGTCTACTTCTAAATACCTTTGTATTTCGTCAACTGTTAAATTAGCTGCCAATAATTCGCCTTTTGAACCTGTATCCATACCATAAAAACAGGGCCATCTATAAGGTGGCGAAGAAACCCTTAAATGAACTTCTTTTGCACCTGCATCCCGAAGCATTCGAACCATTGCTTGTGTTGTTGTTCCTCTAACAATTGAATCATCTACAACAATTAATTTTTTATCTTTTATGTTTTCTTTTAAGGGGTTTAATTTAATCCGCACTGTTGAAGCACGCATTTCTTGTGTAGGAGCAATAAAAGACCTACCTATATAACGATTTTTTACTAGGCCTTGACCGTATGGAATTCCTGATTCCCTAGCAAAACCTTCCGCAGCTGGAATTCCCGATTCCGGAACACCCATAACTAAATCTGCTTCTGCAGGGGCCTGCCTTGCAAGTGCTTCACCCATTTTAACTCTTGCAGTATGAACACTTTGGCCGTAAAGATAACTGTCAGGGCGGGCAAAATAAACAAACTCAAATAAACAAATACGCGGATCGATCTGATCTTCAACAAAAGGAAAAAATGAACTACAACCTTTTGCGTCGACTATAACCATTTCCCCCGGATCAATTTCTCTAATAAAATGTGCTCCAATCACATCAAGAGCAGCGGTTTCAGATGCTAAAACCCAACCTCCATCAAACCGCCCTAAACACAAAGGGCGAAATCCGTTAGGATCGCGAACACCAATTATGCGATCTTGGTCACAAAAAACTAATGAAAACGCTCCAGATAGCTTTGGTAAAACGCTTTGAAGTGCTTCTTTCATAGGGTCATCTACGTCTTTTAGTTGTTTTGTAGATATATCCAAAGAAATCAATTCAGCAATTAAATCACTATCTGAAGCTACGGTTCCTTTTAGCATCCCTGCATCACTTGCTAACCGATCTGTATTTACCAGATTACCGTTATGTCCTAGTGCAAATTCAATGTTGCCAATACCACGATAAACCGGTTGAGCATTTCTCCATGCACTCGAACCAGTTGTCGAATAACGAGTCTGCCCTATCGCGAGGTTCCCATTTAAAGCTGCGAGATTCTTTTCATCGAAAACATTTGAAACTAGTCCCATGTCCTTTACAACTGTTATTGATTCTCCATCACTAACTGCCATACCGGCGGACTCTTGTCCACGATGTTGTAAAGCGTATAGACCTAAATAAGTTAGGTGTGCCACTAGATGATCGGGGGCAAAAATTCCGAATACCCCGCACGCTTCGTGAGGTTCATCAAAAAATAATTCAGGCTGTTCTTCAACTTGCTGAATAGCTTCACCTTTTGACACTGAAGCGATCATATGTCTAGAAGTGAATTAAATCCCGCATACCCATTAATCAAGCACTGGCCGTTCCTACACCTAAAGCATTAGGCAATTGTGTCAAAAATGCTAAGTCAATAGTTTCTTTCGGAACATCTATTAAATCTTTAACAATGAACCTGTCGCCACCGACTAAACCTAGACGTGTCGTAGGGATATTCGCGCTCTCTGCCCTAGATAACAACTCGTTTACATTTTCCGAATTTATTGAAACTAGAACTCTGCTTGGGCCTTCTCCGAAAAGAGATAGCGCGTCAGGAATTCTAGCGACAGTAATACCAAATTTGGATTTTGCTACCATCTCAGCTAAAGCAACCCCTAACCCTCCAGCGGATAGATCATGAATGCCGTCAATAATTCCATCAGACACAAGACTTCTCACTAAGTCAGCAAGAACTTTGTGAGTTTCTAAATCGACATCTATCAATTCTCCACTATTAAGCCCATGCAGAGCACTCCATAACGAGCCGCCCACATCAATATGGCTTGGACCTAGAAGAACTAAACGATTGCCTTCTAAAAGCTCAAATCCAGGAGGTTTTCTGTGAAGTTCCTCAATCTTGCCAACTAATCCAACAATGGGAGTTGGCGAAATATTTACTCCAGAGGATTCGTTATACAAACTCACATTTCCACCTACTACGGGAATACCAAATCCTTCACATGCTTCTGCCATCCCATCTATAGATTCCGAAAGTTCCCACATAACTTCAGGATTCTCTGGATTACCAAAATTAAGACAATTAACAAGAGCCAGGGGATGCGCCCCGACGCAGGAAAGATTCATTACTCCTTCAGCAACAATCAATTTCGTTCCCACTCTTGGATTGACGGCACACCAACGATGGTTTCCGTCCGTAGTAATTGCTAAACCTTTATTGGTTTCTAAACCACTTACAGGATCACGCAATTTTAAAACTGTTGCGTCATATCCTGGCCCTACAACAGTATTTAAGAAAAGTTGATGGTCATATTGGCTATAAACCCATGAAGGGTCTGACAAAAGTGAAAGAAGATCACTTACTACGTCACTTTTAACTTTTAACTTTTCCGAAGAAACAGTTTTATTCTCCTCAGGCTTCTTTTTAGGTCGATCATAAATTGGGGCATCATCATGAAGGGAAGAAGCCGGTATTTCAGCTAAAACATTACCGTCAAATCGATCAAGAATTCTTAGTTTGTCTCCAGCAGTAACTCTCCCAATCACATTTGCGTTTACTTCCCACTTAGCACAAATCTCAAAAAGGAGATCCAAATTATTAGGTTCAATTATTGCAAGCATTCGTTCCTGTGATTCGCTAATCATTATCTCATGGGCTTCCATTCCTGGTTCTCTTTGCGGAACTGCACTTATATCAACATCCATTCCCACTCCTCCTCGAGATGCAGTTTCACTTGTGGCGCATGTCAGCCCAGCTCCACCTAAATCTTGGATACCCACAACTAAATTTGAATCAAAGATTTCCAGACAGGCTTCAATTAATCGTTTTTCTTCAAAAGGATCACCCACTTGAACACTTGGCCGTTTTTCCACATCTACTTGGTTCGAAAAACCAGCAGATGCCAAAACACTTACTCCACCGATTCCGTCTCTTCCTGTCGAAGATCCAAGTAATACCGCTAAATTACCTATTCCAGAAGCTCGACCTAAAACCAACCGATCTTTAGGCAAAGTACCCAAACATAAAACATTTACTAAAGGGTTTCCTTGGTACGTTGAGTCAAAATCAATCTCACCTCCAACAGTTGGAACACCAACAGCGTTTCCATAGCCCGAAATACCAGAAACAACTCCTTCGGCAATCCAACAACTCCTTGCATCATCTAACGACCCAAACCGAAGTGAATCCATAAGGGCTATAGGTCTTGCCCCCATAGTAAAAATGTCTCTAAGAATCCCTCCAACCCCTGTTGCTGCTCCTTGATAGGGCTCAATAGCTGAAGGATGATTGTGTGATTCGATTCTTATCGCAACAGCGATCCCATCCCCAACATCAATCACTCCGGCATTTTCGCCCGGACCTACAAGAACCCACGGTGCAGATGTCGGAAGGCGAGAAAGGTGTAAACGACTGCTTTTATATGAACAATGTTCAGACCACATGACTGAATACATAGCTAATTCAAGAGGATTAGGTGTTCTTTTTAAAATGTCACCAATTTTTGTGGCCTCTTCATCGCTTAGCCCTAAAACTCTGTGTAAAGAATCAACCATGGTGAAAACTTTCTAATCCCCAAAAAGAAGTGTTTGTATAAAAAGTTTCACTTATTATTCCCATTAATTGCTGCCTAATAAAGATTCAAAAAGCACTTTCCCATCTTCACTACCTAGAAGTAAGTCACATGCTCTTTCTGGATGCGGCATGAGTCCAACAACATTGCGAGTTTCGTTACAGACACCTGCAATATCATCGATCGAACCATTTGGATTGTCGCAATAACGAAGTACAACACGATCGTGGTCTATAAGAGAGTTGAGAGTGTCAAGGTCGCAAGTAAAATTTCCCTCAAAGTGATTTATAGGAAGTGCTAACTCCATTCCTTTTTCAGCTTTTCGTGTAAGTGTTGTATTTTCTGTTTCGACACGCACTTGAACTGTCTTGCACAAGAATTTAAGTCCGTTATTTTTTTGGAGAGCACCAGGTAAAAGTCCAGCCTCTGTTAAAACTTGAAAACCATTACAGATTCCCAAGACAGGGCCTCCATTTTTTGCAAACTTGGCAATTGCTGACATCAATGGTGAAAATCTAGCTATAGCTCCTGGTCTTAAATAATCACCATGTGCAAAACCGCCTGGGATTATCACTGCATCAACTCCAGACAAATTTTTAGTTGAATGCCATAAAATTTTGCCATCCCCTCCAAGTGTTTCAACTGCGTGGATTGAGTCCAATTCACAATTTGTGCCTGGAAATACAGCAACACCGACGGTAGCTGTCATTAATTTCCTTCTACTTGATCCGTGTTTTCAATTGTGATTTTTGCTTCTTCAATAACTGGATTAGTTAGAAAAGTAGAACAAATACTTTCTACTTTATTTTTTGCTTCTTCTTCATCTTCGGCTTCAATTGTAAATCGAATAGTTTTTCCTACACCCACGTCTCTAACACCCAAAAAACCTAAAGTAGGCAGAGACCGTTCAATAGTGGAACCCGCTGGATCTGCAATTCCTTTTCGTAAAGAAACATCAACAAGTACAGAAAAAACCAAACTAACTCCTACCGCCAGGCCAATCCTCGAAGGACTTTCCTGAAATCTTCTCATATGCTTCGATGTAACGCGAGGAAGTCGCAGAAATAACTTCACTTGGGAGAGTAGGAGGCGGAGGTTTTTTATCCCATTCAGTACCATCTAAAAAATCACGTACGGGTTGTTTATCAAAAGATGGTGGTGACGACCCGATAGACCATTGCTCTTCGGGCCAAAATCTTGAAGAGTCTGGAGTGAGGACTTCATCTGCGAGAACCAATTCTCCATCTATTAAACCAAATTCAAATTTTGTGTCAGCAATAATTATCCCACGTTCCATGGCGAGATCAGCTGCCAGTTTGTAACACTTCAATGAAGTGTCTTTAACTTTCTCTGCTAGATCGGAACCTAATATTTCTATTGATTCGGAAAAAGAAATGTTTTCATCGTGACCGGATGTCGCTTTCGTTGAAGGTGTAAACAATGGTTGCTGAAATTGTTCAGACTCTTTTAAACCTGAAACAACTTTTTCCCCGTGCACAGTTCCGTTTTCTTTATATTCTTTCCACGCTGAACCTGTGATAAAACCTCTTACTATGCATTCAACTGGGAGCATCTCAGCACGTCGACATATCATCGTTCTCCCAAGCAAAAACTCTCTATTTTCTAAACTGATTTCATCGCTTAAGTAGGTTGGATCCACAGATATCAAATGATTTGGAACCAAATTATTCAATTTCTCCAACCAATACCTAGTCATTGCAGTGAGAACACGGCCTTTTTCAGGAATTGGTTCATTTAAAACAACATCAAACGCTGATAATCGATCCGAGGTAACCATAAGTAGGTTCTGAGAATCAATTTCATAAATATCTCGAACTTTTCCCGAATGTACATGGGGCAAATTAAGTCTCAAAATAAATATCCTTTTTTAAATAATAGGCTCTGGTTTATATGAAGCAGCAAGAGGTCTGTGTGTAACTATGTCAGCAATTTTTTCTATTACTAGCTGAACTTGATTTGGAGCATTACCGATTAGGACCGACCTTTGATTAAATAGTTGATTTATTTCTTCTTCATTTAATGGAAAGCGGTCATCGGAATCAAGCAGTTCAACAAAACTAGGGCCTTCTAAACTTTCACGCCTAGACATCGAAGACTTCCTAGCGTGTTCACTTATAATTTCATGAGCAGTTTCTCTACCAATTCCTTTTTGCACCGCTGCCACTAGAAGCCTTGTCGTAGACAAGTACGGAAGTTCTTCCAACAATTCTTTTTCAATAACTGCTGGGAATGAGCCGAATTCATCAAGCACAGTTATAAATGATTGAAATAGTCCGTCGATCGCAAAAAATGAATCTGGTAAAGCGACTCTTCTAACAACCGAACAACTTACGTCCCCCTCATTCCATTGATCCCCGACTAGACCAGCCAACATCGACAAGTAACCTTTTAACACCAATGAAAGTCCATTAATTCTCTCAGAGGTTCGTGTGTTCGTCTTATGAGGCATAGCTGATGAACCGACTTGTCCTTGTTGGAAACCTTCCGAAACTAAATTATGTCCAGCCATTAATCTGACAGTCTTTGAAAAATTTGAGGGTGCACTTGAAATATGAACAAGTGCCGAAACAACTTCAAAATCCATTGATCGGGGGTAAACCTGGCCGACAGAATCCAAAACTTCATCAAAACCTAGAATTTCTGCTACACGGTTTTCAATCAAATTTACTTTTTCATTATCCCCTTCAAATAAATCCAATAAATCTTGTTGAGTGCCGACTGGGCCTTTTAAGCCACGGAGTGGAAGATTATTCAATAAAAAATTTGCTTTGTGGTAAGCATTTATAAGTTCCTCTGCCGTATTTGCAAAACGTTTACCAAGAGTCGTGGGCTGTGCCGCAACGTTGTGAGTTCTACCAGTCAACATGAGCGAAGAGTTTTCAGCGGCAAGACGCCCTAATCTGCTTAATGAAGCGACTACTAAATCAAGAACTAGATCCAAACTCTTTTTAATTTGTAATTGTTCAACATTTTCTGTCAAATCTCTAGATGTCATTCCCTTGTGTGCATGTTGGTGTCCGGCTAACTCCGAAAATTCCTCGAGTCTGGCCTTAACATCGTGACGGTTGATTTTTTCACGTTCGCGAATCGAATCTAAATCGACAGAATTAATAACTGATTCATAATCTGTAATTACTTGATCTGCGATTTCAATACCAAGTTCTTTTTGTGCTTTTAATACGGCTACCCATAGTTCACGTTCAAGAATTATCCGAGATTCAGTTGACCAAATATCAACCATCTGCTGACTTGCGTAGCGACTAGCGAGAACATTTTCCACAATCAAAACGAGTTCATTCTATCTTGATGCCATTTCATCTCTATGTGACTCAAGAAGTTTTACGTATTTTGGTTCATTCAAAGCAAGCATTTGTATAGCTAATAGTCCTGCATTCATGGCTCCGTCTATCGCAACAGTAGCTACGGGAATTCCCTTAGGCATCTGAACTGTTGCTAAGAGAGAATCAAAACCTGAAACTGCACTTCCTGATAACGGAACTCCTATTACAGGAAGAATTGTATTTGCTGCAACTGCTCCCGCAAGGTGTGCCGCCATTCCGGCTCCACAAATGATTACGGAAAAACCAGATTCAACCGCTTGGGAAGCAAAATCTGCAACATTTCCTGGCGTTCGATGTGCAGACATGACCCTTGTATCTACATCAACTCCAAATTTTTCTAATATTTCTGTAGCGGGTTTCATTCGTTCAGAATCGCTCGGGGATCCCATCAGTACCGCAACTCTTTCTGTCACTATTGTTCCTTTCCTTTGTCTATCTATTCATTTTTATATAATTCAAAATTAGAAGCAATGTCTTGTCGTTTTTGCATCCCAGGCCATGAAATTTTTGAAACTGCTTCATAAGTTAATTTTCTCGCCTTCTCTAGTGTTGCTCCCATACCAGTAATGGTTAAAACTCTTCCGCCATCGGTGACTAATCCGTCATTACTTCTTCCAACACCAGAAAAGAAAATGTTTATTCCTTTCATTTTCTGTACGAGAGATAAACCCTCTATGAAATCCCCAATTCTTGGATTTTCGGGATATGACTCTGAAGCACATACGACTGCAACAGCTGCCTCATTTGAAAAAATTGGTTCCGAATTAATGGAACCAGATGCTGCACTAGCAAGTAACTCAGCCAAATCCGTTTTTAATCGAGGTATAACTACCTGCGTTTCAGGATCCCCAAATCTTGCATTATATTCAAGAACTTTTGGTCCATCAGGTGTAATCATCAAACCACAATATAGAACTCCTCGGTAGTCAATTCCTTTTCTTTTTAATGCCTCCAAAGTTGGTATAACAGCAATATCCATAATTTTTTTGACTAGATTTTCTTCGAAGAAAGGAACTGGCGAATACGCACCCATGCCTCCAGTATTTGGTCCTTCATCTTGATCTTTAAGTCTCTTGAAATCCTGTGCCGAAGCCAAAGGAACTGCAGTTTGGCCATCACAAACTGCAAGTAATGAAATTTCTGGTCCAGTTAGTCCTTCTTCAATTACAATTCTTTTGCCAGAAATACCGAAAGCTTTTCCAGAAAGATACTCTGTCACGGCCTGTTTGGCTTCAGTAATATCTGAAGTAACTAAAACGCCCTTACCCGCCGCTAGGCCATCTGTCTTTATCACATAAAGATCCGAGAGGTTTTGAAGAAAATCGAATGCCGGTTCCTTTTCTGTAAATACGCCATACCTGGCTGTAGGGACGCCAGCGTCAACTAAAATTTTTTTCATCCAACTTTTTGAACCCTCAAGTTTTGCACCATCCGCACCAGGTCCAAAAACAAGCTTTCCTTGTTTTCGCAATTCATCAGCTAATCCGTCAACTAAGGGCTGTTCAGGTCCAATGACAAATAAATCAGCTTCTATTTCTTTTGCAGGTTGGGTAGTCGAAAAAGGTATGCCTGGGTTACCTGGAGCTACAACCACTTCGGCTGTTCTTGCAAGCACATGAGCCAACGCATGCTCTCTTCCTCCTGATCCAACAACACAAACCTTCATTTAACCTCGTTATTTCTGATGGTTGAAATATTGATGGCGCCCTGGACCTACCCCAACTAAGTCGATGGGAATATTTAAAGAATTTTCTATAAAATTCAAATAATTTTCAGCTTCTTCTGGGAGTTCCGATCTGTTTTTAATTTCTGATAGATCGCATTTCCAGCCTGGAAATTCCTTATATACAGGGACTACTTGGTTCTGCAAAGACTGGTTATAAGGTAGCCAATCGTATCTCTGTCCTTCAAATTCATAAGCAACACAAATTTTTATCTCATCCAAATCATCTAAAACATCTAATTTTGTAATTGCAAGCTCAGTTAAAGAATTAACGCGCGAGGCGTAGTCAAGCATCACCAGGTCTAGCCAGCCCACACGCCGTCTACGACCTGTATTAGTCCCATATTCATGACCAACGTCAACAAGATGTTCACCAATTTCATCAAATAATTCAGCCGTAAAGGGTCCCGCCCCGACTCGTGTTGTGTAAGCCTTGGTTATTCCTATTATTCGATCAATATCAAGTGGACCTACGCCAGATCCTGTACAAGCTCCTCCCGCTACCGGGTTGGAAGAAGTCACATAAGGATAAGTTCCATAATCTAAATCAAGAAAAGTAGCTTGTGCGCCTTCAAGTAATATTCGTTTTTTTGCAGTTAATTCCTCATGAACCAAATGAATTGTGTCAGCGATGTGTGGAACTATGCGCGGCGCATACTCATCTAAATACTTTTTACTGATTTCAGTAGGATCCATAGGCGAGTGATTAAAGACCTGAGTCAGAACACTATTAATGTACTTCATTGTCGCTTCTAATTTTTGAGTAAAAATGTCACGATCAAGAAGGTCTTGAACTCGAAGGCCTATGCGCAAAGCCTTATCGGCATACGCAGGGCCAATACCACGTTTGGTTGTTCCTATTTTTTCATCACCAAGATTGCTTTCATAAAGTGCGTCTAGTTCTTGGTGGTAGGGGAGGATCAGATGGGAATTACCACTTATACGCAAGTTTTTTGTACTCACTCCGCGTGACTCAAGAGAATTCATTTCTTCGATTAAAACACCCGGATCGACTACAACCCCGTTGCCTATTATCGGAGTCACATGTTCTGACAAAACTCCACTAGGAATTAGCTGTAAAGCAAAAGTTTCTCCGTCTACTACCAAAGTATGGCCTGCATTATGACCACCTTGATAACGAACAACCATCGACACATCCTGAGCAACAAGGTCAGTAAATTTTCCCTTACCTTCGTCGCCCCACTGTGTTCCTACAACTACTGTTGCAGGCATATTAATCCTCCTGGATAGGGATAATTACTTGCTGATCCTACCTCTATTTTAAGCTTTTTTTCAGCATTTTTTAAGTGCACTAAATTATTTGCTTTTGGAAGCTGAGTCGCTCTAACTAAGGATTATCTTTTCCACATGTCCTGTGGAAAAGTCTCTAATACCCTTTCAGACAAAGGAGCTAATTGTGGAATGAAACCTATTTGTAACCTATTTGTTATGAAATATTTCGAAGATTTATTTGTAAAACTGCAGGTCAAGGCCTTTTCTGCTGCCTAAGCAAAGTAATACTTTGGTTTATGGGTACAAGATCCCTACGGTACTGACGATGAACCTCAGTAACTGCTTCAGCAATTTTATTTTTTGCCATTTCAAGTTCTCGATTTAGACGAATTACTTCAGCTTCAAGTTCTAAAATACGCTTGACCCCCTGCAGATTTAGACCTTGAGCAGTTAAGTCTGCAATCCGCCGAAGGAGTCTTATATCAGTGTCGCTGTATCGGCGGTTTCCTCCAGCTGTTCGAGCTGGATCGAGCAATCCTCTGCTTTCATAAATACGAAGAGTCTGAGGATGCATTCCAGATAATTCTGCTGCAACTGAAATTACGTAAACTGCTTGATCGGGTTGTGGTCTTTCCATATCAATTTTCCCCTGTCCGAGCGGCAAAACTCAACACACTCATGACCTTAGCTTTATAAATCACTTCATTAATCCTTGGGCGTTTTTTTAGACATAACATTGGCTAGCTCCTCAATAAGTGAGACTTCCTTATCGCTTATCTCTGTTGGGATTTCAACCTCAACTGTTACTAAAAGATCACCAACCCCTTTTGAAGTAATAACTCCACAACCTTTTACGCGAAATGTTCTTCCATTCGGTGTTCCAGGGGGAATACGCAGCGTCACTTTATTGCCGTCTAGGGTGTCGACTTTTACCTCTGATCCAAGTACAAGCTGAGGGAAAGTAACTCTGGTTACTAAAGTCAAATTCTTACCTTCGCGTCCAAAAAAATCATGTGGTTCTACCTGCACGATCACAAATAAGTCTCCAGACCCCGCAGGTCCAGATTGACCCTTACCTTTTACTCGGACTCTTTGCCCGTTTTCAACCCCTGGTGGAATCTTTACTCGTACAGATGCCGATTTTTTCCCTGTTTGATTTCCCAGAGTCAAAGTAGTGGTAACACCATTCGCAGCATCTAAAAATGAAAGAGGAAGGGTGGCTTCTATATCTAGACTTCTTTGACTACCTCTATTTGGTTGATTTCCAAAAAAATTTCCAAAAATATCGCTTATATCAAAAGGCATGCCACCTGAATTAAACCCGTTGGAAGCTGAATTAAAATCAGTCCTAAGTGGACCTAAGCGCCGAAATTCATCATACTCAGAACGTTTTTTCTCATCTCCAATGATGTCATAGGCAGCAGAAATTTCTTTAAACTTTGCTTCGGCTTTGTCATCATTTGGATTCGCATCTGGATGCAATTTGCGCGCAAGTTTTCTATAAGTCTTTGTAATCTCTTTAGCTGGCGAAGTCTCTGAGACACCAAGAATTTGATAAAAATCTTTTTCTAGCCAGTCTTTCTGGGCAGTCACTTAGTATCTCACAAACCGTTAACCGCGTACCTTAACCATTGCAGGTCTAAGTATTTTACCTTCCCAAAAATACCCCTGCCTTAACACTTCGCTTACGACTTGTTCCTCTTCATCTTCATCACCAGGTTCATGCGAAACGGCTTCATGCATAGAAGGATCAAATTTTTCTAAAACTGTACCAACAAGTTTTAAACCCTCATTTTCTAAAGAATCTATTAGCGATTTTCTAATTGCTACTACGTCTTCCGCCCCGTGTGCAACAGCTGCGTCGCATGCATCAAGAACGGGAAGAAGTTTCTCCACTATTTCTCCACGTGCGGAAGTACGTGTTTCTGTTATTCTTTTCTTAGTTTGTTTTTTATAATTATCGAAGTCAGCTTTAACGCTTTGTAAAAGGTTTAAAAATTCATCTCGTTCTAACAAAACCTCATTAAATGACATTTCATTGGGGCTATCAGAGCTATCTTTTTCCTCTGCTGTTTCATTATTTACAAGTGAATCATTTACTTTTTCTGAAGTGAGTTCGGGTTTTTCTTTCCCAAGTTCGGGAGAAAGGCCATTTTCATTTTGTTCTTCTGGATTTATTAAATTCACTGTTCATCAACAATTTCAGCGTCAACAACATCGTCATTTTCCGCACTCTGGGATTCTGAATTTTCTTGAGAAGCAGATTCATAAATTCTTTGTCCGAATTCTTGACTGGCCGCCATTAGGGCTTCTGTAGAATTTTTTATTGCTTCAATATCATCACCTTCTAGCAGTGTTTTTAGTTCAGTCAATTTTTCCTGAACAGTGCTCTTTTCTTCTTCTGAAATGTTCTCAGCCTGATCTGTAAGCATCTTTTCGGTTTGATACACAAGATTGTCTGCATTGTTCCTAATTTCAGCTTCCTCACGACGTGATTTGTCTTCTTCAGCGTGGGTTTCAGCATCCTGCACCATCTGATCTATCACATCTTTATCCAAAGCTGATTGACCTGTAATTGTCATCGACTGTTCGTTATTCGTAGCTTTATCTTTTGCCGAAACATGAACGATTCCATTTGCATCGATATCAAAAGTTACCTCTATTTGGGGCATCCCACGAGGTGCGGGTGGTAGATCAACTAGTTGAAACTTTCCTAAAGTTTTGTTGAATTGGGACATTTCTCTTTCACCTTGTAAAACGTGAATCTCAACTGATGGTTGACTGTCTTCAGCAGTTGTAAAAATTTCAGATTTTTGAATAGGAATGGTTGTATTGCGCTCAATAAGTTTTGTCATTACACCACCCTTAGTTTCTATTCCCAAAGACAATGGTGTTACATCAAGTAGCAAAACGTCTTTAACTTCACCCGCAAGAACACCTGCTTGAACAGCTGCACCAACTGCTACCACTTCATCAGGATTGACATTCTTGCTTGGTTCCCTGCCTGAAATTTCTTTCACCAGGTCAACTACTGCAGGCATTCGGGTAGAACCGCCAACTAGCACTACATGATCTATTTCACCCTTACCCACATCAGCATCTTTAATCGCTTGTTCAAAAGGGCCTCGACATTTTTTCAACAGTTCTGCGGTTAGCTCGTGAAATTTTGCACGGGTTAAGGAGTAATCCAAATGTAAAGGTCCTCCATCAGTGGCGGTAATAAAAGGAAGATTTATTTGAGTTTGCTGAACTTGCGATAGTTCTATCTTTGCTTTTTCAGCTGCTTCTTTAAGGCGTTGTGTTGCCATTGGATCAGAAGCTAGATCAACACCGTGATCGTTTTTAAAAGAAGTGACTAACCATTCGATAACTGCCTCGTCCCAATCGTCTCCACCAAGACTTGTGTCACCATGTGTGGATTTAACCTCAAATACTTGTCCTTCTCCATCAATACCTACTTCAAGAATGGACACATCGAATGTTCCGCCTCCTAAATCAAAAACCAAAATTGTTTGATCAGAGTTTTCTTTATCCAAACCATAAGCTAAAGCTGCAGATGTGGGTTCATTAATGATTCTCAAAACATCCAAACCGGCTACTTGTCCCGCCTCTTTAGTTGCCGTTCGTTGAGCATCATCAAAGTATGCGGGAACTGTGATAACCGCTTCAGTAACAGGGGTTCCAAGATAGGCCTCTGCGTCTCGCTTTAATTTCTGCAGAGTTCTGGCGGAAATTTCTTGTGATGTGTAACTCTTATCATCTATTTCTTTTTTCCAGGTGGTACCCATGTGTCTCTTGACAGATCTAATGGTTCGTCCAGGATTTGTAATTGCTTGCCTTTTTGCTACTTCACCTACAAGGACTTCTCCATCTACTGAAAAAGCAACAACAGAAGGAGTTGTGCGCGAACCTTCGGCATTTGCGATCACTACCGGATCACCACCTTCAAGGACACTTACAACGGAGTTGGTTGTTCCTA
>TARA_B110000014_G_scaffold264484_1_pt1 | contig 26385 bp, 26 predicted proteins | sample TARA_B110000014 | Tara Oceans TARA_B110000014 (sample SAMEA4396468) | marine metagenome | biome: Westerlies Biome; feature: [MES] marine water layer (ENVO:01000295) within the mesopelagic zone...; material: water (ENVO:00002006), including particulate matter (ENVO:01000060) such... | reverse complement strand
CTATGGATGTCCGCAACCAGCAATATCTACTTCAGCTGTTTCTATGCAGCCCCCTCTATCTTCTTTACAGGATTTCTCATCAGTTCCATTTGATGTGCATATAAAAAGTGTCTTTCTATCTTCTCCTCCTAACATGCATGCATAGGCATTGTTCTTTACAGTTATGGTTTCTAGAATCTTTCCGCCCTCTTCTACTCTAATAACTTCATTAGTTGTAGGAGAGGCGACCCAAATTGCACCCTCTTCATCAAGGCATATTCCATCTGGAACAGGAAAATAATTTTCTCTTATTTTAGATAAATCTGCCCAAATCCTCCTGTTAGATAGGGTTGCATCTAGATTTATATCAAAAGCAGTTAAACGAGCTGCATAAGTTTCTCCAACAATTAATATCTTCCCATCAGGCGATATAACAGTTCCATTAGGAAAAAATAATTCATCAGCTGCAACGCATGGCTCTTCTCCTGGCCTTACCAAGATCATATTAGTTGCAGTTAGACCTTCACCTGCTGACATGTCAAATCCGAAATTACCAATATAAGCATTTCCATGGATGTCTACAACCATATCATTGCAGTGAAAGTTTGCTAAATTAGAGCAATCCGCTAATTCAATTATATTTCCATTAGAGAAACATAGAAGTTTTCTTTTGGTCATTGAAACGATCATAAGTGAGCCATCATTTGACCATCCTAAACCTGACGGTTGATCATCTATCTCTAAAATGGTTTCTAAATTACCCGATAGATCCAACGCCATCACTTTGTGAGTAAAAAAATCAGAAAAATATAGTTTATTATCATGCCATCTAGGACCCTCAGGAAAAGTTAAACCTGATGCTAATATTTTTGATTCTTTAGTCATCATTTTTTGCTTCCTTTAATGTCTCTTGTTTTAATAAAATAACTTCTATCGAATCAATATTTCTAAACCCTTTAGGAAGCATGTTTCCTCTCCGACCTCTTTGTCCAATAAAATTCTGCAGATCTTTGCCTTTAATAGTGAAATGTCTCTTGCCACTATTTAATTTTAATTCCCTTCCCTCTCCAAGTACTGCTATAAATGACAAACTCTCTTCACCGGATAGATATTTTGCCTTAGAAATATTTAAAATCTTGTTGCCTTTTCCTCGAGAAAGTTCCGGTAACTCTGTTATAGGAAAAATAAGCATCCTTCCTTCATTGCTTATAGCTGCTAATAGATCATTATCTTGATCTATCATTTGAGGACTCAGTACTTGCATTCCTTCTTTTACTTTTAAAGCAGACTTTCCAGATTTATTTTTGGTTTGGAGATCACCAAGATTGGCAATAAACCCATAACCTGAATCACTTGCTAATATCGCTTTTCTATCTTCTTTACCTGAAAGAACACCAGCAAAAGTAGCTCCTGATGACATATTTAAAGTCCCGGATAAAGGTTCTCCTTGTCCCCTTGCTGAAGGTAAAGTATGAATAGGTAAAGTATATGATTTTCCTTCCGAATCTAAGAAAATAGCGTTCTGATTTAATCTTCCTTTAACCCATGAAAGGAAAGAATCTCCCTCTCTAAATTTAATAGTCTCTAAATCAATATCATGACCCTTAGCCACCCTTACCCAACCTCTTTTAGATAGAATTATACTTACAGGGTCAGATGTTAAAAGTTCGGTTTCGTTAAAAGCAGTTGCCTCCTCACGCTCAATTAGAGGACTCTTTCTCTCATCACCATATAATTCTGAATCTTCCTTTAACTCTTTTTTTACGAGAGTCTTGAGTCTACTTTTTGAATCTAATATTTTTTGTAGTTCTTTTCTTTCGGTCTCAAGAAAGTCTTCTTCTGCCGTTATTTTTTCTTCTTCTAGTTTAGCTAACTGACGGAGTCTTATCTCTAAAATTGAATCTACCTGAATATCACTTAATTTAAATTTTTTCTTTAAAGCTGCCTTAGGTTTATCTTCTGTCCTAATTATGTGTATAACCTCATCTAAGTTTAGAAAAGCTATCATGAGCCCTTCAAGAATATGCAGCCTATCTAAAACCCAATCTAACCTATATTGGAGTCTTCTTGTTACTGTATTTTGTCTATAAGTTAGCCATTCCTTGAGCAATGACTTTAAATCCATTACTTTAGGCTTACCATTCAAGCCTATAATATTCATATTTACTCTAAAGTTTTTTTGTAGGTCTGTTGTTGCAAATAAATGATTCATTACAGCATCTTTATCTACTCTATTAGATTTTGGTACTAGAACAATGCGTACCGGATTTGCTTCATCACTTTCATCTCTTAAATCTACAATCATAGGTATTTTTTTAGACTCTATCTGGGATGCTATCTGTTCCAAAATCTTTGAACTAGAAGTCTGATGAGGTAGAGCATTTAGCACAATCTCTCCGTCTTCAAATTCAAAAGTTGACCTCATTCTGATACTTCCACGTCCGGTTGAATATATTTCTAATAACTCCTCTTTTGAAGAAATTATCTCTGCACTAGTAGGAAAATCTGGAGCAGGGATTAACTCAGATAGTTCCTGAACAGTCAAAGATGGCTTTTCTAATAAAGCTATAGCTCCCTTTACAACCTCTAAAATATTATGAGGAGGTATATCAGTAGCCATACCAACAGCTATTCCTGTTGTTCCATTTAATAAAATATTCGGTAACCTAGCAGGTAAGATTTTAGGCTCTAATAAGGTACCGTCAAAATTTCCTGACCAATCTGAAGTACCTTGACCTAATTCTTTCAATAAACTTTGTGCAAAAGGGGATAACTTACATTCCGTATATCTCATTGCTGCAAAAGATTTAGGATCATCTAAAGATCCCCAGTTACCTTGACCTTCTATCAAAGGATAACGAGTGCTGAAAGACTGGGATAGTAATACCATGGCTTCATAAACTGCAGCATCTCCATGTGGATGGAATTTACCTATTACTTCGCCTATGGTTCTGGCACTCTTTTTGTACTTAGCTCCTGCATTTAATCCCAACTCTGACATTGCATAAATAATTCTTCTCTGAACAGGTTTAAGTCCATCACCAATGTTTGGTAAAGCTCTATCCAAAATGACATACATAGAATAATCGAGATATGCTTTTTCTGTAAATTCACTTAGGGATATTTTTTCTAGATCAGACATTTGCTAAGTTTCCTTTGTCTTCAATCCACTTTTTACGATCAGGAGCTCTCTTTTTAGATAATAACATGTCCATAACCTTATTTGTTTTATCCCCAGGTTCCATGGTTAATTGAACTAAACGCCTTGAACCTGGTTTCATAGTTGTTTCCCTAAGTTGTGAAGGATTCATTTCACCTAAGCCTTTAAATCTCTGTATCTCTATCTTAGATTTCTTATTGGAATCTTTTAATTCATTAACCAAAGCTTCTTTCTCTTTATCATCTAGAGCATACCTAACTTCTTTACCTTGATCTATACGATATAAAGGAGGCATTGCTACGTAAATATGACCATTTTCAACTAGAGGTTGAAAATGTTTTAGAAAAAGAGCACATAATAGAGTGGCTATGTGTAAACCATCTGAATCAGCATCTGCAAGAATGCAAATCTTTCCATATCTTAAAGATTCTAAGTTTGAACTATTAGGATCAACTCCCAAAGCTATAGCTATATCATTTACCTCTTGAGAACTAAAAATATCAGATGTATCTACTTCCCAAGTATTAAGAATTTTTCCTCCTAATGGCATCACGGCTTGGAAAGCTCTATCCCTTGCTTGCTTTGCTGAACCTCCAGCAGAATCTCCCTCAACTAAAAATAATTCTCCTTTTTCTACATCAGGATTTGTACAATCTGAAAGTTTCCCTGGGAGAGAAGGTCCGGAAGTTATTTTCTTTCTATCTGCTTTTTTAGAAGATTTTTGACGAGCTTGCGCATTAGATATACTCAAAAGGGCAATTTTCTCAGCTTCATCAGTATGTTGATTTAACCAAAGACTAAAAGCATCCTTAATAATCCCCTGAGCAAAACTTGCAAAACCTTTAGAAGAAAGCTTTTCTTTAGTTTGACCAGTAAATTGAGCGTCTTTTAATTTACCTGAAATAATATAACTGCAATTCTTCCAAACATCTTCTGAAGTAAGTTTTACTCCTCTTGGAATTAAGTTCCTAAATTCACAGAATTCTTTTAATGCTTCATTCAGACCATTCTTCAATCCATTAACATGAGTTCCGCCATGAAGAGTGGGAATTAAATTAACATAACTTTCTGTTACTGGATCTTCATTTCCTTCTAACCACTGAATTGCCCAACTAAGGCCTCCTTCATCATTCAAAAATTCACCTTCAAATGGTTCCGAAGGTGTAGATACATGGTCTATATTAAGAGACCTTAAATAAGCACTTAAGCCATCTAAATAACACCAAGTTTCTTTGATCCCACTCTCTTCATCTCTAAATTTAATAGTTAAGCCTGGAGACAGTACTGCCTTAGCTTTCAAGGCAGCCACTAATTGAGAAATAGAAACCTTTTTTGTATCAAAATACTTATAATTAGGTAAAAACGAGACCTTAGTTCCTGTATTTCTTTGCCCTACTTTGTCAACCACCTTTAAGTCAGTTGATTTCTCGCTATCCGTAAAGCTTATTGCATATTTATTCCCATCTCTTCTTACTTCTGCCTTAAGCCAAGAAGACAAGGCGTTAACTACAGAGACTCCTACACCATGAAGACCACCTGAAAATAAATAATCTTTGTCTGAAAATTTGGCTCCTGCATGCAATCTACAAAAAATTAATTCTATTCCTGGCACACCTTCTTCAGGATGATCATCAACAGGCATACCTCTGCCATTATCTGACACTGAAATGGATCCATCTTTGTATATTGAAACTTCGATCTCAGAAGCATGGCCTGCAAGAGCTTCATCTACAGAATTATCGACAACTTCCAATACCAAATGATTAGGACGCGAGGTATCTGTGTACATCCCAGGTCGCTTTTTTACTGGATCTAGTCCAGATAAAACTTGTATGGAATCTGCGTTATATTCTTTAACCATTTTGGTTTTAGCTTATTATACAACTAGAAGAATAAGTTCTGTCCAAAATCAAATGAATTATATTAAATTTTTTAAAATTAGTTTTATTCTGTTTAATAATTTTGATGCTAACAACTTGTTATGACTAAGAAAGAAAAACGCACCCAGACATAGCTCCATATATTGTTAAGAAGATTGAAGACCTTACAGTTCCTCATATTGCTTCACCTGATGTTCATGTTGATAATAGTTCAAAGACTATACTGATGTATTATCATGGCCTCAATAATTTTGGTTCACAAAAAACTAGAGTTACTATTTCTAAAGATGGATTAAATTTTGTAGCCAAGAAAAAGATTGTAGGCTGGCCTTATTTTCGAAAGTTTACTTATAAGAAAAAAGATTATGCACTATCAATGCCAGGAGTTATATATAAAAACACATGAAATATAGAAGATTTATTAGCTGTAAATCAAGTTATGGAAGAAAATATCAGGCACTCGGCTGTGTTAGTTTATGGAGATACTTTGATTGTATTATTTACTCGTAAAGGAGATGCGCCGGAAAGAATTTTTGGAACTACAATTGATTTAAAACTTCCATCAACTCTTTGGAAAATTACTGAGCCCTATGAAATATTTAGAGCTGAAAAGGACTGGGAAGGTGGAAACCTGCCCGTTTATCCTTCTATCGAAAGTGCCATTAATACTCCTGTAAACCAAATTAGAGACCCTGCTATATTTAAAGAGAATGGAAAGTTTTAACTGTTATATGCAGTAAGAGGAGAAAATGGAATAGCTATAGCAGACCTGATAATTGAATAGAATTAATCAGAGGTTTTATCTTCATTTCTGTAACCTCCTCCTTGACCACCTTGCACCCCCGGAACTGATTTAGAGCTCTTTCCAAAGAACGTTGCTCTATTCTTTTTAATTTGATCGTCATACAAGGATAATTGGGCCGAGCTTAATATAGACTTTAATCCTCTTCTCTCTCTTTTTTGTATCTTCTTTAAATCTTCAAAAGCTTCACCGGGTCTACCATTTACTCTTCTTAATTTTTTAAAAGCTTTTACCCTTTTCTTCATAGATTTTAAAAGTATTTTTTCTACACTTTTCTGCTGAGAAGGCTGAATGCCAATTAGCTGCATAAACATTTGAGCGTTTCTAAGATCTTCATCTGTATTAGCACTCATTAATGAAGGCATTATTATTAAAAATATGCCTAAAATAATTGATTTTTTACTAATTAAAAGTTTTTTCATTTCACAATATTGTCTTTTTTAAACTATTTATTCAATATATTCATATAAATTATAGTAATACATAAATTAAAGTGATATAATGATTTTTATAAATTTGTTCAACCTTTAAATATAAAAAAATGCAGAAAATTAAAACTAAGATTAAAAGTGCTTCAAATGCAGCTTTACCAGTTTTATATTTTACTCCTCTTGCGATGGGATTATGGGGCTTTGTATCCTTAGTCCTTTGGACAAGCTAGGAAACTTTCTAACTAATCATTATTAGATTGAAGAAATGGAATTAATTTATTAACTCCTTGATTCATCTGCATAGATGAAAGTACTTTCCAAGAATCCTTAAGGGCTTCGCTCTTTTTATGATCTTCAAAGATAATATGTGCTGAAATGAAACAACTTCTTAAGTTCTCATTGATTTTCTTTAGAGTATTTATTTTAATGTTTTTATCTTCAGAATAGAGACTTGGGTTATGAGAATGAAAGAAACTCCTTTCCTCTAGAAAGCCTCTATATTTTTCTAACAGGAATTCAATTTCTTTATTTTCTTTAAGTAAATAATTAGATTGGTCATCATTAACACTGACAATAATAATTAGCAAAGCGCTCCAAGCATTTAATCTTGAAACTTCATAATCACTTTCAAGTAAAGGCGTAACTCTTTCAGAAAGCTCTTTTGCAAGAATAATCAAGCTTTGATCTATAGAAGGTTTCATAGATAAGGTACCCGAGTTTCTAGCAAATCAAGTATGGCCTGAGAATGGATATCTCCTGGTATCCATGCTGAAAATAGATTTATTGGGTCAGTATTTCTTCCACTTTGAAACTCTTGACCAGCAGAAATCCATATGGCTAAACCCTTTACACAAGAAAATAACTCCCACCAAAAAAGGGATTCTTCATCAATTGATAATCCTGTATTTTTCTTCCAGATGTCTATTCCTACTTCCCTTTCTATCAAGTATGCAGGTCTATTCTTTTCTTCCCAACACCAAATTGAAGACAAAGCCCAAGACAAGTCTTCCAATGGATCTCCTAAATGAGCCATTTCCCAATCTAATATTCCAGTAATCTTTTCTTCTCTGAAAAGAAAATTTCCACTTCTAAAATCTCCATGAACTAACGATATTTTACTAGAATCTTTTGGATAATTTTTATATAAATATCTTATAGCCATTTCCAAAATTGGCTCAGCTCCAATACAATCTTCTCTTATTACACTAACCCAATAATCTAATTCTTTCTTCCATGATTTATTACCCTTGACTCCTGCAATAGAAGAATCAGAAGAAATATTACTTATATTAAAATTAGTTATGTTGGCTAGTATAGTCCAAAATTGGACACCTATTTCTTGTTGAAATGGTTTATAAGCCTCCTTATCAAAAGGGCTTGCAGCCTGACCATTTAGTTCCGACATGACAATGAAAGGCTTACCAATGTGTTCTTTAGACTGCTCCATTTTTATCACTTTAGGCACTGGAACATCTGAGTCTTGGAACAAAGAATAAGCTTCATATTCAGTTTCTTGCTTGGTATCTATTAGTCCACTGTCCTGAATCATTCTAAGAATTAATTTTATTTCTTCACCACCTTCCTCCATTAGAGTAACTCTATAAGTTTCCCTAGAAGCTCCTCCAAAGACTCTTTCTATATTCTTACAAGTAAACTCTTGTGCTTTGAATTTAGAGAAATAACCTGCAAATCTATCAGCTAAAATTTTCTGATCTCTTTGCATTTAAATTAATCAGGATTATCAAATAGTTCTTTAAAACCGCTTGGTTCATGAGCTCCTAAGAGAAGTTGTTCAAGTATGCCCACACCTTCGACTATTTTATTATTGCTCTCAAAAGTTGTTTTACAAAATGCTTGAATGTGCAAGAAGGGAGGGTCTTGTGGATCTTCACTCAAGTCATAAGTATCATAAGTTGTTTCATTTTCTCCTTTATAATGGCCAGCTCCCCAGTCTGGGTGCATATAACCAATTCCACACATAAAAGCTATGTTTTGAGTCTCGATTCCTATTTTAATTTCGGTTCCATCGTCTTTGGAAGATATAAATTCTGCAGATTTAACTCTTCTAGTACCAGGATTATAAATTACTGTTTTTTTAGGACTGCTGAGTACCTCTATATCTTTATATTCTTTACCTTGAATAACAGAGTGACCTGTTACTAGTTTTCCTTTCTCGTCATCCACAAAATAAGTATGCGTAGAAAATTCTGGAAAATGTATTGGAGCCCATAACCAATAGAATTGAGGCATCTCAAATGGCATAACAGGTTGACTATCGTATGCTCCTACCGGTCTTACACCCCAAGATCTATCCCTGGTTCCTAAACTAGTTGTTGAATTAAAATCTATTGTCTCACTTTGTAAATTTATCTTACCTTCCCAAGTACCCTGTTGAGTTAATCTTGTAGTATCCATAACAAGCCTTGGGCCATTGCTTAGAGACATTTTAGGTTCTTGCATAGCTTCAAACTTAGAATCAAAAACTAAATCTGCAGAAATGCCAGCATCCTTATCATCCAAAATTACTCTTAATTTTTTTAAAGGCTCTAAGACTTGAACCTCTAAAGAACCTACCTTCGTATCTAATCTTTCTAAATTTAATAATCTTGAAGAACGACAATTATGTTGCTTCCCTTTATAAGTTACAGTGAAAGCTCCATCCATAATATTTAAATTTGGATAAACACATAAGGCGACTGCAAAGAAGACTTCTCCATCTTTTGAATATCCATTAAAGAAATACCTATCATAAAAGTTCCTCTCCGTTCCTACTTCTGAGACTGGTAGTGGCAATTGATGAATTGGGTAATCGTCTGCTTTTGTTAACACATTAAACTCCTATATTTGTACCTGCAAGTGCGAGATACTATCTAAAAAATTTGAAGGGATTCTTATAGGCTCAGATATAACTTTAATATCCGGAAATGATCTAAGTAACTCTTCAAAAAGAATTTTTATCTGCATATGCCCTAAACGATTCCCTAAACATAAATGTTCGCCAGCTCCGAAAGCTAAATGTAGTTTTGCATTCTCTCTATCTACCCTGAAGAGATGAGCATCTTTAAAAATATCTTCATCTCTGTTAGCTGCTCCATACCACATCACTACTTTATCTCCTTTAGAAATAGACTGTTCACCAATTTTAGTGTCTTTGGTTGCAGTCCTCCTAAAATAAATAACCGGGCTAACCCATCTAAGCATCTCATCTGCCGCATTGGAGAATAATGAAAAATCATTTAATAACTTTTGTTTTTGACTTGGATTTTCAGATAAAGCAATAAGTCCACCTGTTATAGTATTTCTTGTTGTTTCATTCCCTGCGATAACCATTAGAAGAAAAAAGCCATCTAGAAGTTCTGGAGGGAGCCCCTCTCCTTTCACTTCCGAATTTGCTACTATACTCATCAAATCTTCTTTAGGATTTTTTCTTCTTTCCTCTATCATATCTCTCCCCATTTTGAAGAGTTCCATATAGTTTAACCAAACTTGAGCTTGTTTTTCAGGGTCTTGTTGTATGGAAGCATCGGTTAGTTCATTAACTAAATCTCTAACTTTCAACCTATCTGATTCTTTAATCCCCATCATTTCTGATAGAACCCATAACGGAAGTTGTTCAGCAATTTCAGTGACAAAATTAAATTCCTTTTTATTCTTTACATTTGATATTAAATCTTTGCATTTATTTCTTATACCATCTTCCATTGCCCTAATAACTTTAGGACTAAAGCCAGGAGACACCATTTTTCTATAGACTTGGTGTTCAGGAGGATCCATACCAATCATATTCCCTATAACAGCTGCAACAGCAGTTGGATCAACTAACTTAGGATCACCCATAGTCATTAAATGCCCTCCTACTGCTGAGGAGAAAGTAGAGGGATCTTTAGAAACCTTAATAATATCCTTATGTTTTGTAATAGCCCAAAATCCAGGTTCAAAATCTAAGTTTTCTTCATGCCAATAAATTGGTGCATCATTTCTTAACCTTTTAAAAATATCATGCGGCTGCCCTTCTTGAAAAGACTCCCATCTATCGAGAGAACAAATTTGACCTATATCATAGACAGGAGTATTCATAGATCATAAAGTTTTTAAAACGCTCTCAGCGGAACTTACATCTAATCCAGGACCTGATTCAACATTCAATAAAGAAACTACTCCATTATCTATAACCATTGCATATCTTTGAGATCTTGTTCCTAAGCCAAAACCAGAACCGTCCATTTCTAGACCTATTGCTGCAGTAAACTCACCATTACCATCTGCTAACATCATCACATCATCACCCACCGATCTGTCTTGACCCCATGCACTCATAACAAAAGGGTCATTGACAGAAATACAAGCTACCGTATCAACACCTTTAGATTTAAAGGCTGATGCATGTTCTACAAAACCAGGAACATGTTGCATGCTGCAAGTTGGGGTAAAAGCCCCAGGAACTGCAAATAGCACCACTTTTTTACCAGAACAAAGTTCATCTATTGACACACCTTTTGGACCTTCATCTCCCATTACTGTTAGATTAACTGAAGGTAAACTATCTCCTACTTTTATACTCATAACTTTATCTCCTTTTTTTAATTATACTTCTTGGTATATTTTAGAACCTTTCTTCTTAAATTCCGATGATTTATCTAACAAACCTCTTTCTATATCGGAATCTACTGAATTAATAATATTTTCATTCTTAGCTGCATAATCTCTAACTTCTTGGGTAATTTTCATAGAACAAAATTTTGGTCCACACATAGAACAAAAATGAGCTACCTTTGCTGAATCTTTTGGCAAGGTTTCATCATGGTATGATCTCGCTGTATCAGGATCTAGCCCCAAATTAAACTGATCTTCCCATCTAAATTCAAATCTTGCTTTTGATAAAGTATTATCCCTCAGTTGAGATGCTGGATGCCCTTTGGCTAAATCTCCAGCATGAGCTGCTATTCTGTAAGCGATTAATCCTTGTTTAACATCTTCTTTATTAGGTAAACCAAGATGTTCTTTGGGAGTAACATAACAGAGCATTGCACACCCATACCAGCCGATCATAGCAGCTCCTATTGCTGAAGTTATATGATCGTAGCCAGGAGCAATATCCGTAGTTAGCGGTCCTAATGTATAAAAAGGGGCTTCATCACAAATGTCTAATTGTTTTTCCATATTCTCTTTGATCATTTGCATTGATACATGCCCTGGGCCTTCTATCATAGTTTGTACGTCATGCTTCCAAGCTATTTTTGTAAGCTCCCCTAGAGTTTCTAATTCAGAAAATTGGGCCTCATCATTAGCATCAGCGATTGAACCAGGTCTTAATCCATCTCCTAATGAAAAAGAAACATCGTATGCCTTCATAATCTCACAAATTTCTTCAAAATTAGTATAAAGAAAATTTTCTTTATGGTGCGAAAGACACCACTTAGCTAATATAGAGCCTCCTCTTGAAACGATTCCAGTTAACCTTTTAGCAGATAAAGGAACATATCTTAATAAAACTCCTGCATGGATAGTAAAATAGTCTACTCCTTGCTCAGCCTGCTCTATTAAGGTATCCCTATAAATTGACCAGCTCAGGTCTTCAGCTACACCTCCAACCTTTTCTAAGGCTTGATAAATGGGAACCGTACCAATAGGAACGCAAGAATTCCTAATGATCCATTCTCTTGTTTGATGAATATTCTTGCCTGTGGAAAGGTCCATTACTGTATCTCCTCCCCACCTAGTTGACCAAGTCATCTTATGAACTTCTTCTTCTATAGAAGAAGTTACAGCAGAATTTCCAATGTTAGCATTTACCTTTATTTTAAAATTTCTACCAATAATCATAGGTTCTGATTCAGGATGATTAATATTTGAAGGAATAATTGCCCTCCCTTTAGCAACTTCATCTCTAACGAATTCTGGAGTAATTTCATCTGGAATAGTCAATCCAAAAGATTCCCCCTTGTGCCTTTCAACTAGTAAACCTTTTTCCTTTGCCTCTGCTAATCCTTGATTTTCTCTTATCGCTATATACTCCATCTCAGAAGTTATAATTCCTTTTCGAGCATAATGCATTTGAGTAACATTGTGTCCTTTTTTAGCAATCCTAGGAGCTGGAATGTCTGGAAAAGTTAATTTATAAAGATCGATATCACTAGCTTGATTTTTTGCAAAAGTGGAGGTTCTGTCCTGTAGTATTTCTGTATCACCCCTCCTTTCTATCCATGGCTGTCTAATGGGCTCAAGACCTTTGGTAAGATCAACGTCTTTATTTGAATCAGTGTACGGACCAGAAGTATCATAAACCAAAATAGAGGGGTTCTTTTCTGGAACGTCATTAGTTAAAGTATCTGTTTGATCTATCTCTCGCATCGCAACGCGAATATCAGGTCTACTACCTTCTAGATATACTTTCTTTGAACCTGCTATTGGATCGGAAGTATCTTTGTCTACGCCTGACGGAACTTGGTTTGAATTTTTCTTTTTAATAGAGTTAGCCACTTAATTATTTAATTTAATTTATAGTTAATAGGAGCTAACAATAGCATATTATAGAGTTAGATTTTATTATAAATTAGGATGAAATAACGACTAGGTGTTATACTTTACTAATACACCTTACTTAGAGGAAAGAAATGGTAAAATATATTTTTCTTAGAAATAAATTTCTTATAGTTTTTGTTATCGCTCTGATATCAAGAAATATTCAAGCTGAAGATCTTTCTGATATTTATGAAATGGCCTTACAAAATGATCCCATCTTAAAAGCCACAGAAGCTTCTTATAGAGCGGGTAAAGAATCAAAATCTCAGGGCTTGGCAGGCCTTCTTCCAACACTTCAAGTTACTGGATCCACAACTTGGAATGAGTATAGATTAGAAGATGTAAAATTAGATGAATATAACTCAAATGGATATGTTGGTTCCATAAATCAACCTCTTTTTAGATTAGATAAGTGGTTCCAATTCAAAAAAGGCAAGGCCCTATCTAAACAAGCAGAAGCAACATTTGCTTTCCAGCAACAAGAAAGTATGATCAGAATTGCAACTAATTATTTTAATGTCTTAAACGCAATTGATAGTCTCAATGCATCTAAAGCTCAAGAAAAAGCTATTGGTAGACAAAGAGATCTTGCTAAAAAAAGATTCGATGTTGGCTTAGCGGCAATAACTGAACTTCATGAAACACAAGCTGCATATGATCTTTCAGTTGTATCAAAAATTGCTAGAGAAGCTCAACTAGATTATGCCAAGGAATCTCTTTCAGCGATAATAGGAGGACCTTTACCTCTATTAGCTCCTTTATCTCCTGAATTTAAAATTGACTTACCCAATCCCTTAGTTAGAGAAGAGTGGGTAAAAATAGGCTTACAAAATAATTACCAATTAAAGGCAGCAAAATTGAATAGAGATGCTGCAAAAAATACAGCTAGATCAAAAGGATCAGCTCATCTTCCAAATATTGATATAGTTGGAAGAGTATCAAAAAATACTAGTGACCAAGGTAAATTTGGTGGATTTATTCCAAATCCCCAATCTGGCCTAGAATCTGATAACAGAAACTATGCAATCCAAGTAACACTGCCTATTTTTAGCGGAGGAGGAATAAGTTCTGCAAGAAGACAGGCTTATGCCCTATATGATAAGAGTAAAGAAGATGCCTTATATACCGAAAGATCTACTATTAAAGAGATTAGATCAAATCATTTTAACGTTCAAACGCAAGTGGCAAATGTCAAGGCAAGGAAACAAGCTTTAACTTCGTCAAAATCAGCCTTAGAAGCAACGCAAACTGGATATGAAGTAGGTACAAGGAATATTGTTGATTTATTAGAAGCCCAAAAGAGGCTATATGATTCTGAGACTGATTATGCTAGTTCTAGATACGAATATATTATTTCAATGCTAAGATTAAAAGCTTCTGTTGGATCATTAAGTCCTAATGATTTACAAAAAATAAGCACCCAAATGAAATAATTATGCCTGAGCTTCCTGAAGTTGAGACAACTCTTAGAGGCATAGAACCTTTTATTCTTAATAAGAAAATTAGCTGCATAGAAGTTAGGAAATCTAAATTAAGATGGCCCATACCTTCCAAAATTTTAGAAAAAAACCTTTTGAAAGAATCTTTCACTTCTATTCATAGAAGAGGTAAATACCTAATTCTAAAAAGTAAGAATGGATATTTACTTATTCACTTGGGCATGTCAGGTTATTTAAAGGCTTTAGATTATGAAACCCATATACAGAAACATGACCACTTTGATATAAAATTTGAAGATAATTCATTACTAAGATTCAATGATCAAAGGCGTTTTGGGTCAATACTATGGACTAAATCTCCAGAGTCTCATCCATTATTAATAAATTTAGGACCTGAACCTTTAGGAAATAATTTCTCAGGAGAATATCTTCATCAAGCTTCTCGAAAAAGACAAGTGAATATTAAAAACTTCATCATGAATTCAAAAATTGTTGTTGGGGTAGGAAATATTTATGCAAATGAAGCTTTATTTATTTCTAAGATAAAACCAATGAAGAAAGCTGGAACCATAAATTTATCAATGTACCAAGATTTGGCCAATTCAATCAAAACTATATTACGTCAGGCCATTGATGACGGAGGAACAACTCTCAAAGATTTTAGAGGAGCAGATAATAAGCCAGGCTACTTCAAGCAACATCTCCAAGTTTATGGTAGAGGCGGCGAAAAGTGTCTGACATGCAAGAGTATTCTCAAAGATATCCGCCTTTCCAATAGAAGCTCAGTTTATTGTGCTAAATGCCAAAAATAATACTTCTTGCTTACCCATCAACAATAATTAGTCCTTATTTATAAAGCTTTCATCAAAATATAAAGACCTACTCTTACCAGACAGTTTATCTAAAATTAGATTAAAAAACTTTCTACCCAATTCAGGAAAGGTTGAAATTATCAAAGAAAGATAATTTCTTAAATTAAATATTTGTTTAAAATCAAGTTTAATAGCTTTATAAATTCTTTTCCTTACATACTCTTTATCCATAGAATCACTAAGTCTGATATTTTCCCAAGAGCCTATGCTGTAGTTAAGCGCCCTCAACCTAAATAGTGCTTTAGTTCCATTGTCAGGAAAATCTTGGATATGACTTAATCTCTCTAAACACTGGTCTTGAATTTCTAAATTCTTTTTAGAAAACCATCGAGCATTCTTTTCATGCACTCTCATAACAACTAAAGGGGTGGATGAATAAAAAAATTTATAAGCTAAAGAAAATTTAATATAAATACTCTCTCCTTCTGTAAATAAATCATTATAAAAAGGATATCTCTCAAAGCACTCTCTTCTTGCTAAAGGAGAGATCGGATTAATAAACCCTTTGGAATAATAATTTTTCAGGATTTCAATTAAAGCTTCTCCGTGAACCTCTAGAGAGGTTTCTAAAGTCTGGACCTTAGTATCCTGATTAAGACTGAAACCAGGTCCATGGACCACCCCCCATTCTTCAGAAAGATTGCTAAAGATATTTAGTTGATCTTCTAGCTTATTGGGTAAGTAATAATCATCTCCATAAAGAATTGATATAAATTCACCTCTGGACTCTTTGAATGCTTGATTCGACCTTAGAGTAACAAATTCATTAGATTCATAAGCCAAAACTTTGACCCTTGGATCAGAAATATATTCTTTTAAAATATCTTTAGTCCCATCTGAAGAACCGTTATCACTGATAATTAATTCCCAATCTTCATAGGACTGCGAAAAAACACTTTCAATGCAATCTTTTAAATAATTAGCTTGATTGTAAGTTAATAAAATTATGGATACTTTGGGATGCTTTTTCATTATTTTACTTTATAGATTTCAAATAAGATGAAACGCATAGTATTTGATCATCAATAGAGACTTCATTAACATCTGTAAGTTCTACTAAAGACAAATAATCATTTCTCTTACCCACATATACATCTTCAGGAAAATTAAGGTCCACTAAAGGCCTATCGATTTTTGCCTTAGGGTTAATTCTATCTATGATTTTTTTTGCCAAATCTGAGATTTCAAAGTTCTCCTTTCCTGCAGTATCAAAAATTTTAATTTCAGACACAGGTGGAGAAGAAAATAAAGAGAAAATAACAGACATAAGTTCAGAAATAGAAATAAAAGATCTAATCACTTTATTAGAAGAATGTATTTTTAAAGTGTCTCCTCGGAGAGCTTGATCTATTAATGAAGAAAACATATATAAATGAATCTTACTCACATATGGTCCTGATATATTAAAAACTCTGGGTATAACAACGAGAGCCCCCTCATCAGCTAATTTAGAGAATTTAAGTTCCTCTTCATACTTAAGAGCTCCATAAGTATTTTCATCAAGGTTATCAAATATATCTCCTTTATTGTCATACACTGCTCCTGAAGAGATAGTAACAACCTTCTTGATCTTCTTCTTAAAAGCTTGCAGAAACAAAGTTTCAGATATCAAGCGATTTGTAGAGATATATTCTGTTTTATTTTCTGTAGATAACCTTTCATTTGTAAGGAAAGAAAAGTTAAGTAAAATGTAAGAATTATCTTTAGGTAAGAATTCTATATCCTCTATAGGATCTTGCTTGATCTGGACTCCATTAGCCAGACATAAAGTTTTCTTTGAAGATCCAAAACAAAACACTCTTGAGGAAAAATCGGGCAAAAATCTATGTAAGAGATCTAGAGTAGAAAGCCCAATCCAGCCGCTACCCCCTACAAGGATTATTTTACTTCCTTGATCTAAAAAAGCTGTTTTAGCTTTTCCGGTTAATGTGTGTACATCCCAAAAATTCTTCATATGAAATGTTCAATAAAATAAAAGATCACGAATCAGAATCTAAAAAATCTAATACATTTGATTCTAAAGAAATTAGATCTAATCCATGCTCTCTCAATAGATAATTATAAGACCCACAGAATTCTGAGAACCTATCATTTACTCCGATTCTGTGTAATTTTGTTAGGGGTTCAAGCGATATTATTTCAGCAATAATTGACCCTAGCCCTCCATACACTGAATGCTCTTCTATAGTAACGACCCTCTTATTATTTTTACAAATATCTATCACTTGGTTGGAATTTATAGGCTTTAAGCTTGGAGCACTAGATAAACCAGAACCTACAAATTTTTTACAAAGTTTCTGAGCTAGACTAACCATAGAGCCAGTAGCTATAAAATGTAAATCTCCATTAGATTTTTTAATAGGTATCAAGTCTCCCATTGAAAAAGCAACATCCTTTGTATGAATATTTCCAGCATCAGATTTACCAATCCTTAGATATACCGGAGCATTACTTGAATATGATAATTTTATACTTTGTGACATTTCCAATTTATCAGCTGGAGATAAAACTGATAAATTAGGTATGACCCTAGTAACTGCTATATCTTCGGTAGATTGATGGCTTGTTCCTAAATGGCTATAAACAAAACCTGCTCCATCTCCTAAAAAAATTACTGGTAGATTATCATGACATACATCAATCTTGATTTGCTCTAGTACTCTTATAGGGATAAAAGCGCTAAGACCATAAACAAAAGGTTTAAAACCTGCCCTACTAAGACCAGCGGCAACTCCAACCATATTTTGCTCTGCAATTCCCATATTTATATATTGTCTTGGGAAAGATTTTCTAAATTTATCAAAAAGAGTGGCTCCATGATCACCGGTCAATAGAAGAACTTTTGAATCATTTTTGGCGATTCTTTCTAACTCTTGCATTAGTGCTTCTCTCATCTTAAGGTCTCCAACTCCGCAAGAGCTTTTTTGTATAATTTCTCATTTAATCGGGAATAATGCCATTCATTAGAATCTTCCATGAAAGAAATTCCTTTGCCTTTGAGCGTTTCAGCTACGATACCTTTTGGCATTTCACTTTTAGAGTCCCATAAATTTACTATGGTTTGATTGATAAGATCTTCATCATGACCATTTATAGTTTTTACTAAAAATTCAAATGACTTAATTTGATTTTGAATATTATCTTGTCTAATAATTTCACTTGTCTTGCCCATGGCTTGAAAATTATTTTTGTCCACTATGATCATTAAATTGGATAATTTATGATGGCCAGCAAACTGAATAGCTTCCCAAATTGGACCCTCATTTAATTCTCCATCACCGACAACTACATAAGTTTTTTGATCAGTGCCATTCAACTTAGCAGCAAATGCTAAGCCAACCGCAACAGAGAGACCATGACCTAAGGAACCCGAAGAAACTTCTAAGCCTGGCACTCTAGAATCAGAAAGGCCTTTTAATAAAGTTCCATCTGAGAAATAATTTTTTATATCCTCTGAAGAAAGCCAACCTAATTCTTTCATGCAGGCATATTGCGCCATAACTCCATGCCCTTTACTCAAAATTAAATAATCCCTATTGGGGTCTTCTCTATCTTCAAAAGAATATCTAAGATGAGATCTATATATTACGGCTAAAATTTCAATAATTGAAAAAGCACAAGCAATATGAACGGTAGAACCATTAAAAGCCATATCTAAGACTGTTTTTCTTAAATCTAGACAATTAATTGAGTTGTTCACAAGAAAGATAACCTAGTTTTTATCTAAAAATATTTTAATGCTATCATGCACATGACCTAAAAGGTCATCGTCTAAACCATGATGACATGCTAATAAAATGCCTCCTCTCATAACAACATCACTATTTACAAAATCATCAGCTTTTCCTATACAGTCTAAATCCTTAAAGCCTGGCTGCCTAAGAATATTTCCTGTAAAAATTACTCTGGTCTGAATATTTCTTTCTTCCAAAAATATTTGAAGGTCTGTTCTACTAAAATGAGCATTTTCTTTAACTATCAATGGATAAGCCAACCATCCTGTAAAGGCTCCTGGAGTTTCCCTGGGTAAAATGAAAAGATCTTCATGGTTTTTAAAAAATTCATTATGCAAACTGAAATATTTACGTCTTAATTCTAAATTCTTACTAAGTTTATTTAATTGTATTAAACCAAATGCAGCACTAATTTCAGAAGGTTCTAATTGATATCCTAATTCTTCAAAAACAAACTTAGCATCATACTGAATCCCTTCTAACTGCACTTTAAATCTATTTTCAATTGATTCAGAATCTTGAAATATTGAAGAAGCTCTTCCCCATGATCTTAAGAGTTTTGTTTTTCTCAGAATTTCATCATCCGAAGTACATAACATACCTCCATTTCCTGCTCCATTTATTATATGAGAACCATAAAAGCTAGTTATAGAGAGATCTGTATATTTTCCTGGATACTCATCATTAAGAGTAGCTCCCAAAGTATCTGCAGAATCATGTAAGACTAATAAACCATACTTATCAGCTATTTCTCTTATATTCTTCCAATTACATAAATTTCCTAAAAGGTCTGGAGCTAGAATAGCTTTGGTCCTTTTTGTTATAGCTGCCTCAATTGCATCTTCATTTATGCAATAAGTATTTTCTGTAACATCAACAAAAGATGGTTTTAAATTATTTTTAACTAAACAAGCAACTGTAGTAGCAAAAGTTAATGATGGAGTTATAACCTCAGACCCAGCTTCTAAACCCAAAGCCTCAATAGCTAGATATAAAGCCGAAGAACCTGAATTAACCATAAGGCCATGATCCTTTTCAAACAAGCTAGAAATTCTTTCTTCAAAAAGACTTACTTTTGGACCCATCTGTGTCGATGATTTAAGAACCTCTACCACTGCCTCTATTTCTTCATCTCCATGAACAGTGCATCCATATGGAACTCTCGGGAATTCATCTTTCATATTTATTTCTCTAAATTATTAAAATTAAATACATACTATTGGCTTTATATATTTAAAAGAATCGAACTGTACCTAAGCCTGAAAATTTTTCAAATCTTTCTTAAGAATCAGTATTTAAGTAGTCACTTATTTGATTAAATGTTTTATCCAAAGAATCCTTACCAGACATTTCTTCTTTATACCAATCTACTACTTTTTCTATTGTCTCTTTCAAATTCCACTTGGGCTCCCATCCTAACGTTTCTTTTGCTTTATTTATATCTAAACTAAGATTCTTGGCTTCATGATATTTTGCAGAATCAGTAGAAACCCAACTCAAACTTTCACCCCATGAATTACAGAATAAATCAGCTACTTCTGAAACTTTTCTAATATCATCCTTTTGAGGACCAAAATTCCAACAATCTGAAGAGGAAGGACCTTTTTCAAATAATCTTTGTCCCACCATAAGATATCCAATAAGAGGCTCCAATACATGCTGCCATGGACGGGTTGAATGGGGACTCCTGATCTCCATAGAAGATTTTGTAGCAATAGATCTTACAAAATCAGGTATAAGTCTATTTTCTGCATAATCTCCACCCCCTACAACATTCCCTGCACGTGCAGAACCTATAGCTTTACCATGTTCACTATAATGATCCTGAGAAAAGAAAGACCTTTGATAAGAACTTATCACAAGTTCAGCACTTCCTTTGCTTGAACTATATGGGTCATGCCCACCCATTGGGTCAGATTCAACATAACCTCTTTCTAAATCATTATTTTCATAACATTTGTCAGTTGTAATGATTACTCCAGATCTAATAGACTGACTTTGTCTTATTAACTCAAGAATATTTACTGTTCCCATGATATTTGTAGAATAAGTTTCTATCGGATCTTCATAAGATCTTATAACAAGAGGTTGAGCAGCTAAATGCAACAAGATATCCGGAGAGAAATTTTTTTCAAGTTCAATAAGATCATCAAGATTTCTTATATCGCCTTCGTTATGTGAAAGTGAAGCTCTAATGTTCGTTTTATTAAAGAAGCTTTCCTCTTCAGCAGGAAGAGAAAAACCTAAGACATCCGCTTCAAGATATTTTAATAAAGCTGCTAACCAACCACCTTTGAAACCTGTATGCCCAGTTATAAATACTTTCTTTTGTCTCCAAAAATCTTTGTCAAAACTCATAGGAGTATCCAATATAAAATTTAAACTTACTTAAATATTAAGAAGTATAAATTACCAAACTTTCCATGGGGCATCTCCCGAATCCCAAAGAGCCTGCAAATACTTCTTGTCTCTAAGAGTATCCATAGGTTGCCAAAAACCATCATAATCAAACGCTCCCAATTCTCCTTCATTTGCTAATTTCTCTAGCGGCTCTCTTTCCCAGATAGTTTGATCATCATTGATTAAACTGATTACCTCTTTAGAAAGAACAAAAAAACCTCCATTTACTTTGCCTTGTCCTGAAATCGGTTTTTCCTCAAATGTTTTAACTTTCCCGTCTTTTAAAGTTAAAGCTCCGAATCTACTGGGAGGTATTGCAGCAGTTAAAGTAGCTTTTAAGCCTTTATTTTGATGAAATTCAATTAACTCTTTTATATTTATATTAGATAAACCATCTCCGTACGTCATACAAAAAGGCTCATCATCATCCAAATATTTCTCAACTCTTTTTAATCTGCCTCCTGTCATGCTATCTTGCCCTGTATCAACACAAGTCACCTTCCATGGTTCTGAATATTCTTGATGAACTTCAAAAGAATTATTACTCAAATCAAAAGTAATGTCAGAACCATGGAGAAAATAATTAGAGAAATATTCTTTAATGATGTCACCCTTATAGCCACAACAAATAATAAACTCGTTTACGCCGTGAAAATGGTAGAGCTTCATAATATGCCACAGGATTGGTTTGCCTCCGATCTCTACCATTGGCTTTGGTTTTAAATCTGTTTCTTCAGATATCCGAGTTCCTAAACCTCCTGCCAATAATACTGTTTTCATTTCTTAAACTGTTTTTGCAAAGCTTCTTTTACTGATTTCACTACAAAAGGCGTCACATCACCCCCCATTGAAGCAATTTCTCTGACTAGGCTGGAAGACAAGAAGGAATACTTCGCTTTTGGAGTTAAAAATACACTCTCTAATTCTGGCAACATAGCTCTATTCATATTGGCTAATTGGAACTCATACTCAAAATCTGAAACAGCCCTCAAACCTCTTAGTAAGACCATAACTTCTTGGCTTCTAGCAAGATCTACTACCAATCCAGTAAAACCTATTACCTTAACTTGATGGTTTCCTTTAAATATTTCTTGGATATGAGAGATTCTTTCTTCTTCTGAAAATAAAGGCTTTTTAGCTTGGCTTGAAGCTACCGCAACTACGACTTCATCAAATAAATTCAAAGCCCTTTCTATAAGATCTATATGACCTAGAGTTATTGGATCAAAAGTTCCAGGATAAAGTGCTTTTGTCACTCATCACCTCCAGCAGGATTATATTTCAAAAAATACATGCAACTAATAAAGATAGTCGGAATCATTCTCATTTTAATAAACAATTGCAAAGAGCATTTAAAGATAACATTTATATTAAAGTAGTGACAAGTTTATTAGAAATAATGAAATTATGATAGCAGCATTACTTTTTATAATTATTATATCGTCAATGGTTTTCTTTATTGCAAAGCAAGATTCATTGATAAAATTTTACATAAATTAAGACTAATTTGTGTACCAATGTTTGATATTCTCATTTATTGAATGAGAATTATTCTTACATTAATAACTAATTTCATTGGCCAATTAAGCTTACCGTATGTTGTACAATTCATTTTTTTGAAATCAAGGAGGCTTTATGTCAGAACTTAAAGGATCAGATACTGAACAAAATTTAAAAGATGCGTTTGCTGGAGAATCTCAAGCAAACAGAAGATATCTCTACTTTGCTGCCAAAGCTGATGTTGAAGGACATAATGATGTCGCGACTGTTTTTAGATCAACAGCTGAAGGGGAAACCGGTCATGCGCATGGTCATCTAGAATATCTTGAGGAAACAGGTGATCCTGCTACTGGACTACCCATAGGCGAAACAAAGTTAAACCTTGAAGCTTCAGTTGCAGGCGAAACTCATGAATACACTGATATGTATCCTGGTATGGCAAAAACTGCTAGAGATGAGGGTTTTGATGAAATAGCAGACTGGTTTGAAACTTTAGCTAAAGCTGAAAGATCTCATGCAAACCGCTTCACTAAAGCTTTAGAAGAGCTTAATTAAATTTATTAGATTTATATCAAAGATACGTGGTACGTATCTTTGATAGAGTCTTATGTCAGATATTTTCTCAAAAAAAGAGGGGGGTCTTGATGCCCCTACTCGCAATCCTGTGAAATGGAAAGATGTGTCATTTTATGAAAAGAATGAGTTTCTAGAGGAATCTGAAAGAGTTTATGATGTTTGTCACACTTGCAGAAGATGTGTCAGCCTATGTGAATCTTTCCCAACACTCTTTGATTTAATTGATGAATCAAAAACATATGAATTAGATAGTGTGGACAAGGAAGATTTTCAAAAAGTGGTTGATGAATGTTACATGTGCGACCTTTGCTATCAAACTAAATGTCCTTATGTTCCTCCGCATCCTTGGGCAATTGATTTTCCTCATCTTATGTTACGAGGTAAAGCTATAGCCTTTAAAGAGAAACAAAAATCTCTTCTGAAAAGATTCAGAGATAAAATATTGACTTCAACGGATACCCTTGGGAAAGTCATGAAAATCCCTTTAGTAGATATCACTTATGATTGGTTCGTGAAAAACCCTTCAATTAAGAAAAAGATAGCTCCTCTCTTAGGAGTTCATGCTGATGCACCATTTCCAAAATTTGATAAAACCGTTTTAAATTATACACCCAGGCCTGTTAAAGAAACTAAAATAGCTGGTCCAACTACTGGCAAAGTATCTATATTTGCGGGCTGTTACTGCAGAAATAATGAACCAGGTATAGCTAATGATTTAAAAGCAGTTCTGGAGCATAACAATATAGAAGTAAAATTCATGATAGATGAAAAATGCTGCGGTATGCCAAAATTAGACCTAGGGGACTTGGAATCTGTTGAAAAGTCCATGCTACATAACCTACCGTTATTATTGAAAGAAATATCTCAAGGATTTGATGTCATCTCTTTAGTACCTTCTTGTGTATTGATGTTCAAACAAGAATTACCATTAATTTTTTCTGAGAATGAAGATCTTCAGAAGATTAAAAAACATATATTTGATCCATTTGAATACTTGTCTTTCAGAGATGAAGCTGGTCTGCTTGAAAAAGATTTTAAGTCGTCTCTAGGTAAAATCTCCTATCAAGTGGCCTGTCATCAACGTGTACAAAATATAGGCCCTAAAACAAAAAACTTACTTGAAATGATTCCTGAAACACAAGTTGAAACTATAGAAAGATGTTCTGGTCATGATGGAACTTATGCCGTGAAAAAAGAAACTCACAAGAATTCTGTTAAAATAGCAAGACCTGTATCTAATAAAGTTGATAAAGCAGAGCCTGACTACTTAACAAGTGACTGCCCCTTGGCTGCAGAACAGATTAAACATGTCTCAAAAAGTAAGCCAGATAGCGCTCATCCTATATCATTGTTAAAGAAAGCTTATGGAATGGAGTAAAAAATGACCTTAAAAAGAGAAGATTTACTGAGTTTAGAAGACTATAGCGAACAGCGTGAAAAAATGCGTTCCGACGTTATTCTTTTAAAAAAGAATCGATTGATACAAATTGGGGATAATGTAAGTCTTTTATTTGAAAATAGAGAAACTATTCAGTACCAAGTTCAGGAAATGTTACGAATAGAGAAAATTTTTGAAGTACAAGATATTCAAGAAGAGCTTAGTGCTTATAACCCTTTAATTCCTTCGGGATTAAACTTAAAAGCTACTATGCTTATTGAATTTCCTGAGGAAAATTTAAGAAGACAACGCTTAAAGGAAATGCATCTTGTGGAAGACAAAGTTTGGATGCAAATTGGAGAAAGCGATAGAGTATTTGCAGTAGCGGATGAGGATATGGATCGATCAAATGAAGAGAAAACATCTGCCGTTCATTTTTTAAGGTTTGAATTTACTAAATCTATGATTGAATCTTTCAAAGAAGGTCAATCCTTATACGCAGGTATAAATCATCCTAAATATAATGTCCGAACTAAGGAAGTCGATAAAGGAACTTTAAATTCTCTTTGCTCTGACTTTGCATAGTCATTATTTCTGATTTCTTATTGGATAATCATATAAGAAGGTTTAAATCTTTCTCCTCTCATTGTTTCTTGCATCCTAGAAAAATAATCTGTTCGAGAAGCATCATCATAATTAACTAATTTTAAACAATTTTTGAGTTGATAAAATTTCCTCTTATTTTTAAAATCTTCACAAATATTTTTGATAAAGTCAGTATGGACTTTTTTAAATTCTTTAAGATTAAAATCGTAGCCAGCCAATCTATCAGGACCGGAGGGATGAGTTCTAAAAAAACTATCTTCAGTTTCTTTATTTAAAGTTACTTTTAAAATTGCGTTTCTAGCAATATTCATATCTAGCCATGCATTTTGCAAGATTAAAAGAGCTGTATAGTCAGCTTCAGATTCTTGCAAAGCGCTGTAAAAGTAATTTTTTCCGATCGTCTCTCCTACCGTCTCTCCAACGTAAGCTCCATAATCAATTGCTGTTCCAAGAACGCTTCCACTGCCAGCAATAGGGGCTGCAACTCCTACTATGGCGATCCCTAAAACCTGACCAGTTAGATTCCCTATTGAAGCATTTCTTTTTGCAAAATCTAGATGACTATTAATATGATGGGCTAGCTCATGAGCAACAATAAAAGCTACTTCTTCTACTGTAGTAACTTTATCAAAAATTCCAGAATAAATTATAACAGTGGGTATCCCTCCTGTTTCTGTGGAAAAAGCATTAAATTTTTTATTTTCTACCACTCTAAATATAAATTTACATCGTTCTGGGGTTCTAGAATATTCTTTGCAAAACCAAGTACTACTGGGCAAAATCTTACCAATTGCTGTATTTAAAATTCTTAGCTGTTCTTTCTTTTCCATTTTTAGAATTTTTTTGGGAACATAGTTATTAATCTCAATTTCAGCTTTTTGAATAGCCTCTGAAGAAAGGGTCACGGGCTTAGTGATATTAAGTGTTGCGCAACTATTGATAATTAATACACATAAAGTAATAAAGGCAATTTTCATGAATAAATAATCCCATATTTTGTTCCATATAATAAGCTATGAATCAATTAACAACAGAAATATAAGATATAATTTTTAAAATGCCTCCTTAGCTCAGTTGGTAGAGCAGATGACTCTTAATCATTTGGT